>OBWW01000071.1_pt1 | contig 116578 bp, 93 predicted proteins | sample 1538091 | NCBI WGS metagenome assembly OBWW01 (sample SAMEA2580125, study PRJEB22360) | human gut metagenome | biome: human gut; feature: human-associated habitat; material: faeces | place: Denmark | collected 2008/2010 | reverse complement strand
TAAATCCGACTTTTCCATCAATAACTGTTATTTTTCTATGATCACGATTGTTCAAAAACAGATTTAAACCTGGCATAAACGGATTGAATACACGGCAATGAATTCCTATTGCCTCCATCTTTTTCACAAAATCTGTGTTAATAAAGCCTATAGAACCCATATCATCGTAGAATACTCTAACTTCCACACCTGCTTTTACTCGCTCTTCCAGAACATCTTGAATCTTATGCCATGCTTCAGCGTCTTCTATCGCATGATATTCCATAAAGATAAACTTCTGTGCTTTCTCCAAATCCTTAAGCTGTGCCTCTAATCCTTTCACTGCTTCATCAAAATACACAATATCCGTATTCTGATAGATTGGATACTGCGAATTTCTTTGTATGTAACTTGCTATATTTCCTGCTTTCGGAATTGTTTCTTTTATTCTGCTCAAACACTCCTGACTGTCCGGAAGCATTGGTAACAATTTGCTATCAATTTCTGCATATCGCTCACGCATTTTATGTGTGCCACCATTCAAACCAATCAACAAATACAGGCCTACACCCATAATTGGGAAAATTAGAATTAAGATGACCCAAGGCATTTTCATAGAGGATGTCTTATTTGATGCGTACAATCCCAAAACCAAGATCCCACTCAAAATCCTTGTAAATAAATTTATGATTTCTGCATATTCATTCAAGCGTGTTACGATAGTAATAATAAAAATCACTTCCAGAAGAATGCAGATTATGGAAAAACACAGCCGTTTTACCCCATTTTTTGTTTTTGCTTTGCCCTCTAAAGTATCTTGTTTCATATATATTCCACCTTCCTACTTGCTCAGTTTTCTCCCTAAATTTCGTGGAACATACCAATTTTGTCTTTTATTCTCTGCATTTCATTATCTGCTTCAATGACAACTCTTGCAGAATGAAGTAATTCTTCACTGATCTCTTCATATCCAGGCATTTCTTCAATGCCTTTTTTATAACGAAGCTGATGTTCCAACGTTGCCCAGAAATCCATCCCATTAGTTCGAATTTGAAGTTCTACACGCATAGGTGTTTTACCCTTAGCAAAAAATACAGGAATCTCAACAATCATGTGATAGCTTCGATAGCCATTTGGTTTGGGATTTTTTATATAATCCTTTACTTCAATAACTTTGATATCATCTTGTTGTGTGATCAAATCAGATATCATATAAATATCATCAATAAATGCACAAACTATTCGAACACCTGCTACATCATTTAGATATGTTTGTATATTCTCTGTTGTAAAATCATGTCCCATTTTCTGCAGTTTATTATAAATACTATTGGGCTTCTTAATTCTTGTCTTTATAAATGAAATAGGATTTCGATTGTTCTCAACTGAAAATTCATCATCTAAAACCTCAAGTTTGGTTTGAATTTCCCGGATAGCACAACGGTACATCATCATTAAATTATAAAACTTTGTAGCATTCTTTAAAAACTGCATTGATTCCGGATTATCCATCCTGAGTTTTTTTACTTCATCTTTTGTCATGAAACTTTCCTTTCTACCTCATCCCTGATTTCAAAACATTATTTATTTTGATAGTTGATTCGTTCTCCTTGAATTACTGGATAACAAATCATTTTATCACTATCCAGATTTTCTACATGCATATCTACTGCACTGATCTGATGGTTTTCATAAGTATTGTAATAATAAATACCTTTTGTAACATTACAACACGACGTATACAATGTGATTTCATATTTTCCATCCGCTACTTCGCAACATCCTCGTTGCTGATCCACAGATCCGAGAATGTGGAAGAATTGGCTAACGCTTTCTTCCTCTGATTCACCTGAAATTGCATTTACCTTTGTAAAAGCTACACGTACAAAGCGAGAGGAAGATGAGAGATCTCCCGGAAGACCTAATCCTCCCATACCTCTACTATATGCATCAAGAGCCAAATTTTCGCAGAAAGTATTTCTGGGCTGTTTAGGAGATAAATACATATAATTATTTAGTTGAAACATCTGCTGTGGAAATGGCGGATTATTCGTAAGCACTCCTACTGGATTGTCATAAATATGCAAACCATCTGACATAGATTCTACCGTAATTGACTCATTCTCATCAGAAATGATCCAGTGTAATTGTGCTAATGGTAATTGCTCGCTGAAAGGAGTATTAACAATATTAATTCGTTCAAGAAGCTCGCGAACTTCAACTAAAGAAGAACACTGACTTAAAATCCACGGAATGAATTCAAACTGTGCAATATTTTCCACATCTGGCTTAATCGCGGCATAAACAGCATTTCCGACAAAATTCAGTCCTGCCATTGCCACTCCTTTTTCATTCATAGCATCATAATACAAAGGATAATCTTCTGCAACATGAGCCATTCCAATAATTGCATAATGATTTTTCATATCGCCAACATGGCGAAAATTAAACGCATAATTACGTGGTGTAATTACTATCTGATCACCATAAGAGAATTCATAATCGAGGGTTCGTCCAAAGTAAAAATCTTTTGTTTTATAAGTTGCTGCTGTACACATGATCGTTTATCCTCCTAAATAGATTAAAATATGTCAATGAGTTTTTTTCTTGAACAATATTATAGCACAATTCTTTTATTTTGTTCCAACTTCATACATGATCATAACATGTAAACTTTAAACTATTTTCCTAGATTATTTCTCCATCAGTTTTTCAAACCAGGTATCCATAGCTAGGATGAATTGACCTACTGGTATATAGCCATTTCTTTGAAAGCCCTCTGAAAGGCCACCTGCACCAGCAAATATATCAATATATGAAAATGCCATTGTAATGGCCCTCCTTCAATAAAACAATTATGCCAAGTTTAATTTATCCTTTTTTCTTGATATCTATCATTTCACAAACATACGTATACTTTAAAAACTTAGTTCAGCAAGAGAATGAACTTACCGAATTATTTTTGTATTTAATGCCTGAGAGCTAAGAATAGCAGGGACAGGCAGTGTATATACACTGCCGGGCATTCGCCTCAAAAGCGGGATCCTCCCCACTTTTGGAAACGAAAGCTTGTAAAACATAAAAAGCTTTCAAATAACCGTATTATAGAGATCGATAACTGTTCACCGCTTGAAATACGGAAACTCCAGAACAATCTCACGATGATCGCAGACAACGAGGAAATCGAATTCGTTTACGGAAAAGTAAAAAGAAAACCTGCACTTCAACAGCTGCATGAGGAACTGGAACAATGCGAAAAACGACTGATGGAATATAAAGAATGCTTTGAGATCATGGGAAAAAACAGAAACAGTTATTCCAAAACAGATCTGGAAGCTACTTTTATGCGTATGAAAGAAGATCACATGCTGAACGGACAGTTAAAGCCAGCATATAATGTTCAGATCGCGGTAGAGAATTATTATATCGTACATGGATATGTAAGCAGCGACCGCACCGATTATAATACCCTGATCCCGGTCCTTGAAAAACATAAGACTGCTTTCGGGAGTATTCTGGAAGAAGTAACTGCGGACAGCGGGTACTGTAGTGAAAAAAATCTGCTTTATTTAAAACGGAATGAAATATCCAGTTATATAAAACTGCAGGATCATGAAAAGCGAAAAACACGCGCTTATTCAGAAGATATCAGTAAATATTACAACATGAGGACAGGGATCTTTGAAGATGAACAGTTCTATATCTGCCATGACGGACGTGAACTGCGGCATCTCAGGACAGAGAGCAAAGAGCAGGATGGGATATACACAGACCTTTGAGGTATATGGTTGTGCAGACTGCAGCGGATGTGAACATAAAGCGCGCTGTCTGTATAAGTATGATGCGGAGAAAGATGCCGAAAAGAACAAAGTCATGAAGATCAATGAACAATGGGAGGAACTGAAAGAAAGATCGCATGCCAATATCCAGAGTGAACGCGGGATCCTGAAACGCCAGACACATTCCATTCAAACGGAAGGACATTTTGGAGATATAAAGGAAAATGAGAACTTCCGGCGTTTTAATTACCGTTCGGCAGATAAGGTATATAAAGAATTCATGCTGTATGCTATTGGAAGAAATATAAATAAATATCATCGTTTTTTATACGAAAAACTGAGAAAATTTGAAGGAAAAACTGCCTAGAAAAAAATGCGGCTGAAAAAATCCAAACAAGGATTTTTTGCGGCCAAAAACAGAAAGTATTTATCAAAATAAAAATATCCTGAACAAGTTGCAAAGCCAGAAAGCTCTGTAACTGTCAGGATATTTTTGTTTGGTGCTGTCAGCTCTAAAAAACGTTATTTACCGACAGCTCCCTGTTTTGTTTTAATGATATTTATGCATCCGTACATAATAGCTGATGCATAAGATCACAGTGGCTCCGCTCCATGCTGCAATCTCTGCAAAGAAAATACCGTCCTGTCCGATAAAATGGGGAAGGATCAGTGCAGCACTGATACGCATGACAAATTCAGCCATACCACTTACCATAGGCATTAAGGTATCTCCCAGCCCCTGAAGTACAGATCTGTACACGTACAGGAAGTACAAAACCCAGAGCATGGCAGCCATAATAGAAAGGTATTTAAAAGCAATTGCCAATACCTGCTGTGTCTGCTGCGGTTCACCTGAGATGAAAAGTGAGAGAATATTTTTTCCAAATAAAAACATGGCAGCAGAAATGATCAGTGAGGTAAGCAGGGAAAGCAGCATACTGCTGCGGACGCCTTTTCTGATCCTGTCAATCTTTCCGGCTCCCAGATTCTGACCCACATAGGTAACGATGGCATATCCATAGGAAATAGCAGCCATTTCCAGCAGACCATAAAGCTTGTTTGTAGCTGTAAATCCTGCTACAAAAAGGAAACCGTAGCCATTGATCACATACTGGACTACCAGACCGCCCACACCGATGATGATATTCTGAAATACAACAGGAATACCAAGCTTCATCAGGCGGGCATTCATGCCGGAGGCAGGCATAAAATCTGCTCTGGTCAGATGAACGATATCAATTCTGCGTAAAATCAGGAAACAGTAAACAGCGGAGAAGCTCTGTGCAATCACAGTTGCGATTGCTGCTCCTGCCACACCCCATCCGAAGCCTGCCACAAAAAGGATGTCCAGTGAGACATTCAGCACAGATGCGATGATCATTGCGGTCAGCGGTGTTTTACTGTTTCCCATAGCCCTTAGAGCAGAGGCAAACATATTATAGGCTGCTGTGGCGGGGATTCCACAGAAAATGATGCGCAGATATAACAGAGACATTCCGATAATATTGGAAGGTGTATGCAGCCCTGTTAATACCAGCGAAGCAAATGACTGGCTGAGAATCAATACTCCGGCTGCGATGAATGCGGTCAGCCGGTAACTGTGAGCCAGAGATTTACGCAGATTTTCGAAATCCTTTGCCCCATAATACTGGGAGAGTTGAATAGAAAATCCCTGAGTGAGTCCTGTGGATATTCCTGTGACAACCCACATCAGAAAGTCAACAGCACCCAGTGCGGCAAGAGCCTCCACACCTGCAACCTGACCAACAACCATGGTATCCACCATTGTATAAAGCTGCTGACAGATATTTCCCAGCATCAGGGGAATTGCAAAAAGAATGATCAACCGTCCCGGTGAACCGGAGGTCATATCCTGAATCTTGGTTTTCATTAGTATAAAAGTTCCTTTCCGGAGCATATTTGAAAAAGTTTAGAAATGATTATTCGAATATGCCCTGATATTTACATTGATAATTTTACATCATTAACGTGAAAAATGAAATATAATATATCATCAGAATGATATAAATTTATCAATACCTGCTATAAGCAGCATGTTGTTGAAATTATTATGCATAGCGCCTGAGAGGAGTTTTTGATTGCTATTTTTTAAAATACAGATATATAATAGAAGGCAAGTCTTTACGGAAGGAGACATGAATTATGCTGAAAAGATTCACTAAATATGTAACCCAGAGTGTTGCCGGAATGATCGGGATTTCCGTTTATGTTCTGGCAGATACTTTCTTTATATCTGTATATTCCGGTGCTGACGGACTGGCAGTTCTCAATTTGATCCTGCCGGTTTATGGACTGATCTATGCGATTGGGGCTATGATCGGGATTGGTTCCGCTACCAGGTATGCCATAAGCAGGGCAAAAGGAGAAAATACAGAACATTATTTCGTACAGTCAGTAACCTGGAGCATACTGGTTGCAGTTCCATTTATGCTGATCGGAATTTTTATTCCGGACAAAGCATTGGCTTTGCTGGGTGCAGATGCCGGACTGATCGGACTTGGACGAAACTATGTGAGAATTATTCTGATCGCAACACCATTCTTCATGTCAAATTATACATTTACTGCATTTGCCAGAAACGATGGGGCGCCTTCTATTGCAATGATCGGTTCCATCAGTGGAAGTATCTTTAACATTATATTTGATTATATATTCATGTTCCCAGTCGGTCTGGGATTTTCCGGAGCCGGACTGGCTACTGCAATCTGTCCGATCGTAACAATGAGCATCTGTACCATACACTACAGAAGCAGCAGAAACCATGTAGGATTCCATTGGAAAAAACCGTCATTCAGACACCTGATTTCCTGCTGTCAGCTAGGAGTTTCCGCATTCGTCGGTGAACTGTCTTCCGGTGTGATCGCTATTGTATTTAACTTCCTGATCCTGGGAATTGCAGGAAATGTAGGTGTAGCAGCCTATGGAGTTGTGGCAAACCTTTCTATCGTGGCATTTGCAATCTTCAACGGTCTGGCCCAGGGAGCACAGCCTCTGATCAGTGAAAGCTACGGAAAAGGTCAGCCTACTCAGGTAAAAAAACTTCTGAAATGGAGCCTGCTCGTATGTCTTGCCGTAGAAGCATTGATCCAATTGATCATCTGGACAGCAACTGACCCGCTAATCAGCATTTTCAACAGTGAAAACAATGTTCAGTTATTGAATTATGCACATACAGGACTGCGTCTGTATTTCCTTGGATTTATAGTTGCAGGAATCAATGTTGTACTGGTGGCATATTTCTCAGCAGTAGATGAACCGAAAATCGCGATTGTGGGATCATTCCTGAGAGGAATTGTTGCTATTGTTATCTGCGCAGTTATACTTGCGAAATTATTCGGATTAAATGGAATCTGGATCTCTCTTCTTGCAGCGGAGACAGTTACGTTTCTGACGATTCTATTTCTGGCATATAAAGACAGAAGAAAAAGAATGGGGCTGTCGGGAAATATGTAAAAAACGTTATTTACCGACAGCTCCACTATTGATTGTGATTTCCTTAATTATGATGTCATAAAACTGTTTCCCTCAAATGGACTTTCGCTTCCCTCTGCGTCATCCATAAGTATATTCATTGCAATAATATATTTTGCAGCATGTGGCTGCTGGCCTATCATCTCCTCCAGAGATTCTTCCAAATCATATTTATGATAACGAACCCAACAAGCTAAGTTACAGGATTGCTGAACAATATCACGAATCATGCTCCGCATGGTTTCTTCATATAAATGAATTGCGTCTGCATCAATCTTTTCGATATTCTCCTGTAATTGCCTGTCTGCTTCTTCTTTCCTCTGATTTAACAATTCATATTGCTCCTGATAGCGTGCTTGGTATTCCTCAGGTAATTGGATAAACGCCCATAAAACCTTTTCAACATCTGGATCCAGATCTCTTTTTAATGCTGGTAGCTGAATATATTCTTTTTCCATAATAGTTTCCTCACTTAATAATCCATTTTCCAATTTTGTGTTGTGCTGATTCCAGTATAACTTCCATAAACACTCCGATCCACAGAAAGAACAGCAAGATACCACTGGCAACTGCAAGTAAAGCAAACCGCTCCCATTGTCTGTACCAGAGCAGTGTTCCAATCAGCATAAAACCCAGAATGAGATTGACAATCCCTTTGCCGATGCAGTAGATTTCAACTACGATCTTTACCAGTAAATGGGCAGTGGCTAATAATAACCACACCGGTAACAATAAAATTTTTCCTGCCATTCTTAAAACAATCATAAGTACCTCCTTCAGTTTGCGTACTGTGGCATGTCGTGATTTACCGCTGCTTTATAATAACTTCCAATCGTTGATGGTGCATTAAATAAAGCAGCCAGCAAATATTGTTTTATGTTTCTGACTTTCGTAGTATTTTTATCCATGCACTCCAGCACATACTCGATATGCGAATAATTCAGTTTCAGTAATTTTCCCTTCACAAAGCCTGCCGGATAATATTCGCCGGCGATCCGTATCATATCCTTTTCAGTTTGAACGGTCTCCAGAATCAACTGATATATTTCTTCTACCAGATCCTGCTCTCTGCTATATGTATGCAGTAAAACATCAAAATCAATATTTTTCTTTACCAGTTCAGCATAAGCATTGATTGTCTGTTCTTTTTGATCACATCGAATCCTATCGCCATCTGATTTGATATGATTCGATTTTATATTACTCTGGTTATTATAATTCATATAAGTCTTATTATATAGAGGTACCGTTTTGGGAACCTCTTGAAGTCCGCTATTTGGCACTTCTGAGGTATCTATTTCGGCACCTCTGAGGTGCTTATTCCTCACCTCAGAAGTTCCTATTTCGATACTTCTATGTACCAAATCTTTTTCCTGTGAAGTTCTCATTTCATTACTTCTCTGATGTGCCATAAAGCTCTTAACATATATAATGTTCGGCAATCCAAAGCCTCTCTTTTTCTTTTCAATCAGTCCGATTTTCTCCAATTCTGTGAGATAATCCATTGCTTTTTTCTTAGAGAATCCCAAGTCACTCTGTATCTCCGTGATCTGATAGATAATGTACACCTTGTTTTCTTCGTCAAGCCATTTATTTTTCATTGACAGTCCCATTCTATCCAGAAGTACCGAGTAAAGGACTTTAGCTGATAAAGACAGTGCGGAAAATGCTTCATCTAATAATAATATTCTTGGAATCCGGATAAAACTGAACTGATCAGCCTGAGTGCCGTAATAGTATTCAAAATTCATACTGTTATCTCACCTCTCTTCCATTGATCCAGAAGTTCCAAAATTACACTTTCCATATCCTCTGCCGTATATTTTTCAGAGAAGAAATTTCTCAGTTTTTTCTCTGAAAATGTGATTTTCTGTTCCTGCTTCCTACCAGGCTGACTGTTTACCAGTATGGAGATCATTTTCGCCTGCGTCATCGGTCCTACTTCAAGTGCTGTGCGGAGTGCTGCTACCTGAACTGCTTTAACCGTACCATTTTCCTTGATGTATTCAAATAGCCATGTTTGAATCTCTTTGTCAATATAGGAAATATCAACCGCAACAGTAAAGGGCAGCCGCTTCTTGTCTACATAATCAAGTAATTCAGGAATTAGTTCAGTCAAACGAATAAATCTTCTGATTGTATTTTTACTTTCCCCGGTTTCTTTTCCTATCAATTCTGCCGTTTCAAAATTCCGCCCAACTTGGGTGGAATTATTTTTTGATGGTCTGCCTGCCTGTCTTTTCATAGCATCCATTTTCATTTTATATGCAAATGCTTTTTCACTTGGAAGTAATTCTTCTCGTTGAATATTAGCATCTACCATTATGACAATGGCTTCATCGTCTTCCATATCTCGCACAATGGCCGGTATTGTTTCCAGTCCTGCTTTTATCGCTGCGTGCATTCTTCGATGCCCGGATATCATCTCATAGCTGTTATTCTTATCTGGCCTTACTAAAACAGGTGTCAGCACACCATTCAGTTTAATACTCTCTACCAGGTCATCCATCTTATCATCATCCAAAACCTTAAATGGATGATTTGCAAAGCTATGAATTCTGCTAATCTCAATATCTGTTGCACTTTCCTCACCGGACACTCCCAGCAGTTCATCTATACTAGGCATCTTTATTTTGTCTGCACTCTTACTCTTCATTTCCCAGTACCTCCTTTGCAATCGTCTCATATGCTTTCGCTACTTTTCCATTCAGGCAATGAGAAAAAATGCTGACACCTTCTGCACTTGTTTCAGCTGCTTTCACTGACATAGGAATCACCGTATCAAAAATCTCTATCTTTTCTCCATAAGCTTCACGCACTTTACCAGCCACATCTTTTGCATAGTTTGTGCGGAAATCTACCATTGTGAGAAGTATTCCTTCAAATACGAGCTGCCTGTTCAGACGTTTCTTCACCATTGCAATCGTATGTATCAGCTGCTGAAGACCTTTCACCGGAAGGTAAGCCGCCTGTACTGGAATCAACACGGAATCCGCAGCTACCAGCGCATTAATTGTCATTAGTCCCAGGCTTGGCATACAGTCAATCAAGATATAGTCGTACTTCGTTCTCACAGCCTCAATATATTCCTTCATAATCAGTTCCCTGCTCATCACATTCCCCATTGTTACTTCCAATGCAGACAATTCGATATTTGCCGGAAGCAGATCTACATTTTCTTTATGATGCAGAATGCCATCTGTGATCTCAAATTCTTTTTCATTGATGATAGCCATCATAATTGTGGCAAGTGTAGTTCCTATTTCGTCCGGTTCTACATAACCAAGACTTGCTGTAAGGCTCCCCTGTGGATCTGCATCAATCAGCAAAACTTTCTTTCCCTGTCTGGCAAGTCCAATTCCAAGATTTACGGTTGTGGTGGTTTTTCCAACTCCACCTTTCTGGTTTGATATTGCGATTACTCTACACATAATTTTCCTCCTATTTTGCTGCCGTTTTCTGCGATTTCCATTGATTTAACATGCTCAGTATCTCTTCTTTCATTTCTGCCGGGGTATATGATTTTGGGAAATACCGATACAGTTGTTCGTTGTTAAACATCACTCTGGTAATTTCCCCTTTTTTGATCTCACCCATGATCTCTCTCATTTTTGTTCCCGTCAGCTTTTTTTCCCGGCTTAATTTTTTCATTCTCTGTGCCTGAGAAATGGATGGAACTGCCTGTGTATACTCCATAGCATCTATAAATTCCTTTTGTTCCTCTATCGTTAAATACGAAAGTTCCACAGCTGGGTTAAATGAAAGTTCACCGTTATCCAGCTTTTCCAGTAACTCAGGAATCAAATCCGTCAGTTTCAGATACCGCTGTACCTGTTTTGCGCTGTCACCAAATTCTTCACCAATGATTTCTACTGTCTTTTTTCCTTTCAACGGGTAGTCAGACTGGCTACTTTTTCTTCTTCCTCCGGTTCGCTTCATAGCTTCATTCTTCATCTTATAAGCAAAAGCCTTTTCACTGAATGTTATCTGCTGCCTCTGTAAATTGGAATCCACCATATTAATTACTGCTTCATCATCTGACATGACTCTGATAATGACCGGCACCTTCCTGTAACCAAACTTTTCAGCAGCTGCCTTTCTTCTGTGTCCGGAGATAATCTCATAAACACCATCTGGAATCGGTCGTACAATCAGTGGATTTATGATTCCGTATTTCTCAACACTCGCACTGAGCCGAATCATTTCCTGATCCATCCGAACCTTAAATGGATGGTTCCTAAAGGTCCGCAGACGTTCCAACTGAATCTCTATGATTTTTTCGCCATCTTCTGGAACTGATGCCACTGTATCCATATTTTTCCTCCATTTCTTATCTGCAACAGAAAAAGCCTGTCCAGATAGATTTCTTTTTGAAATCTGATCCAAACAGGCTCACTGTTGACCTTAGTTTTCACTAAGCAAAGATTCTATTGTATTCACGCCTAATAACTTACCGCCGGATATTTCCCTTCCTCTTTTTTCTTATCTGAGCTTGAATTTACATCCACTTTCTCAAATAAACAGCTGGCTTTTCTCTTTTATTAGAATTTCGATTTATTTCCAGCTATTATACCAGCAGTGCGTTTTATTAGACAGCGGCTAATAGGATTCTTCCCGTATTAGCTGATATTCCATTCCTTTTTCCCTCTGAAAAAACAAAAAAACGGAAATTATATTAGAAATTTTTCTAATACTTTCCGCTTTTGATAGGACGTCCCGTGCGGGAATCGAACCCACATCTAGTGCTTAGGAGGCACTTGTTCTATCCATTAAACTAACAGGACATACCAGAAATTGTACTATATATTTCTTTAAAAAACAAGACCTTAATTCCTGGGTAACGAGAAAGAAGTCCTGGATAACTGGAGAGAAGTCCATGACAGATGAAGGTCGTGGACTTCTCTTTGTAATAAATTAAGATTCAGGTCTGCGAACGGATTTTCGTCGATGCTTCTTGGCTTCATAAAGCTTCTTATCGGCAAGAGCGATGATTTCCTGTGTGTCGGTATCCGGTTTAGGACGGAATTCTGCAATTCCAAGAGAGATTTCCACAAGGAATGGTTTATCGGATTCAGCATTAAAAACCGTGCAGGCATCTTTAATTCGTTTACGGAAAATATCCTGGAAATTTTCTTCTTCACAATTTAAAAGAATCAGGAATTCATCACCACCGACACGTGCAAGTGTGTCCTGACTGCGCAGACAGCCTCCGAGGATTCTTGCAACGCTTTGCAGTGCAAAGTTGCCAGCCGGATGTCCCCAGGTGTCATTGATCTCTTTCAGATGGTCCAAATCTCCACAGATAATGTAGGCCCGTTGATTTATTTCGCTGCTGCAGAATTTTTTTGTCTGTTCTGTGAAACCTCTCAGATTCAGAAGACCAGTCAGTTCATCATATTTGGAAATAAATCCAAGTACCCGGTTTCGCTCACGTACGAGCTCCAGATCTCTGGACATTTCCTGTCGGCGCCGGGCTTCTGCTTTACTGATTTCCAGATAATGCAAAGAAAGACCGATCTGCAGGCTGATCACATAGAAAAATGGAAATTCTTCCTGTTGTATATCGCATGCGAGCAGACCATATTGTTTTTCTCCTGAGAAGAGCAGAAATATCATAAACTGATGTCGTTCATCATCGCTCATCAACTGACAGATACCTTTTTGGTCTGTTACAGGCTGGCGGTCATAGAAATGAAATGCATCCACTTCTTCATTCCGGTAATAGGCAGCAAGTCGCAGATTTTGCGGACAAATCCATTTCTCATTCTGATGATATACGATTGGTTCATCCAGGAGAAAGAGGTAGGTGCATTTTGTGCGCAATTCCCGCATGTTTTCCATTGCTTCCAGAAGAAAAGCGTATTCATCCTCCATGCAGTCATTCAGACTTCGGGCAAGTGACGAAATAAACCAGGATCTACGTTGAAAACTGATCAGCTCAAGCTTCATATTGGTAATCGTACGGTTCAGCTTGTGTATCTGTTCGGTAAGACTCACTGGAGTATTTTGAATTTCCGGAAGCTGTTCCTGACAGCCGCAGGATTCTCTGACACACAGAGAAACAGGAACTCTTCGGGACAGGACATTTTTGCCGTCCAATTTATCAACAAGGTCGTATACAGCCATTCGGCCCATGAGGACTCCATCCTGCTGAATGGTTGTAAGAGGTGGTTCCATACCAGATGCACGCTCACAGTCATCAAAACCGGTGATCAGGATATCTTTTCCTACTTTGAGACCACGTTTTTCACAAACACGATAACCGGCAAATGCCATTTCGTCGTTGGCGAAGACAATAGCCTGGGCATCTGGATTATCATCGAGGAGTTTTTCAATCTGTTTATCTACAAATTCTGAATAATCACCCTGTGCGATCATCTTGGGATTGACCGGAAGATGATATTTCGCCATCATTTCAAGATAAGTATTTTTACGTTCATTAGCATCTGTATTCTGTGCAGGACCGGCTACAAAAAGTATTTTCTGACAATTGTGTTCCTGGGTCAGATGCTCCATGACCAGCTGGATGCCCTGTCTGTTGTCACAGATCAGAGAATGGCAGTTATGCGCATGGACGATCTCCGTAAGGAACACGGTAGGAATGGAATTGAATTTGCGGGCAAATTTCTCAGCAGTCTCATTTTTTAACTGCAGTCCCAGAGTTCCATAATTGATGATCAGTCCATCAAGACCTCCCATAAGACTGTAATCGTGGATGGTATTGAACTGATAATCAAAAGAATCTTTGTGAGTTCCGCCGAGCATATCTTCGAAGAAATCTTGGGTCTGCGTACCAAGGAAAAAACAGACATTTATATCGAGTTCTTTTGCTGCAGTAGCAATACCACTGATATGTTCTTTGGGAAAATAAGTATGTACGCCCCCAATAAGGATTCCAACGTTGTATCGTTTGTGTTTGTTCATGATAAGTCCTCCATGAGTAAGTTAAACGCACATTGTTTTTTGTATATTATATCAGCGTTATGTGGTAATTGCAAAACTTAATTTGTGAAAATTAGACAAACGAAAGGATTGCGAATAAATAAATAATAAAGCAAGACACATAAATCATACATAATGACCAAAAATAAATGAAATAAATTATAAAGCAAGCGTGTGATTGGCAATAAGAGTGCCAGTGGAACAGAAATCATCGAGGAACTTGGCGAGGAAGAAATCAATACAGGAGCGATGATTGTCTATACCTCTGCGGATTCAGTAATGCAGATCTGTGGAAATGAAGAGACATTTGATCTTGCAAACCTGTATCGCTGCTGTGAGATTGCCAGGGAACTGACCATGAAAGATGAGTGGCGAGTTGGCAGAGTCATTGCGAGACCGTATGTCGGAAAGAAAAAGGGTACGTTTAAGAGAACCAGCAACCGCCATGACTATGCGTTGAAACCGACTGGAAGAACAGCCTTAAATGCATTGAAGGATGCAGGTCTTGATGTGATTGGTGTTGGAAAGATCAATGATATTTTCTGTGGTGAGGGAATTACACAGACTTACCATTCAGACAGTTCTGTGCATGGCATGCAACAGACGATTGATATCTGTAAAAAAGATTTTCATGGTCTCTGCTTTGTGAATCTGGTGGATTTTGACGCTTTGTGGGGGCATAGAAGAAATCCGGAAGGATACGGACGTGAAATTGAGAAGTTCGACAGAGGACTTGGAACTCTGATGAATGAGTTGCGAGAAGATGATCTTCTGATCCTGACTGCGGATCATGGAAATGACCCAACTTATACCGGAACGGATCATACAAGAGAATATGTACCATTTATTGCATATTCAAAGAAAATGAAAGAAACAGGAGCTATTGAGAATCAGGATACATTTGCGGTGATCGGTGCATCTGTTGCAGAAAATTTTAGTGTACAGATGCCACAAGACACGATTGGAAAATCAATATTGCGGGAGTTGCAGTAGTTAAATAAAACTTGTCTGTCATGACACCTTCAAGCTATTATAGCCTGAAGGTGTTTTTATTAATCAAAATCTCTGGTAATGTTTGTGAGCCATTTGCCTCTGACATAGTGAATTAATACCACAGGCATTTTTTCAAATTCGTCCAGAGTCATTACAAAGTATACCCAGATCGGCGGCAGTTTTAAAACATATGCAGCTAAGAAAGTAAGAGAGTTATTTTTTTATCTCTTACACATCTATTTCTCAGTCGGCCATGACCTTCTGAGCGCCACACAAAACGAATCAATTGATGCTATTGTTGTCTGTGAATTACAGTGTTATACTTCACACCGTCAACTGAAGAATGCAATGGGTCCTGAACTATTCTTCAGTTCAATAAAATTGAATATCTATTTTCCTTAAAAAGCTTATCTGAAGAAATCTTTGATCTGTCCTGCGATGATCTGCATCAGTCGGTTTCTCCCTGTTGTCATGCCTCTTCTGCTTTTACAAGATTGATCGTTCCGTTATCCAGGCATTCTACAAACTTGCGAACAAGCTCTGGATCAAATTGTTTGCCTGCATCCTGAATCAGCTTCTCCCGAGCTACTTTTACAGGGAAGGCTTTCTTATAGCATCGTATGGATGTCATGGCATCGAATGAATCTGCCACACACAGGATACGTGCCGTCAGCGGTATATCTTCGCCTGCAATACGGCGCGGATATCCTTTCCCGTCATAGCGTTCATGATGACCGATGACCGCCGGGATAACATAATCCAGTGACGGAAGATGTCGGATAATGTCGATGGAAGCTTCTACATGGCCTTTGATCATCTCGTATTCTTCATCTGTCAATGATCCGGCCTTATTTAATACACTTTCCGGAATACCAATTTTACCGACGTCATGCAAAAGTGCTGCCTGATGGATGATCTCTATCATATCTTCGTTCATTCCAAGTGTTCTTGCAAGTGCTGTTGCATAATAGGCAACATTTGTGGAATGGCTGAAGGTATAATGATCTTTTGCATCAATAGCTGCGGTCAATGCGTAGATGGTTGATTCATATTCTTTGTAAATATGTGCATGTGTTTTTGCGTGAGCATCTTTATTATTGTTGCGGAACATGGTATCAAAGACCTGAATTCCATTCTTCCCGCTGTGTTTTACGTGGTACACCGCAAGATCAACATTTTCCAGCAGTTCTTTGACATTCTTTGCCGCATACGGTGCTGCACTGATTCCCGCACTGACTGTGATCGGCTTGAGCTTCATGTCGGTTCTGCGGTTATTCATAACATATATCTGTTTTGCAATGGATTCCACCAGATTTCTGGCAGAGAAAAGGTCGTAGCCTGGAAGCAGAACAGCAAATTCTTTCGCGCCATAGCGAGCAGTATATCCGCTTTCTCCCACACTGCTGTTGATGATGTCTGCGACGCGCTGCAGACACATATCGCCTTCTTTTATACCATACAACTGATTGTATAATTTAAAATCATCTACATTGATAATGGCCAGTGCCAGCGAAGCGTCTTTGTTTTTCTCGAACTCTTCATTGAGAACTTCATAGAAATATTTTCGATTTAATAATCCAGTCAGTTCATCGGTTCTTGCCTCAAGACGGGCATTCTCATACAGCTTTGCATTTTTGATAGCAATAGATGCCACTGATGTGATGTTTGAGATTATTTCTACTTCATCGTATGCCAGTCTCTTTTTTGAAGAAGATGATGTGATCAGAATCACTCCCGCCAGATTATCACCATCTTTTAATCCGGCACAGTAACGTGTATGGTTTTTATCCAGCTGATGTTTTTCCTCTTCCCACATGGACTTGTACTCTACAGAGTAGCGGAAATCACGGTAAATAATCGGTTCTTCGTGGTCTTTCAGCCACTGGACCATTGGATTTTCTTCTTCAAAGGCAAACGCCAGATCACTTAAAGGCTGGTCACTTGCAACCCCACGATATGGTTCGCCAGGTGCGTCCTGCATACAGATATAGATATTTCCAACATCCATCAAATCTTTCATAACATGGATCGTTTTATCCAGGATTTCCTGAAGATCCAGAGTTTTGGAGATTGCTGAATTAAATTCTCTGATCTTCTCAGCCTGATGGTTTTCTTCTCTGACAAACACGCAGCGGATCAAAAGCTTCCACAGATAAGTAAAGAGTGCATAAATGATCAGAAAGACGATTGAAAAAACAAGAGTGTAAATCCGGGTGTTCTTATCCGGCCGCATATGAAATAGATTTTGCAGGGATGGAACAATATTTAAGAAAACAAGAATGGAAAACAGGAATCCAACACCATAACACAGGGAAGGGGATGCCAGCATCTGCAGGCGGAACAATCGTCTTCGGATCAGTGCGTAGAACAGTAAAAATACATTTACTACACCACTTAAGATATCAATCGGAAATCCGCTGAAGAACGGAATTCCAAGAAATGCATTTCCTAAGAACAATGCAAGGACTCCCAGCATAACCGGTTCATACTGGACTTTCATAGTCGGATTGTTTTTACAGATCCGTACAATGACTGTAAAAAGATGGATCAAGAAAATTGCCGATGGTATAAAAAATACGATGATCGCAGGCTTGATCTCATATACAAAAGCTGCAGCTCCGTTTTTTTCTACCATTTTGGGAGCTTCAAGGAAAACTCCAAATTGTGCATTCAGCCAGAAGCAGGTCAGCATGACCACAAAGTATATTCTTCCCGCAATACCGCTCTTTTCACCGCCAAAGGCGAGTATAAAACGGTAGTACGCATATGGCAGCAGCAAAATTCCCAACAGGGAAACCTGATACCAGAATTCACATCCAGGCCAAAGCTGTGCTCGCATAAAAGCAGAACCTCCAGTCCAGAATAGCAGGCCCGTCAGCACCACCAGGAAACTGTTTATTATTCTATTTCTCTTTGCTGTCAAAAACATCAACAGCATAAATCCATAACACAGCATGGCTATGATTGATATATATCCGTAGGTTCCCATAAACTCCCCTTACTCCACTCTCGTTTTCATTCTTATTTAAATCTTATATCACTCTGTTCAGACTTTCCTGTATATCAAGCAGTTCCTTCAATTCATAATGTGAAGGACTCATCTGATGTATCTTCTTACCGGTCTTTTTCTCATAGGCTTCAAATGTCCCACAAGTAAAGATCGTCACCTGCAGAGGATCCATTCCAAGAATCTTTTTCAAATCCCTGTAATCCTGATCAATATATTTGAAATATGTACTCAAAAGATCTTTCAAAATATTTGTGCTCATCGCAGTGTTGAGCAGTGCATCACGTTCCAGTTCCACATACATATGCAGATATGGACGATTCTGTTCATTATATTCTTTTGTTGCAACCCAGTTTATGATCGGCAGCTTTGAAAGAGCGATCACGCTGCGGATTCCGTTTTCCGAAATCCTTGTAAATCCTGCAATATCGATAATCCACGGCACTCGGTCCACATATTCAAAGCGCGGAATCCTTGTCTCATCTTCACGGTTCTCCAGACCGACGCAGCGATACATATCACCACAGCGGTAACGGGCAAACGCGCCACCTTTGAGAATAGTAAATACGAGTTCGTATTTTTCTCCCGGCCGAACTTCATCCATCAGATAAGTCGGTGGGATGTAAGAAGGATCTTCGTAATTTCGCATCATATCCTTCTCGGTGATAAATTCATAAAACGCTGTATCCGGAAAGAAATACATTCCTTTTCTTGTCCAGGTCTCTGTTCCCATAATGGACGGTTCTGTACCGGCAAATAATTCCATCGGACGGATTCCCCAGAGTTCTTCGAGATCGTCTTTGTAGCAGAGATTATCTGTGCCGGCTACCATGAATCCTTTTAGATGGAAAAGATCTTTTGGAAGCATTGCGCGGTTTTCTTTTTTGCAACGACGCTTTGCCTGCAGCAGACGTAATATCATATGTGGCTTGCATTGCATAAGGCTTGACAGTTTTACTCCACCGCCGTTTGTTAGCGAAGAAAGACTCAAGCTTACTGCATAAGCTACGCTTCCAAGTCCAAAGAAAAAGCCAAGATCTTTCTTCATCGCCATCTTAAATCCTAATTTGTTTCTTTCGCTGAAACTCATATTTACGGCTTCTTTTACTGCGGGCAGGAATTCGATTCCAATCTCCTCGCCCAGAGCCAACGGAAAGAGTCCTGTTGCAAAAGGAAGTGGTGCCAGCGCATACAGGAATTTGTCTGTAGCTGCTACATCAAAAGATCCTTTTTCTTTGCTGGTCGATAAGATCAGACATGCTGTAACATTATTCCGATAGGTGTCCAGCATGCTTCGAGTATACGGTGCCACCTTGATCGGGTGCTTTCCACCTTCCCAGGTTGTCTGGATCCAGATGACCGGATTTCCCGGAAGCATATCCGGCTGCTTGGCAAGCAGAATATCCGCGTAATCATCGTAGGTTGTCAGCGGTACCATTTTTCTGAATTCATCCAGATTTTGAGGATGTTTTCCCTTCAGAATAGACTGTCCCAGACCACAGTTGCTCCACAGCTTAACCTGTTCCTCCATCAACCGACGCTGAATCTTCATGTATCCATTCATCGACAGATCCAGGAATCCACAGTACTGCTTCCATATTTCTTTATACTGTTGTTTTTTTAATTTTTCTTCTAAATTCATAGTCTGTCCGCTCCAGATCGATCATTGTTTTCTGATACTATATAAGCATTTCTTTATGCTATCTCTATTCGGCATTAAAAACGGGGTTGTTTTCTGATATTCCCTGTAATTAAAAAATGTCTGTGGAAAAGTCCACAGATCCTGAAAAATGATATACAGATAGTTCCAAAAAATCATAAGCAGAAAATAGATTCCCTGTCTCCATCCGCCAAACATTCCCCACATGCAAAGATATGCTCCTGCGAACCATAAAACTCCGGGATGACGGCACAGACCGTACACACCCTCTGTATATGCCGCACGTAATTTGTTTTCTTCACAGTAAGTTTCTTCAAAGGGAAGGGCAAAAAATAAGGTATATATAAGAAGTGCAAGGAAACACAAGGCTCCTGTTCCAAATCCAATTATTCTTCCGATTCTGTGCTGGCACTGCCCCCACGAGAGCCAGAGCTCCATGACGAGTGATAAAGCCACCAGAACCGTCCCCCATGCGAAAAATTTTTGGAAAAATGTATTTTTCTTTTTAATGCTGTTTATATCATAAATAAAATACAGGAGAAATCCTGCACTCCCTAGAATGAACTGCCACATTTTTTCTCTCCCATTTTTGTACATAATAACACATAACAGCCTTGTCACGCACATTAAATTATAATAAAAGAGACAATAAATAGCAAGCGCTATTTACTGTCCCATATGTGAATTATATAAAAATCTTCCTCAAAATCTCACTCAGCTTATTTATATCCCGCGATTTGGCAATATGTCCATTCATTCCGGTGTTTTTGGCCTTCTACATCTGCTTTAGAAAATCTTTTTTATCTCTTGCACATCTATTCCTCAGTTGGCCATGACCTTCTGAGCGCCACATAGGATATTAAAAAGTTCGCAAACCAGCCAGCTGGTACAGCAAGCCAGACAAATGCAATGCCAAAACGCGGTGCAAAAATCAAAGCAACGGAAAGACGAATCGCCAGGTTCACCATATTTGCAATGAGGAACGGGCGCATGATTCCAAGACCACGAAGGACTCCATCAGTTGCCATTTTGATTCCCATAAAGATGAAGAAATAGCCAAGCCATCTCATATAATCCCCAGATACCTGGTAGGCCAGGTCTGTTCCGTCTTTACCAAGAAACAGCGAGGAAATTTGCGTGTGGAGTGTTTCAATCACAATGAAGGCAATGGCTGCAAAACACACATCCAGCACTAATGCAGCGCGGTAGCCTTTTTTGATACGCTGGGGTTTGTTTGCGCCAAGATTCTGGGATACATATGGCGAAACCGCATTGCCGATAGATACAAAAATCAGAGAAAAAACATTCTCTACCCGCATTGTCGCCGCATACCCCGCGAGTGCCTGTGTACCGAAAGGATTTACAACTGCCTGTACGATCATCATACCGATAGATACTGTAGACTGCTGAAGAACTGAAGGCACAGCAATCTGAAACATGGAATGTAACTCCTGCCTGTCAAACCAGTCAAAGTAACTTTTATATCGCCGCATCCGACTAAGGAAAATCAAAAGTGAGAACACCGCAGAAATTCCCTGTGCGATCAAGGTTGCAAGCGCTGCACCAAACACGCCGAGATCAAGTCCGGCTACCATCCAAAGATCCATGAAGATATTTAAGATTGATGAAAAAATCAGAAGTCCCAGTGGAATTTTGGATTCTCCTATAGAATTAAACATCGTTGAAAGAATGTTATACATAAACAAAAACGGAAAGCCCACAAAATAGACCCGCAAATACAGCACTGCGTCATCCAGTATATCGGCAGGAGTTTGTAGCGTACTCATCATCGAGCGAGAAAAGCAAAAGCCAAAAACGCCAAGGACTATGCTTAGAACTAAAAAGCTAAGCAGAGACGTTGACACGATGGTTTTCATTTTTCCATACTCCCTGGCACCAAAATAGCGGCTCACGAGTACACCTGCACCGACACCGGCCCCCAGCGCCACACAAATGAAAACATTAGTCAACGCTGCACATGCACCGACAGCTGCAAGCGCGGAAGAACCCACAAACTGACCGACGATGATGGAGTCGGCCATATTATATATTTGCTGAAAAAAGCTGCCTAAAATCATTGGCATTGCAAAAAATGTCAAAGCTTTAAGAGGCGCATCTGTAATCAGGTATTCATCTTTTGACATTCTTATATTCCTCCACGAGTTTCATAATTTCACTTATCCTTCCCTTCATCAGACTTTATATATACGAAGTGTAAGTATAAAGTTACGTTACGAAGCAATTATATGTGGTTACAATTAATAAGTCAAGTCATCGTTTACTTTGGGTAATATGAATGATATGATATCCAGGAAAACTACTATCCACAGGATATTATTTTACAGGAGGGGTATTTATGTACCTGGACGGTTTAGATGAACTGGATCAGAAGATTATCCAGTTGCTTATAGAAAATGCACGTATCTCTTACTCTGATATCGGTAAAGAAACCGGTATTTCCAGGGTGGCAGTAAAAGCCCGGATTCAGGCATTGGAGAAAAAGGGGGTAATTGAAGAATATACAACTATAATTAACCCTCAAAAAATCAGTGGTGCTGTATCATGCTATTTTGAAATTGAAACAAAACCAGACTCCCTGTCACAGGTGACAGATATATTATATAAAAATGATACAGTCACGCAGATTTACCGCGTCACAGGAAGAGACAAACTGCATGTACATGCCGTTGCCTCATCGAGTGATGAAATGGAACACTTCCTGCACAATGTCATTGACGCCCTGCCTGGTGTCATCAGCTGCAGCTGCAATACAATCTTATCACGTATTAAAGATATTAAAGGATTACGGCTATAAACTGAAACACTGGAAATTACTGAAAAGACCTCGATGATCTGGTTTTTCCAGACCGTCGGGGTCTATTTAGTATAATTTATAAATTTTCTGAATGATTCCACGACAGAGTTTTTGCTGCGACTTTCTTACTTAAAAAGTCTTAAATAGCTTTAAGTTTTCTGTTTTATTCGTAAAGTTTATCCGCTTTTCTTATTTCGCAATAAACAGTACTCCCAGAGTTCCCGGACCACAATGGCTTGAAACCACACCACCGGCGCGCGTCTCAAGAATTTCCTGAAAAATTCCAAGACTCTGCAGATAAGCCTGCACATCTTCCACAATCTTACGGTCACAGCCGGAATGTGTAATAAATACTCGCTCCGGTCGTGCATTTTTAAGATTTGCCTCCATATCTCTGACATAAGACATGACTACAGAATGTAATTTGCCACGATACTTCTTAGCTGCATCCATTGCACCGTTTTCTACTATGATCTTTGGATGCAGCTTCAATACACTTCCTGCCATAGCCGCAACCGCATTACAGCGACCTCCACGATACAAATACATCAAAGTATCTACCACAAAGCTTGCACGTACTTTTGGCTTCAATTCCTCTAGCGCAGCCGTAATTTCTGCAGCACTTTTTCCTGCCTGTGCCATTACTGCTGCCTCCACGACTTGAAGCCCAATACCTGTTGAAAGATTTGCAGAATCAATAACCGTCACAAAATCGGAAGCTTCCAGCTCATCAGCAGCAAGACGCATAACATTTCCGGAAGTTGACATACTTGATGATATTGAAAAACAGATAACTTCCCTTTTTTCTTCAACATAAGGTTTCAATATCTCTATCGCATCTGCCAGAGATGGCGCCGAAGTTTTGGGTGTTGTCTTATGTGCATCTGACCATGCAAAGATTTCATCCGGAGTTATATTTTTGCCATCCTTATATTCCTTCTCGCCAAGAAGAATATGAAGTGGCAAAATATCAATATCATATCTGTTCACCAGCTCTGGTGAAAGATCGCAGGTGCTGTCTGAAATTATTTTTACCATGTAATATTACCTCCTGCTATTTTATAGACAATATTTTACCACAAATATTAACAGGATACACCTGTATCTTTATTTCTTACTACGATATGCTTCCGCTTCCCAATGTGTAATGAAGTATGTAATATCATCTGTCATCTGTAATGCACCGCCAAAACTTTCAGCATATACAGCAAGTTTGATCGCATCCTTTACCAGAAGCTGTGCTTTTGCAGCTTTTGCCTTGTCATCTTCCATGATAAATGCGCCCACACCCTGTACCAGGATCAGTCTTGGTTCTTTGTCATGCTCTTTCATAAATGCATCCAGTGCATCTTTTGCCTGTTCAACATTTTCTACAAATAATGGGTATGGTCCGCAGTATACAATGTGATCCGGAGTAAATGGTTTCAAAAGCGGTGCTGCAGTTGTTTTATCTTTCACAAAGTTATCTGCTTCTGCTGCCGGAACAACTTCTACAGCATGTCCCAGTAACTCGGAAAGTCTCTTTGCAGTCTGTTCTTTTTCAGGTGTAACTGCATCACTTACGTCAGCCGTTCTTTTTACCTGTTTCTCTAATTTGCTGATAACTCCATCAAATAAAACACCAATCTCTTCTACAGTATTTGCTGCAACAAAAATTCCATGATTCTGAAGCAGAAGTACCTGCACATCTTTTCCAAATTCTGCTTTATACGCATTCATTTTTTCATAACAGATACGTGCCAGCGTATATCCCGGTTTGCAGATATCGATCCAGAGTACATCTTTGCCAAGAAGCTGTTCACAAAGTGTCTGCGCACCCTTTCCGCAGGTCAGACCATTGACAAGAGTCGGATGTACATGCAATACATAAGTATAAGCAAATAAATTATGAAGCAAGGCCTCTACACTTGGGCGTTTCGTCTTGTCATCATCGGTTACTGCTGCCATAACATCCGCAAGATATGCAGATTCACGTTTCACATCATCTGCAGGGTATTCTGTTTTCATAATCTCATTCAGACGGGCTCTGTCCATTTTGACAAATTCTTCTGCTTTGATCGTAGCAAGCTGTGTACCGGAACCTTTAACATACAGGGTTGTATCGTCTTTGACAGAAGTATTGCCGCCACCTGCCAGGACGTAAGCCGGATTGCTGCCGTATGTGTTTGACATTTTTACTAAAGTTGAAAGATCCATCGTTAAAATTCCTCCCTTAACTTATCATCTTAATAGTTTCGATATTACTTATAGTATTATAGTACACCATATATAAAAAGTTATCTATGCAAATATCGTGTCACAAAATATAACAAAACTCACCTTATCGTTGGCGCAGATCAAGAAAAAAGCAACCAGGACTTAACATCCTGATTGCTTTTTGCTCTCATTATTCTGTTATTGTTTCAATTCAAAAAAATCTTCTACCCGGTTTTTATAATCCGTCATATCATTATACTGCAGCATTGCGTATTCCTGAATCAGATCATAATATGGTGAGTTCTTATCATCCACACTGTAGAATTTTCCATCTGCTCCCCAATATCCATTACTGGTCAGTACCGGAATCTCTTTCTGTAGATCCTGCTGGAACTTCTGGAAACCGGTCAGATCTCCATCTATCGTCTCCATAAGGATGGTCTGGAGATAATTCATACTTGTCTTCTCTACAGTCTTTTTATCAATGTCATAATTAGCCCAGATAAGGAATGGAACCTCATATCGCCGCATCATTTCCTCATCATTCCAGTTACGCCACTCTCCATTTGTGATAGAATCCATCGATTCATCATGAATTCTCGGCTGGTGATCTCCTGTCAGAAGGATTACTGTCGGTTCATCTGTATTTTTATAATAATTGATCAGATTTTCAAACATCTCATCTGAATATTTGATAAGACTAAGGTAATATCCCAGATCCAGTGCATCTGCATTCTCTACTACAATTCGTTTATCATCGAAATTATCAAATGGTACATCATAAGAACTATGGTTCTGAATCGTCATAGTATAACCGAAATACGGTGCATCTGTCAATTTTCTCTGCTGTTCATAATCATGTGTGATATTATCGTAGGTACACTGGTCCGTCGCATTATTTCTCATTTTTACAAACGGGACTATCATATTTGTATAATCATAAAACTTATCAAATCCAAGCAGCGGATATGCCTTGTCTCGGTTATAGTTTCGTGCCTTCTGAAGATGGGTTGCTGAATTTCCTGTCTATCCTTCGCTCTTCAGTTCAGTTACCAACGATGGCATTGCATGCCTCAGATATAACTGAAATGCAACCGTTACTTTTGGAAGAAATGCCATAGAATTTCCTGTCAGAAATTCATATTCCGTATTTGCATTCTGACCGCCTACGATTGATGCATAAGTTGTTCCACTCACACAGTTTCCATTTTTCATCAGATCATGAATAAATGGCATGTAATCTTCATTTGTCTCAATATCTCCAAGAATCTGCGGATCCGAAAAGGCCTCATTAATAACGACAATTATATTTGGTCGTTTCTTATTTGGATCTACGGTATCAGAAGTATATTTTGAAGTAATCTCTTCTACTTTTTTCAAACTGTATCCATTTGGTTTTTCTGGTACAGAAAGCTTGATGCTTCTTGCGAAACAGCCGATACTGCCATATTGCTGATAACTTCTCATCGGATTAAAAAGACTCAGATACAATCCTCTGTTGCTTACCATGTCTGTCATAACAAGCTGTGAAAAACCAGTTACACTCACAACAGCCATTACAGCGATTCCACACAGACGGTGAGAAATTTTTTTGAAAACAGGTTCACATTTTATCACGCGGCCAAGCATTATAAAATCAAACAGCATTACCAGCGCAACTGTTGTATAGAAATTAAATTGTATCTTATAACCGTCTGCGACTTCCAGTGCAGTACCTACGGTTGCAATATCCGATGCCATGACCGGTGTTCCTCGAAACTCATAAATAAAATGATTCACTACATTAAACATTACACAGATAAACGCCCAAATATCCAGCCCAGCACAATGCTGGCTATTTTAAATCTCGAACTGAATTCCGGATCATTTTCCAATATAGTTGTTCGGTTTACATAAAAAAAGATCAGAAACAGAAACGAAATGAACAGGCAGAAATAATTTTTCCATCTCTGCCTGTTTTTATCAAAGTTTTTATTAAAGTCTATATTCTTCAGTACGTATATTTTCCTCTATTCTAAAAATGCAACTGACCCTGAAGCCAGATCGTACCTTTAAACCTTCGGCCAACTGCCGGATCTCCCAGCAGATCCGCTCGATTGATACAGATGTCAAATCGAATATTATTACACTCAACTGTCATCTGAACAAGTTCTTCATCTGTAATATTATTCTGTACAGTACGATATTCTATAATCTCACCTAAAATACTATACTGGTCACACTGAATTCCATATGGCATAAAATATGAATCTACAATAGACAAAATGTCTTCATGAACGATTCTGTTAGAAATCATAGAATACGTGTCCATTTCTTCCATGGTAAGATTTTCCATAGCCTCTTCATCACCATTTCTTGCAGCTGCGATCATTGAACTTCGGTTTTTACTGCTTTCCTGTTCAACTTTGACTGCTTCCTTATCCTTCAGTACTGGAAAAAGGATTTTACCCTCCCCCGCAAGTCCGGATAATGTCAACGGCTGATTACCTGTTAACTGCTTTTTGCTTTCTTTCATATATTCAGCTACATTTTGAAGATAAAAAATCAGCGTGATTCCTATTCTCAGATCATCACAGGCTGCAGAAAAGGCATCCTTATCCGCATGCCTTTCTACTGTTACCTGTTCCTGAGTTGTAATTCCAGTTCCTCTAAAAAAAGGATAATAATATTCCACATGAAATCTGTTGTCATCATCATACTGACCACATACAGTAATACCGCAGTCATTTCCATAAAACCGGGAAAACTGAGTAAAGACACCATCTGGATGATCTTCCACTACGTTTTTTTCATCGTAATTTTTGATAACATCCAGAATGATTTCTTTCATTTCTTCCCGTTTGGTCACTTTAGAAAAACCGACTGCTTTTAAAAAGCTGTGCAAAAGTACACCTCCATGCCCTTATGCGCGGGTCTTTTTCTCAATTCTCTTCATGCCGCCCATGTATGGCTGCAGAGCTTCCGGAATACTAACAGATCCATCAGCATTCAGGTTATTTTCCAGGAACGCGATCAGCATTCTCGGAGGTGCTACTACAGTGTTATTTAATGTATGCGCAAGATATTTCTTACCATCCTTACCATTTACACGAATTCTCAGACGACGTGCCTGCGCATCTCCCAGGTTGGAGCAGCTTCCTACTTCAAAGTATTTCTTCTGTCTTGGGGACCATGCTTCTACGTCCAGAGATTTAACTTTAAGGTCTGCCAGGTCACCGGAGCAGCATTCCAGAGTACGCACCGGAATATCCAGGGAGCGGAACAGATCTACAGTGTTCTGCCACAGTTTATCAAACCACATCGGGCTCTCTTCTGGTTTGCAGACAACGATCATTTCCTGCTTTTCGAACTGATGGATACGGTAAACACCTCTCTCCTCCAGACCATGAGCTCCTTTTTCTTTACGGAAGCATGGAGAATAGCTTGTCAGAGTTTTTGGAAGTTCTTCTTCCGGAACGATCTGGTCGATGAATTTACCGATCATAGAATGCTCACTGGTACCGATCAGATACAGGTCTTCGCCTTCGATCTTGTACATCATAGCATCCATCTCTGCGAAGCTCATAACACCTGTTACAACATTGCTGCGGATCATGAAAGGCGGTACACAATAAGTAAAGCCTCTATTGATCATGAAGTCACGGGCATATGCAATAACTGCAGAATGAAGTCTTGCAATATCTCCCATCAGATAGTAAAAACCATTACCTGCAACACGTCTTGCACTGTCCAGATCAATTCCGTCAAAGCTTTCCATAATATCTGTATGATATGGAACTTCAAAATCCGGAACTACTGGTTCACCGAATTTTTCAATTTCAACATTTTCACTGTCGTCTTTACCAATCGGTACAGACGGATCAATGATGTTCGGGATAACCATCATATTTTTAAGAAGTTCTTCTTCTACTTCTTTTTCTCTTGCAGAAAGTTCATCAATACGTGCACCGGATGCAGCAACCTGTTTCTTAACTTCTTCTGCTTCATCACGTTTTCCCTGTGCCATCAGCGCACCGATCTGTTTGGAAGTTTTATTTCTTTCTGCTCTCAGAGCTTCAACTTCCTGTTTGATCTCTCTGTTTTCTTTGTCCAGTTCAATAACCTTATCAACCAGTTCCAGTTTATTGTCCTGGAATTTGTTTCTGATATTCTGTTTAACGATTTCCGGATTTTCTCTCACAAATTTGATGTCTAACATGTTTTCTCCTCCTGACAGTTATTTTTCTGTCTTCTTTATTTTTCTAAATTCTTTTCATCTTCACTCATCTCACCCAGTTCAAAATTTACAGCTTTTCGAAGTGCTTCTACTTCCTCCTGGCTGAGCATTACATAAGATTCACCTTTTACAATTTCTTTCAGATACAGGAAACAATTGTCTCTGCTGTGTACTGCATTTAAAATAATACCTGAATTATCTTTATCCAGCAACGCCAGCGCAAAACTGAGTTTGCCACCCACATCATCAAATGCATCGTATTTTTCTACGCCATATTTGCTGAAAATAACTTTAAAATGCTGTTCCAGTGTTTTAATTGCATGTTCATGATCTTCTTTTGCTTCATACAGTCTGTCAATCTGTGCAAATTTGCGTACAAAAGTTTTTTCCAGGGACTGTGCATCGCTCCCCTTCATAAACATCTTATACTTTCGTTCCAAACGAGTCAGACGCATGCCATTACTGATCATTACTCCAATTAATATCACAACTATAGCCAGCAAAGCAATAATGATAATCCCAGGATCGATACCTATACTATCAAAAATCGTACTCATATCATACCCCTTTTAACCAATTGATTCAAACAGATCAATAATTCTGTCTAAATCATCTCTGGAATAATACTCTATTTCTATTTTGCCTTTGTTATTTTTCTTTCTGTGAATAAATACGCGAGTTCCTGTAATACCTTTCATTTTTTCTTCAAGGCTCTCATAAATCGCATCTTCTGTTGGATTTGAAACAACCGGCTTCTTCTTTGTTGGTGTTAAAATACTTTTTACCAGTTTTTCCGTTTCACGAACGCTAAGCTTTTCATCAAAAACTTTCATTGCTGCATTGTATTGCTGCTCGGGATCGGAAATAGCAAGAATTGCTCTGGCATGTCCGGCGGATATCATCTCATCGACCATCATCTGCTGTACACGTGAATCAAGTTTCAGAAGTCTCATCGAGTTTGTTACTGCTGTACGACTCTTTGAAACACGTTCTGCAATCTCATCCTGTTTTAAATGAAATTCATCAATCAGTCTTTTGTATGCCATAGCTTCTTCAACCGGATTCAGATCTTCTCTCTGTATATTTTCAATAAGAGAAATTTCTACTATCTCCTGTGTTGAAAATTCTTTGACAACAACCGGAACTTCCTTAAGTCCTGCCATCTTGGCAGCTCTCCAGCGTCTTTCTCCTGCAACGATTTCATAGTAGTCCTTCTTATCGGACACAAGCAGTGGTTGCAAAATTCCATACTGTTTTATGGACTCTGATAATTCCTGCAAAGCATCCTCATCAAATTTCTTACGAGGCTGTTCCCTGTTTGGCTCGATCATGGAAATTTTCATCATTCTCTCGCCGTTACTGGTTTCCTGCTGACTGAATTTCTTAGTATCTACTGCAACCTTTTTTTCTTCTTTTACAGTTTTCACTGTCTTAGGTTTACTCTGCACTGTTTTTTCCGGAAACAATGCGTCCAGACCTCTTCCAAGTCCTGACTTCTTTCCAGCCATCATTCACCCTCCCTGTTAATTACTTCTTCAGCAAGAAGTCGATATGCCTCTGCACCTGCCGATCTCGTATCATACAATGTAATTGGCTGACCGTAGCTTGGTGCCTCTGCCAGTCTTACATTTCTCGGAATAATCGTTTTATAAATATTCTGCTGAAGGTTGTCTTTAACATTTTCAACTACCTGTAAAGAAAGATTCGTTCTTGCATCATACATAGTAAATACGACGCCTTCCATTACGAGTTTCTTATTCAGACGTTCCTTTACAAGTTCAATTGTATGTATTAACTGAGATAATCCTTCCAAAGCATAATACTCACACTGAATTGGCACCAATACGGAATTGGCCGCTGTTAAAGCATTAATCGTAAGCATATTTAAAGATGGTGGGCAGTCCATAATAATATAATCATATTTTCTGCGTACCTTATCTATGATTTTCTTCATGATGTATTCTTTTTCATCGACACCAATTAATTCAATCTCAGCGCCAGATAAATTCACGTTAGATGGAATCAGGTCTACGTTCTCAACTACATCTTTAACAATAGTATCTTTTGCTTCTGCTTCGCCAAGAAGTAATTCATATAATGTATTCTCAACATTATTTTTATCTACTCCAAGTCCACTTGTCGTATTCCCCTGTGGATCAATATCTATCGCAAGTACTTTCTTCCCTTTTTCAGCAAGACAAGCAGAAAGATTGATCGCTGTAGTTGATTTACCAACTCCGCCCTTCTGATTTGCTACTGCTATTACTCTTCCCAAGATTCATCCTCCCTTCGGGATATCAAATATCAAGACTATACATGTTTATTTGAAAGTATAGCATACTGTTGTTATTATAGCACTTTTAATAGTATTGTTCCACAAAATGTTTCACGTGAAACATTAAAATTCAAGAAAGTTTTCGAAAAATTATTGTTTATATTTTACAAGGGAATTATAGGGCTCGTGTATTTTACGCAATATTAAAGATATCCTGCCATCAACGGGCTTCGTCGTTCGGAAGTCTTAAAGGGCTCGTGTATTTCATGCAACAATAAAGATATCCTGCCATCAACGGGCTTCGTCGTTCGGAAGTTCTAGGTGATAATCTGCCTGCTAGATGCATCCATAATAATCACAAACTCACTTCGTTCAAACAGTGTGATTATTATGGATTACGCAGTCAGAACATCACCAAGTACTTCTGCGAACTCCTGCAGGAAGTTGATGGCAGGATATCTTTTTATTGCTGTTTATACAGGTATCTAAGGTAGATAGCGGCGGTGATCAGGATAATTATAGAATATATATAATGACCGCCGCTGTCCAGGAAATGCAGTATAATTCATATGTTTTCATTATTCACCAAGCGGAAACTGTTTTATACTCCCAGATTTGCAGGAATTATATAGTTATATTTATAATAACTCGTATTGCTTTTACAGATGTTTCACGTGAAACATTCTCATGTAGTAGTACAAGTATAGTTCTTTCCATCATCAAGTTCCTTGCATAAATGTACACGCCAAATATAGATAGTATGATAATAGTTGGATAATCAGGTATCATCGTCGTACACGGTATAATGTTGTGAAATCATTTTATGATATAGTGGTTCTCAGTGCATCCAGTAGCAGTGCTGATACATAGAACTCAGCTCTGATTCCGTCACGAGGACTGCGCTAGTTGCTGCCACCGAGCGCTCTGTCTGAGCGTTAGCGAGTTTGCGCGAATGGCTGCTAACAAACGCGCGGGACGAGTAGGAATCTGGGCGTGTTCTCGTAGCTGCACTGTTATCTGGGATGCGCGTAAAGCAAGCAGAAACTCGTGTATTTCACGCAATATTAAAGATATCCTGCCATCAACGGGCTTCGTCGTTCGGAAGTTCTAGGTGATAACCTGTCTGCTAGATACATCCATAATAATCACAAACTCGCTTCGCTCAGACAGTGTGATTATTATGGATTACGCAGTCAGAACATCACCAAGTACTTCTTCGAACTCCTGCAGGAAGTCGATGGCAGGATATCTTTTTATTGCTGTTTATACAGGTATCTAAGGTAGATAGCGGCGGCTGTATGGCAACTGATTCGTTAAAGGGATCGAGCCGCTGCTGTTCAATGTTTCACGTGAAACATTAAGTTATAGGTCATACAATTCACGAATTCATATTATTGTTGGGGATACTTTTTTAAAATACTATGGATATCAGAAGGATTATTCCACATATGGCAATAAAGCCAAAGTAAATTGCAATATGTCAATTCTCAGCAGTCACATAGCAGAACAGATATCCAGAACCTAGCTTAGATTCCGTTACGAGGGCTGCGCTAGTTGCTGCCACCGAGCGCTCTGTCTGAGCGTTAGCGAGTTTGCGCGAATGGCTGTTAACAAACGCGCGGGATAAGTAGGAATCTATGCGTGTTCTGGAATCTGTTGTTGCTATTGGGCTGCGTGAAAGGAACATCCAGTAGCAGTGCTGATACGCAGAACTCAGCACTGATTCCGTTACGAGGACTGTGCTAGTTGCTGCCACCGAGCGCTCTGTCTGAGCGTTAGCGAGTTTGCGCGAATGGCTGCTAACAAACGCACGGGACGAGTAGGAATCTGGGCGTGTTCTCGTAGCTGCACTGCTATCTGGATGCATGTGAAATAAGCAGAGATAATAGAAGGACTCGTGTATTTTACGCAATATTAAAGATATCCTGCAGGAAGTTGATGGCAGGATATCTTTTTATTGCTGTTTATACAGATGTCAATGGTTACAGTGGCGAATGCTTGTATTATTATCTGACATTTTTTATAAATTTCATCTGTTTTCTATTATTTCAGTAATGGTTTTGTCTCGCACGTAGCAATGTTTTCATCACGCGTACATATGTCTTTTACACTCACCGATTTCACAACACTTAACCACATCTTCACAAAACAATTTTCATAGGAACCCCATTTTCCTCTACTACTTCACATATCTCCTGCACTTCATCCTCCCCGTTCACGGCTCTTCTTTTACTTTTTATACTTTTCACATCTCCAATATGTATATTTTACTTATAATTATGCATAGTATATTTCTGCATTTTTCTTTTTTCAACGATGCTTATAGTAAAAAACAGCTACTTGTGTACGGTCACGGAGCTGCAATTTATCCAAAATTGAGCTCAGATAATTTCTCACTGTCCCTTCTCCCAGGTACATTTCCGCAGCAATTTCCTTATTGCTGTATCCATTTGCAACCAGACGGATGATTTCCTTTTCTTTTTCATTAATTTCACAGACACTATAATCAAAATTTTCCTTCTTTTGAATCAAATCCGGTATTTTAGACACAATTTCCTGTCCAAATACAGTTTGCCCGGAATACACTGCTCTCAATGCCGGTAAAATGCTTGCATAATCCTGTTTCAGCAGATACCCTTTTGCTCCCAGGCGTAACGCTTTCACAATATATTCATCATCAAGGAACGTTGTAAGAAGCAATATATTAGCCTTTGCGTCTGCTTTTAATATTTCAGCTGAAGCCTCGAGTCCATTCATATTCTTCATTCGAATATCCATTAACAAGACATCTGGCTTATATTCTGCATACAGGCATACCGCATCTCTGCCATCGGACCCTGTTGCCAGCACCTGTACGTCTTCATTCACTTCAAGGATTGTTTTCAAAGCCTCTGTAACCAGGCAGTCATCATCTACTATCACTATTTTCATTTCCTGTAAATCCTCATTTTTTCTGCTATTCTGCTCTATTTTATTTCGGAATCACAACAAAAATACGGAATCCTTTTTCGCCATTGATCTGGATATTTCCATTCAATGTATTTACACGTTCCTGCATATTTTTCAATCCGATTCCTGTTGTATTTTTGTCATAATCTGCGCAGCCTTTTCCATTATCTTCAATGCTTAGCTGATATATTGCCGGATGCTCTCTCATAATAATTTTAATCTGTGTCGCAGAACTATATTTCATAGCATTCGATATAGCTTCTTTTACAATGCTGATAAAACAATATTTAATTTCTCTGGGTGTTATTTCGGACATATCGTATTCAAATTCTACATTTTCTATCTTTATGTCCGTTATAATCCCCTTTATTGTTTCTTGAAGATTCACTGCATCATCATGAAGATCATGCACACTTGAGCGGATACTATCCATGGCAGAATTAAGTGAATTATCCAGCCCTTTTAAAAGACTATCCAGATTCTGATCCTTATTTATGGCTCTGGCGGCCCCGGTTAGCAGAATCGTTCTAGACAGCACATGTCCCACATTATCATGGATTTCTCTTGCAATTCGATTTCTTTCACGAAGCGTTGCTGCATAAATTTCGGAATTCTGTTTTTCTGCCAGCGCCTTATTTTTTTCTGACAAAAGAAGTGCTTTTTCTTCTCCTGAATCCACAGTTTTTCGTAATTCAATGTCCATTTTATCGTGCTTATAAGTTTTTCTTTCCAATATAGCCGCAAGCAGACATCCAACCACATATTTTGCCATTATTTCTATGTGCATATCCCCATATTTCCCCAGCAGAATTACCCCTGCCATACTTATGGCCAGTCCCATCTGCCAGTTTATTTCTTTTATCAGTGCATATATCAGAATCGGATAAAACATTTCTATTTCTGGCACTACAAGTGCCATTAAAGCAAATACTGTACAAACCAAAACTTTTGTACTTTTTCTATGTATGAAATAGATTCCGCAAATCAGGATTACCGCCCAGAGAATCGCAAAAATCAGCGTCCTGTCAGGTTCTTTCCACAAAAGGACTATCAGACTATATATAAACAGTAGTCCCATATCCTGAAAATATCCCATATTCCTCCATTCTAAAGGTTTCTGCAAAAAATTTATTCTCTTTCATTGCCTGTCTTTTATTACGTTTTTCTTTTACATATTTATAATATAACACATTCCAGTATATTCAAAGTGACAAATGTCACCTCTCCATTTTTGTCTCCATTCCGTGACAAATGGTTACTGTTCACTCCGCTCAGTGACAAATGTAATCCTTTTTTTGTGACATCCTGCACTTGGTATTTCACACAATTTATCTTATAGTATAGTCAGGAAGAAACACTTGTCTGCTTCCGGTATTTATGCATATCTGCCCCTGTCAGATACGCATGATTTAAACTTTTTGTATGGAAGGAGTTATTATGATTCATATAGAAAATCTGGTAAAAAGATATGGTGATCTGGTTGCTCTGAATCATCTGAATCTCGATATTCATGAAGGAGAGATTTTTGGTCTGCTTGGCCCTAACGGTTCCGGAAAAACAACCGCGATCAACTGTCTCCTCTCTCTTTTAAAATATGACAAAGGAACGATCGAAGTCTTTGGCCAGCCTATGACCCCTGAGAGTTATCAGGTCAAACAGCAGATTGGCATTGTTTTGCAGAATGTCGCTGTTTTTGACGAATTGACAGTATATGAAAATATCGATTATTTCTGCGGTTTATATGTTTCTGATAAAAAACGCCGCAAAGAACTGGTCAATGAGGCAATTCAGTTTGTCGGGCTCGAAGATTACTGTAAAACCCGCCCCGGGAAACTTTCTGGCGGTCTGCTGCGACGGCTGAATATTGCTTGCGGTATCGCTCACAAGCCTCGTCTGATCATTATGGATGAGCCTACCGTTGCAGTTGATCCGCAAAGCCGTAATAAAATTCTCGAAGGTATCCAGAAACTGAACGAACAGGGTTCCACTATCATTTATACTTCCCACTACATGGAGGAAGTAGAACAGATCTGTACCCGCATCGCAATTATGGACCACGGACGGGTAATTGCATCCGGAACCACTGAGGAACTGAAAAAAATGATCAAAACAGGCGAAACGATCACAGTGGAAGCAATTCTTCTCGAAGAAAAACACCTTCAGGATATCAGGAATCTTTCTCATGTTTTTGATGTGCATTATGAAAATCAGATTCTCTCTCTCCGCTGCACAGGTGCTCAGCATAATCTGATTCGTCTTCTGAACTACCTTCAGAGCCAGGACATTACTTTTGGAAGAGTCTTTTCAGAACTTCCAACTCTGAATGATGTCTTTCTGGAGATTACAGGAAAACAGCTTCGTGATTAATATTTATGTATATTTATACATAAATATGCATAAATTCACAGAAAGGATTTTTTATGCTGCATTTAATAAAGTATAATCTTCTGGTTAAATTACGTAACTTTAATACGACCTTCTGGCCACTTGTTTTTCCTCTGATTCTTGGCACCTTCTTCTTTTTTGCATTTGGAAACCTGAATGATGCAGATTTTGAGACCGTTCAGGTAGCTATGGTGCAGGAAACCAGTCCTAATCCACTGTTCAGCTTTTACATAGAACAGGTTAAAAAAAGTAATTCAGATCTGCTGAACATTCAGGAGATGGATGAATCTGCAGCGCTTACTGCTTTAAAAAGCAAGAAAATCTCCGGTATCTATTACAATGAAATGACTCCGTCTCTGACCGTCAATGCCCATGGTATCCCGGAAAGTATCCTTCAGTCTGTTCTGGAAAGTTACAATAACAACCTGCACACGATACAGAATATCCTGAAAAAACATCCTTCCGGAATTCTGGAAGGACTTTCACAGATGGCAGATACCCGCGATCTTGTACAGGAACTTTCCCTGGGTGGAAAAACGATCGATGGTAATTCGCAGTTTTTTTACGCTCTGATCGCCATGGCATGCCTGTATGGATGTTTTATCGGCTTTGGCGCCGCGATCACGTTACAGGCCAATTTAACAGCTCTGGCGGCAAGACGTTGTGTTACTCCCACCCATAAACTCAAACTGATTTTATCCGAGCAGATTACTTCCTTTCTGCTCGGATATACCGATGTAATTATTTTACTCATTTATCTCAGGATCATACTGAAACTGGATTTTCAGGGACAAATAGGAAAAATGCTTATCATTTCACTGTTCGGAAGCCTGATCGGTGTTTCTGTGGGGCTGTTTGTCGGAAGTCTCGGCAAACTGAGTGAAGGTATAAAAGTTGCTGTTATCCTTGCGATTTCCATGGTCTGCAGTTTTCTTGCAGGACTCATGAACAGTAACATGAAAGATCTCGTAGAAAAACATGTTCCGATCATCAACCGCATCAATCCTGCTGCCCTGATTTCGGATGCATTTTACTGTATCAATGTTTACAATGATACAGCCCGCTATTACCGCAATCTTGTCACACTTGCAGTTATGAGTGCTGCTTTTGTTATGGCTTCATTTTTACTGATCAGGAGGAATCGCTATGACAGTATTTAAAGGCTATATGAAAATATTAAAAAAGAATATCGGTCTGGTGATCATATATCTGGTTATTTTTTTCTCCGTTGCCATGGCTCTTCAGGCAGCTGCCAGCAAAGAGCATCTGGAAGATTTTGAAAAAGCGCGAGTGGATATTGCCGTTGCAGATAATGATCAGAGTACTCTTTCTCATGCTTTAACAGACTATCTCAAAACAATCCATAATGTTTCTGAGATTTCCAGTGATCCTTCTGTTATGCAGGAAGAGCTTTTTTACAGAAATGCAGAATATATTGTACAGATTCCAAAAGATTTCTATAAAACTTGCATTGTACAGGATAACCCTATTTCCGTCACAAAGATTCCCGGATCCTATACTTCATTTTATATAGACCAGCAGATCAATGCATGGCTGAATAATGTGCGCACATACATTGCTTCTGGTTTTTCTCAGAAAGAAGCTGCAAAAGCCGCTCTGGAACAGCCTTCTTCCAGGGTTTCCATGTATCAGGACACCGAAACCACTTCCGAAACACCGGCATATACCTATTATTTCCGTTATGTTCCCTATCTGTTTCTGGCTGTTCTGTGCTATTCCATGGGCTATATTCTTCTTGCTTTTCAGAAAGAAGATATCCAGAAACGTATGCAGGCTTCATCCGTTTCCATTCGCCGGCAGAACCTTGAAGGACTGCTTGCCATGTTTACGATCGGAGTCGGTTTATGGCTGATCGCCGTCACAGGTGCAATTGTCATGTATCAAAAAGATCTCCTGGCTTCCGGTGTTCTGACCTATTATCTCCTGAATACCTTTGTGATGATGATGGTCTCGCTGTCTCTGTCTTATCTGCTCGGACTTTTTGTAAAAAGCAGCAACATGCTCAATGGACTTTCCAATATTGTTTCTCTTGGCATGTGCTTTTTGTCCGGTGTTTTTGTACCAATGAGTGTTATGGATAAAAAAGTACTTAAAATAGCACAGTTTCTTCCAGTCTACTGGTATGAGGACATCAATGAAACGCTCGCCAGATATCATAGCGTTTCCGGCAATATTGCCACAGATATCTGGAAATCTCTGGGAATCGAAGTTATGTTTGCTCTGGCATTTGTTGCTATCATTCTGGCTCTTTCGAAATATAAACGGCAGAAGTAGGGCAATGTACCCTCACTTCTCCAGAAAAAAAGAACTCATGCTCTTGTGTTATTCATCACATTTTACTGTGAAAATCAACATAAGCATGAGTTCTTTCTTTTATCCTTTTTTTCAAGTCGAACAGTCCGCTCTGTCAGAAGAAGATTCCAACCTGTTCCAGAAACTGTTCCGGTGCTTCTACATGTGGAAAATGTTTTGTTTCTTTAATCATAACAGCTTCTACCGATGGATTGACATTCTGATATGCTTCTATGATTGCTTCCCCATTGTTCTCAGCTTCACCTTCAACAATATAAAGACTGTTATCGATTTCTTTCAGTCCACGGGTAATATCAATATTCATATATTTAGATGCTTTATTTGCATAAACATTCTTTGCATAACAGCCGCCTCTGTGCGCTGCCTCATAATATGCATCCTGCAGGTCTCTGTCCGGATGGAACGGATCAAATGCATAATTCTCAATGAATTCGTTATTAACAGCATCTCTTGATACGACCATGTGATAAACCAATGTTCCAAACACCGGAATTTCCAGACATCTGCGGAGAAGTTTTTCTTTCTTTCCAGGCATCTGTTTCAGACTTGAAAGACTGACCGGATTTACCATCATAATCTTGTTGAACAGATCTTTTTCATTGTGACATGCCATCACAACAAAAGATACTGCATATCCGTTCACGATAACATCTGTCTTCTCTCCGATCACATTTTTAATAAAATCGCAGATAGCCTGTACATAAACAAAGTTTGTATAAGTTATTCCTGACTTCTCAGAACGTCCGCATCCCGGAAGATCCAGGTTATAGACCGTATGTTCCAGTGCAAGATCATCCTCGATCTTACCCCACTCATATCCGGAACCACCCGGAAGCATATCATGGATCAAAAGAATCGGGCTTCCTTTGCCTTTTTTTGTATAATAAATATCACCAAAGCGCCAGTGATAATAGTTTCTTACATCCGTGTCCAGCATTTCCTTCAGACAGGCGGATGCTGCAATCACTTTATTTATAATATGAATAGTGGCAGTTGTTGTCATAACCAGTGCTGCTGCAGACAGCAGACGTTTGCTGTGTTTCTTCATGTTCTACCTCCCTTTTTCCATCACCTGAATGTCTATATTATACGATAAAAAAGGTCTTTTTACAATCTATAACATAGAAAGAAGTTTCTCTACATCTTCCATTCTGGTTGCCCAACTGGTTGCAAATCGGACTACCGTATGTGTATCATCCTTCTTCTCCCAGAAGCTGAACTGGACATCTTTTTTTAATTCTTCCATTTTGGAGTTTTCCAAAACAACGAACTGTTGGTTGGTCGGTGAATCAATGAAGAATTTATAATTTTTTTCCTTTAAACCTGCTTTGAGTACTTCTGCCGTTTCGATTGCGTTCTTGCCAATCTCAAGATAAAGGTCATCTGTGAAAAGTGCATCAAACTGTACTCCAAGAAGTCTGCCTTTAGCAAGCAGGGCTCCATGCTGTTTTACTCTTGTAAGGAAATGCTTTGGCATGGTGTTACCGGTAAATACAACCGCCTCTCCGCACAGAGCGCCCGCTTTGGTTCCACCAATGTAAAAGATATCACAAAACTCTGCGATATCCTGCAGAGTTACATCTGTTTCCTTGCTTACCAGTCCGTAGATCAATCTTGCTCCGTCCATATAAAGTGGGATTTTGAATTCACGGCATGCAGCTGAGAGTTCTTCAAGTTCTTTCTTAGTATACAGAGTTCCATATTCGGTCGGATGAGAAATATAGACCATTCCCGGAAAAACCATGTGCTCATGATTTTCATCTCCGTAAAATGTCTCTACCAGATTTCTAAGATCCTCAGCATTGATTTTTCCATCCTTTTCAGGCAATGTCAGGACTTTATGACCGGTAAATTCGATCGCACCGGCTTCATGTGCACTGACATGGCCTGTCTGAGCCGCTACAGCGCCCTCATATGGATTCAGGACTGTATCGATGACAATCTGGTTGGTCTGGGTGCCGCCTGTCAATAAACAGACTTCTGCGTCCTCACGACCGCATGCCTTTTTGATTTTTTCTTTTGCCTCTTCGCAGTAATGGTCCGATCCATACCCTGGAAGCTGCTCCATATTGGTATCGATCAGGTGCTGGAGGACTTTCTCATGTGCCCCCTCTGAATAATCATTTACAAAATATAACATCTCTGATTCCTCGCTTATTATAAAATCGACTCTATTTTATCACCAGGAAGATTTTTTTACCACTGGCAAACAAAAAAATACCCCGCGAGCAACTCGCGGGGCAGGTTCGTATAAATTTAATTTTCTTCTGTAGCTGTATCGGATGTACTTTCTTCGGCATCTTCTGTATCCAGATTTACCACTTTCTGATATGCTTCATCCAGATCTTTTACATTCATCTTGTTCACCAGATAAACTTTATCCTCAACTACCGCCGCATAGAAGTTTGTATCATATTCATAATACTTCACCGTAGTTTCTTTTCCGTCTGTATCTTTAAAGATAAAGGTATATGCCGGATCTCCTTCTGGAGTATACTCCTCAGTAAGACGTTCCTGTGCGGTCATGTTGATGAGTTTATTGTAGAAAATCGTGAATGTGGATTCATCGAGGTCTTCGCCATCTAACTTGTAAGTTGTTGTAGTAGTCTCTTCCTCATCATCAGAAGAACTTTCATCAGAGGAGTCTGTATCTGTGGAACTCTCATCCGATGTTTCTGTACTGCTTTCATCTGTAGTATCAGAATCTGTATCGTCTGTGGTATCTTCATCTTCTGCCTTTACGGTTTCCGTTACAACGTTTATTGTATGATCTCCGTCTGCGCTCTGTACTTCCAGGGAATCCAGATTATTGGCAGAAACATAGCTTACTGTCATGCTGTAGAAATCAGACATTGTACTGTCGAGGATATCTGTCAGAGAATCTTTCGTGATCGTGTAAACTTCTTTGCTGTCATCTACTTTCACATAACGGTCATCACCGGTCTCATCTCCCACATAAATAGTAAGCGTCTTCTCTACCGTCTGTGTTTCCTGTTCATCCTCGGTATACTTCACAGTGATAACTGCATACGGATCGTCAAATCCATACTTGGAATCGTCGGTGCAGTTATAATCTACAAATTTATCGTATGCCAGAGATCCGACTGCCGATGTCACAGTTCCTGCTTTTGTAGTATCTGCCTTCTCTGTAGTTTTACCATCAGACACATTCCAGAACAGATTGTCTGCATCCTGTGTAAGCTCATAACTATTCTCTTTATCTACTTTAACATCTGTGATCGTAGCAGATGTTACGGATGGAAATGTGCCACTCTCCGCAAAATCATACAAAGTTCCCATAAAAGGCTCTATTGAGCTGCTGGATACCAGATAAACATTTTTATCATCATCCTCTTTTTTCACATAGTACTGATTATTTGAAGATTCCATTCCAATCTGAAGACTTGTATCACCATCAGCTGTTGTCAGCGTAATGGTATTCTGCGGATTATCCAGATCATACTGACTCATATCTTCCACATCGGAAATCTCCTGGTCAGCAGTCAGGGATGCAACTCCCTTGACTGCACTGTCAACTGTATCCTGATTTACCGGAAAATTCGCATCAGATTTTTCTGTCCAGCTATCATCTTTTTTATCAAATTCTACTTCATTCTGGTCTGCGGTAAATGAAACTGCTGTTATATCATCTGCCTCCAGACTTACCAAATCTACGCTTGTGTCATTCTCTTCAGTTTCTTTCTCTTCCTGTGAGGTAACATAAAAGTTTACGCCTTCATACGCTGCACACAGCACTCCCAATACGACTACTGCCGAAACCAGTTTGACTGTTTTTTTCTTCATTTATGCCTTTCTCCTTTTCAGCCATACCATAAATCCCATTACCAGGAAGACTACCGGGATGATTCCCATTACCATGATCTTCCAGAAACTTACATCATAAGCAGTCAGTGTCAGATAGGAAATCTGCAGGTTTTTAGATGGAACAGAAATTGTTGATGTCTCATCCGAGCTGCACATCCAGCTCAGAGAACTCATGATCATCTGCTCATTTCCACCGGATACCATCTGGTTGATCTGGCTGTCCATCAGATTTGAAGAAGTATAATAAACGATCTGTGTCTCTTTGTCATCATCCAATGTTTCTGTAATACTTACACCAAGATCAAACGGACCATCAATATCATCATCGGTTTTTTCAATCGCTCCACTATTGACATCCACTTTGGAATAAGCACTGTCAGAAGTTGTCAGAAGACTGTTGATCGTAACGGTATCTCTGACATCATCTGTCTTCTTGATTCCCTGTGCATAAGGCATCAGAACATAATAACCTTTGGATGCAAAATCAGAGACTGCATCGGTGCTGTTGACTGTCGGTACCAGATAATAAGGCATCTGCGCATAATGCTGTGAATCGCCTTCAATTACAATACCCTCTGTTCTCTCTACTCCATAGTTCTTGAGAACCGCATCAAAATTATCCATGGATTCTTCTGTATAATCAGAGAAGATCATAGCTTTTCCGCCATTTTCAAGATAATCAATGATCGCATCTTTCTCAGATTCGGAAATATCGGAAGTTGGTGCGTTGATTAGCAGGCACGCAGCATCATCCGGGACACTTTCTTCTGTGATCAGGTTCAGAGATTTAATATCAATATTTGCTTTCTGGATATCTTCCTGAAGAGTAGAATCCAGGTCTTTTTCACCATGTCCATCCAGTGTATAAAGAACCGGAAGGTCTTCGGAAGTTACATAGGAAATAGCACTGTCGATCTGTCCTTCTCCATCGAATCCTGTCGTTGTGGACTGATACGTATTATAATCAATCGAAGATTCATAAATACTGCTGTAATTTACAACTTTGCTTCTGTCACCACATACCACGATCAGGCTGTTTGCAGCAACATCATCACTGGTATATTCTGACGTAAATTTCGGATTTACAACAGAATCTTTCTGTTCTACTTTAATATGATCTGATCCTTCTTCATATTTCTCAAGTAACTTTTTAATTGTTTCATCTTCAGAACCGCTCTGTACGACCTGATAAATCGTTACATCTTTATCCAGTTTTTTCAGGAAGTTCTTTGTATCATCAGTGATACTGTAAAGTTTCTGAGCACTGACATCCACTTCTGTATATTTGGATGGAAGGGAACCAACGATCATATTGACTACAAGAACGATTACGATAAATACTGCACTGATCACAACGCTGTAAGAACCGTTCTTGATGTATTTTTTATTCATGGAATCCTTTATTTTCTGTTTTAAAGGTTTCTTTTCTTTTTTGGCTGTCTCTTTTGCCGGATTTTCAATCTTATCTGCTTTCTTTGCTTTCAGTTTTTCCGTAAATTTCATTGTCTCCCACCTCCTTAATTCCAACGTCTCTTGGCAATCGACTGTACAGTCAGAAACAGGCAGACTGCAATCACAGACAGGAAATACAAAATGCCTTTGACATCAAAGATTGCATTTGCAAAGTTGTCAAAGTGGCTGCTCAGGTTGAAGATATCCAGAATTTTCTGGATTCCACCTGAGAAAAAGCTGGAATTTACAACATAAACAATGACAAGTGCGATCTCCCCAACTACACAGATGACTGCTGAGATCAGGAAGTTTTTGATCATTGTATAGATTATGATCGCTGCTGCCAGAATCAGAAGTCCAAATGTAACACAGGTAGAAAGTGCTCCTTCTGAGAAGAAAGAGGAAATTCCGTTCATCATATAGAAAGCAAACAGAATTACAAATGTCAGTACTGCCGCAATTACCTGACTTTCTGTCAATGAGGAAATAAACACACCAATTGCAAGATTTGCACATCCCAGAAGGAAAAATCCAAGGATCGCAGTGTATGCTGCTCCCAGAGATACTGTTCCGAATTTTGTCATGATCAGTGGATACACACACATGATCAGCATTGGAATTGCAAAGATCGTAACCAGTGCAAGATATTTTCCAAAAACGATTTTTTCAACAGATACAGGTGCTGTCAGAAGCAGCTGGTCTGTTTTCTGTTTACGTTCTTCTGCAAGGACTCTCATGGTAAGAATCGGTACACTGATCAGAAATACAAAGGTCAGTGCACTTAATGTGTACTCAAAACGCGGATATGCTGCTCCAAGCTGATATGCTGAAAAATAAATACCTGTCAGAAGCAGGATAAAAAATATGAACAGGTAGCCGATCATGGAAGTAAGGTAACTTCTCAGCTCCCTTTTATATACTGCGATCATTTATTTTCCCCCTCCTTTTTGTCTGTCTCTTTTTCGTTCTTTTTCTTCTTATCATCTTCGGTCAGTTCAAGGAAGATTTCCTCCAGAGATACTTTCTTCGACTGCATTTCCAGAATTGGGCAGTGTGCATCTGCCATTTTGAAGAACACCTCTTCACGGATATCCATATTCTCTTTTGTAGAAAGCATTACATTCCATGCATGTTCTTCCTTTGCATCCTCTATCTTAATATCTTTGATATCACTGATCTGTCCAAGTGCAATGCGAATATGATCTTTATCACCTTTTACCAGCAGATTCAGTGTATTAGAACCTTCTGCAAGTTTACCAAGGTTTTCCGGTGTATCACTGGCAACCAGTTTTCCATGAGAAATGATCAGTACATAGTCACAGACTGCACTGACTTCTGACAGAATATGTGAACTTAAGATAACTGTATGTTTTTTCTTAAGACTCTTGATCAGATCACGGATCTCTATGATCTGTTTCGGATCCAGACCTACCGTCGGCTCATCCAGAATAATCACTTCCGGATAACCAAGAATTGCCTGCGCAAGTCCGACTCTCTGTCTGTAACCTTTGGACAGGTTTTTGATCAGACGGTTTTTCATGTCTGTGATTTTTACCATTTCCATGACTTCTTCTACCATGGATTTCTTTTGATTTTTTGGGATTTTTTTGAGATCAGCAACGAAACTCATATATTCGCCTACTGTCATGTCGAAATAAAGAGGCGGCATTTCCGGCAGATAGCCGATGCATTTTTTTGCCTGCTCTGGTTCATCCAGTATGTCATGACCATCAATGGTTACCGTTCCCTCCGTAGATGCTATATAACCAGTAATCATATTCATAGTCGTAGATTTACCAGCTCCGTTTGGCCCCAGAAAGCCGTAGATTTTGCCTTTCTCGATTTTAAAAGAAAGGTGGTCAACTGCCGTATGGTCTCCATAGCGTTTGACCAGATTGTTTACTTCAATCACAAGTCTCTCCTCCTTTTTCTTTAAACAGAATATTGTATTCTGCAAATATTTACAAAACAAAAGATGCCTCCAGGTGAAACAGAGATAGGGGGTACCTGGAAGCATCTTCCATCATGAGCCGGCTTTAACGTCTGCTCTGAAAATATTCTATGAGGAAGTTGTGATAAAAATTGGATAAATCTGTGATGATTTTGTGAAAATAAAACGTATTTTTGAAATAGTTTTTCTAAAAACAGTTTCTGTTTATGAAAGAGGCTCTTTCAGTGGTGTTCCTGCCTTACGCGGATAGCGGCCCGGTGTTGGTTTCATTTTCTCGATCACAACGAGAGAACGCTGGATTTCAGAATCCGGAAGATTAAAATAAACCACATCCTGAATCTTGCCGCCGAGGATCTTAACTGCTTTTTCTGCCTGCTGCAGTTCTTCCTGAACCGTGCCAGACTTGTAAGAAATAAAATTTCCGCCCACTTTTACATATGGAAGACAGTACTCAGACAACGTAGCCAGATTGGAAACCGCGCGGGATACGCACAGATCATACTGCTCACGGTATGCTTTATTTTTGGCAAATTCTTCTGCCCTGCCATGAATTGCAGTAATATTTTCCAGTTTCAGAAGAGCAAATGTTTCTTCGAGAAAATTAACTCTCTTCTTCAATGAGTCAAGAAGACAGGCTTCCAGATGCGGAAACGCAATCTTAAGTGGTACTCCCGGAAATCCGGCTCCTGTTCCGATATCCATGATTTTGCTGACTTTTGTCATATCTACTGCCTTCACACAGGCAAGACTGTCCAGGAAATGCTTTACCAGCACTTCCTGAAACTCGGTAATACCAGTCAGGTTCATGACCTTGTTTTTTTCTACCAGATATTCATAAAAAGCAATAAACTGCTGTTTCTGTGTATCATTCAGAGCAATTCCAAGTTCTTCACACCCTTGCTCCAGTACTTTCAGATCATAAGACAATATTATATCCTCCTATTCTCAGGAATTTGAATTTCTTCTGTATTGTTCAAGATAAACCAGCAGTACAGAAATATCCGCAGGAGATACTCCTGAAATACGAGATGCCTGTCCAATAGAAATTGGACGGTATTCTTCCAGTTTCTGCCTTGCTTCGATACGAAGACTGCCAACCTTTTCATAATCCAGGTCTTCCGGAATTTTCTTTGCTTCCAGTTTTTTGAACTGCTCTACCTGCTTCAGCTGTCTCTTGATATATCCCTCATATTTCAGATTGATCTCTACCTGCTGCTTCACATCCCATGGAAGCTCCGGTCTTTCTTTGTCAATTGGTGCCAGATCTTCATAGTTCAGTTCCGGTCTGCGGATCAGTTCTGCAATCGTTGTTCCGGATTTCAGAAGTGTACTTCCTTTTTCTTCCAGCAATTTCTGGACCTCCGGTGTTCCGCCGATCGTTGCATGTTCGGTACGCTCGATTTCTTTCTGAATTGCCTCTTCTTTTCGAAGAACTGCCTGATATGTTTCTTCATCGATCAGACCAACCTGATATCCTTTTTTACGGAGACGAAGATCTGCATTATCCTGTCTCAGCAGAAGACGATATTCTGCACGGCTTGTCATCATTCGATACGGTTCATGGTTTTCTTTTGTAACCAGGTCATCGATCAGTACTCCAATATAAGCTTCGGAACGGTCCAGAACCAGCTGTTCCCGGCCTTTTACCTCCATAGCTGCATTGATTCCGGCAATCAGCCCCTGTGCTGCTGCTTCTTCATATCCGGAGCTTCCGTTAAACTGTCCGCCACTGAACAGGCCTTTGATCTTTTTGAATTCCAGCGTCGGATACAGCTGCCGTGGATTGATGCAGTCATACTCAATTGCATAGGCGTTCTTAACAATCTTTGCATGTTCCAGTCCCGGAACAGAATGGTACATTTCATCCTGTACATCTTCCGGAAGAGAACTGGACATACCTCCAATATACATTTCATTCGTATAAAGTCCTTCTGGTTCAATAAATACCTGATGACGTTTTTTATCCGCAAAACGAACGACCTTGTCCTCGATAGATGGACAGTATCTCGGTCCGGTACCTTCAATCATACCGGAATACAATGGCGAACGGTCCAGATTATTACGGATGATCTCATGCGTTTTTTCGTTTGTATAAGTCAGCCAGCAGGACTTCTGCTGGATCTGTACAGACTCCGGATCCGTTGAAAATGAGAATGGAACTACTCTTTCATCGCCAAACTGCTCTTCCATTTTGGAATAATCGATCGTATTTCCGGCAATTCGTGCCGGTGTTCCTGTCTTGAAGCGGAACATCTCGATTCCAAGCTCTTTGAGTGAATCTGTCAGATAATTGGCCGCCTGCAGTCCATTTGGTCCGGTATAATTGCTGACATCACCGTAGATACATCTTGCTTTCAGGTACGTTCCTGTACAGAGTACAACTGCCTGGCAGTGATAAACTGCACCTGAATAAAGCTGCACTCCTGTAATTTTGCCTTCTTCCACGAGAAGCTTTGTGACTTCTCCCTGTTTAATGGTCAGATTTTCCTGATTTTCCAGAGTCTTTCTCATCTCTGTGCTGTAGGCCTGTTTGTCTGCCTGTGCTCTCAGTGAGTGTACTGCCGGACCTTTTGACTTATTCAGCATCTTGGACTGGATAAATGTCTTATCAATATTTTTTCCCATCTCTCCGCCAAGCGCATCCAGTTCTTTTACCAGATGTCCCTTGGAGCTGCCGCCGACATTCGGGTTACATGGCATTAAGGCAATACTGTCTACGCTTACCGTGAACATTACTGTATCCAGCCCCAGACGTGCACAGGCAAGTGATGCTTCACAGCCTGCATGTCCCGCTCCTACTACAACAATATCACAGGTTTTTTCCAGTGTTTTTGTCTCCATTATTTATCTTCCCTTCTTATTTACCAACGCAGAATTTGCTGAAAATCTCGTTTACGAGGTCTTCTCCCACAGATTCACCCACGATGCGTCCAAGACTCTCGTACGCATTCATCAGGTCAATGGAAAAGAAATCCTCAGACATTCCCATAGCAATACTGCCAATCACAAGCTTCAGGCTCTCTTTTGCTTCTTCAAGTGCTGCCTTGTGACGTGCATTTGTGATATAAACTTCGTCATTAAAAGAAAGCTCTCCATGGAAAAACATCCTCTTGATCTCATCTTCCAGCTGGCTGATCCCGGTTTCTTCCACAACGGATACCGGAATGACCGGGCTTCCTGTTTTAGCCTTTAATTCTTCAATATCAACAGCCGCCTCAAGATCTGTTTTATTGTAAATCACAATACTCTTCCGTCCGGAAAGTAATTCCATGATCTCGCGGTCATTATCATCCAGCGGCAACGAAGAATCCACAACATAAAGGATCAGATCTGCATCTTCCGCCATCTGTTTTGCCTTACCTACTCCGATCTTTTCGACAACATCTTCTGTCTCACGGATTCCAGCGGTATCGATCACGCGAAGCGTGATCCCGTTCAGAGAAATATATTCCTCCAGAATATCTCTTGTCGTTCCGGCAATTTCTGTAACGATCGCACGGTCTTCTCCAACCAGAAAATTCAGAAGAGATGACTTTCCTGCATTTGGTTTTCCAAGGATAACCGTCTTGATTCCTTCCTGTATCATTCTTCCATCGTCCGCTGTTTTCAACAGTTCACTGATATTTTCACTCTCTTTTTCCACAATTTTCTGCAGTTCCTGTGGATAGTCTGTGAGGTCAAAATGTTCCGGATCATCCAGTGCCGTTTCTATATATGCAATCTGGTGAAGCAGTCTTGCACGAATTTCTTTAACAGCCCGCTGTACAGAACCCTTTAACTGTTCGACAGAACTTTTGAGTGCCATGGAATTCTTTGCCTGAATGACATCCATAACTGCCTCTGCCTGAGACAGATCCAGCCTTCCGTTCAGAAATGCTCTTTTTGTAAACTCTCCCGGTTCTGCGATCACTGCACCATTTTTCAGGACAGTTTCCAGAACACGTTTCATGGCATATACACCGCCATGACAATCTATTTCTACGGTGTCCTCACCCGTATATGTGTGAGGTCCTCTCATGATCATAACCAGTACTTCATCTACAACTTCTTCTCCATCATAGATAAATCCATAATGAATGGTATGGCTGACGACTGTATGAATATCTTTTTTTCCGTTTTTGGAACGATAGATCTTCGCGATCACATCCATAGCATTTTCGCCACTGATACGGACAATACCAATACCTGAAGCACTCATTGCTGTAGAGATTGCTGCAATTGTTGCGTCCATATTTCCTCCTAAGGATATATCTGCTGGCGCAGATATTATTCTAATATTTAGAATACCTACGGATTGTTCCGTGCTACGCAAGCTCATGTGGATTTAGAACTTTTCACCCTGGTATTCTATCTAAAAAAAGATGTTACCCCAGGTAAGCACACACGTCAAGACGTGTTATTCACGCTTTCACCTAGAATAACATCTTTTTTAGATTCATATATTAATATCTTTTTAATTTAACAACTACATGACGGTAAGGTTCCTCACCTTCACTAGCTGTTTCAACAAATTTATTTCCCTGCAGTGCAGAGTGGATGATTCTTCTTTCATATGGATTCATCGGCTCAAGTACAACAGGTTTTCTGGTCTTTTTCACCTTGTAGGCAATTCCTCTTGCAAGGTTTTCCAGAGTCTCTTTACGACGTCTTCTGTAATCCTCTGTATCAAGTTTGACGCGGATATAATCGGATTTGCCTTTATTTACAACAAGGCTTGTCAGATACTGGAGAGAATCCAGTGTCTGTCCTCTCTTACCGATAAGGATGCCCATATCTTCTCCTTCAAAATCAACTTCCAGACAACCGTCTGTTGTATTGTATTTTGAAGTGATCTGAACTTCTCCAAGATCCATGGAACCAAATACATCGCGAAGGAATACAAGTGCTCTCTCTTCAATATCTTTGATTTCTTCCGGATCTGTAATGATTTCGATCGGTTTTGATGCTTTTACCTGTTTTTCTTTCGCCGGTCTTTCTTTCTGTTCTTTTACCGATTTCTCTTTTGCAGGTTTTTCTTTTGCAGGTCTCGGCTGTTTTTCTTCTTTTGATGCTTTTGCGGTTTCTGTCTTAGTCTCCGGTTTCACATCGTTCTGTCTGGAAACGGATTTCGGTGCAGATTTCTGTGTTTCTTTTACGGTATCTTCTTTAAAAGCATTAATTTTAACAGAATCAACGATTTTTTCGATCTCTTTTTCTTCGGAATTATCTTCTACTTTACGGGCTTTGATAATTGCCGGTTTGCTTCCGATTCCAAAGAATCCGGAACTTCCTTCGCTGACTACCTGAATATCAAGCTGATCACTGGATACACCCAGTTCAATACATGCCTTTGTAATTGCCTCGTTCTTTGTTTTGGCTGAAAACTGCATATATTCATCCATGGTAAAACCCCGACCTTCCTTTCCTTATTTCTTCTTATTACGTTCTTCGTAATCTCTTACAAGATTTGCCTTGGCTGTGATACTTCCGGCTTTTGCATGAGATGCATTCTTGTAAGCTTCTTCTACTTTTTTTGCACGATTTGCTTCATCAGTACCGCTCATGCCTTTTTCAATCTTATTGATGTTTCGGGCACTCTGATGAGCCTGATTTGTAATCTTCTGCGGCGGAAGTCCTTCTTTTGCTCTCTTGGCTTCCATCTTTTTCATATTTTCATTAACAAGGTCATCGATATTCATCTTGTTCAGATGACGGTTGATCAGCAGCTGCTGGATACTTCTTACTACGGAACTTGCGATCCAGTAAATACCAAGACCTACCGGGAAGGTGAAACAGAAAAATGCTGACATAAGCGGCATTACTGTGTTCATCGTCTTCATGGAACTTGCCATGGCATTGTTATCATTATTGCCATTCTGCGTCGCTGCCTGTGGCATAAGCTTCAGGTTGAGCATCTGTGTAGCCCAGGAAAGAAGCGGAATTGCAAGAGCTGCGATGATAAGGATCAGGGATCCCGTTTTGATATAACTCAGTGGCTGGTCAGCAATGTTCAGCACACCAAATGTCTGCATTTTCTGGATTTCAGAAGCAGTCTTGCTGATCTGATCTGAAAATCCGGAGAACTGGCTGATATTCTGTAAGGATTCCCACTGAGACGGAGACAGCGCATACAGGAAATCTACGATAGAATCTGCATTCTCAGTTACCTGTCTTACTCGTGTCATCTTGTTGTCTGTGATAAAGTTGTTGATGATATCTGTAAATCCATCTACTGCAAGGATTTTTGTGCAGACACCGTTAAATACATTGTAAACACTTCCAACATAAGCCGGAATGTTCTGGATTACCTGATACAGAGCAAACAGGATCGGCATCTGGATTGCCAGCTGAACACAGCTTCCTGTCGCAGATACACCATATTTCTGGTAAACTGCCTGTGTTTCTTCCTGCATCTTCATCATGGAATCCTGATCTTTTTTACCCTGGTATTTTTTCTGGATCTTCTGGATCTCAGGCTGCATGATCGCACTCAGCTTGGAGAATTTCTGCTGTTTGATCTGCAGAGGAGTCATACAAAGGTAGATCAGAATACTGAAAATAATAATACAAAGGCCAAGATTCTGAATTCCTACGGCTTCCAGAACCTTGTAGATTGCATTCATGATCCATCCCATTACAACTGCAATCTGACCAATGATCGGGGTACCACTCTTAGTAGCCAAAATCATACTTTCCAATTTTCTAGTTCCTCCTGGATAATCTTATGAAGTAAACCGTCACGACGGACGGCTCATGCTCCATTTACACTTATGGTACGGGATCATATCCTCCATGAGAAAAAGGATTACAGCGTAATATTCTCCATACTGCAAGTAATCCTCCCTTAAGCGCACCATATTTTTCGATTGCTTCCAAACCATATTGAGAACATGTGGGAATATAAGGACACTTCGTTCTCTTCATCGGTGAAATATATTTTTGATAGAGTCGTATCATTTTAATAAGAAGTTTCTTCATCCGTTCCTCCTGCAATTGCATGCTTCTGTGCCAGATTCATAAAGGCACTCTCAATCTCCTGATAACTTCTGTCCTTTGCAGAATTACGGGCGATCACTACAATATCAAGATTTCTGTCAAATTTTTCTTCATTTAAACGATAGCTTTCTCTGATCAGCCTGGTGAGTCTGTGGCGAACCACACTATTCCCTACTTTTTTACTTACTGATATTCCCAGACGATTCATCATGTGCTGATTAGGCAGCACGTACATCACCAGATACCGATTTGCTTTTGATGTTCCACGCTTGTAAACCTGTTGAAAATCTCTGTTTTTCTTTAAGGACTCTGAATATTTCATCGAATCCTCCTTTTTTCATTATAGAAGAAAAGACCACATCAACTGCGGTCTTATATCTTTAGGCTGATAACTGTTTTCTTCCTTTTAATCTTCTGGCAGCTAATACTTTACGGCCACCCTTTGTGCTCATACGAGCTCTGAATCCATGAACTTTAGCTCTGGATCTTTTCTTTGGCTGAAATGTCATTTTCATAGGTAAAGCACCTCCTTTATCTATTATAGCGTATTCGTAATATTTTCCTAGAACATCATTTCAATTATATTCATAATGACCCTGTTCGTCAAGCCAAAATATTAAAAATCTCAAGAAATATCAGCATTTCAGCCAATTGTGGATTAACCCACACATCTATGTGGAAAGTTATGGTTAACGTAAAGTTATCCACTTTTTGTGGATAACTTGTGGATAACTCTAATTTTTCCTGTGTTTTTATCCCCATTTTTCGACTGTTTTTTACACAACATACTCAAAAAGACCTTTATTTTACATCTTTTTCAGTGTGGATACACTTATACACAATCCCCATAGTCATTTTTCCACTATTTCCTATGTTATGTAAACTTATGGAGTTTTATCCACCATTTCATGGTTATACACATGTGGACAAAGTGGAAAACTATCCCCGTAACCTGTGAATTTTCCCCCTTTATACCCCCAATTAACCGTTGCTAATCACGCGAATTTATTATAATATATAAAAGGATATTTATGTCTTTTGACTTATACTATAAACTTTCAAAAAACCAGGAGATAGAAACATGGATAAAGTGATTGAAAATTGGGATAAAATTCTGCAGACCGTTAAAGCAGATTACGATGTAGGCGATGTTGCCTTTAATACCTGGCTGAAGCCGCTAAAAGTCTATGATGTCAAGGATAATGTGATTACAATTCTTGTTCCTTCCGAACAGGTTGTTTTAATAAACCTTCTTAATAAGAAGTATAAGCTTCTCCTTCAGGTTACTATTTGCGAAATAACCGGCATGGATGAATGCGAAGTCAAATTCATATCTCCTGATGAGGCACCCAAAAAAGAAGTTTCTTCTTATGATAATGCTGCAGCAGAAACAGGTCTTACCGATATTGACCGCCGCTGTGAAGAAGCTCACCTTAATCCCAAATATATTTTTGATACCTTTATCGTCGGTAACAATAATAAATTTGCACAGGCCGCAGCCCTTGCAGTTGCTGAATCTCCGGGAGATACATACAACCCACTGTTTATCTATGGAGGTGCCGGTCTTGGTAAAACCCATCTTATGCATTCCATCGCTCATTATATTATTGAGCACGATGAAAACAGCAAAGTTTTGTATGTTACCAGTGAAGAATTTACCAATGAACTGATTGAAACGATCCGAAACGGAAACAACTCAGCAATGTCCAAATTCCGTGAAAAATACAGAAACATCGATGTTCTTCTTGTCGATGATATTCAGTTTATTATAGGAAAGGAATCTACACAGGAAGAATTTTTCCATACCTTTAACAGTTTGCACAGTGCGAAAAAACAGATCATCATATCTTCTGATAAACCGCCAAAAGATATGGAAATCCTGGAAGAACGTTTCCGTTCCAGATTCGAATGGGGGCTGATCGCAGATATCACCCTTCCGGATTATGAGACACGAATGGCTATTCTTCATAAAAAAGAAGAACTGGAAGGCTATAATATCAGCGAAGAAGTCATCAAATATATCGCAACAAATATCAAATCCAATATCCGAGAACTGGAAGGTGCTTTCAACAAAGTCATGGCCAGCTCCAAACTGGAAAAGAAAGAAGTAACCCTGGAACTTGCCGAACAGGCATTAAAAGACATTATTTCACCGGATGAACAGAAGGTGATCACTCCAGATTACATTATTTCTGTAGTTGCTGAGCATTATCACGTAACAGTTGCAGATCTCTGCGGCAATAAACGAAGCTCCAAAATCGTTATGCCACGACAGATTGCAATGTATCTGTGCCGTGATATTATAGATACTTCGCTCAAAACAATCGGCAAAAATCTGGGAGACCGTGACCATACCACAGTTATGCACGGGATAGAAAAGATTGAGAACGAATTAAAGACAAATGATAACCTCAAAAACTCCATTGATACGTTAAGGAAAAAAATTAATCCACAAGGTTAAGAGACTTTTCCACACACAATTTTAACTTTGAAAGTCGTTTATACACGGAGTTATACAGTAAAGAAATCCCCGTTTTTCAAGGTTTGAAAGACTTTTTCACATATTCACACCCCTCTAAGGCGGCTACGGCGGATTTCTTTATATATTTTTATTTATAAAGCCAATTCTGAAACAGGAAAGGAGTTATACACATCATGAAAATCATCTGTTCCAAAAGTAATCTTTTAAAAAGCGTAAATATATCTTTGAAAGCTGTACCATCTAAAACAACAATGCCAATTCTTGAATGTATTCTTATGGATGCAACAACAAACCAGATCAAATTTACTACCAATGACATGGAACTTGGTATTGAAACAATCGTTGAGGGCCATATTGAAGAAAAAGGTATGGTTGCTCTTGATGCAAAAATCTTCTATGAAATTATTCGAAGACTTCCGGATAATGATGTAACCATTACCACAGACAGCAATTTCGTAGCTACGATCACCTGTGAAAAAGCCAAATTTACAATTCCGGGCAAAGCAGGCGAAGATTTTGCATATCTTCCGGTTATTGAAAAAGATGAATCACTGACTCTTTCTCAGTTTACTTTGAAAGAAATGATTCGTCAGACAATCTTTTCCATTGCAGTTAATGAAAATAACCGCCTGATGACTGGAGAATTATTTGAAATAAAAGATAATTGTCTGAAAATTGTTTCTCTGGATGGTCATCGTATCTCTATCCGGAAGATGCCTCTGAAAAAAGAATATTCAGATCGCAAGATCGTTGTTCCAGGCAAAACATTAAGTGAGATAAGCAAGATCCTGTCCGGTGAAATTGATGATCAGGTAAGTATCTATTTTACAAAAAATCATATTCTGTTTGAATTTGACCAGACCATGGTTGTTTCCAGACTGATCGAAGGAGAATATTTCCGCATTGATCAGATGCTTTCCAGTGATTACGATACAAAAGTCAGCGTAAACAAAAAAGAATTCCTTGACTGTATTGACCGAGCAACACTTCTGGTACGAGAAGGTGATAAGAAACCAATCGTAATTGAGATCAAAGACAACAGCATGGAACTGAAAATCGATTCTGCTATGGGTTCCATGAATGAAGAGATTGATATTGAAAAAGATGGTAAAGATATTCTCATCGGATTCAACCCGAAATTCCTGATCGATGCTTTGAAAGTTATAGATGATGAAGTAATTCATATGTATCTGATGAACCCGAAAGCACCATGTTTTATCAGAGATGATGAAGAAAACTACACATATCTGATCCTGCCGGTAAATATCAGTCAGAATCAGAATAGATAAAAATAGAATCAGTCCAGATAAGAGGTGAATGATTTGGAAATCAAAATCAGAGATGAATTTATAAAACTCGGACAGGCTTTGAAACTTGCCGGAGTCGTAGAAGACGGAGTGGAAGCAAAGTATGCGATTCAGGATGGTCTTGTTCAGGTAAATGGTGAAGTTGACCAGCGAAGAGGCCGTAAGGTTTATGAAGGTGATGTGATCACTTTTGAAGATCAGGAAATCAAAGTCATCAGATAATTATGTATATAGAATCGATAGAACTTAAGAATTTCAGAAATTATCAGGATCTGCAGCTGGATTTTGATAAAGGAACCAATATTTTTTACGGAGATAATGCACAGGGCAAAACCAATATTCTGGAATCTGTGTATATTTGCGGGACAACGAAATCACATAAAGGAAGTAAAGACAAAGAAATCATTCGTTTTGGAGAGGAAGAATCGCATATTCGAATGATGGTAAAAAAGGATGAGCTTTCTTATAAGATCGACATGCATCTTCGTAAAAATAAGGCAAAAGGCGTGGCAATCAATGGATTGCCGATCAAAAAAGCCAGGGAATTATTTGGAATCGTAAATCTTGTTTTTTTCTCACCGGAGGATCTGAATATCATCAAAAACGGACCTGGTGAGAGAAGAAGATTTATGGATCTGGAATTATGCCAGCTTGACCAGATATATCTGACGGATCTGGCAGGATATAATCATATCGTAAATCAGAGAAACCGTCTTCTGAAAGATCTTTACCAAAATCCTTCTTTGCGGGAAACACTGGAGATCTGGGATATTCAGATGTTGCAGTACGGAAAAAAGATCATTGAAAAAAGGCGGGATTTTGTCAGAGACCTGAATGATGTGATTCAGGATATCCACCGTAATCTGACGGGTGGAGAAGAACATCTTGAGGTCATTTATGAACCGAGTACAGAGTCAGAATGCTTTGAAGAAACTTTGAAAAAAAACAGAGAACGTGATATGCGGATGAAAATGACATCTGCCGGTCCACACAGAGATGATCTGTGTTTTATGGTAAACGGGATCGATATCCGAAAATTTGGTTCACAGGGACAGCAGAGAACAGCGGCCCTGTCTTTGAAACTTTCAGAAATCTATCTGGTAAAAGAAAAAATCAAAGATACGCCGATACTTCTTCTGGATGATGTACTTTCAGAGTTGGACAGCAACAGACAGACATATCTGCTGGACAGCATTCATGATATACAGACACTGATCACTTGTACGGGACTGGATGATTTTGTGAGCCACCAGTTTCATATCAACAAAGTTTTCAAAGTAGTAAAAGGAGAAGTGTTTAACCCTGTAAATTAAAGCATTTTTGTGGTTATCACATTTTGACAAGCATTATGGCATATGTTACACTGTTTTTAATATTGGAAAGTTGGTGAATGCATTGGATAAAGAGGAATTTCGGATCAAACTTGAAGAAATAAATCGCCTTGTAGAAAAGAAAAATTACAAGGATGCTATGGAAGTGGTAGACAGTATTGACTGGCGTCGTGTTAAGAATGTTCGTACCTTATGCGTTGTTGGAGAAATCTATGCAGCAAATAAAAGATACGAAGACAGTAAGGAAATCTTCCTTCTGGCTTATCACAGAGCACCGATTGGCAAAAATATTTTATATCGATTAATTGAAGTATCCCTCAAGATGAAGGATATCAGCGAAGCAGAAGAATTTTATGAGGAATTTCTGGAGGTTGCACCAAATGATAACACCAGATATATCCTCAAGTACAAAATCTGCAAGGAAAAACAGGTTTCTCTGGATGAACAGATCAGAATCCTGGAAGAATACAAAGAGAAAGAATTTACAGAGCGCTGGTCCTATGAACTGGCAAAACTGTATTATCAGAATGGAGATACTCAGAAGTGTCTGAGTCTTTGTGATGAAATGGTTCTCTGGTTCAGTGACGGAAAATACGTTATGAAGGCACTGGATCTCAAGAACAGAATGGGAATGCTGACGGGAGAAGAAAAAGAAAAATATGACAGTCAGTTTATTCCAAAACTTACACCTGTAGAAGATGCGGATTCTATCAATGAAGAAAAGCCTGCGCAGGAAGTGAAAACTGCAGAAGAGGACGGACCTGTGATCGAGAGCGTAGCAATCGATGAGAGAGATGTCAACAGTGCAGAAAGTCTTCAGGAAAAAATTTCGAAAGGTATCAGAGATATCTTCAGTGGAAACAAAAAGAAAGAAACTGAAGAAGATTTCATGAAAGAAGAACAGGAAGCTCCGGAAGAAGTCCAGGAGGAACTTATCAAAGACATTTCTTCTGATGAGACTGATGTGAATGTTCCGGAACTTGAGCCGGAAGATGCAATGATCCATCCGCCTAAGAATCCAGGACAGTCTGTTTTCAGCAATATGGAAGAAATGATCGAGCAGGTTACCGAAGAGGAAATCAAGAGCGGTCCGGAAGAACCGACTGCCGGAGAAAATACGGAGATACTGGAATCAGAGGATACTCTGGAAGCAGCTGAGCCTGCTGAAAATGTTGAAGCTGAGAAGGAAGATAAAGCGGCTGAGAATATAGAAAAACAGCCGGTTGAAATGAAAATGCCGGAGCTTGAAATTCCGGAATCCATGAAGAATATGAATTTGGATAATCCTGAAGAAATAGAAATTCCAAAAGCACCGGATATCTGCCTGCCAGGTGCAGAAAATGCATCTTCAGATGATTTTGAATTTAATCTTGAAGATACGATCCTTGCAGCTGCGTCTGCCCAGGGAATTGAAATTCCGAAAGGACCGATTCCGGCAAAGAAACCAGCTGAAGAGGTTCAGGAAACTGTTCCGGAGGACGATGAAGAATATATGTCCGAAGAAGATCTTCAGAGTGCAGAGGATGAATTTATGAATGGTCCGGCAGGAAAAGCAGTCGAGCCGGAACAGGATGAAACGGAATCCGATGAGAATGATCAGGAAGAACCGGAAACAGATGAATTTGATTCTCTGATGGAAGATGATGAAGATTTCGGAGAAGAAGACGGTTATGAAGATGAGGATGATCTGCTGAAAGGAATGGATTTCCTCAATGATATTGATAATGCAGAGACAATGGAGATTCCTGTCAGAGAAGTTAAGAAATCCAAACCTGCGAAAAAAGCAAAAAAACCGGTTTCAGAAGAAGAAGAAATGGAACAGCTGATCGATTCTATGCAGCCTAAGAAAAATGCAGAAGATATCATTCCGAGGGAAAAAGTACTTACAGAGGATGAAGAGAAGCTCTTTACATACTTTGCAAAAGTACCTGGACTGAAAGAACAGATCCTTGATACGCTTTGTGATGTACAGATGGGTGCTGCAGATAAAACATCCAGAACAGGTAACGTGATTGTTATGGGTGGTCGTGAAACCGGAAAAACCCGCCTGATCTCAAGTCTGATTCCTGCAATCTGCAAAGAGCTGAATCTGGATGCATCCAAAGTTGCCTATGTATTTGCAGATCAGATCAATGGCAAGAATATTGCAGAGATCGTCAGCAAGATGGCAGGAGGATTCCTGGTTATCGAAAACGCAAATCAGCTTACCAAAGAAACAGTAAATCAGCTGAACAAAGCAATGGAATTCCGTACAGACGGTCTGATCGTTATCATCGAAGATGAAAAGATCGGTATGCGTAAACTGATTGCGAGATTCCCGAAATTTACATCCAAATTTACATCTATGATCAATATTCCGGTATTTACCAATGATGAGCTTGTTAACTTTGCAAAAGTGTACACAAGAGAAAATGGATATACTATTGATCAGATGGGTATGCTTGCACTGTATAATCTGATCAGTACAAGCCAGAAAGAAGATCAGCCGATGAATGTAGGCGCTGTCAAAGAAATCATTGATAATGCCATTGCAAAATCCAAAGGCGGACTTCGCAAGCTGATAGGCAAGAAGAAAGTCAATCCTGACGGATACATGGTACTTTACGAGAAAGATTTCAGCTGAAAAATTAAAATGAGCATACGCAACAGGAGGAAATTATGACCAGACCTTATCTTGGAAACCCGAAATATACCATTGAAGTTCTTCAAAAGTACGGATTTGTGTTCCAGAAAAGGTTTGGTCAGAATTTTCTGATCGATACCCGTGTTCTGGACAGGATCATTGAGGCATCTGAAATTACAAAAGATGATTTTGTACTGGAAATCGGACCAGGAATCGGAACGATGACTCAGTATCTGGCAGATGCGGCCAGAGAGGTTACTGCAGTTGAGATTGATGACGCGTTGATCCCGATTCTTCAGGATACGCTGAAAGAGTGGGATAATGTATCTGTGATACATGGTGATATCCTGAAGACAGATATCCGGAAGATCGCAGATGAAAAGAATCAGGGACGTCCGATCAAAGTTGTGGCAAATCTGCCGTATTATATAACAACACCGATCATCATGGGACTGTTTGAAAGTCATGTGCCTGTAGATTCCATTACGGTAATGGTTCAGAAAGAAGTTGCAGACAGAATGCAGACAGGTCCCGGATCCAAGGATTATGGCGCTTTATCACTGGCAGTACAGTATTATGCAAAACCGGAGATCGTGGCAAATGTTCCGCCGAACTGTTTTATGCCGAGACCGAAGGTTGGCAGTGCAGTGATCCGGCTGACCAGACATCAGAATCCGCCGGTACAGGCAAAGGATGAAAAGCTGATGTTCCGTATTATCCGCGCTTCTTTTAACCAGAGAAGAAAGACACTGGCAAACGGATTAAAAAATTCACAGGAGCTGCAGTTTACCAAAGAACAGGTTGAGCAGGCAATCACGGAATGTGGACTTCCACTGAATATCCGAGGTGAGGCTCTTACCCTGGAACAGTTTGCTGCACTGGCAGATATTTTTGTAGATATGAAATAATAAAAATAACAACTATAAAAGGCATCCGGTGGCTGGTCGGATGCCTTTTATAGTAATATTTATTAAATTTAAAAGGAAGGAGAGTTGATTGCTTTTCGGCAATCAACATATGAAAAAGAAAATTTTATAAAAATAATGTTGGCTGTATTATTTTTATGGTCTTAGTATATCCAGAAATTGTGATGGAATCATGTTTAACTTATGAAAAAAAAGTGAACGATTGTCGAAAGTTCTATGAATTAAGAATATTTTACAGCTTTTTTTTCAGAGTGTGTTATAATGCAGTTCGTATCATTGATAGAAAATGTAATTGTATTTATTCAGGAGGTAATTAAAATGATGAAAATAAACAAATTAAGCGCATTTATTCTTGCAGGAGCTCTTACATGTACTGCACCTGCCATGGTTTATGCAGATCAGACAACCGATGCTGCTGTAGATCAGGCAGTAGAACTTCTGGAGCAGAGTGGAGTAGATGACCTGTTATCAGATCCGGATAAAGTGGTAGATCTTATTATCGCTGCCAAAGAAACTCTGGGAACAGTAAATGTAACAGATGATCAGATCAGCAGTGCACTGGATGTTGCAGCTGGAGAATTAGGGGTAACTCTTTCTGATTCTGACAAATCCACATTAATTCAGTTGTACAATAAATTCAAAAACATGGATCTGGATGAGAATGAGCTGAGATCTCAGGTAAACAAAGTGTATGACAAACTGGAAAGCCTTGGAATTACGAAAGAAGATGTGAAGGGAATTCTTGGCAAACTTGTTGAGCTTGTAAAAGGATTTCTGAACTAAGAAGAGTTCTGTTATATGACAATGTATAAAATACACAACAAGTAAAATAACATAAAAAAACCATATGTTACATTTTTATAAAAAACGAGGATGAAAAACGAAAAAATTGTGCAAATACACGAAAGGTTCATGACTTGTTCATACTATGTTCATAAATGACTGGTACTATAAGGATAGTTCGAAAGAGCTACACAAAACAGACGTTGTAATGTTCTTCATTACACATAAATTTTTTCATAATAATCGCCCCGGTAAACCACTGCCGGGGCACTCCTCGTTTATAAGCCCCTATTTTGGGGGCTTTTTTTATTTTACAGGTTATAATATAATTGATATAAGGGTACAAAAGAATGTATTGAAGGAAATGCATTGCGAAAACATGTGGCATGCTATAATACAGATAATAAATAAAGAATAACAAGTATAAGTAAAGGAGAACGGAAAATCATGGCTGAATCAATGAAAGATTATGAAAAAGAACTGGAAGAGTCTATGAAAACAATAGAAGAAGGCGATATTCTTACAGGGACTGTAATCAGTGTAGATGAAAAAGAAGTAATCCTTGATCTGAAATATTATGCAGAGGGCGTGATTCCGGCAGAAAACTACAGCAGAGAACCGGGATTCAGCCTGAAGGATGAAGTACATGAAGGAGATGAAGTCTCTGCAACAGTTGTAAGAAAAGACGATGGACAGGGAAATATTCTTCTTTCCAGAGTTGAGGCAGTAGACGTGCTGGCATGGGATAAATTAAAAGAACTGAAAGAATCCGGTGAAGTGCTGGATGTTGTAGTAAAAGGAATCACAAATGCCGGTGTTATTGCGTATGTGGAAGGTGTAAGGGGATTTATTCCAGCATCCAAACTTGCACTGAATTATGTGGAGGACACAGAAGAATATCTGAATAAACCGATTCAGGTACAGGTGCTGGATGTAGACAAAGAAAGTAAGAAACTGATTCTTTCTGCCAAAGAAATTCTCAGAGCAAAAGCGGAAGAAGAAAGAAAAAATAAAGTTTCAAACCTGGAGATTGGTCTTGTAACAGAAGGAACTGTAGAGAGTCTTCAGCCATATGGGGCATTTGTAAATCTTGGAGATGGACTTTCCGGCCTGGTTCACATTTCACAGATCTGTGAAAAAAGGATCAAGAAACCATCAGAGGTTCTGGCAGTGGGAGATACGGTAAAGGTCAAAGTTACTGCGATCAAAGATGGCAAACTCAGTCTCAGCATCAAAGAAGCAACAGATATGATGGCAAAGGAAATCGAAGAAGAGGTTTACGAAGTGCCGGATGCAGGAGAGCAGGCAACGACTTCTCTGGGATCACTTTTTGCAAACATTAAATTAGATTGATTAATAAGAGGATTTTATTTTTATGAAAAATCAGGAAAAAATTTTTGTTATCGGACACAAAAATCCGGATACAGATTCCATCTGTTCTGCAATCGCCTATTGTGATATCAAAAACAGAACTACGCAGGAAAGCAGATATATTCCAAAACGTGCAGGACAGATCAATGAAGAAACAGAATATGTACTGAATCGTTTTGGAGTACATCCACCAGGATACTTAAGCAATATAGGAACACAGGTAAAGGATATGGATATCCGCCTGAGTCCGGAAGCAAATAAGAGCATGTCACTGAAAAATGCATGGGATCTGATGCAGGAAAACAGCATCGTTTCTCTGCCGATTCGTGAAAAAGACGGCACATTGGAAGGCCTGATCACAATTGGTGATATTGCAAAAACATATATGGATACAACAGACAGCTATCTTCTTTCCAGAGCGAGAACGCAGTATCAGCGAATCGCTGAGACAATCGGAGGAAAAGTGATCGAAGGTAACGCACATGGATATTTTATCCAGGGAAAGATTATGGTAGCAACTGCCAATCCGGATAAGATGAAAGAATATGTAGAAGAAAATGATATGGTCATCATGGGTAATCGTGAAGAAGACCATCTGCAGGCGATTGAGCAGAATGTAAGCTGTATCATCGTTGGAATGGGGATTGAAGTTACCGAAAAGGTACTGAAACTGGCACATGAGAAAGATATCGTCATTATTTCTTCTCCGTATGATACCTTTACGATTTCACGTCTGATCAATCAGAGTATTCCTGTTAAATATATCATGAAAACAGATACTCTGGTTACATTTAACACAGAAGATTTTACAGATGATATTCAGGAAGTAATGATCAAACATCGTCATCGTGCATTCCCGGTCATCAACAAAAAAGGCAAATGTATTGGTACGATTTCCAGACGTAATTTTCTGGACATGCACAGGAAAAAAGTGGTTCTGGTAGATCATAATGAAAAAGACCAGGCTGTAGATAATATTGATAAGGCTGATATCATGGAGATCATTGATCATCATAAACTGGGTACACTGCAGACAATGCAGCCGATCAGTTTCCGCAATCAGCCGGTTGGCTGTACAGGCACGATCATGTATCAGATGTATGGAGAACAGAAACTGGAGATTCCGCCTAAAATCGCCGGACTTCTCTGCGCTGCGATCATTTCTGATACACTGATGTTCCGTTCTCCGACCTGTACACTGCAGGACAAAATGGCTGCAGGTGCACTTGCACTTATTGCAGACATTTCCATTGAAGAATTTGCAAGAGAAATGTTTAAGGCAGGAAGCAATCTGAAAGACAAATCTCCGGAGGAAATCTTCTATCAGGATTACAAGAAGTTTATTGCAGAGGGAGATATCTGCTTCGGTGTAGGTCAGATCAGCTCCATGGATGCAGATGAACTGCGCGAGATCAAAGAGCGTCTGATTCCGTTTATGGTCAGCGAATGCGGACGTCACGGTGTATCAAGAGTATACTTTATGCTGACAGATATTATGGAGCAGTCTACAGAACTTCTGTTCTATGGCGAGGGAAGTGAGGAAATGGCTGTCAATGCATTTAAGATTGAACCTAAGGATGGAACGATTTATCTGAAAGGTGTCGTATCACGTAAGAAACAGCTGATTCCGCCACTTATGGAGGCCGCACAGATGATCGGCAGCGATTACGTATAAATCGGAGGAAAACAAATGGCAAAACAAACATGGAAACCAGGCAATATGATATACCCGATCCCGGCAGTCATGGTGAGCGTTACAGATGGGAAAGGGCAGGATGATATTATAACGGTTGCATGGACCGGTACCATCTGTACCAATCCTCCGATGGCTTATATTTCAGTAAGACCGGAGCGTTTTTCCTATCACATGATAAAAGAAACCGGAGAATTCGTGATCAATCTGACAACAGAAGAACTTGCTGCAGCAACGGATTACTGTGGAGTCAGATCCGGACGTGATGTAGATAAATTCAAAGAGACCGGACTTACGAGAGAAAAGGCGGATATCGTAAAAGCACCGATGATAAAAGAGGCTCCGGTGTCGATCGAATGCAGAGTAAAAGAAATCAGAGAGCTTGGTTCACATCATATGTTTCTGGCAGAGGTTGTTGCAGTTCATGCAGACGAACGCTATATGGACGAAAATAATCGTTTTGACCTGAACAGAGCCAGACCGCTGGTCTATTCTCATGGAGAATATCTTGGCACAGGAAAGAAGCTGGGAACTTTTGGATACAGTGTAAAAAAACGTAAAAAAACTGTTCCCCCAAAAACGAAAAAGACCGCCAAGCCTTGATTTAAAAGAGATTGCAGAATACTGCTGTTTATGGTAAAATATTCTTTAAGCAATTCATAAGAGACAGGAGAAAAGAAATTTTATGAATAATATAACGTTGATAGGAATGCCGGGAGCAGGAAAAAGTACAATAGGGGTTGTACTGGCGAAGGTATTGGGCTATCAGTTCCTTGATTCCGATCTTCTGATTCAGAAACAGGAAAAGAGACGCCTGTCCGAAATCATAGAAGAAGAAGGATATAAAGGATTTAAAGATGTTGAGAATCGTGTCAATGCATCAATAGAGGCAGAGAATACGGTCATTGCAACAGGTGGAAGCGTTGTTTACTGCGAAGAAGCCATGGAACATCTGAAATCCATAGGAACCGTTGTGTATTTGAAATTGTCTTTAAATGCTCTTTCAAAGCGACTCGGAAATCTGAAGGGCAGAGGCGTTTTGCTGAGAGAAGGACAGAATCTTACGGATCTGTATGAAGAAAGAACTCCATTGTACGAAAAGTACGCAGATATTGTGATAGATGAAGAGGGGAAAGATCTGGAAGCAAGTCTGGAGATTCTTCTGAAAACACTGAAAGAAAACTAAGAGTAACCATTGAAAAGCAGGGGAGCAGAAGCGTACAGAGGAAATTTTTATTTACAAATGTGAAATTTGTGTTATAATACGAAACTGAGCTTTTTAACAAAGTATTAAAAGTTTTTAAAAGTCTGATAATAAATTTCTGATATTTGCTTCGGCTTACGGAGTGAAAATAATTATAGAGGTGCTTTATGGAACAGTATGTAATTAAAGGCGGCAACCCGTTAGTGGGAGAAGTAGAAATTGGTGGCGCCAAAAATGCTGCACTTGCAATTCTTTCTGCAGCAATTATGACGGATGAAACAATCCTTATCGAGAACCTGCCTGATGTAAGAGACATTAATGTTTTATTGGAAGCAATCGCCGGTATTGGCGCACAGGTAGAGCGAATTGACAGATCTACAGTAAAAATCAATGGTTCTACGATCAACGACATCAGCGTTGATTATGAATATATTAAAAAAATCCGTGCATCCTATTATCTTCTGGGTGCATTACTTGGTAAATACAAACATGCAGAAGTACCGCTTCCTGGCGGATGCAACATCGGAAGTCGTCCGATAGACCAGCATCTCAAAGGATTCCGTGCACTTGGTGCATCTGTGAATATTCTTCACGGTGCGATCGTTGCCGAGACAGAGAATCTTCACGGAAGTCATATCTTCCTGGATGTAGTTTCTGTAGGAGCTACGATCAATATCATGATGGCAGCATCTATGGCGTCAGGACGTACGATCATTGAGAATGCAGCAAGAGAGCCGCATGTCGTTGATGTTGCGAACTTCCTGAACAGCATGGGCGCCAACATCAAAGGTGCAGGTACAGATGTTATCCGTATCAAAGGTGTTGAGAAACTTCACCGTACTGAATATTCCATCATCCCGGATCAGATTGAAGCCGGAACATTTATGTTCGCAGCTGCAGCAACTGGTGGTGATGTTACCGTTAAGAATGTTATCCCGAAACATCTGGAAGCAACTACAGCCAAACTGGAAGAAATCGGCTGTGAGGTTGAAGAATTTGATGATGCTGTACGTGTACGTGCAGGCAAGAGACTTCACCGCACACATGTGAAGACACTTCCTTATCCGGGATATCCGACAGATATGCAGCCGCAGATCGCAGTAACTCTGGCACTTGCAGAAGGAACCAGTATTGTTACGGAGAGTATTTTTGAAAACCGTTTCAAATATGCGGACGAGCTTTCCAGAATGGGAGCATGCATTAAAGTCGAAGGTAATTCAGCAATCATCGACGGTGTCAAGAAACTGACAGGCGCAAGAGTAAGTGCACCGGATCTCCGTGCAGGAGCAGCACTTGTCATTGCAGGTCTGGCAGCAGACGGAATCACTGTTGTTGATGATATCGTTTATATCCAGCGTGGATATGAGAATTTCGAAGAGAAACTGAGAAGTCTCGGTGCTGAGATTGAGAAAGTTTCCAGCGAGAAAGAAATCCAGAAATTCCGTCTTCGCGTAGGATGATAAAAATTGTCACTTCTTATACTTGACAATTATATAAAATGAGTATATTGTATGTACTGCAATATCAACTAAGAATAACTAAATAAAACGGCCTTTTATTCAGAGTGGTGGAGATACAAAGGATCTGAGAAGCCACGGCAACCCCTTTATGTATGAGGAAGGTGCCAACCTGAGCGAGACATCGAACAATAAGAGGATTGAAATAAATTTCAAGACAGTCCTGTTGTTGGGGCTGTCTTATTTGTTGTTGATTGCAGAATTACGAGAATTGCAGAGCAATGGAGTAATTCGTAGAACATTTAACTGATTATTTACAGAAAGAGGTTAACAATGGAGAAAGAAAAAATTTTATTTACTTCTGAATCAGTAACAGAAGGCCATCCGGACAAAATGTGCGATGCCATTTCTGATGCGATTCTTGACGCAATCATGAAAGAAGACCCGATGGGACGTGTTGCATGCGAGACAGCAACAACAACAGGTCTTGTACTTGTAATGGGTGAGATCACAACAAGTGCTTATGTTGACATCCAGAAAATCGTAAGAGATACCGTAAGAGAAATCGGCTATACACGTGGAAAATACGGTTTTGATGCAGAAACATGTGCAGTTATCACAGCAATCGATGAGCAGTCCACAGACATCGCAATGGGAGTTGATAAAGCTCTGGAAGCAAAAATGGGTGAAGACGAGATCGATGCGATCGGTGCCGGAGACCAGGGTATGATGTTTGGATATGCTTCCAATGAAACAGAAGAATATATGCCATATCCGATCAACATGGCACACAAACTTGCACGTCAGCTGACAAAAGTCCGCAAAGATGGAACTCTGCCATATTTAAGACCAGACGGAAAAACACAGGTAACTGTTGAATATAACGAAGAAGGAAAACCGATCCGTATCGATGCAGTTGTATGCTCTACACAGCATGATCCGGAAGTTACACAGGAACAGATTCATGAAGATATCAAAAAATATGTGTTCGATGAAATCATTCCTGCTGATATGGTTGATGACGAGACAAAATATTTCATCAATCCTACAGGACGTTTTGTAATCGGTGGACCTCATGGTGACAGTGGACTTACAGGTCGTAAGATCATCGTTGATACTTACGGTGGAGCAGGACGTCACGGCGGCGGTGCTTTCTCCGGTAAAGACTGCACAAAAGTTGACCGTTCCGCAGCTTATGCAGCACGTTATGTTGCAAAGAATATTGTTGCAGCAGGACTGGCTGACAAATGTGAAATCCAGCTTTCTTATGCAATCGGTGTAGCAAAACCTACTTCCATCAATGTGAACACATTCGGAACAGGCAAACTTTCCGATACAAAACTAGTTGAGATCATTCGTGACAACTTCGATCTTCGTCCGGCAGGAATCATCCGTATGCTTGACCTGAGAAGACCAATCTACAAACAGACTGCTGCTTACGGACATTTCGGACGTACAGATGTAGATCTTCCATGGGAAAAACTGGACAAAGTCGAAAATCTTAAGAAATATCTGTAAAATACACAACGGTTTTCAAAACTACCGTTTTTTCATGGATTTTATAGAAAATTTAGAGATAAGAATATAGTGATATGATATAATGAACGCATATATAGCGAAGAATAACTTCGGTATTGTGCGTTCATTTTTTGCTTAAGAAGCAATTATAAGTTTTACAGAAACGAGGGAATTTCATGAAACTGAAAAACAGAATCATTGTGGGATTCATGATGGTAATATTGGTACCGCTTCTTTTATTTGCTGCTGCCCTGTTTGGAATCAGTGAGACACAGCACAGGAATGCAGCCAATAGTGAATCTGCGCAGGAGACATCCTATGATATTACAATTTCCGATACGGGAAGCAGTCAGGCAAGAATCCAGATCATGACGAAGGATCTTTTTTTTACTGCTTTTATCATTCTTATCTTCACAGGCGTTTCTGTGGGTCTGTGGATATACAGAAGTGTGGCGGCGCCGCTGGTCAAACTGCGAAAGGCAACGCAGAATATCAAAGAAGGAAATCTGGATTTTGTTCTGGATGTCGAGGGAACCGATGAGTTTTCGGAGCTTTGCCGGGATTTTGAAGAGATGCGCCGCAGGCTGAAAGAATCAGCAGAAGAAAAAATCGCCATGGATAAAGAAAATAAAGAATTGATCAGCAACATTTCCCATGACCTCAAGACTCCGATCACAGCGGTGAAGGGATATGTAGAAGGAATCATGGATGGTGTGGCAGATACACCGGAGAAGATGGATCGCTATGTCCGGACGATTTACAATAAGACCAATGAGATGGATCATCTGATCAATGAGCTGACGTTCTATTCTAAAATTGATACGAACCGTATCCCATATACATTCAGTAAGCTGAATGTAGAAGATTATTTCTCTGACTGCGCAGAAGAAGTGGGACTGGAGCTGGAAACAAGAGGTATCCAGCTCTGCTATGCAAATTATGTAGATAAAGATGTGCTTGTAATTGCAGATGGCGAACAGATACGAAGAGTGATTCATAATATCATCAGCAATGCCATCAAATATATGGATAAGCAGAACGGAATGAAGGGCATTATACAGATAAGAGTAAAAGATGTCGGAGATTTCGTGCAGGTTGAGATTGAGGATAATGGCAAGGGAATTGCGGCCAAAGATCTGCCGTATATTTTTGACCGTTTCTACAGGACGGATGTTTCACGTAATTCATCCAAGGGAGGAAGCGGAATCGGTCTTTCTATCGTTCGTAAGATTCTGGAGGATCACGGTGGCAAAGTGTGGGCGACCAGTCGGGAAGGAATCGGAACGATCATGTACTTTGTTTTGAGAAAATATCAGGAGGTACCTATGAAATGAGTAAAATACTGATCATCGAAGATGAAGAAGCAATTGCAGATCTGGAGAAGGATTATCTGGAACTTTCCGGATTTGAAGTAGAGATAGCAAACAGAGGAGATGTGGGCCTTGAAAAAGCACTCAATGAAGATTATGATCTGATTATCCTGGATCTGATGCTTCCAGAAGTAGATGGGTTTGATATATGCCGTCAGGTACGTCAGGAGAAAAATATCCCGATCATTATGGTATCTGCAAAGAAAGATGATATTGACAAGATTCGTGGACTCGGTCTTGGCGCGGATGATTATATGACCAAGCCATTCAGTCCGAGTGAACTGGTGGCCAGAGTAAAAGCACATATGGAGCGATACAACAGACTGGTAGGTTCCAGTGTGGTAAAGAATGATATTATTGAAATCCGTGGCATCAAGATAGACAAGACTGCGAGACGTATCTGGGTAAACGGAGAAGAAAAAACATTTACGACCAAGGAATTTGATCTCCTTACTTTTCTGGCAGAGAACCCGAACCGCGTATTTACAAAAGCAGAACTGTTCCGCCAGATCTGGGATATGGAATCTGTAGGAGATATTGCAACTGTCACGGTTCATATCAAGAAGATCCGTGAAAAAATCGAATTCAATACAGCGAAACCTCAGTATATAGAGACTATATGGGGAGTAGGTTATCGCTTCAAGGTATAACAGACATGGAGAATCTTTAATGGAGAGATTATACAGAAAATTAGAAGAATACAGCCGCGCTGATTACTATCCGTTTCACATGCCGGGGCACAAAAGAAATTCCGCATCTGTCAGAGGGGAGTTCCCTCTTGAAAGAGATATCACTGAGATAGAAGGCTTTGATAATCTCCATCATCCGGAAGACCTTCTTCTGGAGGCACAACAGAATGTGGCGAAACTGTATGGGACCAGAGAGAGCTTTTACAGTGTTAATGGAAGTACCGCAGCACTTCTTGCGGCAATCTCAGCGGCGGTTCCGAGGAATGGACAGATCCTTGTTGCAAGAAACTGCCACAAAGCAGTGTATCATGCCATCTATCTTAGAAATTTGAAACCTGCCTATATTTATCCACAGATGGACAGTGAGTGGTGGATAAACGGCGGAATTTTTCCGGACAAAGTGGAAAGATGTCTGGCTGAGAATCCGGAGATACAGGCGGTACTGATCACTTCACCTACGTATGACGGTGTTGTCTCAGATGTAAAAGAGATTGCAGAGATCGCACATAAATATGGAGTGCCGCTGATCGTGGATGAAGCACATGGAGCACATTTTCATTTTTCAAATTATTTTCCGGCTTCGGCAGCAGAACTTGGGGCAGATCTCGTGATCCAGAGTTTTCACAAGACACTGCCGGCCATGACACAGACTGCCGTACTTCATAACTGTAGCGACCGCGTTGACAGCAGGCTGATCCGCAGATTTATGGGAATCTATCAAACCAGCAGCCCGTCGTATATTCTGATGGCAAGTATCGATGCCTGTATGGATACGATGGCAGCAGAAGGAAAACAGATGTTCCGTGATTTCACCAGAATACTGGAACAGACAAGAAAGAGACTTTCCGTGTGCAAATATATCCGCCTGGTAGATCCGGTCAAAGGAAAGAATGGAGTCTTCGATTATGACCGTTCCAAACTGGTCTTTTCTACCAGAGCTTCTTTACTGTCAGGAAGTGACCTGTATCATATCCTTCTTGACCGCTACCATATTCAGATGGAAATGGAGTCCGAAAATTATGTGCTCGCTATTGCATCAGTAGGAGACCGTGAAGAAGGTTTTGAGCGATTGTGTCAGGCAATCGAAGAACTGGATCAGGAACAGGCAGACCTGATAAAAGCAGGAATACCGGCAGAAGAAAATAAAAAACTGGACACCAGATCCATGCATTTTGTACTGACGCAGATGATGTCTATGGCAGATGCCATGGAAGCACCGACAGAAAAATGTCCGCTGGAAGAAAGCATCGGCAGAATTTCAGCAGAATTTGCTTATCTGTATCCACCGGGAATTCCGCTGATCACTCCGGGAGAACAGATTACTGGACAATTTATCCGTAATATGAGAATATACATGGATAAGGGGTTATATCTGCAGGGACTGGAAGACTATACAAATAAGACGATCCTTGTGGTAGAACAACAGCCCCAGAGTACAAAGGAGCAAGACGAAGAAATTCATGGGTAAGATTTTTTATATTATGGGTAAAAGTGCCTCTGGAAAAGATAAAATATATTCCAGACTGGCCGGTAATAAAGAACTGAATCTGAAAAAACTGGTCCTGTATACAACAAGACCGATACGTGACGGAGAAAAAGATGGTGTACAGTATTATTTTACAGACGAGCGCAGACTGCAGGAGTTTGAGACAGCGGGAAAGGTAATCGAATCCCGTGCCTACAATACCGTTTATGGAATATGGACTTATTTTACAGCGGACGACGGACAGATTGACCTTAAGAACGGAAATTATCTTGGAATCGGTACGTTAGAGTCTTTTCAGAAGATGAAATGTTATTACGGAAAAGAATCCGTCATACCTGTTTATATTGAAGTAGAAGATGGAGAACGTCTGATCCGTGCAATCCGAAGAGAGCAGGAACAGGAAACACCAAAGTATAAAGAACTTTGCAGACGTTTTCTTGCGGATGAGGAGGATTTTTCCGAAGAGAAAATAAAGGAAGCAGAAATACAGAAGCGATTTGTTAATGATGATTTGGATTTATGTGTCAAAAATATTATAAAATATATAAATTCCATGTCATAGTTAAAAATAGTTTTGAATGGCTAATAAAGTATGGTATAATGACTCTATAGCGAACAAAGATTCGTATATGAAACTATAAACAAGAGAGGTGATTCTGAATGGTCAGTTTCAATAATATTATCGGACACGAGGAAATTATCCGGCATCTCCAAAATGCCATGAAGACGGGAAAAGTTTCCCATTCATATATTTTTACAGGCAGACCCGGATCCGGCAAGAAGCTTCTTGCAACCACATATGCGATGACACTGCAGTGTGAAGCCGGTGGAACAGAGCCATGTCAGAAATGTGACTCCTGTAAGAAGGCATTGGGCAAGAATCATCCGGACATCATTATGGTCAATCATGAGAAACCTGGTACAATCTCTATTGATGAGATCCGGGAACAGGTGATTCACGATGTTGCGATTAAGCCATACAGCAGTCCGCACAAGATTTACATTATTCCTGATGCGGAGATGATGACGGTACAGGCACAGAATGCTCTTCTCAAAACAATAGAAGAACCACCGGAATATGCAGTGATCATGCTGCTGACCAGCAATGTGGATGCACTTCTGCCGACGATCCAGTCCAGATGTGTGCGTCTGGATCTGAAGGTGGTTGATGACAGCCTTGTTAAGAAATACCTGATGGAACGGCTTCATGTGCCGGATTATCAGGCAGAGATAGATGCTTCCTTTGCACAGGGAAGTATTGGCAGAGCCAAAGAAGCTGCTACATCAGAAGAGTTTTCCAGAATGACGGGGAAGGCGCTTAAGATTCTCAAGTATGTAAATACGATGGAAGTATATGAATTGTCCGATGAGATCAAGGCACTTTCTGATGAAAAGCAGAATATCAGTGATTATCTGGATATTTTCCAGTTCTGGTTCAGGGATGTTCTTATGTTTAAGGCAACTCAGGAGGTTGACAACCTGGTATTTAAACAAGAAATCAATTATATAAAGGAACAGGCGAGCCAGCGTTCCTATGAGAACCTGGAAAAGATTCTGGAAGCACTGGAAAAAACAAAAGTAAGGCTTCGTGCAAACGTTAATTTTGAACTTGCACTTGAACTTCTGTTCCTGACAATCAGGGAGAGATAGAATGACAAAAATTGTTGGTATAAGATTCAGAAATGTCGGAAAGATTTATTATTTTGATCCGAAAAACTATAAAATGAAGATCGGTGATCATGTGATCGTAGAGACTGCCCGCGGTGTGGAGTTCGGACGAGTTGTACTCGGACCGAAGGAAGTGGGTGAGGATGAGGTGGTCCATCCGCTGAAAGAAGTCCTTCGCGTTGCCACACAGGCAGATGAGGACAGGGAGAAACAGAACCGTCTGAAAGAAAAAGACGCATTTAAAATTTGCCAGAAAAAAATCCGCGAACATGGTCTGGAAATGAAACTGATCGATGCGGAGTATACATTTGACAATAACAAAGTGCTGTTTTATTTTACGGCAGATGGAAGAATTGATTTCCGTCAGCTAGTCAAGGACCTGGCAGCTATCTTTAAGACAAGAATCGAACTTCGCCAGATCGGAGTAAGAGATGAGACTAAGATTCTTGGGGGAATCGGCATCTGCGGCAGACAGCTTTGCTGTCACACCTATCTTTCCGAGTTTGCACCTGTGTCTATCAAGATGGCAAAAGAGCAGAATCTGTCACTGAACCAGACCAAGATTTCCGGTGTCTGCGGCAGACTGATGTGTTGTCTCAAGAATGAGCAGGAAACCTACGAAGCACTGAATAAGAACCTTCCAGGAACTGGAGATACGGTTACTCTTCCGGATGGATTACAGGGAATTGTACACAGTGTAAATGTTCTCAGACAGAGAGTCAAAGTAATCGTGGAAGTCAATGATGAAAAGGAGATTCAGGAATATCCGGTAGGAGAACTGAAATTTCGGTCACGCAAGAAAAAAGCAAAGAACACTGACAAAGAAACAAAGGACATTGAGTAAAAAGAAGGAGATTCTAAATCCCATGGAAAAAAATCCGCAGAATGATCTGGTATATCCGGGAGAACGGGTTGATGATCTTCAGAATGGTTTGTATGTGATACAGAATCCGGAAAAGTTCTGCTTCGGAATGGACGCAGTTCTGTTATCTGGATTTGCAGATATCCGACAGAATGAAAAGGTTCTGGATATGGGAACCGGAACGGGAATCATTCCTTTTCTGCTGAAAGCCAAAGACAAGGGGTCACATCTGACAGGACTTGAGATCCAGGAAGAATGTGCAGATATGGCGAGACGAAGCGTATCGTACAATCATCTGGAGGCTGATATTGATATCGTATGCGGAGACATAAAGGAAGCTGCTGAAATTTTTGGAGCAGCTTCTTTTCATGCAGTGACAAGCAATCCGCCCTATATGATCGGACAGCATGGTCTGCAGAACCCATACATGGCAAAAGCAATTGCAAGACATGAGATTCTCTGTACACTGGAAGATGTAGTGAGCCAGGCAGCAGCAGTGCTGAAAGACAGAGGACGTTTTTATATGGTCCACAGACCTTTCCGTCTGGCAGAAATCTTTCAGGTTCTCATGAAATATAAACTGGAACCCAAGAGAATGCAGCTGGTGTACCCGTACATAGATCGTGAACCTAATATGGTTCTGATCGAAGCACGAAAAGGTGGAAATTCCAGAATAACGGTGGAGCGACCATTGATCGTCTATGAGAAACCAGGTGTTTATACCAGTGATATTCTTGAAATATACGGAAGAGTATAAAAGAATCAAATAATCTGAGAGAAAGGGGATTCCCGGATGAGTGGAAAATTATATCTTTGTGCAACCCCAATCGGAAATCTGGAAGATATCACACTTCGAGTACTCCGCACATTGAAGGAAGTGGATCTGATCGCGGCAGAAGATACCCGAAACAGTATTAAACTGCTGAATCATTTTGAAATCAAAACACCGATGACCAGTTATCACGAATATAACAAGATTGAAAAGGCATATGCACTGATCGAGAAGATGCAGAACGGTATGAATATCGCACTGATCACGGATGCCGGGACACCGGGAATTTCGGATCCGGGTGAAGAACTGGCTGCTATGTGTTATGAGGCCGGAATCGAAGTAACATCCCTTCCGGGTCCGGCAGCATGCATTACCGCGCTTACATTATCAGGACTTCCTACCAGACGGTTTGCTTTTGAAGCATTTCTTCCGATGGACAAAAAAGAGCGCAAAGAAGTTCTGGAAGAGCTGGTCAATGAGACCCGGACGATCATTTTGTATGAGGCTCCGCATAAACTTGTAAGGACACTGCGAGATCTGAGGGAAACCCTTGGAAACCGCAGAATGACACTTTGCAGAGAACTGACCAAGAAGCATGAGACAGCCTTCCATTCCACAATTGATGATCTGATCGCGCATTATGAGAAAGAAAAACCGCTCGGAGAATGTGTGCTGGTCATCGAGGGCAAAAGCCGTCAGGAACTGAAAGAAGAAGCAGTGGCCTCGTGGGAAGAGATTTCCATAGAAGAGCATATGGAAATCTATGAAAAACAGGGAATGTCCAGAAAAGATGCCATGAAACAGGTCGCGAAAGACCGCGGTGTATCAAAAAGAGACATATATAGCTATTTGATGAAATAGAGATGCAATAAAGATGCCCACCAGCGAATTTGAGAAGAAAATTCACCGGTGGGCATCTTTGATTTGTTGTTTTGGGAGCTACAGATGCCTGGTCGGGGTCGGAAGCATCTGCAATTTGTTGGAATTGGATTTGCAGATGCCTGGCCAGGATCGGAAGCATCTGCAACTTGTTGGAATTGGATTTGTAGATGCCTGGTCGGGGTCGGAAGCATCTGCAACTTGTTGGAATTGGATTTGTAGATGCCTGGTCGGGGTCGGAAGCATCTGCAACTTGCTGGAATTGGATTTGCAGATGCCTGGCCGGGGTTGGAAGCATCTGCAACTTGCTGGAATTGGATTTGCAGATGCCTGGTCGGGGTTGGAAGCATCTGCAACTTGCTGGAATTGGATTTGCAGATACATATAGGGGTGAACTCCGGACGTGGAAGCATCTGCAACTTGCTGGAATTGGATTTGCAGATGCCTGGCCGGGGTTGGAAGCATCTGCAACTTGCTGGAATTGGATTTGCAGATGCCTGGTCGGGGTTGGAAGCATCTGCAACTTGCTGGAATTGGATTTGCAGATACATATAGGGGTGAACTCCGGACGTGGAAGCATCTGCAACTTGCTGGAATTGGATTTGCAGATGCCTGGTCGGGGTTGGAAGCATCTGCAACTTGCTGGAATTGGATTTGCAGATACATATAGGGGTGAACTCCGGACGTGGAAGCATCTGCAACTTGCTGGAATTGGATTTGCAGATGCCTGGTCGGGGTTGGAAGCATCTGCAACTTGCTGGAATTGGATTTGCAGATGCCTGGTCAGGATCGGAAGCATCTGCAATTTGCTAGTATTGGAGCTGCAGATGCCTGGTCGGGGTTGGAAGCATCCACAACTTGCTGGATATGAATTTGCAGATGCCTATCACCAAGTTGATATTAAGAATCCTACAACAATTGCGGTGGGATTGTTTTTTATGTCGAAAAAAGAGCAAAATGTTCTCGTGGACTTGCGGAGCATATTGTGCTAAAATATAACAAAGCATCACATTTCTTTTTGTTCTTTACAGGAAACTGTATCTTATTATCTTCGGCCGTTCGGTCGTAACAGAGAAATCAACCGTTTTCACACAGATCTGCGGGAAGTACTGTTGTATATCAAATATTCGAAGGAAAAAGAAAAACTGGTTGACCTGATCCAAACCGATGACGGATTTCAGAACATGAAGACAGAAACGGTAGTCATGCTGAATACACTAACCAATTCGGAACTAAAAATCAATGAAGAAAAGGAGGAAACAAGTATGTGTCTTGCAATTGATGAATTACGGGAGGAAGCAAAACAGGAGGGAATTGAATTTGGACGAAGAGAGCTGATTGAGAAAATGCTTATGAATCATGAAACTATGGACAAGATAAAAGAGTATACCGGTTATACTCAGGAAAAAATAGATGAGATAGCAAAGGAATTATCTGCTAGATAGAGCTTAAAAGACTGTTGTTATTAGAGGATTGAATAATAATAACAGTCTTTTTTTGTGTATTTTGGTGGTAGAACTTTAACATATTGAGTGATATGCTAAATAAGGATAAGTCTAATCAAAATGAAAAGACAAGAAACAGAACACGATATCTGTTGAAGGAGAAAAGTATGAAAAATATACTGAAAGTTCGAATGTTAGGTGGATTTACACTGGAATATAAAGGAAAAGAACTGGTCCTGGACCGTAACAATGTATCAAAGACCACACAGCTGTTTCAATTATTGCTTCTACATACACAGGATGGAGGAATCTCCAAAGCAGCACTCATCGATGCCCTGTATGGCCGAAGCGATGTCGAAAATAAAAACGGCAGCCTCAACAACACAATATTCAGGCTCCGAAAGCAGCTCACCGCAGCGGGGCTTCCGGAAAGCAGTTACATCAATATAAATGGTGGAATGTGTACCTGGGACCCGGATATCGAAACTTCAGTAGACGTATGCGACTTCAAGCAGACGATCGAATCAGCACGTCACGAAAAATCCCAAAAGACCAAAATGGAAATCTACGCCAAAGCATGGAAACTCTACACCGGAGAATTCCTCCCGGATATGATGGGCGAGGACTGGGCGGCAGTCGAAAACATCGCATGTCGAGATATGTATTTCGACTGTGTCGAAGAACTGTGCCACTACCTGAAAACCGAAGAAAAATTCGAAGAACTCTACCGTGTCGCACACAGCGCAGCCGAAATCTACCCATTCTATGACTGGCAGATATGGGAAATCGACAGCCTCATCGGAATGTCCCGCTACAAAGACGGCCTCGATGTCTACAAAAGAACAACCAAGCTGATGTTCGACGAACTCGGCCTGTCACCATCCGCCGGAATGCTCGAGCGATTCAAACTTATGGGAGAGCGAACCTCACAGGCAGCAGGCGCAATCGAAGACATCAAGTACCGCCTCCGCGAAAAAGAATCCATCGAAGGCGCTTACTACTGCACCTATCCAAGCTTTGTGGACGTTTACCACGTGTTCGGCCGCATGATGGAACGAACCGGCATGTCCGTATTCCTGATGCTCTGCACCCTGAACTTTATAAATATCGAGACAGACGACGAAAATCAGAAATACTATTCAGAACTTCTCCGCGAGTCCATTCAGAAAGCAGTCCGTAAAGGCGATTTTTACACCCGATACAACATCCAGCAGTATCTCGTAATGCTGATAGGGATAACCCAGGAAAACTGCACACTCGTATCAAAACGAATCAACAAAGAATTCAACAAAAGACTCACCCACCGCAAGAACGTATCAATCGACTACTACGTTGCTTCACTCGGTGAGGTCTGCAACGACTAAAACAAACAACATTAATAATTAATATAGAAGTAAAACTATTCAGCCCGGAGATCCCCTCCGGGTTTTTTTGCGCCCGGAAATCTCCCGTCCCCCCAAAATCTCAGCCCCCCTCGCAAATTATCAGAAACATTGTCGAAAAAATATGAAAAAATGTTCAAAAAGCAGAATCACGAAACAGTTGAAGAAATACCCCCGATGCTATAATAAAAATACTCTGAAATAAGTGCGTGTTATCGTGTGGTTAAAAACAAAAATACCGTGATCGGATCTTGACGGAGGAAGCAAAGCAGATGGAAAAAGGCAAAAAAAAACATACAGGGACATTTGTAATACATGTGAGTCACTGTGACAATGCCACATGGCAGGGTGAGGTGACCTGGGCAGAAGCCAATAAAAAGAAAAGTTTCAGGAGTGCACTTGAACTGATCAGATTGATTGATGGAGCACTGGAGGTGGATGAATGATGAAAGAAAAGCTCAACATTTCTGCTTCCAATATCGTAAATGTCTGCATAGACAACATAGACGGAGTAGAAAGGTCCGGAAGATTTTACTGTTATTACAGTAAAGATCCTATATTCTTCCGAAGTATTCATGAACTCTTCCGCTATATGGAGCGATTCATGAACGAGCTGAACTTTCCTCAGTCATCAACAGAGCTGCGGACATACGAAGACAAACAGCAGAAACCAGCAAATGCAAAAAGAATCTCTTTTACAGAGGTCAGCAACCGTGAACAGATCCTTGAACAGAGAGGAAGCATAGACACCCTGGCTGTATATGTCAGATACCGTCAGAACGCTACATGGCAGGGAAGTGTCTATCATATGAAAAACAACGAGCGGGAAGATTTCAACAGCGAGCTCGATTTACTCAAAATAATAGAAAATTGTCAAAATAGTACTAAAAATGTTGCTGAAAGCGGCTGACGAAATAGGTGACGAAACAGTTCACCTGTTATAATGTCGTTAAATCTTAAATAAGTTGTACGTGAAGCAGTTAACGATAATTTTTTTATTATCATCATGCATATAATAGGGGATGTTAATATGAAAAGAGAAAATAATAAAAAATTCAAAAAAAGGAAACGGAATCAGAACAGAAGCCTGACATGTCGGGTGCTCAGTATGATGTTTGCAATCGTGCTGTTCTGCTCCACTGTATTAATAAATACAGACTATGTATCTCAGGCAAGCTCCTTCGATGACATGGTAGACATGGTAGAAGTTGAGGAGGATTCCGCAGCAGCTGATACATCCGAAGATACAGGAGACGATCTCGGCACAGATGTGAATTTTGAATCGGAATCGGAAGAGGGTTCGGCCGAAACATACAGCGAATCTGATGATTTCGGTTCCAGCGATGCCGACTTCTCATCAGGCGAGAACATGTTCACAGATGGAACATCCGAGAGCAGCACTCCAACCGAAGAAGCAGCACAGCCTGTAAGCTGTATCGTAAAGCTTAAAAACGAAACAATCGAGGTCAAGGCCGAAGCTCCTGCAGGTGTCCTTCCAAACGGAACACAGATGATCGTCAAAGCAGTCGAGAACAACACCGAAGATGCTGAGCTGACAGACCAGTACAACAAACTGGCAGCCAAGATTACAGAGCAGCTTCAGAGCCAGGGCAAAAACCTCGACGGCTTCCTTGCTTACAACGTATCTTTTACAGATGCAGATGGCAACCCGGTTGAACCGTCCGACAAAGTTACTTACAGCTTTATTTATAAAGAAGCTTCTTCACCGGAACTGACAGACCCGGCAGCATCTACAGTGACAGCAGCCATGATCAGAACCAACAAAGAAACTTCCGAACTGGAACTGACAGAGCTCAAAGCCGAAGAGGACAAGCTTACAGTTGAAACAAATGAAAGCAGACAGCTCACAAAAGCAGCTTTCCAGTCAGCAGCTACCGCAGCATATACATTTGTATGGAGCAGCACACCGGCAGCAGATGATAATGAAAACACTGAGAATAAAGAAGAAAACGGTGAAGTAAATAACGAAGAAGTTAATACAGACACCAACACCGAAAATACCGAAGAGAACGAAGAAGAAACCAACACAGAGAATAATGTAGAAAACTCTGAGGAAGAACAGAATCCGGAAGAAGCACCGGATCAGGAACAGACCAAAATGATCCGCGTCATCGCAGACGAAGTTAATCTTCGCGTAACTCCTTCCACAGAAGCAGAAGTGATTGCAACCGTAGATACAGACACTCAGCTTCCACTTATTGAAACAGTAACTGATGAAGATGAATTCACCTGGTACAAAGTTTCCTACGAAGAAGCAGAAGCTTATGTAAGAAGCGATATGGCGGAAGTTGTTGAGACTGAAGAGCAGGAAATTGTAGAAGAGGAAAGTGAAGAGGAAATTCCGGAAGAAGTTCAGATAGAAGACACAGAAGGAATCTTAACTTTCACAAAGATGGTAAATGATCTTGTGGAAGTAATTGCAACAACAGAAGTCGGAGTTATCCCGGAAGATGCCGAACTGATAGTAAATCCGATTGAGCAGGGAACTGATCAGTACGCAGAAACAGAAACGAAGCTTAATGAAAAAGCTGAGGAAGATGGATACGAAATCGCAGGTTTCCTTGCATACGATATTTTCTTCCAGGACAGTGAAGGAAATAAGATAGAACCAGTTGATGGTTCCGTAAATGTTTCCATGCATTACATTGAACCATCCGTACCGGAAAAGGTTGCACAGGCAGCAGAAAACGGAAGTGAAGCAGCAGTTTTCACGGAGGAAGATGAGTTCAGCCAGAATGAAACAATTACAAATCAGATGTCAGTTACAATGATGCATCTGGTTGAAGACGAAAACGGCAATGTAAATGTAGTGGACATGACCCAGGAAGGAACTGCAAATGTAGAAACAGATGTAGCTGGAAGTGTACAGAAAGCAGAGTTTGAAACAACAAGTTTTTCTACATTCACAATCACATGGAAGGATAAAAATGAAATAAAGGGAACATTAAAAATTAATGTTATAGATACAAATGGAAATGAAATAGGTAGTGATAAATCCATAAATTTGGAATACAAGAGAGAATATTTAGTAAACCAAGTTGTTGAAGAGCAAAAGATTGGTGCTATTGAAGGATATTCATTCTATAAAGCTAAGGTAAGTTCGTCACCGAAAGCAGAAGGAACTGTAGTTAAGAGAATAAGATTTGATGATGAAAAAAATCAATACAGTTCTGATTCTGGTGGAGGATGGGAAGATATTGGCAATAATACAGTATATTTTATATATGCAAAGAATCCGACAACAATTCCTACTATAGACCATACCAAAGCTGGAATAACCATGAAGATGACGAATCTTGACAGTAATGATAACAGCCATCGCAGTATTGGAAAAGATAAAGATCATTTGATTAATTTTGGAGATAATAGTGGATATGGAGACGGAACAATAAGAAAAGGATTATTGAATAACATATTAGACGATAATGGTTATCCTACTACAACAAATACAAATACAAATATAGAATCTTTATTTAGTGGTAAAACGGTTAATAATCTATTCTCCAGTGATTATTATGATGCTACAGGTTACTATGAGTATAGTAGTTTTAAAAATTACGCTTACCTTGGAAATGATTCTAATAATTTTAAGGTTTATGATGCAATTGGAACACCAAGTAACGACAGTTTGAACACAAATGGAAAAGTTGCATTTTTCTATAAACGTGGAAACTTCATGCCATATAATGATATTGCAAGTGGAAAATTCTCAACAAATACCAATCAATATGATGAAAATGGAAATGAATTAAAAGATACAGATCCAGCAAAGGGTAAAGAGTTATATTTATCACAGGGAACGGATTACTATTTCAGCATGTATATGGGAGCAAATTTCATTCAACCTAAAGATGGAAATGCAACTCATAATGGAAGTAAATCACCTATGATTTATGAGTTCAATGGTGATGATGATATGTGGGTTTACATCGATAACGTGCTGGTACTTGATATAGGTGGTGTACATGAGGCTCATTCCGGAAAGATTGATTTCAGTACAGGTGATGTAAGCTGGACAGATTGTAGTTTAAATGGTAAACCTAGTACGTCTTCAACTACTCTAAAAGAAATATTCCAGAATGCAGAAATATTCCCGGATGGAAAACCTTGGGATAATAATAAGGTAGGTGAATATTTTAAGGGCAACACCTTTAAAGATTATACTACCCATTCCTTTAAGATGTTCTATATGGAACGAGGTGCAGGTGCATCCAACCTTCATATGAAGCTTAATATTCAGGTTATTCCAGAAGGACAGGTAGAGGTAAGAAAAGAACTCAGCAATACTGATAAGGAAAAATACAGTAATGTGAAGTTCGCGTTTCAGGTATACGCACAGAAGATTAACGCGAAAGATGCAAATGGAAATGAAACATATTCAGAAACAGATTATGTACCTTTAACAAGTGCAGTATATGGAGCATCAGGCCAGCCGACAGATAAAAAAGTTACTTTTGAAGATAATGTGTTTTATCTCCGACCAGATGAATCAGCTATTTTTACAGGACTTAAGGCTAATCGAAAATACTATGTAAAAGAAATTGGTGTGAAATCAGAAGAGTATGATGAAGTTAAAATTAATAACACCAGTTATAAGGAGTTTAATGAAAATAAAGAACAAGTAGGTGAGATAAAAGACATCAGTACTGATAAGAAGCAAGTCAGTCAAAGACCGGTTGTGGTTTACACAAATAACTGTTCTGCTGCAAACAGCCGAGAACTTCAGATTACTAAGAAGATGAAAGATAACAAAGTCGTTGTAGATACCTTCTCATTCAAGATTCAATTATCAAACAGTATTGGAGAATTAGTGCCATATGTAAATGGTGATTACTATCTGAAAGATGCAGACGGAAATTATTACTACAACGAAGAGGGTAATTTAACATCAAATGGAAAAACCGCTAAGGTTTGTGGAAAAACAGATAATGATGGTATTGTAAAAGGAGTTCCGGTTGATTATACGGTAGTTGTTACCCAGCTTCTTTCAGGAACAAATTTCTTAGTAACTGAAGTAAACTACGATGAGGAAAGCTATAATCCTCCTGTAAAGACAGTAGATGACACTACCTGTGGAAGGGCAACAGTTACAGGTGCAGATGGAAAAATTGAATTAAATAAAAATGCAAAAGTAACAATTACAAATGAAATAAAAAAACTTGATGAACCAGAAGCACCATTTATTGAAGTAACCAAGACATTTGTAGGTCTGACAAAAGCGCAGGTTAAAGAACTTGCATTAGCGAATCCTCCATATCAGATAACTGTAACAAACGGAAATGATTCAAGAACACTTAAGATGGAGACGAACGATACAGAGTTCAATAAGAACCTGACAGGAGAAGATACTACATGGACTTATACCTGGAAACTCCAGGATTGTTCCGATGGAACATATCATGTTGTAGAATCCAATTACAGCAAAGATGGATACCAGGTAACACCAACGGTTAGTGGTAAAAATAGTGATAGTGCAGATGTGATAACGGAAAAGGCAAATATTCGATATGATAAGTGGTCCATAACACCTAATTGCAATCTAAGGGAATATACAGTTGGTAATATAAATCTGATTGTGGCAGAATTAACGCAAAATAAAGGATATTTTGTCTGGACTAGACAGCCGGCAAGTGTTAGTTCAAGAATGGCAATTATAGAGAAAATTAAAACACAATGGAAAAAGGCATCTATAGATAATTGTTATTTCTTTAGCGGATTAGACAAAATTGAGGCTACATTGATATTTAGAGGTGGACATATTAGATATAATGGTATTAATACCATGTGTTTTGATGATCCGAAACAATGGACGAAATTTGCTACCGGTAATTACACAATCGAAGGTGGTCATGATGCAGAAGTTGAATTCGTAAACACTTATGAAGAAAGCACAGCAGACCTCGATCTCGTAAAGGTATCTAAAAACGATACGGGCTTAGAATTGGAAGGTGCAGAGTTCCAGCTTTACAAAAAAGAAAATGGAACTTATCAGAAATCAGGAAATCCAATCACTATAAAAAATAGTGAAACGGATATCGAGCTCAAAGAGCTAAAACAAGGAGAGTATTATCTGGAAGAAACAAAAGCTCCGGTAGGTTATATGCTCTTGGGCAAAAAAATTTACTTCAAACAAGTAGATGGAAACATCTCTCTAATTGATGAGCAAGGAACTGAATCTGTAGAAACACCAGAATTCTGGTCTTTATCAACAACAAATGGAAAGAATGTATTAACCATTCAAAACCAGATACTCTACTCACTCCCATCAACCGGTGGCAGCGGAATTTACTGGTATATGATCGGCGGCATGGTACTTATGTCTACAGCCGCATGGATCTTATATAAAAACAAATGCAAGGAGGTGCTGGGAAAATAATTGTAATGATTAATTTTTCAGTGGCTCCCTGCCACAAAAGAAAGTAATTATCCCGCATAAGGGAACAATAAAAAATGGGCAAAGCCCGATAATGTAAAGGAGACAAGATTATGAAGAAGATGAGAAAAATCTTTGCAGTGTTATTAACACTGGCCATGGTACTCGCAATGAGTATGACAACATTTGCAGCAAAAACTGGTGCTACTCTTACAGTAAAAGGTCTTGCAACCAATGGAGATCAGAAAGTTGATATTTATGAAATTTATAGATTGGATGATGATGATAATAATTGGGTTCCTGCTAGTTGGACAGAGGGCACTGGAGTTACTACAAAAAATATAACTGACCAGAATATCCTAGAAGCACTCAAAACTAAAGCTATAACTTTAGAGCCAGGGGCAACTCAGACAACAAGTGCAGGAAGTGTTGAATTTAAAAATTTGCAGGCAGGTGCGTATTTAGTGCTTGTAACAGATACAACAGGTAAAACTACTTATAATACAATGGTTGCTAAAACATATAAGTATGATGAAAGCAATAATCTTTTGTGCCCAATAGATGAAACTGTAGTTGCTAAGGCAGAAGGATACACAACAGATAAAACTGCTGATGCAACAAATGTAGAAATTGGAGATTTAATTACATATACAGTAAAGACAACTGTACCATATCAGGATGGTAACGTTGAAGCATTTAGCGTGACTGATACATTAACAGGTGCAACATATTATCTTAAAGGTGACGCAGTAAAAGGAAAAGCAGCGGTTAATACAATTACTGTAAATGGTAGAACAGTTGAAGGATTAGATAAGTTGGATGAAACACTTAATGGTGCAACAACTTTTACTCTTGATTTAAAGAATCTTGTTACATCAAAAAACACCTATGCTGGTCAGGAAGTAGTTATCACTTATACAGCAAAAGTTAATAAAGTAAATGAAATTACCAATACAGCTAATTCTACACATGATTCAGATGGTACTATAACAAAAACTTATACTGGTAATGCGACTATTACCAAGTATGATGAGACTACTAATGTGTTAGCAGGTGCACAGTTTGTTGTTTACAGAAATGTCAATAAAGAAGGAAATACAGTAAAAGAATATGCTGTAATTGATGATAATGGATGGATTACTGGTGAGTGGAGACCAGAAGGTGAAAACCATGCATTACCAGAAGGAATTGGAAGTATCACTACATCAGCTGAGGGAACTGCAACAGTAAAAGGTCTTAAAATGGGTGAGTATTACTTCCAGGAGGTAGTTGCTCCAGATGGATATTCTATTAATACTAATGATGTAAAATTTGAAATGATTGAGAAGGTAGAAAATCAGGTTGTTACTGGTGTTGAAGCTAAAAACCCAGAAAATATCAAAATGAACGATACCAAACTCTCCGCTCTTCCATCCACAGGTGGTATCGGTACTACAATCTTCACAATCGCTGGATGCCTGATCATGGTTACAGCAGCTGGCTTATTCTTTGCAAGCCGCAAAAGAACAAACAAATAATCATTCGTGATTGTTTATAACCAAATATCGAATCCGGGGCGAATGCCCCGGATTCATAAAAAAATAATACAACAGCAAGGAGAGCTCGGATGAAAAAAAAAGCAGGCAATTTAGTAATTTGCATCATATTTTTAGCTGGTTTGTCCTTGCTGCTGTATCCCTTTGTAGCCAATCAATGGAATAACTACAGACAGAAACAGTTGATCAGTAATTATGAACAGGTCGTTTCTGATAAGGAAGCAGCAGAAGGAATTGACTATGATGCAGAGCGTAAGAAAGCAGAAGAATATAACGAAGCTTTACTTCCGTGTGTTCTTCCTGATTCCTTTGCACTTGCAGAGTCAAGTGGAGTAGACCCGGTCTATATGAACACACTGAACATCGCTGGCGATGAGATGATGGGAAGTGTAGAGATTCCAAAGATCAATATCAAAATCCCGATCTATCACACAACGGAAGAAGAGGTTTTGAATAAGGGCGCAGGTCATCTGGAGGGAAGTTCTCTTCCGGTTGGCGGAGCAAATACACATGCTGTTATTTCTGCACACCGTGGACTTCCGAGTGCATCACTCTTTACAGATCTGGATCAGCTGAAAGAGGGAGATCATTTTCTGATCCATGTATTAAATGAAACCTTATGCTATGAAGTAGACAAGATTTCGGTTGTTAAGCCGGAAGACACTTCTGCTCTTGCAGTAGAAGATGGACAGGATTTAGTAACTCTTTTAACCTGTACTCCTTATGGAGTAAATACAGAACGACTTCTGGTTCGTGGTCACAGAGTACCTTATGTAGAAGAGGAAGTCAAAGAAGAGAAGACAGTGCTCAGTGGAAGCAGTCTTCACACAAATTATCTTCTTTGGGTATTTGTTGGTCTATCCGTTACCGCACTCTTTGTTTTTGTGTTATACTTAAAAGAAACAAAGCTGAAGAGGCGAGCAAATAAAGGCGGTAAAAAATAGATTATGGCAAAAGAAAAGAAGAAAAAAGGTTCTATAGTTATCAACATATTTATCATATTACTTTTTATCGTCGGTGCGGGTATTTTTACTTACCCAACGATCAGTAATTACTGGAATGAGTACCGAAATGCGCAGCTTGTAACCAAGTACAATGAATCCGTCAGTGATCTGTCGGATGACCAGTACGAAAAGCTCTGGCAGGAGGCTGAGGAATACAACGCAGAGCATAAGGTCAATACGATCGTAGATGCTTTTAACGAAGAGGATTATGTTCTCAGTCATCCTTACGATGAGGTCCTTGATCCAAATGGTGACGGGCTGATGGGAAGTATCGAGATCCCCAAGCTGAATCTGATACTTGCTATTTACCATGGCCTCAGTACAGAGGTTCTGGAAAAGGGTGTCGGGCATGTTGAGGGAACAAGTCTTCCAATAGGTGGAGCGAGTACACATGCGGTGCTGGCGGGACACAGGGGACTTCCGAGTGCAAAGATTTTTACGGATCTTGACCAGATGAAGAATGGAGATATTTTTCTGATCCATGTTCTGGGAAAGACTCTTGCATACAAAGTAGATCAGATAAAAACGGTTCTTCCGGAGGAATCCAGTGAGCTGGATATCATCGAGGGAGAGGATCATGTGACGCTGGTAACCTGTACTCCTTATGGAGTCAATACGCACAGGCTTCTTATCAGGGGAATCCGGACAGAGTATGTTGAACCGGAGGAAGCTGAGGAGACACCGATCCAGCAGATCGCAAAGGTTGATCCGGTGAAGATTATGATCATTGGTCTTGTAGCTATGGTCATAATGATCATCATTGTTTATATAGTTATTCGGCGCAAAAACCGAAAAACAGAAGAGAGTAGCCGCAAAGACGAATAATGATCACAGAAAATAACAAGGAGGCCGATCGTGGTGAAACAGAAGAAAAAGAAATTTAAAATGTGGAATAAGCTTTTGGCTTTCCTGGGAATGTTTGTCATGTTGACATGCTGCCTGGCAGGAACGGTTCAGGCAGGTTCTTACGAAGCCGGAAAAAAGGGAAGTCTTAATCTGACGGTTCAGCAGACGGATGCCGAGGGCAAGACAACACCGCTGACAGGTGTTAAGTTAGAGCTTTACAGGGTTGCGGATGTTTCGTTTGATGGAAATGTGCATTTTGTACTGACCAGCTCCATGTCATCTGCAGGATACGATTTTGATTCCTTCAAGAATGCAAGTGAATGGTATTCAGCAGCCGAAAAGCTTGCCGAGGTTGCAGCTGCTTCTTCAGTAAAGCCGGTTGAGGCTGTTTCGGATGAGCAGGGCAAGGTTGTTTACAGCGATATGGAAGAGGGCATGTACCTGGTAATCGGTGCAGCGAAGAGTTCCGTTAAGGTTACTCCAATGCTCTTAACAGTTCCTTTTGCAAGCACAGAGGAAGGCTGGATCTACGATGTACAGGCTTATCCAAAGGCAGAGAAGAGCAACACTGCAGGTATTACAGTTGAGAAGAGACTTTATCGTATTAATCCGAATACGTTTGAACTGGATGAAATAACTGCTGACGATGCAACTTACAAGGTTGGTCTTTTCCTTGATAAGGATGGTACGATCCCATATGGTGATGATTACATCAGAACGATCCATATCCAGAATGCACAGTCAGGCAAAGCTTCTTACAGTAATGTTCTTAGAGGTACCTATTATGTATTCGAGCTTGATGAGAATAACAAGGCGATCAAGCTGAATGATGAGGTGCAGATTGATAAAGAAAACAGCTTCCATTACAATGTTACGAATGCAGCAGACAAGGAAGACAACAGTGTTGTAGTGGATGACAATACGGTTGCTACAGATATCGCAGCTTATGTAAATAACATTTTTTCAACTCTTCCGGAAGGCTTCTTTGTAAATGGAAAGATCGAGATTACAAAGAACGTTGTAGTGGACGGTGTGAAAAAGACTGTAGACGACAAGTTCTATGCAACTGTATTTGATGATTCTGGTAAGGCGGTAAGCACCGTTGAACTGAAGCAGAATGATAAAGTTACTGTTACGGTTCCATTCTCAGAAAATATAAAAGATACTGTTACTTATGCAGTTAAGGAAACCGATAAGGATGGTAATGTACTCGATAAAGATTCTTTCGCATATGTAGTAAGTGGTGAAGGCAGTGTTAAGCTGAATGAGTCTGATCAGTATAAAGGAAGCATCGAGATTACCAATACCAAGAAGGATGCTACTGTAACACCTGGCGGAAGCAATGGTGGTTCTGGTACATCTAACGGTGGAAGTGATGCATCCAGCCATGGCGGAAGTGCAACAAGTCGTCCGGTTAAGACTGGTGACCCGATGAATCCGGCATTCTGGGGTCTGGTTCTTCTGGTATCTGTGATCGTGATCGCAGGTGGAGTAGTTGTTTACAAAAAGAGAAAACAGAAATAAAGTGTAAGACGTTTGACGGGAGTCTGGTGTAAACCGGGCTCTCGTTTTTTTCTTCTTATTTAAAGGGATTTTGTTGGAATGAGGGCTGTTTTGTGCTATAATAATCTAGTATTATTATGCCTATCTGGAAACCGGTGACTGCGAAAATTGTCGAGAAATCGGTTTCCATTATAATGAATATAGAATGACAGGAGGAAGCAAATGGGCGGAGAGAATACAGAGTACGGCGCGGATCAGATTCAGATTCTGGAAGGACTGGAAGCTGTTCGTAAAAGACCTGGTATGTATATCGGAAGTACATCCAGCCGGGGTCTGCATCATCTTGTATATGAAATCGTGGATAATGCGGTAGATGAAGCGTTAGCAGGATTTTGTACTGAAATCCAGGTAACGATCAATCCGGATAATTCCATTACCGTAGTTGATAACGGACGAGGTATTCCGGTAGGAATCAATCACAAAGCAGGAATACCGGCAGTAGAAGTTGTATTTACCATTCTTCATGCGGGTGGTAAATTTGGCGGTGGAGGATACAAAGTATCCGGTGGACTTCATGGTGTAGGTGCATCTGTTGTAAATGCACTGTCTGAGTGGCTGGAGGTTACGATCTGCCGTGAAGGAAAGAAATACCAGCAGCGTTATGAAAGAGGACATACCATGTATCCTCTGAAAGAGATTGGTGTCTGTGATCCTGAAGAGACAGGAACAAAAGTAACCTTCCTGCCGGATAAAGAAATCTTCGAAGAGACAATTTATGATTACGATATTCTGAAACAGCGCCTCCGTGAGATGGCTTTCCTGACCAAAGGTCTTCGCATTGTACTGAAAGACACCAGAGAAGATCAGGAAAAAGAAAAAGCCTTTCATTATGAAGGTGGTATCAGGGAATTTGTCACTTATCTCAACAGAAGTAAAGAAGCACTGTATCCAGAGGTCATTTACTGTGAAGGTGAAAAAGATGGTGTCATGGTTGAGGTTGCCATGCAGCACAATGATTCCTATACAGAGAACAGCTATGGCTTTGTAAATAATATCAATACACCGGAAGGTGGTACACATATCGTTGGTTTCCGTAATGCACTGACAAAGACATTCAACGATTACGCGCGAAAGAACAAGCTTCTCAAGGACAGTGAACCAAACTTAAGTGGTGATGACATCCGTGAGGGACTGACAGCGATCGTAAGTGTTAAGATCGAGGAACCACAGTTCGAAGGACAGACGAAACAGAAGCTTGGTAACAGTGAGGCTCGTGGAGCTGTTGATTTTGTAGTCAGCAAACAGCTGGAGATCTTTCTGGAGCAGAATCCGACGGTTGCGAAGGCAACAGTTGAGAAATCAGTACTTGCGCAGAGAGCACGAGAAGCAGCACGTAAGGCAAGAGATCTTACAAGAAGAAAATCTGCACTTGACGGAATGTCTCTTCCAGGTAAACTTGCAGACTGCTCAGATAAAAATCCGGAAAACTGCGAGATCTACATCGTAGAGGGAGATTCCGCGGGTGGTTCCGCCAAGACAGCACGTAACCGTGCCACACAGGCAATCCTTCCACTGCGTGGTAAGATCCTCAATGTAGAAAAGGCGCGTCTGGACAGAATCTACAGCAATGCAGAGATTAAAGCAATGATCACTGCATTTGGTACTGGTATTCATGAAGATTTTGATATCACAAAACTGCGTTATCACAAGATCATTATCATGACGGATGCCGATGTCGATGGTGCGCATATTGCGACACTGCTTCTGACATTCCTCTACAGATTTATGCCGGAGCTGATCAAGCAGGGCTATGTATATCTGGCACAGCCGCCGCTTTATAAGGTCGAAAAGAATAAAAAAGTCTGGTACGCATACGATGATGCAGAGCTGAACAGCATCCTTGAGCAGATCGGACGTGACAACAACAATAAAATCCAGCGATACAAAGGTCTTGGAGAAATGGATGCAGAACAGCTCTGGGAGACAACCATGGATCCGGAGAAACGAATCCTTCTCCGCGTAACTATGGATGAGTCTGCAACTTCTGAAATTGACCTGACATTTACCACTCTTATGGGTGACAAAGTTGAGCCAAGACGTGAATTTATCGAAGAAAACGCACGCTTTGTAGAAAATCTGGATATCTAGGAGAATAGAAAATGGAAGACAATATTTTTGATAAAATCCATGAGGTGGATCTGCAGAAGACCATGGAAAAATCTTATATAGATTATGCCATGAGTGTTATTGCCTCCCGTGCTCTTCCGGACGTCAGAGACGGTCTGAAACCGGTACAGAGAAGGGTGCTGTATTCCATGATAGAGCTGAACAACGGTCCGGATAAGCCGCATCGTAAATGCGCCCGTATCGTTGGTGATACCATGGGTAAATATCATCCGCATGGAGACAGTTCCATCTATGGCGCACTTGTAAATATGGCACAGGACTGGTCAACCAGATATCCGCTGGTAGACGGTCATGGAAACTTTGGTTCTGTGGACGGCGATGGTGCAGCTGCCATGCGATATACAGAGGCACGTCTGAGCAAAATCTCCATGGAAATGCTGGCTGATATCAACAAAGATACGGTTGATTTCCAGCCGAACTTTGATGAGACAGAACGGGAACCGGTTGTACTGCCATCCCGTTATCCGAACCTTCTTGTAAATGGAACCTCCGGTATTGCCGTTGGTATGGCTACTAACATCCCGCCTCACAATCTGAGAGAGGTGATCAGTGCCGTTGTCAAGATCATCGACAATATCATCGAAGAAGACAGAGATACCACGATCGAGGAACTTCTTGAGATCGTGAAAGGTCCTGACTTCCCGACAGGTGCTACTATCCTTGGTACAAGAGGGATTGAAGAAGCATATCGTACCGGACGCGGCAAGATCCGTGTGCGTGCGGTGACAAATATCGAGACACTGCCGAATGGCAAATCACGTATTATCGTTACAGAACTTCCGTACCTTGTAAATAAAGCCCGCCTGATCGAAAAGATCGCTGAGCTTGTAAGAGACAAGAAAATCGATGGAATCACAGACCTGAATGACCATTCCAGCCGTGAAGGTATGCGTATCTGTATCGATCTTCGCAAAGATGCCAATGCCAATGTAGTTCTGAATCAGCTGTACAAGCATACACAGCTGCAGGATACTTTTGGCGTTATCATGCTGTGTCTGGTAGCAGTAAACGGAAGCCTTCAGCCGAAGGTACTGACGCTCCCTGAGATGCTCAAACATTATCTTGCACATCAGGAAGATGTTGTGACAAGAAGAACAAAGTACGATCTGAATAAAGCACAGGAACGTGCGCATATATTAGAAGGTCTGCTGAAAGCTCTGGATAATATTGATGAAGTTATCCGTATCATCCGTGGATCCAGAAGTGTTCAGGTAGCCAAGCAGGAATTGATGGACAGATTTGAACTGACAGATGTTCAGGCACAGGCAATCGTGGACATGCGTCTTCGTGCTCTCACCGGTTTGGAAAGAGAGAAGCTGGAAGCAGAATATGCAGAATTAATGGAAAAGATCCGCAAACTGAAAGCAATCCTTGCAGACAGAAATACACTTCTTCGTGTTATTCGTGAGGAAATCCTTGCGATTTCTGAGAAATACGGCGATGACAGAAGAACAGCTATCGGATTTGATGCGTTTGATATTTCTATGGAAGATATGATCCCGAGAGAAAATACTGTCATTACCATGACAAAACTTGGCTACATCAAACGTATGACAGTAGATAACTTCCGCAGCCAGAACAGAGGCGGCAGAGGAATCAAGGGAATGCAGACACTGGATGATGACTATATTGAAGAACTGATGATGACAACAACACATCATTATGTCATGTTCTTTACGAATACAGGTCGTGTATACAGACTGAAAGCGTACGAGATTCCGGAAGCAGGCAGAACAGCTCGTGGAACCGCGATCATCAACCTTCTGCAGCTGATGCCGGGAGAACGTATCACAGCAGTCATTCCGATCAGTAAGTTTGAAGAAGGTCAGTATCTGATGATGGCTACCCGTAAGGGTCTTGTTAAGAAGACTCCGATCCAGGATTATGCAAATGTCCGTAAGATTGGTCTGGCAGCAATATCTCTGAGAGATGACGATGAACTGATCGAAGTTAAGGCAACGGATGACAAGAAAGATATCATCCTTGTAACGAAATACGGTCAGTGTATTCGCTTCAAAGAATCCGACGTCAGAAGTACCGGACGAGTATCGATGGGGGTTCGTGGTATTAATCTGCTTGATGGCGATGAAGTTGTTGCAATGCAGCTGAATACACAGGGATATTATCTGCTCGTTGTATCTGAAAACGGTATGGGTAAACGTACTTCTATCAGTGAATTTACCTGCCAGAACAGAGGCGGTAAAGGTGTGAAGTGCTACAAGATCACTGAGAAGACCGGTAATGTTATCGGAGCAAAAGCTGTCAATGAAGAAAATGAGATCATGATGATCACCACAGAAGGAATCATTATCCGTCTGCAGTGCTCTGATATCTCTATCCTTGGAAGAATTACATCAGGAGTCAAACTGATCAATCTTTCTGATGGAGTAACGGTTGCAAGCTTTGCGAAAGTCCGTGAAAAAGAAGAAGATAAAAATTCTGAAAAGACAGAGGAAAGCTCTGAAAATGTCTCCACAGAAGAGAACAGTAACGAAAATACAGACAGCACAGAGGAATAAGAATCATGGATAAGGAAAATGCGGCAACAAATGTCAGACGCAGATCCGGTTCAAGTGCATCCGGACGTTCAAAATCCGCATCAGCAAGAAGAAAAACGCAGACCAGACGTAAAACTTCAGGAACCCGGCGTAAAACTTCCAGAGGTTCTGATATAGCTGCAGTGATTGCCAGATTACCAAAACCGGTTCTGGCAGGCGCTGTTGCGCTGATCGTTTTGATCATTATCATTGTATTTGCTGCAAAGGGATGCGGAGTCAGCCACAAGACTCCGGAAAGAGTAGTCAGAACTTTGATCGAATCCTACACAGGTGGAAATGAGAGCAAAGTCAAAAAATGCTATGGTGTATCCAAGGCAGATGATGCTCTGCAGCAGGAGATGGATGCAACTGTAAAATATTTCAGTGCATTCGAGGCTGAAAAAACAGAAATCACACAGTGTGATAAAATTTATCAGAATGGTAACTATACATATATGTATATTACCTATGAGCTGGTTCTGAAGAATGGACAGAGCTACCCTTGTATCAGCACTTACATGGTACAGAAGAAAGATGACGGCAAGTATTATGTAATGACACCGTCAGAGATTACGGATGATCTGAGCAAGCAGGCGGCGACGAAGTATGCTGATTTTATGAATACACAGGCATATAAGGATTATACGACTGCTTATGACAAGTTTATCAAGAAGAATCCTGGATATGAGGAAAAAATAGCTGCAAAATTAAAATAGCTAAGCGAACAGCAATATAGAATCCTTGAAGGGATGGTGGCAGCGGAATGAAAAGAATCATTATGATGGTGCTGAGGAATCTCTTGTTTGTACCATGGGGATGGTTTATGCTGAATCGGTATGCCAAAAACGTTGATAATTATACAGAGGGAGAGCGTTATGCACTTCTGAAAAAAATAGTTCAGCGTGCGAATAAAGGCGGTAATATTACTGTTCAGTCATATGGTGTAGAAAATATACCGAACGAAAATGGATTTATGTTTTATCCGAATCATCAGGGACTGTATGATGTCCTTGCAATTGTGGATGCCTGCCCGACACCTTTTTCTGTAGTGGCAAAGAAGGAAGTGGGGAATGTTCCGTTTCTGAAGCAGGTTTTTACCTGTATGAAGGCATACATCATGGACAGAGAGGATATTCGCCAGTCTATGCAGGTTATCCTTGATGTTACGAAAGAAGTTAAGGCTGGACGAAACTATCTGATTTTTGCAGAGGGAACCCGAAGCAAGAATGGAAATCATCCACTGGAATTTAAAGGCGGCAGTTTCAAAGCTGCAACAAAAGCCAGATGCCCGATCGTGCCGGTTGCATTGATTGATACGTATAAGGCTTTTGACACTGGTTCCATAGAACCACTGACAGTGCAGGTGCATTTCTTGAAGCCAATGTATTATGACGAGTATAAGGACATGAAGACTACGGAGATTGCTGCAGAAGTGAAACGACGAGTGGAAGAGACCATCAAAGAATACGGTGGTTGGAATTAACTGAATATCTGGAATGCCTGAAAGACATTTGAAATATGAATAAGAACAGCCGGGAGTAAAATCCTGGCTGTTTTTTGCTGGAATAAATTTCGAAAAAAATACTTTTGCAGGTCATATCGTGAACGGGTACTTTTTGTACGTCAACTGTGTTTGACTTTATATAGAAGTAACACGTATAGTTTAAGGTAGAAATTATATGCCAAAACCATCTGCTCAGTGCAAATGGAATTGAATAAAACAGAAAAAACTGGAGGAATCGGGAATGAGCAAAAGTTATTGGATCTGGTATCCGGGAGATTTTGAGTTATATCATGGAATGAAGCAGAATTTCAGTCGTGTGGAGCGAGGGTTTGGATGGCCGGCTTTCTGGAAGAGTGAAGGTTTCCGCAACCGTGTTGCTTTTCGCCGCACTTATCATCTGGAGGAAGAAACATCTTTCACTGTATATTCCAATGCGATCGGACATGTGCTGGCAGGAGAAAAGAAATATCCATTTGGAAAAAAGATCACCTGTGGACCGGGAGAAGTTGCAATAGCTGTTCATGCAGGCTGCATTGAGGCTTTTCCATGTATTTATATAGAAGGCGATGTGATCTGCTCTGATACAGGATGGATGGCAGAGGATTATGAAAAGGACCCACAGCCGGCAGGCAAGAGCAAATATTTCACCAGACCGGAACAGAATCCGACAGTCTGGGAATACAGTGAAAAGGTGTATGAGCCAGTCTGTGTCACAGAATATAATGGCGGAACACTTTATGAATTTGAAACAGAGCTGAATGCTGTTCTGGAAGCAGAGTTCAAAAACGGATATCAGCCGGTATGGATCTGCTGCGGCGAATCCAGGGAAGAGGCAATCGATACGGTAAACTGCTATTATAGCTGGCAGCCGGACAAAGAAACTGGAAAGTGTCCATGCTGTGCAGTACGTTTTGCGTATATTCCGGATTGTAAGCCGGGAGAAGTTATCCTCAGAGCAAATCATCAGTATGTGGATATCCCGGTAAAAGCAGCTTTTCATTGTGGAGAAGAACGCCTGAATCAGATCTGGTCTGTGGCAGAGCATACATTCCGGCTTTGCAGCGGAATCTTTTTTATTGATGGGGTGAAACGTGATAAATGGATCTGGTCGGGAGATGCATACCAGAGCTTTTTTGTAAATCGTTATCTGATGGCTGATGCAGATATTGATCAGAGAACGATTCTGGCACTTCGCGGCAATGACCCGATGACAAAGCACATCAATACAATTGTAGATTACTCTCTGTTGTGGCTCCTGGGGGTGGATTATCACAATGAAGGATATGGCGACAGAGAATTTCTGGAACTGGTTTATCCGAAGATGGTTTCCCTTATGGAGTTTTGTAATGGCAGGCGAGAGGAACATGGCTTCCTGATCGGGAAAGAAAAAGACTGGGTATATATTGACTGGGCAGATATGGACAAGGATGGTCCGCTCTGTGCAGAACAGATGCTTTATGCGGCATGTTTCCGTGTAATGGCAGAAATCAGCGAACAGCTTGGTAAAGATGGAAATGTTTACAGACAGGAATACGAAAAACTGACGGCTGCTATTGAAAAGTTCTTCTGGGATGAAGAAAAAGGTGCGTATATCGATTCTTTTACTTCCGGTAAACGTAATGTGACAAGACATGCGAATATTTTTGCAATTCTGTTTGATATCGCAGACAAACAGAAGCAGGAAAAAATACTCAAAAACGTACTCGAAAATGATGAAATTCCGGCAATCACAACACCATACTTTAACTTCTTTGAGTTGGATGTACTGTGCCAGATGGGAAAACTGACAGAAGTTCTGGACAAGATCCGTTCCTACTGGGGCGGCATGCTGGATCTTGGGGCAGTCACATTCTGGGAAGAGTATGATCCGTCCGTGCCGAAGGAAGAACAGTATGATATGTACGGGGATCATTTTGGCAAGAGTCTCTGCCATGCATGGGCGGCAAGTCCTATCTATTTTCTGGCAAAATACTTTGCCGGACTGGATCTTGTAAACAAGGATGGGGTTACTTATGTATTAAAGCCACAGATGCAGTATTTTACAGACCTGGACTGTACACTTCCTGTGGGAAGTGACGGGACGGTCCGGCTGGCCTGGGATGGAGAATGTCTGGAAGTGACTGCAGATGCAGAAGGTGGAGTTCTGGAACTCGGTGAAGAAAAAATTTCTCTGGTCAGAGGAGAAACAAGAAGGGTGAAGATTTGAAATGAAGAAGATAGATTTTAACAGAAACTGGACTTGCAGATGCCTGACCAGAGATGAAGAACCATATTCCGTAACACTTCCACATGATGCCATGCGGAGTGAACCGCGTACTGCAGAAAGCGTCAGTGAGGGAAACTCCGGCTGGTATCTGGGCGGCGATTATGAATATACGAAACATGTTTTTGTGTCGTCAGAGTACAGCGGCAAAAAAGTTCTCATTGAGTTTGAAAGTGTTTATCATAATGCAGAAGTCTATATTAATGGAAAGAAAGCCGCATACAGACCATATGGTTATACAAATTTCTATGTAGATACGGAAGGATTTCTGAAATACGAAGCACAGAATGAAATCCGCGTGATCGCACGGAATTCTGACCAGCCAAACAGCCGCTGGTATTCCGGAACAGGAATCTACCGCCCGGTATATCTCTGGACAGGTGATCAGAAGTACATTCCGGTAAATGGAATCAAGATCCATACGGTCAGCTATGCACCGGCAGTGATCGAGGTAGAAATAAAAACTTCCTGCCTGGGCAGGGTGAAAGCAGAGGTCTTGGATAAAGAGAATTGTATTCTTACACAAGAGGTTGAAAATACCGGACACCCGTCGGTTTTCCGTATGGAAATTCCGAACGCAAAGCTCTGGGACTGTGATCATCCGAATCTTTATACTCTGCGTGCAACATTTGGAGAAGATGTTGTAGAGGAAACATTTGGAATCCGACTTCTTGAATGGAATCCGGAAAAAGGTCTTACGATCAACGGTAAGAGGGAAATCCTCAGAGGAGCCTGCGTACATCATGATAATGGTGTACTGGGAGCCTGTACTTATCCGGAAGCGGAAGAACGAAGAGTCCGTATCCTCAAAGAGAATGGCTATAATGCAATCCGTTCTTCTCATTATCCGTGTTCCAAAGACATGCTGGATGCCTGTGACCGTCAGGGAATGCTGATGATGGACGAATATGTAGATGTCTGGTATATTCATAAGACAAAATATGACTATGCAGGATATCTGAATGAATGGTGGCAGCAGGACCTTAAAGATATGGTGGAGAAAGATTACAATCATCCATGTGTGATCATGTATTCCACCGGAAATGAAGTTGCAGAAACTGCACAGAAAAAAGGAATCGAACTGACCGGCAGAATGACTTCTTATCTTCATAAGCTGGATCCATACAGACCGGTAACCTGCGGAATCAACATTTTCTTTAACTTCTTAAGCTCCATGGGAATGGGTGTCTACAGCGATGATAAAGCAGAAAAAAGTGCTGAGATTGCAGAGCAGGAGGCAAAAAAACAGGAAAAAGAAAAGAAAAAACCGGTAGGAAGTGAATTCTATAATACACTTGCCTGTCTGGTTGGCGACTATTTTATGAAAATTGGTGCGACCCTTCCGCCATGTGACTGGAAAACAAAAGATGCTTTTGCAAATATGGATATCGCTGGTTACAACTACGGACTTTTCCGATACAAACATGACCTGAAAAAATATCCGAAACGTCTGATCCTCGGTACAGAGACTTTCTGCAAGGATGCATATAGCTTCTGGGAGATTGCAAAGAAGAATAAACGAATCTTGGGCGATTTTGTCTGGTCCGGATGGGAATATATCGGAGAGACCGGAGATGGTGCTGCTGAGTATGAAGATTACAGAGGCAGGATGCCACATACCAGAATGACTGGAAACAACGGAAGAATCGACCTTCTCGGAAAACCTCGTGCAGAGGCTGCTTATACAAGAGTTGCTTTTGAGAGGGAAACGGGTCCGTTTATTGCTGTGAAACCTGTTTATCAGAAGGAGAATCTGCAATTGACCGGATGGGCGCTGTCCAAAGCACTGGAAAGCTGGTCATGGCGGGGATGTGCCGGAGAAAAAGCAGAGGTTGAAGTTTTTGCAAGAGCAGCAGAGGTGGAACTTCTGGTCAATGGTAAAAAAGCTGCCCGTGGCAAAGTAAAGAAATGCCGTTCAAAATTCCACATTCCATATGAAGACGGTGAGATCACAGCAGTTTCTTATGATAAAAACGGACAGGAGATCAGTCGTCAGACTCTGATGACAGCAAATGAAGAAACAGTACTTCATATCAGACCGGAGCAGAAAACTGTGAAGGCTGGCAGATTGCTGTTTATTCCATTACAGTATGGAGATTCTGCCGGAAACTGGAAACCGATGGAGAAGCATCATCTGAAAGTTACAGTAGAGAATGCTACGCTCGAAGGGCTGGGAAGTGCCTGCTCCTATGTAGAAGGAAATTATGCACAGAATACGGTCGATACTTATTACGGTGAAGCGATGGCTGTAGTCCGTGCCGGAGAAGCCGGATCTGTAAAGATCACTGTTTCTGATGAAGAAAGAACATATACCTGTGAGATTCCGGTAATTGTAGCAAAATAAAACATATGGGCAATATAGACAAAAACAAACTTCACAATTTGTGCAAGATTTCTTAAAAAATTTTGTTTGTGAAAATTTAATAAAAAAACGCTTCCATTTACGGCTGAAAAAGTGCAGTCTGCGAAAAAAATGGGAGCGTTTTTAAAAATATGTTAAATTTATGTTCATAGAAAGTATGGAAGCACTTGAGCGATGAGGCTTGACCATATTTAGGGAAAGAAAGGAGCTATAATCATGAGCAGAAAAAGAAATCTCTGGCGTGGTCTGACTACTCTTACAGCGTCTCTTCTGACCGTTTCTGTTGCGGCAGGACCTGTAGTAGACAGCTATCGTACAGATATCGACAAATTTCTTGGAACCAAGAGCAGTGCTATGGTAACAGACAGTACAGATGAGGACCTGTACACATACAAATCTGATTATTCCAGCACGACAGAACTTCTGGATTCTATCGAGGATCTCGGAGAGCGTATGAGTGAGGAAGGAACGGTTCTGTTAAAGAATGAGAACAATGCACTTCCATTATCAAAGGATGAGACACAGAAGCTGTCCCTTCTTGGATTTTCAAGCTACTATCCGGTACAGGGTGGTGACATGGGAAGTTCCTTGAATGAGAATAAAGGAACAGATGCAGATACTGTAGATTTTGTTGAAGCGTTGGATGCAAAAGGATTCAAGATCAATGAAGACCTTCATGATCTGTACAAGAGTCTGGAATCAGAGTTTAAGACAGAGGTTAACATGTGGGGAAATATTATGGAATATTACCACATCACAGCTCCGGCAACAGATGGTGTATTTGCAAGCAAAGAGCCTTCTCAGGAAAAAATGGACAGTGTAGATGACAAGTGGAAGGATTCCATGGATGACTACAATGTTATGTTGGTAACAATCGGACGTTCTTCTACAGAGAACGGAACTTATCTTCCGGGTGTGGATGGCGTAGATGCATCTCAGGATCTGAATCAGACTGACCCGCTTGGCTTAAGTGATGATGAGCGTGACCTGATCAACGCTGCTGTTGAAGCAAAAGAGAATAACGGTGGTAAAGTCATTGTTATGCTGAATAATGCAAATGCAATGGAAATTGATGAGATCAAAAATAACGATGGTGTAGATGCAATCATGGAAATTGGTTTCCCAGGAGGTTATGGATTCTATGGTGTGGCAGATATCCTTTCCGGAGAAGCAAATCCGTCCGGTCATCTGACAGATACTTATGCTGTGACAAATGCCAACTCACCGGCAGCACAGAATTTTGGAAACTATGAGTGGACAAATGCAGATCCGTCTGTAAATATCAATGCAGAAGAAGTGGAAGCAGAGGATATTTATACTGGATATAAATATTACGAGACAAGATATGCAGATACGGTACTTGGACAGGGAAATGCGGACGCAACTGTAGGAAGTTCTACAGGCAAAGCATGGAACTATGATGATGAAGTATCTTATCCGTTTGGATATGGTCTTTCTTATACAACTTTCGAGCAGACTCTCAAGAGTGTGGATGTAGACCTTGCTAACAGAACTGTAACAGCAGAAGTAGATGTTAAGAATACAGGAGATGTTGCTGGTAAAGATGTTGTGCAGCTGTATACTTCTGTTCCTTATACAGACTATGATGTAGAAAATAAAGTAGAAAAATCAGCAGTACAGCTTCTCGACTATGAAAAAACAGATATGATCGAGCCAGGCGAAAGCCAGACTGTTACAATTACAGCAGATGCACAGGATATGGCAAGCTGGGACAGCTCCTGCGAGAATGAAGCGGGAACAACAGGTAACTGGATACTGGACAATGGAACTTATTACTTCACTGTTGGAAATGGTGCACATGAGGCAGTAAATAACGTGCTTGCTGCACAGAATCAGGATGTTGAAGGAAATAAAGATAATGTACAGACATGGGAACTTGGTGATTTCGATTCCTCTTCCTTTGCAGTAACTTTAAATGGTACACCGGTAGAAAATCAGCTCCAGGATGCAGATCTGAATAACTGGATGGAAGACACCGTTACTTACTTAAGCAGAAATGACTGGGAAGGAACTTGGCCGGAAGCATACAAAGACCTGACAGCTACAGATGAGATGATCAGCACTATGGCTGATGACTACAGTGATATCGAAGCAAACGGAGATCCGTCTTCTGTAACCTTCGGGGCAGATAATGGAATGACCTTGGCAAATATGAAGGGTGTAGAAGATATCACAGATGAAAGATGGAGTACACTGATGGATCAGCTTACTCTGGAAGAATGCCTGATCCGTACTGGACTTGGTGGAACCAGCACAAAGGTTATCGAATCTATCACTTCTCCGGAAGCAATCCAGAACGATGGACCGAACGGATTCAACTCTTATCCGCTGGGCCAGTATGCAAACTCCGATGCTTCTACAGGAGATCCTTGTGTGATCGCAAAAGATGATCCGAACCGTGACTACAAGATGGGTGTTATGGCAAATGAGACTGTTATTGGCCAGACATTCAGCAAACAGCTGGCAGCAGAATGGGGCAAAGCAGTAGGTAACTATTCTCTGTGGGCAAATACAGCAATCTGGTGGGGCGTTGGAACAAACCTTCATCGTACACCATACAATGCACGTAACCATGAATACTTCTCAGAAGATGCAGTTCTGACAGCAGGTCAGGGTGCAGCAATCATCAAAGCCGGACATGACTATGGCGTACTGATTGCACCGAAACATCTGGCATTCAATGATACGGAGATCAACCGTACCGGTATTGCCGAGTTTATGACAGAACAGGCTGCACGTGAAAATGAACTTCGTGGTACACAGTCCTGTATCGAAGATGCAAATGCGCTTGCTGTAATGACTACATACAACCGTGTCGGCTGTGTGACAAGTAATGCACATACCGGACTGCTTCTGAATATCCTTCACAAAGAATGGGGCTTCAAGGGCCTGATGTCTGAGGACTTCATTCAGGATCCGGCTTATACGAAGATTCACATGGCAGTACATAATGGTGTAACCATGACATGTAACACCGGTGACAACACCATGGCAGCAGTAGAAGCAGTATGGCCATACTGGAGTGTAGAAAATGCAAGCCAGAGTGAAGAACTTCTGACAGATCTGAAACAGGCAATGCTGTATCAGAATTATGCACTTGCAAACTCAAATGCAATGGATGGTATGTCAACCTCTACACATATTGAGAAACTGAATACATGGTATGATAACCTGATCACAGGTCTTCGTATCGGATTTGGTGTACTGACTGTACTCTGTGCAGCAATGTACCTGCTTGGACTGAAAAAGAAAGAGCAGTAAGGAGGAATAACTATGACTGAAAAGAAAAAAATGGGCGCAGGACTGGTCTTAAGTGTAATCACAGTTCTAGTAACTGTTGCAGGACTGGTTCTGTACATGATGAACTGCAAAACAAACTATTTTGTAAAAACTACTGGTACTGATAATACAATCGTTGCCTGCCTGGCTGTTGCTGCGATTCTTGAAATCGTTATGATCATAGTTTCTGTGAAAATGGGAGCAAAGCCGGTTCTGGATATTATTCCGGTAGCATGCGGTGTGCTGACAGCATATGCGCTGATCGCTTTTGTGGGAAGCAGAATCGCTGCAATCGGGTCCATCATGACTTTTGAGAACAACGCTCAGAATATGGCGGATTTAAAAGGTGCGATCATTGGAATGATCGTATGTGCGGTCGCTCTGATCTTCACGATTATTTCCTCCTTCTTCAAAGTAGTAAAGGATTGATTTTATGAGCAAGACAAATAAAGATTTCTGGAACGGTCCACTGACCGGTTCCAGAATCAAATCAGAGGATGTAAAACTTCCGGAGATGTTGATCGGATATTTTATCGGACCGTTCGGAGCACTTCTGGCTTCCGGTATTTTTACCAGTATCCTTCAGAATTATTTTACAGATGTCCTGAAACTGAACCTGACATTTCTGACAACTTTACAGTTGTTCTCGACTATTCTGATCGTAGCAGCAAACCTGATCGTAGGTCAGCTTATTGAGCGTACGAGAACAATGGCTGGAAAGGCAAGACCGTGGATCCTGCTGTCTGCTCTGACTCTGTCCATTGCCTCTGTACTGATGTTTGTAGTTCCTTTTGAGGGAACTGCCAAAATGGTGTGGATCGCGATTGCCTACAACCTGTTTTATGCCGTGGCTTATCCGATCTACAATACAGCTAACTCCACACTGATTCCTGTATCTACAAGAAACAGTAAACAGAGAGGTGCACTGGCTTCCTTCACAAATGTGGCAGGACTTGCTGTTATGGGTGCCGGTTCCATGGTATTCCCGATCCTGGTTTCTTTCGCACTGAAAGAAAATCAGCATCTGTGGCTGGTAGCGATGACTGCCATTGCTATTTTTTCTGCACTTACCATTTTCTTACAGTTCAAATTTACACGTGAGCGTGTAACAGAAGAGCAGATGTCACAGGGAGCTGAAGAGGAGAAAACAGTCAAAACTGCTTCTCTGAAAGAACAGCTTTCCGCAGTTACCAGTGAAAAAATGTGGTGGATCGTTATGCTGTTCTACATGGGCTTCCAGTGGAGCGGCGCTATGAAGAATGGTTCCATGACGTATTTCTGTAAATGGGTAATGGACAACACTTTCTTTGGAACAGCAGATGCCTGGGGTGCTTCACAGTCACTTTTAAGTATCATGGGTGCGGTTCCGATGGCTGTGGCAGCAGTGGCAATCGTACCTCTCTGTAATAAATTTGGAAAACGTATTGTATGTATGGTTGGTATGCTGCTGGGAGCTGTCGGTGGTGTGATCGCGATTATGGGTAACGGACAGATTGTTCCTGTAGCAATCGGTGTGGCACTGAAATGTCTCGGATCTGCTCCGGCATGCTACATGATCCTTGCCATGCTTGCGGATGTTATTGATCATATTGAGTACAAATTCGGGATCCGTACAGATGGATTGACAATGTCTATTTACAGTTCCATCATGGTTGCTGCGACTCCGGTATGTAATTCTATTTTCAGTGCAATCTTAAATGCCAGTGGATATGACCAGGCAGCAGACATTGCACTGGGTACTGCAGCACAGACAGCTGCGGCACAGACAGCAATCTCTGTCGGATATATCTGGGTAGAGACAATTGCTTATGTGATCTGTGCAATTCTGATTTTCTTCTTTACGATAGAGAAGGATCTGCCGGAAGAGCAGAAGGCAATTGCAGCAAGAAAAAACAATAAATAAAGAGTCTTAAAAGACTGGTACAATCAGGCGGTCTTCTGGTATAACTAAGGTTAGCAAGCAATTAAAGCTGTGCCTTAAGTCTACCGGAAGGCCGCTGTGTATTTATAAGATAAAACGGAAGGAGGAGACTGAACTATGGGTAAAAGAAAATTAAAAACTGTATTCTGGGTATTCCTTCTTCTGATAGTGACAGGTCTGATAGGATGTAAGCAGAAAGAGCCCGAAAAAGAACAGCTTTGTCATATTGTTATGGAAAAGGGGGATGGGTATCAGGTAACGGATTCTGTCAGAACAATAAAATCCGGAAGCGATGTGAGCTTTACAGTCACGCTGGATAATAACTGGCAGCTTCTGGGCACAGATTATCATGGCGAGACAGAAATAACAAAAGATGATGATGGAAAAACCGTGGAGATTGTTCTGCATGAAGTAAAATATTCGGAGAGTATCTGCATTCAGGCTGAAAAAGGAAAATATGAGATTTTGTATGATGCCAATGGCGGACAAAACACTTCAGGGGATTCAGACAGAGTGAGCATCTGTTATCGAGGTACTCACCAGAGAATCAATACTTCAATAGGAACGGATCTCTTTTTCAGAAAGGGTTACACACTGCTTGGATGGAATACCAGGGCTGATGGAAGCGGCCAGGCTGTGGGACTTGGAAGCCGGATCGCGTGGAAAGCAGGGCTTGTGCTGTATGCACAGTGGACGCCGTGGACAGACGAGGCAGATTTTATATACAAAAAAGTATCAGGCTTTGCAGTCATAACCGGATATAGCGGCAAGGCACAGCAGATCTGTATTCCACCCAGTCTTGGAGGATTGCCGGTACGTACAATCCGGGAGAATGCTTTTGCAGATACAGACTGTAAAACCGTGATTCTTTCGCCGGGAATCTATGAAATTGAAAAGTGGGCATTCAGAAACAGTCATCTGGAACAGTTGTATATTTATGATGATCTGGAAAAAATCAGTGACTATGCATTTCAGGACTGTGATATGCTGCATACTCTGCATATCAACGCAATCGAGGCTCCGGCCTACAGTGGAAATTATTTCGATACATTCCAGGATAAATATGATCGTCTGCTGAGCATGAAGGATAAAAAGAAGATTGTCCTGTTTTCCGGCTCTTCGACAAGATTTGGTTACGACAGTGAGATGATAGACCAGGCTTTTCCTGATTATGAAGTAGTCAATATGGGAGTTTTTGCCTATTCACCGGCACTTCCGCAGCTTGAACTGATTCGTTCCTGTATGAAGGAAGGAGATGTTCTTCTGGATTCTCCGGAATTTGATGCGGCAAACCGGCAGTTCTGTTATCAGAAGGAACTGGATTATGCAACTTTTGCCATGATGGAGTCTGATTATGATGTGTTTGCGCAGCTGGATCTCAGAGAGTATAAACAGATTTTCACTGCTTTTACTGCATATCAGGATGCAAGAGCAGATATGGAAAGAAAAAATTATGATGTCTGCGCATCAGAGTATGACGAGGATGGAAATGAAGTGGAGGAGCCAAGCTACAATGAATACGGAGATTATGTAGTGTACCGTCCGAATTCCACAAGTGAAAAACCGATTTACGGACTTCCGGTAAATTATACAGTAAATGCATATCCGAAGGATACTTATATCGATTCCATAAATACAGAATTTCAAAGATTTCTGGATCAGGGAATAAAAGTTTATTTTACTTACTCACCCAGGAATAAATATGCGCTTTCTGAAGACAGCACACAGGAGGAAAGAATCCGGCTGCATGAATATTTTAAGAGTCAGCTGAATGTTCCTGTCATTTCGGAACTTGAGGATTCTTTGTATACAGGAATTTATCTGTATGGAACGGATAATCATTTGTCTACGGAAGGGGCACAGATCCGGACTGAAAAAGTGATAAGGGATCTGAAAGAACAGTTTGTGAAGGAGGAAAAGAAATGAATTTTATATCACTGACATTTGTTTTCTCCTTTCCGGTGGTAGTGCTTTTGTACTGGAAGATTCCATGGAAACACAGAGAACTCTTTTTACTGGCTGTGAGCTATTTCTTTTACATAAAAGAAAGTTCCTGGGCAGGAGGACTGCTTCTGCTTACAACGGCAATCACGTATCTGGCGGGAATTGCTGTTGAGAAGGGCAGACACAGAAGAGCCTGGCTGATTTTGGCAGTGACTGTATGTCTGGGATTTCTGATCGGTCTGAAATATTCAGTCCCGCCAGTGGGAATCTCATTTTATACCTTCCAGACAATGGCATATGTGATCGATGTGTATCGTGGCGAAATTTCAGCGGAAAAAAGTCCTTTAAGCTATGCTCTGTTTGTATCGTTCTTTCCACAGCTGGTTGCAGGTCCGATCGAGAGAGCAGGTAATCTTCTTGGACAGCTGAAGGAAAAGCATACAATGAGAGGGGAAAATCTGCTGAATGGTTTCTGGCTGATGCTCCGGGGATTTTACAAAAAAGTTGTCGTGGCAGATTATCTGGCGGTATATGTTGATAAAGTATATGCTGCGCCGCAGGATGCCGGAGGGATTGGAGCGGTTCTGGGAACGGTGTTTTTTGCGGTTCAGATTTATTGTGATTTTTCGGGATATACAGATATTGCAAGAGGTGCGGCACGTATGATGGGAATACGGCTTATGGAAAATTTCAGGCATCCTTATCGCGCGGTAAGCATACAGGATTTCTGGAAAAGATGGCATATCAGCCTGACATGCTGGTTTACAGATTATGTATATATTCCACTTGGAGGAAACCGCAGAGGGTTTGCAAAGCGATGCAGGAATGTACTGATCGTTTTTCTGCTGAGTGGATTCTGGCATGGAGCGTCATGGAATTTTGTTGTATGGGGACTGATCCATGGGATCTATATGGTTGGTGCTATATGCCTTTCACAGATTAGGAAAGATAAAAAGAGAATCCTTCATCCGGTGGCTGGCTGGATCCTTACGTTGCTTCTTGTGAATATTGCGTGGGTGTTCTTTCGTGCTCCTTCACTTATCGGTGCATGGCGGATTCTGCAACAGCCGTTTGTGAATCCTCTGGGCAGTGGAATAGCTGAGACTATGAGTTTCCTGGGAATTCGGGGATTTGCGATTCTGCGACTTCTTACGACAGGAATTAGCTGGCTGATTCTGGAACGACTTCCTGAGGAGATCGATAAGAACTGCCAGACTCAGAAAGGTTTTTGTATGGCAGCAGTGATTTTTGTTGTTATGGTGACTGTGATTGAATTTTCATGGCTTGGCAGGATGGCATCAGGCGGTGAAAATGCATTTATTTATTTCAGGTTTTAAATATGGATAAAAGAACAGTAAGACGTATTGTTGCAACTGCACTGGCAGTGATTCTGGCTGAACAGGTATTTTTTCTGATCTGCGGTTTTGGACTGCCTGTACAGTTCGGGGATACATTTATGGGAGAACTGAAAAGTAAATATGAGAGGCTGAAGGAAACTTCGGGAAAGCGAATTGTGCTTGTCGGAGGAAGCGGAGTGGCTTTTGACTGTGACAGTGCCCTGATGGATGATTTTTTTCCTTCATATGAAATAGTTAATTTCGGTATGTATGCAGGTCTTGGAACCAAGGCAGTTATGGATCTTTCCGAAAATTATATTCATGAAGGAGATATCGTAATCCTTTCCCCGGAGCAGAGTGAGCAGACATTTTCCGATTATTTTAACGGAGAATACATGTGGCAGGCTGCTGATGGAGCCTTTGGAATGCTTCGTGATCTGAAAAGTGAAAACTTTGACGCGATGCTGGGAAATTTTCCACGGTTTGCACTGGAAAAGCTGAATTATGTAATGAAAGGACAGAAGCCTCAGACGGACAGCATTTATCAGAAGAAATTCTTTAATACATACGGAGATATCGAACTGGATACATGTCGGGAAAACATCCTTCCGAATGGTTATGATGTGAACCAGAAAGTAAGATTTACAGAAGATGTAGTTCAGCCGGAATTTATGGACTATATGAATGACTGGGCCAAAAGACTTGAAAAAAAAGGGGCTGTGGTCTGGTATCGGTACTGTCCGGTAAATAAACTGTCTGTGGAAGATATGGATGACCTGGCAGCATATGATGTATTTTTGCGTCAGAAACTGGATTTTCCTGTTATAGGAAATCCGGAAAACAGTCTGATGGAAGCGGAGTGGTTTTTTGACACCAATTTTCATCTGAATCAGCCAGGAAAAGAGGTAAATACCGTGCAGCTGATCCGCGATATGAAAGCGATGCTGGGGGATGACAGAGCTGTAACTGTGGAACTCCCGGAGAAACCTCACAGAACGTGGGGAGAGGTATCTGCAGAAACCAGAATATGGACTGCAAAGGACAGTGAGACATATCAGGGTGAAGAAACGATCGTGATCCCGGAGAATGTGACACAGATTGAAGACTATGCTTTTTCGAATTGTGCAGGTCTTAAGCAAATTGTGCTTGAACAGAAAGATCCTTCGAAATGTATTGTGGGTCAGCATCTTCTGGATGGTACAGGTGCAGAAATCCTTGTTCCGCAGATGTCTGTAGACAGTTATAAGCGAAATTATTTCTGGTCAGTGTATGCCGGCAGGATCGGGAAAGTTACTGCTCACGCAGAAAAATAAACCAACCACGTTCAAAAGAAATCTGATACGGAAAATCATGATACAATGCAGATACGATAAAAGTGAGACTATAAATTTTGAACTGTAAAATCAGGATTGTGAAATTGATAATATGAAATCTGGAGGGAAAACATGAAAACAAAACAGGCTGTGAATCCATACATGCCAAGCTGGGAATATGTTCCGGATGCAGAACCACATGTTGTAGGAGACCGTGTGTATGTTTACGGTTCTCATGACATATTCAACGGACTGAATTTCTGCCTGGGCGATTATGTCTGCTGGTCGGCACCGGTGGATGATCTTGGTAACTGGCGTTATGAGGGCTGCATTTATAAGAGAGAACAGGATCCGGCAGCACCGAGAATCCGTCTGACAAATGGTCTTGCAGCACCGGATATGGTGCAGGGACCGGATGGAAGATTTTATTTGTACTATTTCATGGGTGGTACAAAGATGATTTCCGTAGCTGTATGTGATGAACCGGCAGGAAAATATGAATTTTACGGGTATGTAAAATACAGTGACGGTATTGCAATTGGCAAAAAAAATGAGCCGTTCCAGTTTGATCCGGGTATCTTTATGGATGATGATGGAAAACTGTATCTGTATACAGGTTTTGCACTGGCAGGAAACCCGATCCTTCTGGATGGATCGAAACCGACAGAACATGGCCCGATGTGTTTTGAACTTGATCCTTCTGATATGCTGACGGTACTGAATGGACCGTCCTATATTGGAGTTGCTGGCGAAAAGGAATCCATCGGTACTCCTTATGAGGGACATTCTTTCCTTGAAGCAAGCTCCATGCGTAAATTTAATGGTACATACTATTTCATTTACAGCACAATGAACAGCCATGAACTCTGCTATGCGACAAGTGACAGCCCGGTTAAAGGATTTCAGTATGGCGGTATTCTGGTAAGTAACGGTGATGTAGGTCTTGAAGGTGTACCGGATGTGAAGCATGCGAGATGCAATACCGGAAATACACATGGCAGTATCATTGAATTAAATGGAAAATATTTTGTTTTCTATCACAGACACAGCAACCGTAAACAGTCTTCACGTCAGGCTATGGCAGAAGAAATCCGCTTTGAAGATGGCAAATTTTATCAGGCAGAAATGACCTCCTGTGGATTAAATGGAGGTCCGTTGGAAGGAAAAGGAAGCTATCCGTCATACATTGCCTGCAATCTTTATGGAAAAAAAGGTACTCGTTTCCTGAGTATGATCAAGCATCCCAAAAAAGGATGTCCTTACCTGACCCAGGATGGAAAAGACAGAGAATCCGGACCGGATCAGTACATTGCAAATATGTGTGATGGTGCGCTTGCCGGATTTAAATATTTTGATCTCAGTGAAACAAAAGAGATCAGTGTGACTATAAAGGGACATGCGGAAGGTACACTGTATGTCCGTACCAGTGAAAACGGAGAAGCTATAGCTGAGATTTCCATCAGCCCGAGTAAAGAACTCAGGGAATTTTCCTCTGATATTCATGTTTCGGGAAATAAAGAAGCTTTGTTCTTCGTCTTCGAAGGAAAGGGAAGCTTTGATTTTATTTCATTTACTCTGAAATAAAAAATACATTGTTTCCTGTGCTTTTTCTTGTTATACTACAAGTATTATTATGTAGAAAAGGCACGGGGGATGAACATGCTTCGTATTGCAACAGTGGAAGATGATGCGAATGACCTGGAAGCGTTACGAACTCACCTGAGTCGATACGAAAAAGAAAACGGACTGAAATTTCAGGTTACAGAATTTCGGGACGGAGAAGATATAGTGACAGATTATTCTGCGGATTATGACCTGATCCTCATGGATATTGAGATGGCGTTCCTGAATGGAATGAAAGCAGCAGAAAAAATCCGCGAACTGGATAAGGATGTTATTATCATATTTATAACTAATATGCCTCAGTATGCAATTCAGGGCTATAAAGTAAATGCTCTGGATTACATGCTGAAGCCTATTTCGTATTTCTCTTTTTCGGAGAGTATGGGAAGAGCGCTTCACAGAGTAAACGTACAGGAAAAAGAATTTATCACCATTGCACTGAAAGGCGGCAAAAAGAAACTGGATATTACACAGATCTGTTATGTGGAGGTGCAGGACCACCTTCTGCTTTATCATACAACAGAAGGGAGCTTTGCGACCAAAGGAACGATCCGGGATGCGGAAAGTCAGCTGGATGCAAAAAGCTTTTTCAGATGTAACAGATGCTATCTGGTAAATCTGGAGTATGTGGATAATTATATGGGAAGTGACGTCAGCGTCAATGGAGATACGATTCAGGTAAGCAGGAGCAGACGAAAACCATTCCTGGACGCATTAAATGAATATTTGAATGAGGTGGGCAAATGAACACAGCAGAGGTGCTAAATACACCAGGGTATTACTATGCCATAGCTTATGCTTTATCCGTATTTGTGATTGCATGTACGAATGAAAGAAAACTTGGGAGATGGAAGATGGCAGCAGTAAGCTGTGTTCAGTTTGCCCTCCTTTTATTTTTTATGACAGAAACAGATGGCGTGAGACAGGAACTGTTTATTCCATCAATGATGGTGATCGTAGGACTACTTTTTGGATATATTTATATATGTAATGATTTTTCGCTCAGAGAGGCTGGATTTTATTGTGTAAAGGCTTTTATTAACGGAGAGTTTGCTGCGTCTATGTGCTGGCAGATCTATTATTATCTGCGGTATGTGCGTGGAATGGATGGAGAACACTGGAGATGGGTGGAACTGGTCCTGGTGTATGCAGTGATTTTTGCCATATTGACATTGATTGAGCTGAATCTCAAAAAAGATCTTGAAGAACTACATATTACAAGAAGAGAACTGCTGGTGGTCATTATCATTGCTGCATCAGTATTTGCCATGAGTAACTTAAGCTATCTTGATCAGAATGGATTGTTCAGTGGAAGCTTTGTTATGGATATTTTTATTATCCGTACACTTGTAGATCTGAGTGGTATTGCAGTGCTGTATGCATATCATATTCAGGTAAAAGAAGTTCAGATCCGGTTTGAAAAAGATGCTTTGCATAATATTATGGAGATGCAATATAAAAACTATCAGCTATCCAAAGAAAATATTGATATGGTGAATCAAAAATATCATGATCTGAAGCATCAGATCAATATTCTCAAAACGCAGTCTTATACCGGAAAGTCTACAAACTATCTGGAAAAGATGGAACGGGAGATCCGGGTATACGAGACACAGAATAAGACGGGAAATCAGATTCTGGATGCTGTGCTGACAAATAAAGCAATGATATGCCAGAATAAGGAAATTGAACTGAAATTTATTGTAGACGGGGAAGCACTGTCTTTTATGGATGATATGGATGTAAGTGCATTATTTGGTAATATGCTGGATAATGCAATTGAGAGTGCGGAAAAACAGCAGGAGAAACAGAAACGCCTGATCTGGCTTTATGTAACCAGAGAAAAACAGTTTGTCCGCATCCGTACAGAAAATTACTGTGATGAGAAGATACACTTCAAGAATGGTATGCCGGTGACAACGAAGAAGGACAGACGACTTCATGGATATGGTATGAAGAGTATAAAGAGTACAGTAGAAAAGTACCATGGTTCTGTTGTTGCAGCGCAGGAAAACAACTGGTTTGAACTTAAAATACTGCTTCCGGCAGGCAGGTAAAGACTGTATAAAAAAATATTAAAATAAATGCAAAAAAAGTGTTGACAATGTAAAATCAGTTATGTATAATTAACCATGCGTTTCGGAAAGAAATGCACTTCAAATTGCATAAAATATTATGAATTCGGAGTCAGGAGAAGTACTCAAGAGGCCGAAGAGGTGCCCCTGCTAAGGGTATAGGTCGGGTAACCGGCGCGAGGGTTCAAATCCCTCCTTCTCCGTTTGAAGTTTTGAATTTTGAAAAAATAAAAAACTTCAAAAAAGTACTTGACATTCAGAAATGAATGTGATAAAGTAAACGAGTTGCTGATAAGCAACGAATCACAAAAGCCATTAAAAAGTTTTGAAAAAACTTAAAAAAGTTCTTGACAAACAGAAATGACTGTGATAAACTAAATGAGCTGTCGCAAGACGGCGAATAAAGAACCTTGATAACTAAACAGTGAAACACATACGATTCTCGAAAATTCTTTAA
>OBWW01000063.1_pt1 | contig 125430 bp, 107 predicted proteins | sample 1538091 | NCBI WGS metagenome assembly OBWW01 (sample SAMEA2580125, study PRJEB22360) | human gut metagenome | biome: human gut; feature: human-associated habitat; material: faeces | place: Denmark | collected 2008/2010 | reverse complement strand
GCGATGGCAAAGAAGGACCGTTCAAGACAGCTTATGATGTAATGAACAACTGGGGAGCTAACCACGGTGCGATCTCCTACGGACATATCGGAGCTGACCTGATCACAATGTGTTCTATGCTTCGTATCCCGGTATCCATGCACAACGTTCCGGAAAAAGATATCTATCGTCCGGCAGCATGGAATGCATTTGGAATGGACAAAGAAGGTGCAGACTTCCGCGCTTGCAAGAATTACGGACCTCTGTACAAATAATTAAACTGGCTTTTCTCAAAAGTGCCATGATATAAGCAAAGACCTCGGAGATAACTCCGGGGTCTTTGTACTTTCCGTAAATTATGTCGAAAAACTTCCGCTTTTTGTTGATTTTTACATTTTTTTATGACAAAAAAAGATTATCATTATAACGGTACTGTGGTATGATGGTTTACGAAATACAGGAAAACACGCGAGTGAAGGGGATAAAAAGAAAATGAAAAAACTGACGAAAAGTTTTCTGGTTATGATACTGGGACTTCTGATGAGCGTCAATGTCATGGCAGATGTACAGACAGGCAAGACAGGACCGGATTATCCGACAGACTATTATATGATCGTAGAATCAAAGGCAGGAGGAATCGATATTTATTCACAGCCGGATCTGGAATCTACGAGGCTGAATGATGAGCAGATTCCGAATGGAACGGCGCTTCATATAGAAGGAGAAGTAGAGGATACCGAGAATAACCGTACGTGGGGATACACAGAATATCATGGCATGTATGGATACGCCCCGCTTGACGAGTGCAGGCCGGCGGATTCCAGAAAAGAAGCAATTGATTCTGAACTTTATATCGCGGGTAAGGATCATGTGAATTACAATGCTGATTATGATGTAAAGGCAGATGCAGAAGGAGGTTCCCAGAAGCTTTATCAGGGACCTGGAACAAAATATGGCGAGGTTCCGGGAGTGCGCGATATTGAGAATGGAGAAACGCTTCATATCACACAGGATGCAGAAATGGCAGACGGCAGCCACTGGGGTGTAACTACGGTTGACGGAACAGAAGGCTGGGTGGATCTGGAAAAAACCGAAGAATGGAAGAAGGAACACCCGGATACAGTAGAAGAGAGTGTAGATGCAGTGGCAGAAGTGAGTGTAACACCAACCGAAGTAGCTAAAGCGACCGAGACACCAGCCCCGACAGAGACTGCAAAGGCAACGGAGACACCGGCACCAACTGAGGCTGCAGAAGCGACTGAGACACCAACACCGGCAGTTACAGAAGAAGCAGATGAAGCTGAAAATACAGAAAAAGACTCCAAAGAGCCTGAAGCAGAAAACTCTGACACAAAGGACAGCCGTGAGGCATCCGGGCAGAATGTAAAAGCTGCAAAAACAAAATGGTATCAGAATCCGTTCACATGGATTATCGGAATTGCAGTACTTGCAGTGATTGGATTGCTGGTCTATCATAATAAGAAGAAATAAAATAATAAGAAGATTAAAATGAACGCAAGGCGAAGGACAGGGAATATTCTGGAAAGATATCCCCTGTCTTTTTCTGTGCAAAAGAGTTCTTGACAAAGCACAGAAGAAATACATGAAGAGCCTGAAAAGATGAAAATATACATGAAATTGAGAAAAATCAATGAGAATGACGCATTGATGAATAGAAGTGAATATGAGATGAAGCAGCGCTTAGCTCGTTAAAATTAAATTTGGATCAGGATTTGGAGAAAGTTCCGGCCGTTTTTTCTGATTATGTAGATAAACTTTCAGCATATTCTGTGACTCTGGTGTATTCGGACGGATCAGAAAAGTTGTTGGATGGAGAAGATTCGAATTACAGTCTGACGGTTAGCTATGAAGATTCGAAGGATGAGGAGCAAAACATTCACAAAATCTGTCATGCTGTTGTGAAGGAAGTCTCAACAGGAAAAGAATTTGAAGATACGCAGGAGATCATTCTGGGAAGGGCTGCACCAGATGAGATCAGTACAGAGGCGATGACAACCCTGATTCTGCAGGGTAAAAAGAAATGGCTCATCGTTCAGTCAACTCCGAGTGTCAGCGGCAGTTATGCACTGAACAGTGACAGGACAATAAATAATATATGGTATAAATCGGAGAACGGAGAGATCATTTGCACGGAGGATATTCTGAAACTTCAGAAGGATACGACCTATCAGTTTCTGATTACACTGAAATAAGAAAACAGCAAAAAAGAACAGGGAAGATGAAATTTCATCTTCCCTGTTCCTTTTTGCTATTTAAAACTTTTTAATTTTTACCGTCCGGGATTTCTTCCAGAGTATTTTTTTGTATGCCTTGTATTTCTTTCGTGGAACGCATACGGTCATCTTGCTGGTGGACTGGTCGATCTTGGAGGAAACCTTCTTAAGCTTTAAGCTTTTGATCGTGATCGTGCATCCCTTTTTGACTCCGCGGAAAGCTCCGGAGTTTATCTGTGTCAGGCCGGTTCCGATGGTAACCTTTTTGAGCTTCTTGCACTTGTAGAAAGCATTCTTGCCGATCACGGAGACGTTGTTTCCGATGGAAACAGTGGTGAGCCGCGATTTGTTTTTGAAGGCATTAGCCCAGACTGAGGTGACGCGATAGGTGATTCCTTTGTAACGGATTATTGAAGGAATGCTGGCCCTGGTGATCCTTTTGTTTGTTGTTCCATAGCAGGTAACTGCCTGTTTTCCGACAACCCGGTAAATCAGCCTTGCAGATGAAACATAGGTGAAATTCCACTGGGCATAAAGTGTGAGATTCTGGTTTAATTGTATTTTCTGCCCCGGACTGTAGCTCTTTCCCCGTCCATCGGAGCGGGTATTCCATCCGGCAAAAAATCTGGTTTTACAATATGGTGCATTTCCAACTGTAATAGTCTGTTTTTCCTGTGCGGAAGATGCAGAAGGCATATTTCCGACCCCAAGACTGCTGTTTTTATTGTAATTAATCCGATGACTTACAGGAGTCGGTGTTGGTGTCATGGTAGGAGTCGGTTCCGGTGTATCCGGTGTGTCATCTGGAATTTCAATTTCCGGAGTTATTTCTGGACTAACTGCCGGTGTCACTGCCGGAGAAACAATCGGTGTTTCATCCGGGTCAGGATCAGGAGTTACGACTGTCGAAGTACTCAGGGTTCTGGTATGTGCCTTAATGGAGAAACAATACTCGGATTTGGCTGCATCTGTCCATCTTTTTCCATCTGCGGAATAAAAACTTTGATTTGCATCAATACCGGCAACTGTTGTAAACCAGGAACTGCTGCTGCTTGTTTTTTCCAGATAATATCTCTGAGAACCGTTCGGAATTTGAAGAACAACAGAGTAGAGAGTTCCCGGTGGAATCTTCACCGGCTTCTCAAGCCGAATGGTCTGGATTCCGGCAAAGGCCTGCGTATATTCCATTGGTGTGGCATAAGCAGGAGTGCCGCTTGTCGGATCAGAAGGATTCGTCAGATCGGTATAAATCTGAATCTGAAAATCAGTATTATCCTGTGGAACTGCAGTAACGATCTCACCGAGCTCTTCATCTTTTCCTTTTCCGGCGGTTGCCTTAAAAATATTGGAAGCATAGTATCCATTGGAAATACCTGGAAAGACAACGGTTCCTGCGGAAGCACCATCATAAAAATAATTATTATTATATTCTTCTGAAGTTGATGCAGTATTGCAGACCAGGTTGGAAAAGGTTGCATTGTCATAGGCCATATAGAAATAGCCTTTGTCACCGAAGCCTGTGCCATAGCTGTTTTTGACAATCCATGCACCGTTTCTGCTCGGCTTGGGACCATCTATAAAGTTTTCTTTCTTATAGTTGTCATCCCATCCCACAATTGTCACAGCATGATTGACCATCTGTTTACCATTAGAGGAAAGTTTAGGAACAGCCTGGTAATAGGCTGCGGTATTGACAGTATAATTCTGAAGATTCCAGTACATCATCGCCGATACAGATTTATATTCGCTTAAAAGCAGTTTTACACGGTCTTCATCGTATTCCGAAAAGACAGCATCCTCCATATATGCAGCACTGTCGTATGCAAGATCTTCCGGCCAGGTTTTGGTTGTGGAAGAGAAAGGTACCTTTTCTTCGGTGGTCATACCGGACCAGGTGCTTAAGAAGAAGGAAGCCACCTGACCATTTCCGGTTCCGTGATAATCAGCATTGGTTCTTGTGATCTTGTCGTTGGGAGTATTAACAAGAGGATCATTTACGCGATTGGCCCAGAAATAAGCAAGATGCTCTTCTGAGAGATCATAATATCCGAGTCCTCTTGAAAGAAGAGAGGTCTCAATATTTGAGGTAAGACTGAAATCCCAGCAGAGGCTGGTCGAACTCTGATTTTTTACGGGTGTGACAAGCCCTTCTTTTGCCGAGTTGTATTCTTCTGGATAAAGTGCATAGGGTACAATATCCAGATCACTGGTGACTTCATCCGTTACAGGCATATCGGTAAGTTCCGGGATCATGGCGAGCTGGGCTTCACGTTCTTCATCTGTCATTGGACGCCCGAGAACATAATCCAGTTCGCTGTCAATGTCAGTAGCTGTCCCGTCTGAGAAAACTTCCTGGCTGTCATCACTGCTAAAATCGTCAGATTCATTTTCTTTATCAGAATTGACTGCCGCAATAGAGGAACCTTCCTCGTCTGTAGATACATCGGAATCTGTTGCATCAATGGACAGATTCGTATCCTCTGAAGCCACTGTGTCATCTGAAGCAGCCATATCAGCTGCTGAATCAGAATCAACTGTCAGATCAGAACCATCGTCTTCGGCTGATAATTCAACATTGCTGTACTCGCCGGCATAAACGGGAATTCCTCCGAAAAGGAGCGAGCCAGTAAGAAGCAGTGCAAGGACTCGTCTGTTTTTAGGTGATTTATGGTAATGCATAATAACCTCCGATTTTAAAAACGTTTATAGCAGCACTTGAAAACAGATTTTTTTTATCATAACACATATGAGAATAAAAGCAACCGGATGAAAACAGAAAGTTGACATAAAAATACCCTGAAGATTCGAAAATCTCCAGGGTAACTTAGGAAAAAAGATGGCCGATGATTATTTGTTGATAACAACACCTTTCTGCAGCATAACATTTGCATACAGAGCTTTTTCACTTGTAGAAATGATGCAGTAAGCTGTTTTGGCTTCATCATAGAATGCAAAACGTTCGATGTTTCCTACTACAGCATCTCCTCTGTCATCATATTTACGGATGATCTCTTTGTAGGTATCCCAGATTGGGGTTTCTACATCGTCACCAGGCATTACTTCCATCAGGTTAACCGGATGTTCTACATAAGTATCCAGTGGGAAAACTTTCAGGATCGCTTCCAGAATTTCCGGAACACCATGTCCGTCACAGCGGATGGTAATCGCATTTTTACCCATAGATTCAACCGGGAAGTTACCGTCTGCGATAACAAGACGATCGCTGTGTCCCATTTCACATAATACCTTTAATAATTCAGGTGATAAGATTTCAGGAATTCCTTTTAACATATCTTTATGCCTCCGTTCAAATTTTTACTGAATTATGGCATATCTCGCACAGAGACAGCCTCTATATAAAGAATGTACCTGCATTTATGATACTTTGCAAGAGAATATTTTCCGATAAAAGATGAATATTTTACACTGTTTTGAAGAAAGTGAAAAGTGAATATTTTATGGTTGACAGAAGCAGAGAACAGAGGTATGATTGGCTCAAACGGAAACGTTTCGGTTTTGCAAATGTTATCCGGCATTACAGAAACAGTAAGAACAAAAATCATACATATATTATGAGGAGGAAAATCATTATGCCACTTGTTACATCAAAAGAAATGCTGTCCAAAGCTCAGAAAGGCGGTTATGCAGTAGGTGCATTTAACGCAGAGAACATGGAGATGGTCAAAGCAATCATTCAGGCAGCAGAAGAACTCAAAGCACCAGTTATGATTCAGACTACACCATCTACAGTTAAATACGGTACCGTAGATACCTATGCGGCAATCGTTGCAGCAGAAGCAAAGAAAGCATCTGTTCCGGTATGCCTTCATCTGGATCATGGCAGCAGCTTTGAGCTTGCTATGCAGGCAATACATGCAGGATATACTTCTGTTATGATCGATGGATCCAAACTGGATTTTGAAGCAAACATCGCAGAGACCAAACGTGTGGCAGATGTAGCAAAAGCACTTGATATTCCATGTGAAGCAGAACTTGGTAAGGTCGGCGGTAAAGAAGATGATCTGGAAGCAGAGGCAGACACCAACACAGATCCACAGGAAGCAAAAGAATTCGTAGAGCGTACAGGAGTTACATCTCTTGCAGTTGCAATCGGAACTGCACATGGTTTCTATGTGGGAACACCGGTTCTCGACAAAGAACGTCTCAGTGAGATTCGTGAAGTTGTAGACATTCCGCTGGTTCTCCATGGCGCATCCGGACTCAGTGATGAAGATGTTATGGATTGTGTAAAACGTGGTATCTGCAAAGTAAACTTTGCTACAGAACTTCGTGCAGCATATTCTAAGGCAGTGAAAGAACTTCTTGCAGAAAAACCGGATACCATTGATCCAAAGGCATATGGTAAGACAGCTATTGCAGCGGTGAAGGAACTGGTTATGGCAAGAATGAAAGTCTGCGGATGTGACGGAAAAGCAGAATAAATAAAAAAGTATGAGAACCATGATTCAGTACACAGAAATATCAGTGGAAACAGAAGGCAGTGAGACATAATGGCGGCAACAATGAAAGACATCGCCAGACGGACTGGCCTTGGTCTGGCTACGATTTCTTCGTATTTTAATGGCGGTAATGTCCGAGAGAAAAACAGAATAAAGATTGAAGAAGCCATTGAGGAACTCCATTATGAAGTCAATGAAGTTGCCAGAGGGCTGAAGACGAATGCGACCAAAACGATAGGTGTTGTGATTCCAGAGTTGAATAATACATTCTGTGCTGAAATTATAACGGGTATGGAAGATGTTCTTCGAAGTCATGGCTATGCCACGATCGTCTGTGACTGTCGAACCGATAAGAAACTGGAACGGGAGGCAATAGAGTTCCTGATCCGCAGGCGGGTTGACGGGGTTATTAATATGCCGGTCGATGAAGAAGGAAATCATCTGAAGAAATTTCAGAGGACAGGAAAACCAATCGTTCTGATTGACCGTAAGATACAGGGAATTTCCTGTGACAGTGTGTTGGTGGACAATAAAAAAGCTGCGGAGGATGCAGTACGACAGTTTATAGAAAGAGGCCATCGCTATATCGGGATCATCGGTGGACCGAAGGGGATTTTTACTGCACAGGAACGTATGGCCGGATATTACAGAGCATTGGAAAAAGCCGGAATTCCGGTCAGAGAATCCCTGATCTGTCATGGAGATTATACGATTCAGGGCGGTGTACGGAGTCTGGAGGAACTGGTGCAGAAAAATCCGGATATGACAGCGGTGTTTGTGACCAACTACGAAATGACAATGGGGGCCATGATCGGAGTAAATGAACTTGGAATACAGATACCGGAACAGCTTTCTGTGATTGGTTTTGACAATCTGCAGTTTGCGAGAGCATGTAACCCGAAGCTGACGATCGTATCACAGCCAACGGATGGAATTGCCAGAGAAGTGGCAAGAATCATGCTGGAACATCTGGAAAATGGCAAAAAAGAATCAGAAGAGTTTTTTACAGAAAAACTGCAGACAGAAATCATAGAAGGCAAGTCTGTAAATACTTTAAAATGATACAGAGAGAACAGATCGGAGTGTCAGCTGAAGAGAAGAAAATCCGGATATTTCGGAAAATGGGAGCAGCAAAATGAAAAAATCATATTTACTTGGAATTGACATCGGAACAAGTGCCTGTAAGGTTGCTGTATTTGACAGAGAAGGCAGAGTCCTTGCAGCTGCAAATGGTGCTTATCCGGTATATTATCCGCATGAGGGATGGGCGGAGCAGAATCCTGAAGAATGGTGGAGCGCAGTCTGCCAGGCAACAGAGGAAACGATACAGAAAGCCGGAATCGCACCAGAAGAAATCGCCGGAGTGGGAATTGACGGACAGAGCTGGTCGGCAATCGCAATAGATCAGGGAGGAAAAGTCCTTACCAATACTCCGATCTGGATGGACACCAGAGCACAGTCTATTTGTGACAGACTGAATCAGGAGATTGGAGCTGATGAGATTTTTAAGATATCAGGAAATTCCCTTCAGCCATCTTATTCTACAGCAAAGATCATCTGGTACAGAGAAAATAAGCCGGAAGTTTACGAGAAAATCTATAAGATCCTTCAGTCGAACAGTTATATCGCATTTAAACTGACAGATGCGATCACACAGGATGTTTCTCAGGGTTATGGATTACATTGTTTTGATATGAAAAAAGGATGCTGGGATGAAGAGATGTGTGAACAGCTTGGAATTCCGATGGGATTCCTTCCGGAAATATGTGACTGTGATCATGTGGTAGGCACTGTCACCGCGAAGGCAGCAGCAGAGTGTGGACTTGCCGAGGGAACACCGGTTGTTGCCGGTGGACTTGATGCTGCATGCGGAACGCTTGGAGCTGGTGTGATCCATACAGGAGAAACACAGGAACAGGGAGGACAGGCCGGGGGAATGAGCATTTGTACAGATGAGTACAAAGCTGATCCAAGGTTGATCCTCAGTTATCATGTTGTTCCGGGCAAGTGGCTCCTTCAGGGAGGAACTACCGGAGGCGGTGGAGTCATGCGCTGGTTTGAACATGAATTTGCAGACTATGAGCGTATGATGAAAGAACAGACAGGAGCTTCATCACTGGATCAGCTTAATGAAATCGCAGAAAAAGTAGCCCCGGGATGTGATGGAATGGTATTTCTTCCATATATGTCCGGAGAGCGCTCACCAATCTGGAATCCGTATGCAAAAGGTGTTTTCTACGGCCTGGATTTTGCCAAGACCAAGGGACATATGGTGCGTGCCTGTATGGAAGGAGTGGCTCTTTCCCTGAGACATAACCTGGAAGTTGCAGAGGAAGCCGGAGCGGAGGCAGAAGTTCTGAGAGCCATGGGTGGATCTGCGAATTCTTTACTCTGGACACAGATTAAATCCGATATCACAGGTAAACCGATCGTTGTTCCGGCATCTGATACGGCTACGACACTTGGAGCAGCAATCCTTGCAGGCGTAGGAGTTGGATTCTATAAGGATTATGATGAGGCAGTTTCACTTACTGTCAAAGAAACCCGCCGTCATGAACCGAGTCCGGAGAACAAAGCAGTTTATGATAAGACTTATCAGACTTATCTTGAACTCTATAAGTCCCTGGCCCATATGATGACCGCGAAATAAAAGCTGGGAGGGCGTTTCCCTCCTTTATGAAAGGAGAAAATATATATTATGAAAGCAGCAGTAGTAGTTGCAAATGAAGATGTACAGTATCAGGAAGTCGAAGAACCAAAAGTAACCAAAGGAACTGTAAAAATCAAAGTCAGATACTCTGGTATCTGTGGTTCTGACATTCCTCGTGTTCTCAATCACGGAGTTCATTTTTATCCAATTGTTCTGGGACATGAATTTTCCGGTGATGTGGTAGAAGTTGGCGAAGGCGTAACCAAAGTCAAAGTTGGGGATCGTGTATCCGGTGCTCCACTTCTTCCGTGCATGAAATGTGACGATTGTCAGCAGGGCAATTTCTCACTCTGTAAACATTACAGCTTTATTGGATCCAGACAGCAGGGCAGCAATGCAGATTATGTTGTAGTTCCAGAGCAGAATGCAGTACCATTTGATAAGACAGTTCCATATGAACAGGGCGCTATGTTTGAGCCTGCAACAGTAGCAATCCACGGTGTATTCCAGAATGATTATCATGGTGGCGAATATGTTGCAATCCTTGGTGGTGGTACAGTCGGAATGTTCACTATGCAGTGGACAAAGATCTTCGGTTCCAAAAAAGTTGTTGTATTCGATATCAGTGATGAACGTCTTGCACTTGCAAAACGTCTTGGTGCAGATGAAGTGATCAACACAAAAGAAGAAGGCTACATGGAAAAAGCCATGGCGATCACAGGCGGCAAGGGTTATGGTTTTGTATTTGAAACAGCCGGACAGGTTACGACAATGCATATGGCATTTGAACTGGCTGCAAACAAAGCACATGTCTGCTTTATCGGAACTCCTCACGAGAATCTGACATTCACACCGGCACAGTGGGAGAACATGAACCGTAAAGAATTCAAACTGACAGGTTCCTGGATGTCCTACAGCGCACCGTTCCCGGGACGTGAGTGGGATCTGACTGCACATTATTTTGCAACCGGCCAGCTGAAATTTGATCCGGGCTTTATCTATAAAAAGATCCCGATGAGCCAGGCACAGGAAGCATTCCAGTTATTTAAGACACCAGGACTTGTAAAAGGTAAGATCCTGTTATCAAACGAGGAAGAATAAAATGATACTGACTGTAACATTAAATGCTGCAATCGATAAACGATATGTAGTCGATGATTTTAAAGTAGGCGAAGTAAACCGTGTCCGGGAATGTTCTTACGTTCCCGGAGGCAAAGGTCTCAATGTATCCAAGCCGGCATCTATTTATGGTGCAGAAGTCGTAGCAACCGGATTTGTGGGTGGCCACGCAGGAAACTATATTGAAGATGCTCTGAAACCGTTTGGAATCAAAGGTGAGTTTTATCATGTAGATGCGGAAAGCAGATCCTGCATCAATATCTGGGATGAAGTGAATCATGTACAGACAGAATTTCTGGAACCGGGATTTACGTTGACTGAAGAAGATTTCCGGGGATTTGAAAAAAAATTTACAGAGCTGGTTAAGGATGCAGATGTTGTTTCCATGTCCGGAAGTGTACCGAAGGGGCTTGATGGAACTGCATATCAGAGACTGGTCAAAATCGTAAAAGAAGCTGGCAAACCGGTGATCCTTGATACCAGTGGCAAACTTCTTGAAATGGGCATCGAAGCATGTCCGACACTGATTAAACCAAATATTGATGAGATCCGTATGCTGACAGGCAAACACTGTGATGACATTCAGGATATCATTGATGCAGCTAAGACAATCCATGCAAACGGAGTGGAGATCGTAGCAGTTTCCCTTGGTGCAGATGGTTCTCTGGCTGTTGGTGAAGAAGGCATCTTCCGTGCAATCGTTCCGAAAATTGATGCCGTAAATACAGTGGGATGCGGTGATTCCATGATCGCAGGTTTTGCACTTGGATTAAGCGAGGGCCTTTCTCTGGAAGAAACTTTAAGAAGAGCAAGTGCAATCTCAGCCGCTGCGGCAATGCGTGAAGAAACGGGATTTTTTGTAATGGAAGATATGGAAAAACTGCTTCCACAGATTGTTATACAAAAACTATATAATACAATTTAGGAGGAAACAAAAATGGCAGAATTTATTGATCCGGCAATCGTGCCGAAGGTAACACTTCCGTCAGGAGAAAAAGTTCCATGTATGGGTATGGGAACCTTTGGTTCTGACAGAGTAAGCGCTGAAGATGTTTCTGCAGCAGTTGCAGGTGCAATCCGCAGCGGATATCGTATGTTTGACTGTGCAGCATGCTACGGAAATGAACATCAGATAGGTGAGGTTTTCAAAACAGCTTTTGATGAAGGTGTTGTAGAAAGAAAAGATCTTTTTATCATGACAAAAGTATGGAATGACATGCACAGAAAGGTCGAAGAAGCCTGCACAAAGAGTATTCAGGATCTTCAGTGCGATTATGTAGATCTGTATTTCATTCACTGGCCATTCCCGAACTATCATGCACCATTCTGTGATGTAGATTCCAGAAATCCAGATTCCAGACCATTCAGCGTAGAAGAATTCATGGATACATATCGTCAGTGTGAAGAACTGGTAGAAAAAGGAAAAATCCGTTATATTGGTATTTCCAATATGACCATCCCGAAACTGGAAGCGGTTCTTCCTTTAATGAAAATCAAACCGGCAGCCTGTGAACTGGAACTTCATCCATGCTTCCAGCAGCAGGAACAGTATGATTATCTTGTTGCTCATAATATCCAGCCGGTAGGCTATATGCCACTTGGTTCACCGAGAAGACCGGAAAGAGATATCTGTCCGGAAGATGTTGCGGATATGCAGACACCGGAAATGCAGGAAATTGCTAAAGCACACGGTGTTCATCCTGCACTGATCGCTTTGAAATGGGCTCATCAGAGAGGTGAGATTTCTATTCCATTCTCTGTACATAATTATGTAAGTAATCTGAAGTGTGTGACAGAAGATCCGCTGACAGAAGAAGAAATGGCCAAGATTGGAACACTGGAAAGAGGAAACCGTCTGGTTAAAGGCCAGGTATTCCTGTGGGAAGGTGCAAAGGATTGGCATGATCTGTGGGATGAAGAGGGATTTATTGTTAAGTAAGGGAACTGCCCTTAGACCCGTCAATCATTTTGACAATTGAAAAACTTTGCGAGGGGAGGGCGCTCGCAGTTGCGAAGGCCGCTCTCCCCTTACTCTGCCTTCACGATCTGTTGCCGGTACGCGATCGGTGGAACTCCGACCAGCTTCTTAAATACCGTGATAAAATAATTATAATCACTGAAACCACACTTATAGGCAATCTCAGCAAGTGACAGATCCGTCTGCTCCGCCAGAAGCTGTCTTGCCCGGTCAATCCGCAGTTTCCGGATATATTCCGCGATGCCCATTCCATAATTCTGCCGGGCGATTTCATAAATCTTCGTTTTTCCAATGTGAAAATGCTGTGCAATCGACACCGCGTCGATTCTTTCAGTGTAGTGTGACTGAATATATTCATCAATCTGTACTGGAAGTTCCTGCTGATGCATCGAAACCATACGGTCCATACAAAGATAAGATGCGACCGCTTTCATAATATGCGAAGCGGAATCAATATATTCTTCCGAAAGGTTTGGAAGCTTCCGGCAGCATTTCTCAAGCTCATCAAAAGAAATTCCATAATCAGCACATCTCTCGCGGATCACTTTCCAACCCTCGTCATAACTTGTATACGAAAAAACATGTCCGAACAGAAGATAACCGATCACAATGTTTCCCATACGGATCGGGATGATACTCTCTGTAAGCCCGGCATGACAGTGATAAGTATAAGAAGAAGTACGACGCGAAGCAATCTCACAGGCATGGCGGTCACACAGATGACATTTCATGGCACAGCCGGGTGTCTGGCGGATCAGTTTACAGAAATCTGCGATCTCATCCGGATAAGAAGTCAGTTCACGAAAAGAGTCATCAAAAACAGTGATGCGGATTTTTGTGAGCTGATAAAAGTCTTTTAACAAAGAATGCAATTTGGCAATATCAAAGCTGGATATCATTTGGGAAGCTCCTTGCGTAACTGTTTCGTGTCCGTACAGTTACATCCTTTCTATATATAGCTGAAATGTATTGTCCTAAAGTCTGGACAATACAGGAATCATATCACAAATGCGAACAAAATCAAAGTAAGTAGAACAAAAGTCTATATAAAAGAAAAAGAAAATCCACTAAAATAAACACAGAAAATGAAAAAAACACTCAAGAAGAAACAAGGAGTATATAGATATGAGCAAAAAGATGACATTTGCATTGGCATTTTGTAACCGAGGATTTATGCCGGGCGAGCTGATCTACGGAGCAAGAGAGGATATGATCAAAGCTGTAACGGACGCAGGATATGATTATATCGCAATGGATGCAGACCTGACAAGATACGGCGGAATCGAGACAAGAGACGAAGGCCTTCTCTATGCAAAATGGCTCAAAGAGCACGAAGGACAGTATGACGGCGTTATCTTCTCTATGCCAATCTTTGCAGATGAGAATGGTGCGATCACAGCACTTCAGGATGCAGGAGTTCCGATCCTGATGCAGGCATATCCGGATGAAATCGGCAAGATGGATTTTGCACACAGACGTGATGCATTCTGCGGTAAATTCTCTGTAACAGATGTATTTACTCAGTATCAGGTTCCATTTACAGTATTAAAACCACATGTAGTTCATCCGCTTTCTGAGAAATTCCAGGAGAACTTAAGAGATTTTGCTGCTATCTGCCGAGTTGTTAACGGTATGAAACGCTTTACGATCGGATGCATCGGAGCAAGAACTACAGCATTCAAGACTACACGTTTTGATGAGATTGGTTTACAGAAAAATGGTATTACGGTAGAAGCATTTGACCTTTCTGAAGTATTCTTCAAAGTAAATGCAAAAGAGGATAACGATCCGGTCGTACTGGCAAAGAAGGAACGCCTGGAAAATTACACAGATTTCTCAAATGTACCGGAAGACAAGAAGATCATGCTTTCCAAGATCTCTGTTGTTATTGATGAATATGTTGAGGAATATCATCTGGATGCACTTGCAATCCGTTGTTGGAATGAAATGGAGACAATCCTCCGCGTATGTCCGTGTGTACTCCTGTCTGAACTGAATGACCGTGGAATTGCTACTTCCTGCGAGATTGACCTGACATCTGCAATCTCCATGCGTGCAATGCAGTTGGCAAGCGAACAGCCGACAGCAGTACTTGACTGGAACAACAACTACGGCGATGCAGAAGATAAACTGATTCTTTTCCACTGTGGATCCTGTGCACAGAGTCTGATGACAAAGAAAGGAACCGTTACATCCCACAAGATGTTTGACAAAGGCGATCCGGGAAGTGGCTGGGGAACCAACGAAGGAAGAATTCGTCCATTCAAGACAACAATTTCTAACTGCCTGACAGTAGATGGTAAGATCAAAATCTATGCATCTGAAGCAGAATTTACCGATGATCCGATCGAGGATGCATACTTTGGATGCGCCGGTGTATGCCAGATTCCGAATATGGAAGATAAGATGATCCGTCTGGCAAGAGGTGGATTTAAACATCATACATGTGTAGGTGTCGGACATATGAAAGACATCTTAAAAGAAGCATTTACTACATATCTGGGATATGAATGGGTAGATATTGACTAGGAGCGAATGATATGAAAATTGCAGGATTGGATATAGGAACGACTGGTTGTAAATGTACGGTATTTGATGAACAGGGAAGATATCTGAATAAAGCATACAAAGATTATCCGGTCCGCAGAAACGTCAGCGGACATGAAGTAGATGTATCTACAATCATGGATGGGGTTTATGCAGTAGTCGCAGAAATGGCAAAAGAATATCCGGACATTGCCGGAATCGGTGTGACCAGTTTCGGAGAAACTTTTGTTATGACAGATGAAAATGGTAAACCACTTCATACAGCCATGCTTTATACAGATCCACGTGGAGAAGAAGAATGCAAAGCTTTGACAGAAAAATTTGGTGCGCGTGAACTTGCCGGAATCACCGGTCTGCGAGCACATCAGATGTACAGTATTTCTAAAATGATGTGGATCAAAAAAAACAAGCCTGAGATTTACGATGCAGCTGCATACATATTCCTGATGGAAGATTATGTAGTATATCATCTGACTGGAAAACGCCAGATTGATTATTCCCTGGCTACCAGGACTATGGCATTTGATATTAAGAAACTTGACTGGAGTAAGGAAATCTTTGAAGTAGCCGGCATTGATGTGAATAAAATGTCAAAGACGGTACCGACAGGTACAGATGCCGGAGTGATCACAGCAGAGGCAGCAGAGAAAACTGGCCTAGCACCGTCCACACATATTGTATCGATCAGTCATGATCAGGTATCTGCGGCAATTGGAGCCGGTGCATTTGATTCTTCTGTTGCAGTAGACGGCGCAGGAACTGTTGAATGTGTAACTCCAATTTATGATTCGATTCCGGATATAGAGGCAATGTACGATGGATATTTTTCCATTGTACCATATGTGATCCCCGGAAAATATGTTGCTTATGCTTTTTCCTATACCGGCGGGGCACTGATCCAGTGGTGTGTGGATAATCTTGCAAAAGATGAAAAAAGAGCAGCAGCAGACAGAGACCTTTCAGTGAATGAATATCTCGAAAAGAAATATGCAACAGAGCGCGGTGAAGAAAATCCAAGCAATCTGTTGATTCTTCCTCATTTTGCTGGAGCGGCAACACCTTATATGGACACAGGATCCAAAGGAGCAATTCTTGGACTTACCATAGACACGACTGTAGCAGATATTTATCGAGGCTGCATGGAAGGTGTTGTTTATGAAATGCTGGTGAATACCAGCGCATTGAAGAAATCTGGATGTAAATTCAAAAAGCTCAATGCAACCGGTGGCGGTGCAAGGTCAGGAGAATGGATGCAGATGAAAGCAGATATGCTGAATGTACCGATTACAGCACTCAAAACAGTTGATGCAGGTACAGTTGGCAGTGCTATGCTGACAGGTATTGCCACAGGAGTATTCAAAGACTTGAATGATGCGGCTGAACATATGGTAGAAGAAACCGTGGAATACCTTCCAAGAAAGGAAATGCATGAAAAATACATGCATATCTTTGAAAGATATGCGAAAGTATATCAGGCAGTGAGACCGCTCGTGTAAACGGGCGGCTTCTGCCATAAGAGCATAACTATCTGAAAGGAGATTACAATGAATCCGTATATTGGACATGAAACACAGTTAAGCGGTGTTGAAGAACATCGTCTGGTCGGAGGCAAAGGCGACGGCATGCGTCTCTATGAAGCAACAAACGGAAAAGGCCTGGAACTGACACTTTCCCCGGACAGAAACGGAGATATTACAAGACTTCGCTATAAAGGCATCAACATGAGTTATTTTTCTCCATGTGGTTATGTGGCTCCGGCATATTATGACAAGGTAGGAGCTAACTGGCTTCAGTCATTTACAGCAGGATTTCTGACAACCTGTGGTCTGCAGGCTGTTGGCACACCGTGTATAGATGATGGAGAAGAACTTCCACTTCATGGTTCGATCGCAAACCAGCCATGTGCACAGAGTTACTGGGAAGAGGATGACAAAGAAATTCGTATTCATTCTGTAACAAAAGATGAAGTGATCTTTGGCAGAAAGCTTGTTCTCAAAAGAACAGTAACGATTTCCAAAGAAGAAAATACATTTTCTATTGATGATCATATTGAAAATACAGGAAGCAAGACAGAGCCAATGGAGATCCTGTATCATATGAACATGGGCTATCCGCTTCTGGATGAAGACAGCGAAGTAACGATTCCATCGGTGGAAGTCAGGGCACGTGATGATCATGCTCAGGAAGACATTGCCAACTGGATGCATATGGAAAAACCGCAGGGTGATTATCAGGAAAGATGCTATTATCACAAATTCGAAGGTGCTGATGGCAAAGCAGGCATCTATCAGCCCAAATTAAATGTTGGACTGGAAATCAGTTTTGACGCTTCTAAACTGGATGGATTTGTGGAATGGAAGATGATGGGGGTTCGTGATTATGTGCTTGGTCTGGAATGCGGCAACTGTTATCCGGACGGAAGAGATGTCATGAGAAAAACCGGAATGCTGAAATTCCTGAAGCCAGGAGAAGCAGTTGACTATCATGTGGATATTAAACTGTATCAGAAATAAGAACAAAAGGCAGGAAATCTGAAGTGAAATATCAGAAAATAAAAAATGTTGAAAAACCATTATCGAAGATCATTTTTGGCTGCGCAATACCGGTGATGATTCAGGGAGAAGATGCAGATGAACTGCTGGATGAGGTTTATGCGCAGGGAATTACGACTTTTGATACAGCTGAAAATTATGGATTGAGTGAGGCTTCTCTGGGACATTGGCTCAAAAACAGAGGAAACAGAGAAAAAGTTGTGATCATTTCCAAAGGATGTCATCCTTACGATGGGAGAGACCGCGTAACACCGGAAGATCTGAAACACGATATTGAGCAGTCTTTTGAACGCCTGGGAACGGATTACATAGATATTTATCTGATGCACAGAGACAATCCAATGGTTGATCCGGGGCCAATGGTAGAAATCCTGAACGAATATCACAAGGCCGGACGGATCGGGGCTTTTGGTGGTTCCAACTGGACCCATCAGAGAATCGCAGAAGCGAATGCATATGCCTCGAAATATGGACTCGTTCCTTTTACTGTGTCCAGTCCGAACTTCGGACTCTGCAATCAGATTGATGATCCGTGGGGTGGCGGGCCAGGATGTGTAACAATTTCCGGTCCGGCAAATGAAGAAGCAAGAGCATGGTATCGTGACAATCATATTCCGGTACTTGCTTATTCAAGTCTTGGAAGAGGCATGTTTGCTGGAATCGTCAAGAGCAATGATATAGAAGGGGCAAAGAAGATCCTTGATCCATTTGCAGTAAAAGGCTATTGCTACCCGGAGAACTTTGAACGCCTTGCAAGAGCAGAGCAGCTGGCTGCAGAAAAGAACTGTTCAGTGCCGCAGATCGCACTTGCATGGATCATGAACCAGGATTTTGAAGTATTTCCACTTGTCAGTGCAAAGAAAGCGAGCAGAATTGTAAGCAATGTACAGGCACTGGATATTACATTGACAAAGGATGAAGCGGAATGGCTTGATCTGAGAAGAGACAGGAGATAATTATTATGGCAAAGATTGAAAGACCAGAGATAGAAATTGAAGAACTGACCGGTGAGGGATCCGGTATTCTGAAGAAAAATGCGCTTCTTTATGGTAAAGAACTGGGAGAACACTGCAGAATGTATACAGAAGTAACCATGCCAGAAGGCAGTGATCTTGCTTTTCATGTACATGAAGGTGAATCAGAGACTTACTTTATTCTTGCAGGCAGTGGAACTTATAATGACAATGGAACTAAATATCCGGTTAAAGCAGGTGATGTGGTTTTCTGTGATGACGGAGAAGGTCATGGACTTCTGAATTCCGGAAAGGGAGATCTTACTTTTATCGCACTTATTTTGAAAAAATAAGATGTCAGAATACTTCACAATATTTTGATATTGTGTTATACTCTTAACATATTTGTTGTAGCCAAAGGAAGGCTAGAAAGGAAGCTTGAAAATGCTTGTAACATTATCTGAGGTTCTGCAGCTCGCCGAAGCAAAGAAGTGCGCAGTAGGATCCTTTAATACACCAAACCTTGAGAGCATCATGGCTGTTATCGAAGCAGCAGAAGAATTAAATGTGCCGGTAATCATAATGCATGCAGAAGTACATGAACCAATGATGCCAATCAGCGTGATCGGACCGATCATGATTGAAAGAGCAAAGGTTGCCAAAGTGCCGGTATGTGTTCATCTGGATCATGGTGAAACACTTGCTTATCTTGACAAAGCACTGAATATTGGATTTACGTCTGTTATGTTCGATGGCTCTGCACTTCCATATGAAGAGAACGTAGCCAACACCAAGATCGCAGTGAAACTTGCACATGCAAAGGGGGCTTCTGTAGAGGCTGAGATTGGAACTCTTGGTAAGAGAGAACTGGGCCTTGGACATGATGACGGAATCCCAACAGGTGATGAACCGAAAAAAATCTATACAGATCCGAAGCTGGCAGAATCTTTTGTTAATGAAACAGGTATTGACGCACTGGCATGCTCTTTCGGAACTGCACATGGCCTTTATCTGACACAGCCGAAACTGGATATGTCTGTACTTGAAGCTGTAAAAGCAAGAGTAGATATCCCACTTGTTATGCATGGTGGTTCTGGTGTCAGCGAAGAAGATTACAAGAAAGTAATCGCCCGTGGAGTAAGAAAGATCAACTACTATACATATATGGCAAAAGCCGGTGGAACTGGTGTAGAAAGCAAACTTCCATTCCAGGAGATGCCGATCGTTCACCAGGGCAAGAAATATAAGATGCATTATTTACTTCAGGAAGAAGGCAAAGAGATTCCGGTTTACTATCATGACATTGTAGACTGGGGAATGAAAGCCATGAAGAAAAATGCTTATGAGGCAATGAAGGTATTTGCCGGCAAATAAAAAGAAATAAAAGAAATGACAGGATCCTGCCAGGAAGCATCAGGCTGACCGGCAGGGTCTTTTTAAATTCTGTACTTCAAAAAGAACAAAAATCATGTTAAAATAAATTATTAAAGGCAAAGTTAAAGAGCCATATATCACAGTACCCAGAGATTACTGTGAAGATAAGATGGGGGAAAGAATACATGTATCGTATTTTGCTGGTAGATGATGAAATTCTTGTTCGTGATGCGATCAAAGAGAATATTGACTGGAAAAGCATGGACTGTGAACTGGTCGGAGATTGTGAAAACGGCAAAGAGGCAGCAGAATTTGTAAAAGAACATCCGGTGGATATTGTGTTGACAGATATATTGATGCCATACATGGACGGAATGGAACTGAGCAATTTTCTGCATGATAATTATCCGGAAATTGTAATTGTGATTTTTAGCGGATTCGGAGAATTTGAATATGCAAAAAAGGCAATTCAGTATGGAGTAAGTGAATATCTGTTGAAACCGGTGACAGCGATGGAACTTACCGGGGTAATTGAAAAAATGAAGAAAAAAGTGGAACAGCAACGTCTTGAAAAAAGTAAAATGGATGCACTGACCCAAAACTCGGAAGAGTATCGTAAAAATAAGCAGATAATCCGGTCAAAAAATATAGAAGCACTTGTAAACTGTACGACAGATGTGAATGCAAGTATTGAACGTCTTGCGGAAATGGGAATTGACATCTCCGCAGCAAGTTACCGCGTGGCAATCTTTGATATCGACCTCTATTCTGGTATGTACCAGCTGGATACAGAAAAACGTCAGGAAAGCGCACTGATGGCATTTGTCCTTTTCAATATCAGCGATGAGATCGTCACCAGAGAAGAGGCCGGTATTGCCTACCAGGAAGGTAATAACCGCGTCGGAATCCTTTTTCAGGAAAAATGGAGCCGTAATTTTACATCCAGAACAAAAGAAATCTGTCATGAAATTCAGGAAAAAACAAAAGAAGTCATGGGATTTGACGTATCCATGGGTATCGGTAAATGGGTAAAAAAACCAGAAGAACTGATCCAGTCACACGATATGGCTGCACAGACCCTTCAGTATCGCTATCTTCTTGGTGGAAACATTCTTATTGATATGGAAGAACAGCACCCCGTTCAGGAAATCGCGATCGAAGATGATCTGGCAGAACTCAAAGAAGCAATGAAGACCGGACAGAAAGAGCTGGTTTACCAGACCCTCATAAAGATTGAAAATTCCATTCGTCAGGCACTTATGGAAAAAAGCCGTGCCTGCATGTATCTGCAGCAGGTCATCCGTACAATGGACAATGCATGCGAAGATGTATCTGCTGATATGGACAGGATCAGAGAAGACAGAGATGAACTGCTCCGCCAGGTAACAGATCAGAAATTTTTTGAAGATGCCTGTAAAGTTGTACAGAAACATACGGACAGGATTTTTGAGATCCTTTCTGAACTGAATACATCCAGTAGCGAGCGGCAGGCCCGACTTGCGATTGACTACATACAGAAAAATTATATGGATCCGGATCTGAGTCTGAACAGTATCTGTTCTTATCTGAATATCAGCACCAGCTATTTCAGTACGATTTTTAAAGACGAGACAGGTGAGACATTTACCGAAGTCCTGATTCGGACCAGAATGGAAAAAGCAAAAGAACTGCTGGAAAATACAACCTTAAAGAATTATGAGATTGCAGAAAAAGTCGGATTTTCTGATCCACATTATTTCGGAATCTCATTTAAAAAAATGACCGGGTGTACACCTACGGAATATGCTAGGGAGAAGCGCAGATGAAAAAGAAAAATCTGTCGGCGAGATTTATTGGAAAATTCAGCAGTATACAGAGCGTTATTTTTGCAACCGTTGCAGTCCTGATTCTGAGTGCGGTTGTGATCGTTACCGGTGTTTCCATGAAATTTACCAATACATCTATTTTTGAAAATTCATCGGAATATACGCATACGATCATCCAGCAGATGAATCAGAATATCGATTCTTATATCGATTATATGGAAAATATTGCTTATCTGATATCCAGCAATGAAGATGTGCAGGATTACCTTTTTGATGAGAAAATCGATAACGAGGGAAGATACCGTATTTTAAATCAGCTCCAGACAATCCTGGACAGCCGGAGTGATATTCGAAATGTTGGTATCATCAGTAAGAACGGACGGATGCTGATCAATGACGGAAGTAAATCGGTGAATCAGGATCTGGATCTCAATACGCAGGAATGGTATGCTACTGCACTCGAAAAGCCTAATGGTCCGATCCTGACTTCTTCCCATGTACAGCACATCATTAGTGGAGAACGCCCATGGGTGATCACTCTGAGTCGTGGAATCCGTGACCGGAGCGGAAGTGGTGAAAAAGAAGGCGTCTTTTTTATTGACCTGAATTACAGCGCGATCAGTGAACTCTGCGATCAGAGTACGGTTGGAACAAAAGGCTATGCATTTATTCTGGATGCAAAGGGCAATATTGTTTATCATCCACAGCAGCAACAGCTCTACAATGAACTGCAGACCGAAAATATCAGTCTGATCATGGATACGGATGAAGATACCGTACTGACCGGTACCGGAAACGATGGAAAACTGTATTCCATCTCACGTTCAGGAAAGACGGGATGGACTGTCGTAGACTGCACCAGTGTAAGAGAACTTTTGAGAAAAAGTCGTCAGGCACAGAGTGTCTATGTACTGACGGCAATCATACTGGTCATTGTGGCACTTCTTTTTTCAAGATTCATGGCAAGGAGTATTACTCTTCCGATACAGAAACTCCGTGATTCCATGAAAAAAGTACAGGAAGGTGATTTCAGTGTTTCTGATGTTGTGGTAGATTCAAAAAATGAAATCGGCAGTCTGACAAAGTCCTTTGACGTGATGACACACCGGATCCATGAACTGATGGAGCAGAATGTCCACGAACAGGAAGAAAAACGTAAGAGCGAGCTGAAGGCATTGCAATCCCAGATCAATCCGCATTTCCTTTATAATACGCTGGATTCGATCATCTGGATGGCAGAAGGAAAGAAAAATGAAGAAGTTGTTCTTATGACGGCATCTCTTGCAAGACTTCTCCGCCAGAGTATCAGCAATGAGGATGAAGTTGTTCCGATCGCGAACGAAGTAGAGTATGCGCGCGGCTATCTGACGATACAGAAAATGCGTTACAAAGATAAACTGGAATTTCAGATTGAGGTAGATTCTTCTATATTATATATCCCTCTGATCAAGCTTGTACTTCAGCCAATCATAGAGAATGCAATCTACCATGGACTTAAATATAAAGAAAGTAAGGGCCTTCTTATTGTAAAAGGATTTATGAAGGATGGAAATGCAGTCCTTCAGGTGATTGACGATGGAGTTGGAATGGATGAAGAAACTCTTGCTCATATTTATGATAAACATAAAGTGAATTATCATTCCAACGGAGTAGGTGTCTATAATGTGCAGAAACGTTTAAAACTCTATTATGGAGAAGATTACGGAATTACGTATACCAGTGAATTGGGTAAAGGAACAACTGCAACGATCACAATTCCAGGCAGACAGGAGGGACAGATATGAAAAAGAAAAAATGGCTGAGTATCTTTCTGGTAGTCTGTCTGATCGGCGGAATCGGAGGTGGCATCTGGTATCGCCAGAAAAGAATTGATGAGCGCAGGCTTTCGCTTGTGTATATTCCAAAGGTCGTAGACAAGACAAATGATTTCTGGAAAGCACTGATCCTGGGAACCAGAATGGCAGCACAGGAGTACAATGCAGCAATCGAGATCAAGGCACCGACAGAAGAAAATGATGTGGAACGACAGAATGAACTACTGAAAGAGGCGATTGAAGAGGGACCGGATGCGATTCTGATCTCTCCATCCAGTTTTACAGAATCCAACAAAATATTGGATGAAGCAAAGGAAAAAGGAATTAGGATCAGTTTTATTGATTCCTATACGGAAGAAGCGGTGCAGGATCTGACGGTTGCAACGGACAATCTGGAAGCAGGAGAGAAACTCGGTAAATTTGCGGCATCACTTCTCGGACCGGATGATCAGATTGCGATCGTGGCCCATGTGAAGGGTGTATCCACCGCAGTGGAGAGAGAAGAGGGATTTCGCAAAGGACTCGGAGATCTGGCAGATAATATTGTTGAGGTCGTATATTGTGATTCGCAGTATGAGAAATCACGTAAACTGACAAATGAACTTATGCAAAAATATCCGAATCTTAAGATGATCGCAGGAATGAACGAATATTCATCAGTAGGTGCTGCAAGGGCAGTTAAGGCAGCTGGAGCGAAAGACCGGATTCAGGTAGTTGGTGTCGACAGTTCACAGGAAGCTGTTCAGCTGATGGAAAATGGTGTATTTAAAGCGCTTGTTGTTCAGAAAGCTTTCAAGATGGGGTATATGGGTGTGAAGGAAACTGTACGTATGCTCAGAGGGAAAGATTATGAGAAAGATGTGAATTCCGGTTGTGAACTGGTTACACCTGACAATATGTACAATAGTGAGATCGAAAAACTGCTTTTTCCGTTTAATACGCTGAAGCTTTCATAAAGTAAATAATGAAATTATTATAAAAAAGGTTAAATATTTATGTACGAACCGTAAATATTTAACCTTTTTTTGGAAGATATTCCATTACAATTGTGCAGAATTAACGGTATTATATAGAAAACGCAAGAGTTGTGTGTAAAACTTTTAAGGAGGGTGAAACATTGGAAAAGCTGAAACAAAATCCAATAGTCAAAAAGCTCGGACTGAACAGAATCTTACTTGTATGTATTCTGATAGTGATGTTCGCAGTTTTTAAGGTAGTGCTGGGAAATAAATTCCCTGTTGGAGACAGCATTAAGTCCACATTGAACTATGTATACTTCTTGGGCTTCCTGTCACTTGGTGTTACGTTCGTAATCGCAACCGGAGGAATCGATTTCTCCATCGGACCGGTTATGTTCTGTTGTGCACTGGTATCCGGTTACTGCATGACATCTTATGGTGTTCCATGTGCAGCAGCAATGGTTATCTGCATTCTGATCGGCCTTGCATTCGGTATCTTCAACGGATGGCTGGTATCTTATCTGTCAGTTCCGGCATTTATCGTATCCATGGCATCCATGAATATCGCAAAAGGTATCGCTTCTGTATTTACAAAAACACAGTCTGTAAGCTGGCCGCTGAGCAGTGATCCGAAAAACGGATGGTTCCGTAGCATCGTATCAGTTAACGGATTCCCGGTAGGTCTGGTAATCTTCCTCGGAATGGCAGTTGTATGTGGAATTGTTCTTTACAATACAAAACCAGGACGTTACATCCTTTGCCTTGGATCCAACAGCGAAGCAGTTAGACTTTCTGGTGTAGATACCAAGAAATGGAACATGCTTGCATATGTAATCTGTGGATTCCTTGTTGGAATCGCAGCACTGTTCTTTGTAGCAACATATACAACCGTTCAGCCAGGTTATGGCGATCAGTACAACAACGAAGCAATCGCTGGTTGTGTAATGGGTGGTACATCCATGGTTGGTGGACTTGCTTCCATCGGTGGTACTGTAATCGGTGTATTTATTATCTCTCTTCTGCAGCAGGGTATCATGGCATTTGGTCTTGGTAAAGGACAGCAGATGATCATCACAGGTATCATCGTAATCGTAGCTGTATATGCCGACGTTTCTGCAAGACGTAGAAAGAACTGATCGAAAGGGAGGATGAAACAATGGGTGACGTTATTTTAACAATGAAGGATATTGATAAGTCCTTTCCTGGAGTTCATGCCCTGGATCACGTTAACTTCGAAGTGAGACGCGGTGAAGTACATGCACTTATGGGAGAGAACGGTGCCGGTAAATCAACACTTATGAAAGTTCTTACCGGTATTTATCAGAAAGATTCCGGATCTATTACATACAAAGGCCAGGAAGTTGCTTTTCACAATACTCGTGAAGCACAGGACAATGGTATCGTAATCGTACATCAGGAATTAAACATGGTCGGTGACCTTACAGTTGCACAGAACATCTTTATCGGACGTGAGCCGAAAAAAGGTATCCGTGTAGATGATAAGAAGATGGTTGAAGATTCCAAGAAGTTATTCAAGGATCTGAACATTGAAATCGACCCAAGAGAAAAGATGAGCAACCTTACTGTTGGTAAACAGCAGATGTGTGAGATCGCAAAAGCTATTTCCCACAAAGCAGAAGTTATCATCTTCGATGAGCCGTCAGCAGCTCTTACAGAAAAAGAAATCGCTGACCTGTTTGTAATCATTCGTGATCTTCGTGAGAAGAATCTCGGTATCGTATATATCTCACATCGTATGGATGAGATCAAAGTTATCACAGACCGTGTAACAGTCATGCGAGATGGTGGATATGTAGGAACTCTGATCACAAAAGACAGTACAAAAGAAGACATCATTAACATGATGGTTGGTCGTGTTATTTATGAAGATCCGAAGGAACACAGCATGGTTGCACCAGATGCACCGGTTGTTCTTAAAGTAGAACATCTGAACGCTGGTAAGATGGTTCAGGACGTAAGCTTTGAACTTCGCAAAGGTGAAATTCTTGGTTTCTCGGGACTTATGGGTGCAGGACGTACAGAGACTGCAAGAGCACTTTTCGGAGCAGACCCGAAACAGAGTGGAAAGATTTCCATTATGGACAAGAGCGGACAGCTCAGAGAAGTTACAATCAACAGCCCGCAGGATGCTGTTAAATATGGTATCGGTTATCTGTCAGAGGACAGAAGAAGATATGGTGTTGTAGTTCAGAAATCTGTTAACGAAAACACAACACTGGCAACAATGGAAGAGTTCACAAATGGAATCTTCATCAATAAGGCAAAAGAAAAAGAAGTCAGCGAAAGATATGTTAAAGAACTGGCAACTAAGACACCAAGCGGTGATCAGCTGGTAGTTAACCTTTCCGGTGGTAACCAGCAGAAAGTTGTTATTGCTAAATGGCTTACCCGCGACAGTGACATTCTGATTTTCGACGAACCTACAAGAGGTATCGACGTTGGTGCCAAGAACGAAATTTACAAGTTAATGAGTAAACTGGCAGCAGAAGGAAAATCAATCATCATGATTTCTTCTGAAATGACAGAAATTCTCCGTTTGAGTGACCGTATCATCGTTATGTGCGAAGGTAAAGTAACTGGAAATATTGATATTTCCGAAGCTACACAGGAACGCATCATGGATAAGGCCACAAGAAATATCGATTAAGGAGGATAGTCATGACTAAGAAGAAAAAAAGTATTATAAGTGATCAGAGATTTATTGTATTACTGGTTATCATCGCTCTGACAGCGATCTTCTCCATTATGAGTAAGGAGTTCAGACAGTATACAACTCTCTTAAGTATGTTGGATTTCTCTTACTATGATCTTCTGATGGCAATCGGTGTTACATTCCCACTTATCACTGGTGGTGTAGACCTGTCAATCGGAACCGGTATGGTTTGTTATGCACTTATCGCCGGAACAATGGTAAGAAGCCATGGATGGCCGGTAGCAGCAGCTATGGTGCTCTGCCTGGTACTTGGACTCGTCATTGGAGCCCTGAATGGTGTGCTCATCGGTGTTATGAACCTGCCGCCGTTCCTTGCAACTCTTTGTACATGTATGATCACCCGTGGTGCTGGTTCTCTCTGCAGCGCAACACCATGGCCGGGACTTACACAGGATGGTGGATGGTTCCACTCAATCTTCAAGATCACAGTTGGTACAGGAAGAAGTGCTTCCCGTTATCCGATCGGGTTCCTGTGGATGGTTCTTCTGGTTCTGCTGATGGAATTCGTTCTGAATCACACAAAATTCGGACGTTACACTATCGCAATCGGATCTAACAAAGAAGCAGCAGCTCTTTCTGGAATCAATGTAAAATTCTACCACGTTATGGTATACGTAGTATGTGGTCTGTTCGTAGGACTTGCAGCAATCGCTTATGCAGCAGTAACACCTACCGTACAGCCTGGTACAGGTGCCGGACTTGAAATGGATGCTATCGGCGGTGTATTCGTTGGTGGTGTTGCGGCAACCGGTGGTTACGGTTCCGTAATCGGAACATTTGTTGGTATCTTCGTTATCATGCTCCTGAAGACAGGTCTTCCATATATCGGCCTGCAGGCTAACTGGCAGCAGATCATCACAGGTCTTGTACTTATCGTAGCAGTCCTGATTGATATCATCAAAGAAAAGAAAAAAGCTGCTATGTAAGCAGTATAAATGAATGATTTAAACAGCACAGTGGATTATAGATATCCGCTCTGCTGTAAAAGAAATTGAATATTTATTAAAACTTCATAAGGATGTGGGGCGTCAGACAATTTCCTACTGACGTATCATCATAAAAACTATATAATTTATATTTATAAGGAGGAAGTAAATTATGAATTTCAAAAAGGTAGTAGCATTAAGCATCTGTGCAGCAATGGTAGCAGGAATGTCCGCATCAACAGTTATGGCAGCTGATCTTCCGGATCAGTTCAAAGATCTCAAAGCAAATGAAGCTTATGAGTTCCCGATGATGGTTAAATCTTTCCAGTCCACATACTGGGATGCAGCACAGGAAGGTATGAAGAAAGCTGCTGAAGAACTTGGTGTTACTTACACAGCACAGGGACCGAACAGTGAATCTGATATCGCTGACCAGGTTAACATGATCAACACAGCAATCGCTTCCAACCCGAAAGGATTAGGACTTGCAGCTTGTGATACATCTTCCGTTCTTGACGCTCTGAACGATTGTGTATCTAAAGGAATCCCGGTTGTTACATTCGATACAGGTATCGCAGATGCTCCAGAAGGATCTATCGCTTGCGAAGTTTGTACAGACAACGCTCAGGCTGGTTCTGTAGCAGCTGAAAATATGTACAACGCAATCAAAGATGTTGTAGCTAACGCAGAAGGACAGGTTGTCATCGGTGAAGTTAACCAGGATGCTACAGCTCAGAACATCCAGCAGCGTGGTGGCGGATTCATCGACAAAATGATCGAACTGCTTCAGGCTGACGGAAAAACAGTAGCAGTTGCTGGAAACGAATTCTATGTAAACGCAGCTAAAAACGCTGATGCAACAGAAGCTGACGCAGACGTTGTTATCCAGGTTGCTGTACCGGCACAGACAACTGTAGAGCTTTGCTCTAACGAAGCTCAGGCTATCCTTTCCAAAGAAAACTGCATCGCTATCTTCGGTTCCAACCAGACAGCAGCAGAAGGTGTTCTTGCAGCTAACGCTAACCTGAACGTTCTTGGATCTGACGCAGCAGCAGGCGATGTTATCGGTGTTGGTTTCGACGCTGGTTCTATCATCAAAGCAGCAGTTCAGGACGGAACATTCCTTGGTGCAGTTACACAGTCTCCTCTGATGATGGGCTACTATGCAATTTACGCTCTGACAGCAGCAGCTAACGGACAGGAGCTTGAAGATGTTCCTACAGATGGTTACTGGTATGATTCTACAAACATGGACGATGAAGAAATCGCTCCAAACCTTTATGACTAATCTTTAGTTTAGGGTGAAAACCCCCAGGGCATTTGCCCTGGGGGTTTTTTAAGTAACACATTCACAATTTACTTCAATAAAGCAACTGAGGACACTTTTTTTTACAAACGAGGTTCTTAACATTTATCGCTTTTTAGGATATTATGTTATTATCAAATATGAAAGAACCTTTTTGACATAGCATTTTGCACAACAATAAATGCTATACACATCTTACATATTTAGGAGGATTTAACAATGGCAACATATTATGCAGCAGTAGATATGGGCGCATCCAGTGGACGTCTGATTCTTGGACACATGGAAAACGGAAAGATGGAACTTGAAGAAATCCATCGTTTCGAAAATGGTATGGTTAAGAAAGACGGAGAACTCTGTTGGGAATTCGACCGAATTTTTACAGAAATCGTTGCTGGTCTTAAAAAATGTAAAGAAATCGGCAAGATTCCGGTAAGTATGGGTGTTGATACCTGGGGCGTTGACTTCGTTCTTCTTGACAAAGAAGACAAAGTACTTGGAAACACTGTAGGATATCGTGATCACCGTACAGAAGGCATGGATGAAGAAGTTTACAAATTCATTCCAGTAGAAGAACTGTATGCAAGAACTGGTATCCAGAAAGCTATTTACAATACTATTTATCAGCTTATGGCAGTTAAGACAAAACATCCTGAATATCTGGAAAAAGCAGAAACTCTGCTTCATGTACCGGATTATTTCCATTTCCTTCTGACAGGACAGAAGACTTGTGAATATACAGAAGCTACAACAGGACAGATGGTTAACGCTGAAACAAAAGACTGGGATTATGAGATCATTGACAAACTTGGATATCCAAGAAGAATTTTCCAGAAACTGATCATGCCTGGAACAGTAGTTGGACATCTGACAGAAGAACTTCAGAAAGAAGTTGGATTTGACCTGGAAGTAGTTGCACCTGCAACTCATGATACAGGATCCGCTGTTCTTGCAGTACCGGCAAACGATGATGACTTCATCTACATCAGCTCCGGAACATGGTCACTGATGGGTATCGAAAGAAAAACTCCGGACTGCTCCGCAAAGAGCTGTGAACTGAACTTCACAAACGAAGGTGGATACGAAGGACGTTTCCGTTACATCAAAAACATCATGGGTCTGTGGATGATCCAGTCTGTACGTCATGAAGTAAATGACAAATACAGCTTTGCAGAAATCTGCGCAATGGCAGAAGAAGCAAAAGACTTCCCGTCCAGAGTAAATGCAAATGATGAATGTTTCCTTTCTCCAGAAAATATGACAGAAGAAGTAAAAGACTACTGCCGTAGAACAGGACAGAAAGTTCCGGAAACAATGGGCGAGATCGCAACAGTTATCTACACCAGTCTTGCTGAATGCTATGCAAAAACAGCAAAAGAACTGGAAGAGATCACAGGAAGAACTTACAGCCGTATTCATGTAGTTGGCGGAGGCTCTAACGCTGGATACCTTAATGAACTGACAGCAAAAGCTACAGGAAAAGAAGTTCATGCTGGCCCTGGCGAAGCAACAGCAATTGGTAATATTACAGCACAGATGCTGAAAGCCGGAGATTTTAAATCCGTAGAAGAGGCTCGTACAACGATCCACGAGTCCTTCGGGATCAAAATTTATAAATAACAAATAGGAGGTTTTACTATGTTAGTAAACACAAAGGCAAAAGTTGGTGTATTTTCTATCGCATTAGGAGCATATCTTCCTCAGTTCCCATCACTGGTACCTGAGTTTGAAGCTCAGTATGAGGCATTCAAGAAGACAATTCCTGATACAGTAGAGATCATTGACGGAGGAATGGTAACAACAAAAGAACAGTCTATGGTAGCTGGAGATAAATTCCGTGCAGCTGATGTAGACATCGTTTTCCTTCAGATGCTGACTTATGCTACATCTTACAATATGCTTCCTGCAATCCGTGATCTGGATGTGCCAGTTGTTCTGGTTAACGTTCAGAAACTGAAAGCACTGGATTACGATCACACAGATATCGCTGCATGGCTTGGTGAAGGATATGCCTGCGGTGCTGTTGGTGAAGCTGTTGCTGACCTTGAAAGAGCAGGCAAGAGACATGCTGTTATCACAGGTGTCGTAGAAGGTGGAGATCCGGCTGTACAGGCTGAGATCGAAGACTGGTGTAAAGCTGCTCAGGTCAGAAGAAGATTCCGTGATACTAACATAGCTCAGATCGGAAGACCATATCCGGGTATGATGGACCTTTACATCGATGAGACAAACCTGTACAACAGAATGTTCCTGTACACAAAACAGTTTGACTGGGAAAAAATGTGGGCTATCGCTGATGATATCACAGATGAAGAAGCAATCCGCGCAAAAGCTCAGGATATTCTTGATACATTCGATATCGAAGATGGCGGCACAATCGAAAAAGTATGGGATATGGCAAAATACGTTGTAGCATTTGAAAAATGGGTAAAAGATGAGCACCTCAGCATGGTTGCTTCTCATTACGACGGATTTGCTCAGGGTAAAGCTGGTGTCCTTGACAGTATGCTGATCCCGGCATTCTCTATGCTGATCAAACAGGGTACAGCATGTGCAGTTGAAGGTGATATGAAAGTCGCTATGGCAATGAGTATCCTTAAGACAATTTCCGGTACAGGCCAGCTTTCTGAAATGTACTCCATCGACTTCAACGATGACATCTGCATCATTGGACATTCCGGAAGTGGAGATGCTGATATTTCCGATAAGAAGCCTACCATGAAGATCGTGCCGGTATTCCACGGTAAAACAGGCGGCGGATACCTGACACAGTTCTATCCATACACAGGTCCGGTTACCTATCTTGCAATCACACAGGATAAAGACGGACACTTCAAATTTGTTGTAGCAGAAGGTGTAAACGAAGAAGGACCTATCCTTTCTTTCGGTGATACAAACATGAGAACACGCTTTACATGTGGAGCAAGAGAGTTTGTTAACCGCTGGAGCGAAGCTGGCCCGACACATCATATGGCAGCAGCTACAGGAAGACATATCGATACAATCCTGAAGGTAGCAAAAATCTTCAATATTCCGGTTGATATCGTTACAAGATAATTTTACCATCTACTTTATACACATATTCATATTCAAAAAAAGAGATCGCATAAAGCGGTCTCTTTTTTTATTTTCTGTATAATGGAGGAATAGAATCAAGGGTTGCAGAATGCTTTCGGGCAGGTATACGAATTTCAACTTCTGTTCCATGGCCGGGATTGCTGGTGTAGCTGAGTCCATAATCAGGGCCATACAGGATCTGAAGACGTCGATGTGTATTGTACACTGCTATATTTGTGCCACCGGAGGAACTTGCACCTTCACCGGACAGGATCGTTGCAAGTTGCTCCGCAGCAATTCCGATTCCGTCATCAGATATCAGAAGAACAATGTCTGAATCTTCCATCCATCCGGTAAGAACAATAGTTCCTGTTTTATCAGCGGTTTCCAGAATGCCGTGCAGTACAGAATTCTCAATGATTGGCTGCAGAGTCAGCTTTGGAATCTGATATTCCATGAGTTCATCAGGAATGTCGGATACAAAGGTAATGCTGTCATGATAACGCATATTCTGTATCTGCAGGTAGATGGAAACGTGTTCTGCTTCTCTGTAAATCGTGCTGATGCTCTGTTTGCGGCTTAAAGTCAGCTTATAAAAGCGGGAGAGACTCTGAACGGCGCGGGAAACTTCATCTGTCCGTCCCTGCTGCGCCAGCCAGTTGATCATATCCATGGTATTATAAAGAAAATGTGGATTGATCTGGGCCTGAAGAGAACGAAATTCAGCGATTCGAAGTTCTTCTGCAGCTTTAGCCTGATCAGTCATAAGCTGATCCATCTTACGCGTCATATAGTTGTAAGTATCAATAAGATCACCGATCTCATCATGGTATTCCGGACTGTCCATAGGACTTAAGGTTCCTTTACGTACCTTACTCATCTGATGTATGACAGAGGAGATTCGGTTCGTGATCGAGTGTGACATAAAATGTGCAAGAACCAGGGCGAATACCAGAAAACCAAGATACATCAGGATATACTGAACCATGATGGCATTACTCTGATGAATCAGTGGACCAGAAGGCAGGACAGTAACCATAAACCATTCGGGCTGTTTGATGTTATAGAAGCCGGCATACACGGTAGTATCCAAAATATTCCGTTCAATGAAGTTGTTGGAGGACATAAAAGATTCCTCAATTGTATCGTAATCCAACAGATAGATACCCGAAAGGGATACATCGGAGGATGCGACCACGGCATTTCGATCATTGATGATGTAAGAAACACTTCCGTCAATCGTCAGATTATCTTTCAACATATCTGAGAGATAATCTGAAGAACTGTAAAGGGCGATGTAAGCCTGACGGGCTTTTCCCTGATAATAAAAGGTCGTGGAAGTAATATATGCAAGATCGCCGTATTTTTTTTTCTCGCGTTCACCAAGATAGAAAGCAGGACAGAACAGGGAGGACTGCTGTGTACCCTGAAAGATACCGTACCAGTAGGTACCACGAGCTTTGCTCATAGGTGAAAAATAATCTTTCGTAAGATCATCACTGAAAAGTCGTACAGATTGCGGTGGAAAATCCATATAGATCTGTAAACCGGAGATCATATCAGAATCAATCAGATTTTCTACATATTCATGAAAATACTGTGCATCGTTTGTATCCAGAAACATCTGAAATGGTGAGTTAACAGGCTGGTGGAACAGAATCTGAAAAAATTCCTGATCAGTGATTCCGTCATGGGCATCAATGATCTGCTGTACAAGATCTTCTATGTAAGGAGCTGTCTGGGCGGAAGTATCCTGTTCCTGACGAATCGTGTAGGAGACAACCATATCGTACAGCTTTCCGTAGAAAAAGCATGCCATCATAATGACAGGAACGGTTGCCGTGAGCAACAGAACTAATGTGAATTTGGATTCCAGCTTCATATCACCATAAGAATGCCTGATCCGTGTGAAAATATGACTCATTGTAAATTTCGCTCCCTGTATTCAGAAGGAGAAAGCCCACTGTATTTTTTGAAGCTCTTTCCAAAATAGTTACCGTCACTGTAGCCAACCCTGGAAGATATGTCTGTGATTTTAAAACGTGCATCTTTCAGAAGCTGTTTGGCTTTTTCCATACGATATTCTGTTATATACTGATTCAGCGTCTGCCCGGTCTCGCTTTTAAAGAATGTGCATACATACGAAGTAGAAAGAAACACATGGGAACTGATATCCTTTACAGAAAGAGTTTCGTTCATATAATTCTTACTGATGTAGTCTTTGATCAGAAAAATAGTTGGATTTTCCTGAGAAGTTGTTTCGGCTTTCGTGAAATATTCTTTTGTTTTGGTGATCAGGGTCTGATGAAGCTCCGGAAATGTGAAACAGTCATCAATTGTTTCGGCGATACTTTCAACATTTCCGGAACCGGCAATCTTCTGTTGGTGGCGGGCATCTTCCAGACATAAAAAAAGTTTATAATAAAGATCTTTGACCGGATTCTGCAGAAAACGATGATTTTTATAAAAAGTAGTATACAGTTTCTGAAGAATATTTTCAGCGGATGTCTGATCCAGCCTGGATAATGCATCTGCAAAAGCCGCCGCCGGCGAGTCTGAAAAAATATTACTCTGTACATCCGGACTTTCGTCTGGCTGGGCAGAAGTCAGCAGCGTATTTTCTGGAAAAAAATAACTGCTCTGTAACAGAATAACAGCAGAAGTATAGGTCTGATAGGCTTTTGAAAGGCCGTATACTGTATCACCACATGCCATAGAATAATGTCCGATCTCTGCAAAATGACTGCAAAGGTAAGTATTCACTGACTGCAGCTGTCTGCTGGTTGGCTCATTCTGTGAAAACAGAAAATAAACAAGATACTGCATTTTCTTTTCGAGATAAATGCATTTCATATGAAATGGTTCCAGAAAATCCTGGAATTCCTGATAAAAATCAGTCATGGATGGAATGGATGCATCCAGAAACAGATCCGTTTTTACGATAAAAGAAGTAAAGTAAGTGGATGCATTCATAGTAAGCCCAAGTTCAGATGAGAGCTGCTCTATGATCTGGCTGTTGCCTCCGTAGGGAAGAGTCAGCTGCAGTGCCAGACGGGAAGCAGTTTCCATTGAATGCAGTGTCTCGCCTCTGCGGGAATGGACTTTTTGGGTGTAAAGTTCACGGGCTTCGCGGATGGCAGTTTCGATTTCTGAAATAGAAAAAGGCTTTTCAATATAGTTGACTGCTTTTAATTTGATAGCCGCCTTCAGATATTCTTTATCTGAGTATCCGCTCATGAAGATCGGAACAGTATCAGGAAGAAATTTTTCCAGACGTTCCAGCATGGAAATACCATCCATGCGGGGCATACGCACATCACACAGAATGATTTCCGGCTTGTAGAGCCGTGCTGTTTCAAGACCGTGCACACCATCATCTGCCTGCAGGACTTCATCTATGCCAAGAGAAGCCCAGTCCAGCGAAGTGATCACACCAGTGCGGGTAAGCTCTTCATCATCTACGATCAGTAATTTCATATGATTCTCCTTAGTATTGGTGCAGTAAAGATTAAAGTTACCGAATCATTTTCAGAACCTTGTTACAGATATCAGCAGCACAGGGATGCTGAATTTCATTAAAAAGACGGTTTACCCGTGTCCGTTTAGATTTCCAGAAATCCTCTTTTGGAGAGAGGGCATCCAGAAAGTCATTGAATGTCTCGGGCTTCGGACCAGGGGTTACGTCATCATAATCAAAATTCATGCCGCGTCCGTCAAGGTACTGCTGACGGTCGTACGGAAGAAATATCATTGGTTTGTCAGTGAGAAGATAATCAATGTAAATACTGGAATAATCGGTGATCAGGCAGTCAAAGATATTCAGAATACCGGTGACATCTTCAGCCTGTTCATTTCCAAGAAAACGAATTCTTTTTCCAAGATATGGAGCAGCAGAACCCTGTTCGGCAACATGAGTCCGTATAAAAAGCAACATGTTCTTTTCATCAAGAAATGCCTCCAGCTGTTTCTGATCAAAATCTTTAAACGGAAACAGCTGAACCTGTCCATAATCGCGGAAAGTTGGGGCATAAAGCACAGTCTTTGTATATTCCGGAAGATCCGGAAACAGTTGGCCTAAAATTTCACGGCAGTCATTTTTTTGGAACAGTCCATCGTTTCGCGGCTGTCCCCAGACCTTGATTTTGTCTTCAGAAACAGCAAAACTTCTGGCCATAAGGGGAATCAGTTCATGAGAGGTTGTCAGGATACAGGTATAGTTTTCAGAGAAAATCTTTTTGAAATAAATACGTGCTGCTTTTTTGAGATTAGGATCCAGAAGAGCAATTTTTTTCAGTGGAACACCATGCCAGAGATTAATGATCAGTCTCTTTTTGTGAAGACCGGTCCCATAGGCAGGAAGCCCGGCAGATGTAAACCATACACCGGCTGACAGTGCCTGACGAATACCCTGTATACTTTCTGTTTCGATAAAATACTGTTTTCCATATTTAGAGGAAAGACTATTTCGAAGCTCCGGATCATTGATCACGAAAAGAGGGGTGATCTCCGGAAGATTTTCTTTTACGTATTCAAAAAGATAACGGGAATTATAATTGTAATGACTGTTATCTGTAGAAGAAAACAGCCAGATATGAGAATCTGGACGAATCTGTCCAAAATGCTCCAGGCATGCTGTGAACAGCAGATTTTTGGCTTTTCCCATGGTTGCTATGTCCTTTCCAGTTAAAATGATACAGTATCAGCGGTATTTCCAGAATCCATGTATGGCATAGGAAATAAAATACAGAATACAGCGCATGTGGCTGTAGCCCATATAACGATATACTTTATAAGTCATAATGGCAGATTTCTTTTTGTCTCCGGATTTGCTGGTTTTGCTCATACGATATTTAAGAAGCGGGCGGTCAATACCGGCAGCGGGACCGTATTTGCGCAAAATCTTAAGCCATGTAAGGTAGTCTTCGTGGCTGTCATCGTGTTCCATCGGGAATTCAGCAGCGACATCTCTCAACAGGAGAACAGAAGAACAGTTGATACTGTTATGTTTCAGAAGATCCCTGTAAGAGACTGTTTCCTTCACCGGGATATATTTGCCGGCAGGAGTTCCATCGTAGTTCATGAGTTCTCTTCCGGTAGAACAGAGCACGCGACCTGTTTCATGAAGAGTATCCAGCTGAAGCAGCAGTTTGCCATTTTCCCACCAGTCATCTGCATCAAGGAATGCGACATACTGTCCATGAGCTTCCTGAACACCCCGGTTACGGGAGGCTGCAGCTCCAATATTATGTGGATTTTTCAGATAGTGAAAATCCGGACGATCCTGATAAACGGACAGTACTTCTGAAGTCTGGTCCGTGGAACCGTCGTCAATGACCAACAGTTCCAGAGGAATATTCTGGCAGAAAACAGATTCAACTGCCTGACGTATGGTGCTGCCGCCATTATAGACGGGCATGATGACTGAAATCAGAGGTTTGCTTGTTGTCATAGAAAATCCTTTCAATTTTGCGGTGAAATGTGTATATCACCGGCAATCAGTGCTTCTACCTGAGCAGCAGAAGTGTGGTTGATGCGTTCGGCATCGATATTTAGTGGCAGTACTTTGCCTTCAGCGAATAACTGCATGCCGTGCAGGAGTCCGGCCTCTGAATCTTCGAGCAAAAGCCCGCCGTATTTTTTCAGAAAACTGTGACACCCACTTACGTCGCAGGCCATTACAGGGACACCGAGTGTTGCCGCTTCCATAAGAACGATTCCCTGTCCTTCATAATAGGAAGAAAGAAGAAACAGATCACAGCGTTTCAGAATGGGCATAGGATTGGTGACTGCACGGATCAGGATAATATGATCGGATGCGCGCAGAGCCCTGGTATGAGCCAGTGTTTCATCGTAGAGATTACCAACACCGCCGATGATGATCAGCCAGGTGTCAGGGTGCTCCTTCCAGTATTGTTCAAAAGCATCCAGAAGTCGTTTGTGTCCCTTCTCAGGTGAAAAACGACCGATGCTGATAAATTTTGGAGCGTCAGAATCAAGTACAGACTGTAGTGTTTCCAGAGAAACATTGGATAGTGTATCTTCATTGAATGCAACGGGAGCAAGGCTTCGCTCCAGCACACTCTGATAATCGTGACAGTTGTGTATGACCGTGATTCTGGAACGGTCAGCACCGAATTCACTGACAACAGGCTGGATAAGATCTTCACTCACCGGTACAATGTGATCATAGGTATGATATGCCTCTTTCAGAAGATAAGGGTTCATATTGCCTTTCAAGTGGACTTCCCTTGCCATATCATTGTGAATCCAGATACTTCGTGGGCATGGAGCCTCTTCAAGAAGTGAAGTTGTATAGGCTTCGTAGCCGTTATAATGAATTACACAGGCAAATTCAGTACTTCCGAAATGTTTTTTCCATTCGCGTCTGTAAGCGGTATGCAGTCTGTGTTCGGCCCAGGAACCGGTATGGCCTTTCAGTTTCAGAAGCTGGACAGCCATTGTCAGCAGATCCATATTCATTTCACTGGCCAGTGGATAGATCCCGACGCCTTCCGGGAGGCGTTCCATCCTTTCCGGATGATCTTTTACGTACAGTGAACGGAAAGAAATAAAATAATTATAACGGGTAAGATCCAGTTCATGAAGCTGAGAATACAGGACAGTTGTGATACCGTTGAGATCCAGGTCTCCTGCATAGATCAGAATATTTTTTTTACCATTGCCATGATATTGGTACTTACGGCAGCAGTCCTCATGAAGGAAGACCTGACGACAGATCTTTTCGGCACCGTGTCCGTCTTCATAGCTGGCATATTTTTGCATAAAAGCATTGTCCGGTGTGCCACCGGAGCAGTGTGCAAATGGAATGACCTCCTCTGCTTTTTCAGTATAATCAAAAGGATAGGAATCGATTGTTTCATACATACCACGGGAACTTTCATATTCCTTGCGGTCATAGGCAAAAAGTATGATTTTTTTGCCGGAGTTGGCATAATCATAAAACACGCTGGAATAATCCGTGATCAGCGTATCACAGACACTCAATCCCTCATAAGTATCCCAGGATGCCGGAAATGGCAGAATATGATGATAACCGGAAAAATCTTCCAGACCATGAAGGAACGGATGCAATTTAATAAGAAGAATCTCATCCTCATTCAGCTGGGAATCCCACAGAGAAAGATTTTGAGAGAGCGTTTGCATATATTCCTGATCGTCCAGAGCATTAAAATTACCACGGAAAGTCGGAAGGTAGGCAAGCAGTTTTTTGCCCTGCAGACCGACCTGCTCTTTTAAGTGGAGATTTGCCGGCTGACGAAAGATATCGTTACGTGGGTAACCCTCGCGAAGAACGGTTCCGCGGTACAGACTGTCCAGCATATAGGCTCCGGACATTTTTTCTTCCATAAACTGGTTTGGAAATACCAGATAGTCAGAATCCAGCAGATTCCGCTGTACATTTCCCATGGTTACCATCTCAGGACGATTGTCACGTCCCATCTTCTTAAGAGGCGTGCCATGCCAGGTATTCAGGTAAATCTGACCTTCCTTTTTTATAAAGCGTCCCGGGAACGAGGTATCATTCACAAGATAGCCGGCACGGCTGAGGGCGTGGTAATAAGCAACAGAACCGGTACGCACAAAATGAACTCCCTGAATGGAGTTCTTCTGGAGTTTCTCTTTTATTTCATTTTCAGAGTCACGATGGACAGACAGTACAAGTGTGAAACTGCGATAGGGTTCCTGACAGAGCTCTTTTAATAAGGAAAGAATATTACTCTCCAGAGCTTTGCCACTTCTGGATTCCAGCAGGATCATATGGGGATCCAGATTATTTTTTTCATAGAATGTATTGTAAAAAGGATACCAGCTGCCGTTTCGCAGTTTCTTTTTTACTTTGCCAAGAAAGCTCATTTTTGCACGAATTCCCTTCAGTAATAAATATATAGTAACTATAACAAATGCAAAAACTCATGTCAATGTCATGGAACGCTTGCTGTGAACAGTTACTAATGACAGTGCCTGTTTTGGGAAGATAACTGGAAAATATTACCCATTAACAGGAAAATATTTTACCCCGATTCGAAATATTTTCCTGTTTTGGATAGAAAGTTTTATTGTTATAATAATAACAGATTTAAGAAAAGGGAGGAAAGAGCCGTGTCTGAATATGTTCTTGAACTTAAAGGCATAACAAAGATTTTCCCGGGCGTTAAGGCACTGAACAATGTACAGTTCCAGTTAAAACCTGGCGAAGTTCACGCACTTATGGGTGAAAACGGTGCTGGTAAATCTACATTTATTAAAGTAATTACCGGTGTACATAAGGCAGAAGAAGGCGAGATGTTCTTAAATGGACAGAAGGTGGATTTCAAAGGACCGAAAGATGCACAGGCCGCAGGTATCGCAGCCGTATATCAGCATCCGACATCTTATCCGCATCTGACCGTTGCAGAAAATATTTTCATGGGACATGAGATCATCAAAAACAGAATGATCCAGTGGAAAGCCATGAACACAGAAGCAAACAAACTTCTGAAACAGCTGGATGCAGATTTTGATGCAACAGCAGAAATGGGTACCTTAAGTGTTGCTCAGCAGCAGATGGTAGAGATTGCAAAAGCAATGTCCACCAATGCAAGAATCATCATTCTTGATGAGCCTACTGCAGCACTGACAAGATCCGAATCCGAAAAACTTTACACACTGGTTGATAAATTAAAAGCTGACGGAGTTTCCATTATCTTCATTTCTCACCGTTTTGAGGATATGTATCGTCTGGCAAGCAGAGTTACTGTATTCCGTGATTCCCAGTATATTGGAACTTACGATGTAGATGGAATTACAAATGCAGATCTGATCAAAGCAATGGTTGGTCGTGAGATCAAAGACCTGTTCCCGAAACCGGAAGTGAAACTGGGAGATGAGATGCTCAAGGTTGAAAATCTTTCCAGAACAGGTTATTTCAAAGATGTATCTTTTAAAGTTCGTGCAGGTGAAATCCTTGGACTTACCGGTCTGGTAGGTGCAGGACGTACCGAAACCGTTGAAGCTGTCTGCGGTATCACACAGCCGGATTCCGGTAAGGTTTACCTCGAAGGTAAAGAAGTTCACATCAAAAAACCGTCCGATGCAATGGAAAAAGGTATCATTCTTCTTCCGGAAGACCGTCAGAAAGAAGGTCTGATCATGAGCTGGGGACTGGGAAGAAACGTAACACTTCCTACCATCAGCAAATATGCGAAGAGTGGTATCAATGATGAAAAGACAGAACGTGATCTTGCCAAAAAACTTCTTGAAGAAGTTGATACAAAGGCAGTTGATATCTTCCAGCCGGCAAGCTCTCTTTCCGGTGGTAACCAGCAGAAAGTTGTTGTTGCCAAGGCGTTAAGCCAGGAAATGAAAGTTGTTATCATGGATGAGCCTACCAAAGGTGTAGACGTAGGTGCAAAAGCTGAAATCTATGCGATCATGGGCGACCTTGCAAAGAAAGGTTATGCGATCATCCTGATTTCTTCTGAAATGCCAGAGATCCTTGGTATGGCAGACCGTATCGTTGTTATGTGCAACGGACGTAAGACCGGCGAGCTGAACCGTGGCGAAGCTACACAGGAAAGAATCCTTGAACTCGCAATGGAAAAAGGACATACAGGGGGTGCTGAATAATGGAAAAGAAATCAGTCATGAAGAAGATCACAGGCTCCCGTGAAGCACTGCTTGCAGTTGTCCTGATCGTTCTTTTTGTAATCATTACAGCAATCAACCCATCATTCCTGACTCCTAAGTCACTGATGGATATGCTGAAAAACAATGCAGTAACAATGGTAATGTCACTTGGTATGCTGTGTGTAATGCTTGTTGGTGGAATTGATATTTCTATCATGTCAACACTTGCACTTTCCGGTATGAGCATCGGTATGCTTCTGAAATATGAACATATCTCCAGCACATTCCTCGCATTCGTGATCGCAATTGCAATCGGTATCGTATGTGGAGCAGTTGTTGGTCTGATCATTTCCAGAGCAGATGTTCCTCCGATCATTGCAACCATGGGCTTTATGTATATCTACCGTGCACTTGGTTATCAGGTATCTCACGGTGGTGAATGGGCAAGTGCAGCAGCACTTGGTAACTTTAAGAATTTTGCAACAACAAAATTCCTTGGACTGAATGCAGTCATCTGGGTAATCATTGTATGCTATGTATTCTTCTTCTGGTTTATGAAATGGACCAGAACAGGTCGTATGATCTATGCAGTAGGTAGTAACCCGAGTGCGGCAGAAGTATCCGGTATCAATGTAAAGAATATCAAACTTCTTGTTTATACGATCATGGGTCTTCTGGCAGGTCTTGGCGGAGCTCTTCAGGTTTCTGTATATGCATCCGCAATGCCGGATATGCAGTATGGCGGTGAGATGGATGTTATCGCAGCCTGCGTTATCGGTGGTGTAAGCATGAGCGGTGGACGTGGTACCGTAATCGGTGCTTTACTTGGATCCCTGATCCTTGCAACAATTGCAAAAGCACTTCCGCTGATTCCATTCTTCAACCAGTTATGGCTGAATACCATCAAGGGTATTATCATCCTCGTCGTAGTAGTAATGAATGTAATCCTGCAGCGTATCGCTGATAAGAATGCACTGAAAGGAAGGGAGATGTAATCATGGCTGGAAAATCTGGAAGAAGTATTAATAATGTGCCGGAGAGCCCAGTGAAGAAAATGATCTTCTCCTGGGAAGGAATATTGGTCCTGCTGTTTATTGCAGTCAATATTTTCTGTGCAATGTTTTCTGAATATTATAACCTGAGCAGTCTGCTTCGTCAGATGCCGGTTTATCTGGCAGAAGTATTCATGATGCTGCCGATGGCATACATCCTGGTACTTGGTGAGATCGATATCTCCGTAGGTGCGATCGTTTGCCTTTCTGCAACAATGAGCTGTATCGTGTGCAACACAAATGCACCATTTATCGTAGTTGTGATTACAGCGCTTGGCGTTGGTACCATCTGCGGAGCAGTTAACGGATTTATCCTTACAAAATTCCAGGAACTACCTCCAATGATCGTAACACTGGCAACACAGATCATCTTCCGTGGTATCTCCGAGATCGTTCTTGGAAGCGGCGGTAGTATTTCTGCAAGCAACACCGATGGTTTTCGTGCAATCGGCGGAAAGATCGGAAATGTCCCATACATTCTGTTTCTCGTAGTAATCCTTTCTGTGATCTTTGCTGTGATCTTAGGCAAGAGCACATTCGGACGTCGTGTATATGCAATCGGTACAAACCGTCTGACAGCATATTACTCAGGTGTTCATGTACAGAAGATCCGTTTCATCATTTACACCATCATGGGTACAGTTTCCGGACTGTGTGCACTGTTCTTAGTTTCTTCTTCATACGGTGCAAATACAACAACCGGTAACGGATTTGAAATGGATGCCATCGCAATGGCAGTATTCGGAGGTATTTCCTCTACAGGTGGTAAAGGTAATATCGCAGGTGGATTTATTTCCGCATTTATCATTGTATGCCTTCGTGTAGGTCTTGGTCAGAGAAACGTCAATGCACAGGTTATCCTGCTGATCATCGGTGTACTTCTGATCGCTGCAGTAGCTCTTCCGAACATCATCGGAAATGTTAAAAAAGCAGTAAGCATGAAGAAAAACTAAATATTTATTTAATAACGTAAGTGGCTGCTCTCTTGTAGCAGGGGAGCAGTTGCAAATAAAAACTATATTTCCAAGGGAGGAAAACAAAATGAACAAAAAAATTATCAGCGCACTTCTTTGCGGAGCAATGGTACTTAGCTGTGCAGCACCTGTAATGGCAGCTGACAAAGCCGGAGACGGACAGAAAATCGCACTGGTTGGAAAATCAGCAGGTAACGCATTCTTCGAAATCGCTGCAAAAGCATTCAAAGAAACAGCAGAAGCTGAAGGTGCAACTGTAGATGTTGTTTATCCGGAAGCTGCAACAGCAGATGCTCAGATCAAAGTTCTTGACAACCTGATCTCTCAGCAGCCAGATGCAATCTGCATCTCCGCAAATGACGTTAACGCTCTTCAGGCTAAACTGGAAGAAGCTATGGACGCTGGAATCAAAGTATCTTCTTTCGACTCCGCTCCGAATAAAGACAGCCGTCAGGTATTCGTAAACCAGGCTGGTACACAGGCAGTTGGACAGGCTCTTATGGATGCAGTTCTTGATATCTCCGGTGGAGAAGGACAGTTCGCTATCCTTTCTGCAACATCTCAGTCTGCAAACCAGAACGCTTGGATCGACGCTATGAAATCCATCATGGAAGGCGATGAGAAATACAGCAAACTGGAACTTGTAGAAGTAGCTTATGGTGATGACGAACCTCAGAAATCTACAGACCAGACAGCAGCTCTTCTTCAGAACTACCCAGATCTGAAAGTTATCTGCGCACCTACAACAGTTGGCATCGCTGCAGCTGCTAAATACCTTCAGGACAACGAATCTGCTTGCAAACTGACAGGTCTTGGACTTCCTTCTGAAATGCAGGAGTACACAGGTGATGACGATGCACATTCCTGCCCATACTTCTATCTGTGGGATATGGAAGGCCTTGGAAAACTTTCCGCATATGCAACAATGGCACTTGTAAAAGGTGACATCACTGGTGCAGAAGATGAAACATTCACAGCTGGCGATATGGGTGAATTCACAATCACAAAAGCTGATGATGACGGAACAGAAATCGTTCTTGGTGAGCCACTTCAGTTCACACCAGACAACGTAGCTGACTACGCTAAACTGTACTAATCAGCACGTTTGGAGAAGCTAGAGTTTTTCTGAATATGATAAATCCTTAAAAACAGGGCGGAGCCGAAAGGTTTCGCTCTGTTTTTGTGTACTTTTTTGTCATATTGTTTTATACTGTCTGAGCATGGTAGAATAAAAGAAATAAGTTACCGGAGCAAAATTATAGCAGTGAAGAAAGCGGGAGTAACAGATGCAGCAGGCTTTATTGGATCATTTAAGAGTTGTAACAGAAGAAGAACAGAGAATCCTGGATGGGGTTGCAGAGGTAGATAAGGACCTTTATACATCTGGGAAGGATTTCACGGTGGACAGTGCGAAAATGCTCAGTGAGGGCAAACTGATCGCTGTACGTACCCATACACGATTTGTGCATTTTCCATCGCACAGGCATAATTATATTGAGGTGCTTTATGTCTGCCAGGGACAGCTTACAAATATTATAGGTGGTAAAGAAGTCGTGATCCATGCAGGCGAACTGTTGTTTTTGAACCAGTATACGAGACATGAGATTCTGCCGGCGGGGGAAGAAGATATTGCAATCAACTTTATGATCCTTCCAGAGTTTTTTGATGTGGCCTATACGATGGCGGGGAATAATAATGTCCTTGCAGATTTCCTGGTTAATGTGCTGCGCCAAGATGAAGAGCGTGGAGAATATCTGCATTTTAAGGTCGCAGAAGTGCTGCAGATCCAGAATCTTCTGGAAAATATGATCTACTCTCTTGTGACCGGTAAAGGCGATCAGAATCGGATCAACCAGACAACGATGGGACTGATTTTCCTCTATCTTCTGGAATCTGTACAGTATGCGGAGATGCGCCTGCCGAATCAGTATGAAAACATGATCACAATGACAACGCTGGATTATATCGAACAGCAGTATAAAACGGCGACACTTACAGAACTCTGCGAAAAATTGCATTTGCCGATGCATATGCTGAGTAAGATGATCCGGAAAAATACGGGATTTAATTTCAAAGAACTGCTTCAGCGCAAACGTCTGAACAAATCTGTGGAACTGATGTGCGAGACAGATCTTCCGATCAGTGACATCATTGCAGCGGTTGGCTATGAGAATGGCAGTTATTTTCACCGGGTATTTAAAGAACGCTACCATACGACGCCGAGAGCGTTCCGTGTGGCAAATGGAAAAGAAGAACGGGTGAGATTATAAAAAAGGGGCATTGCAGATGTAATAATAACATACATTTGTAATGTCCCTTTAGATTTTATTTTATCATTTGTGTCAGACAAGAACTGTCCACAGATTATGTAGAACATGAATGCAGAGAAGATGCTGTTCTGAACAGTTACCGGAGAAGTCCTCTTTTGTGTCCTGTTTTTTTGTACATATTCTAAAATCTGTGGTCAGTATATCACATGGTCAGGTTTTTGACAAGCTCGATATCTGACGCTTTTACTTTGAGATTTGTCTCAATCACTTTTCCTTCAGCTGTTGTGATTTTGATCTCAATCAGTGTATCTTCTTTGACAGCTGTGCTGGCTGCCTGAAGAAACTTCGGGAATTTCGGATGATTCTGGGTAAAAGTTGCCCAAGAATTTTTTAACTGCATTAAATTTCCAAGATTCATGTGTTGTGCCTCCTAATTCTGAAAATGAATCTGCTCACCCTGAATGACCGGATAACAGATTAAAGTAGTTCCATCCAGATTTTCTCTGTGCATATCAACAGCACTGATCTGGTGGTTTTCGTAAGTTGTATAATAGTAAATTCCTTTTGTTGCGTTACAGCAGGATGTATAGAGTGTGATTTCATATTTTCCCTCAGTAACCTCGCAACAGCCCCTCTGCTGGTCAACGGAGCCAAGAATATGGAAAAACTGGCTGATGCTTTCTGTTTCAGAATCTCCGGAGATGGAATTCATCTTTGTGAAAGCAACACGTGCAAAACGGGAAGCTGAAGACAGATCCCCCGGAAGTCCGAGGGCACCCATTCCGCGGCTGTAGGCAGTAAGCGTCAGATCATCTGCAAAAGTATTCACTGGCTGTTTCGGAGAAAGGTGCATATAATTATTCAACTGGAACATCTGCTGTGGAAAAGGCGGATTATTTGTGAGTACACCGACCGGATTGTCGTAGATATGCAGACCGTCTGCGATGGATTCTACTGTAATAGATGCGGTTTCATCAGAGATGATCCAGTGAAGCTGCGCCAGAGGAAACTGTTCGCTGAATGGAGTATTGACCAGATTCATGTGGGAAAGAAGTGTGCGAACTTCCGCGACAGAAGCACACTGGCTTAAGATCCACGGGATGAATTCGAATTGGGAAACATTGGTTACGTCCGGTTTTACATTGGCATAAGCAGCATTTCCAACGAAATTCAGTCCTGCCATGCCAACACCTTTTTCATTGATGGCATCATAATATAATGGATAATCTCCGGTTACATGAGCCATGCCGATGATCGCATAGTGCGTTTGTTTTGTACCGGCATGCCGGAAAGAAAACGGATAATTCCTTGGAGTGATCGTAATCTGATCGCCATAAGAAAATTCGTAGTCTAGTGTTCTTCCAAAATAAAAATCTTTTGTTTTATAAGTAGCAGCTGTACACATAAGTGTTCCTCCTTAGAAATTGAAGTCTGCGTAATCTTCCGGCAGGAAGCGGTGGTAAATGATATGGCAGCCTTCGTCTTTGAAACAATAGTAATAAGTGTCTTCCGGTTTGTCAGCGAAGCGGATCAGATGGTCAAATTCGCCGTTATTCATTTCTTCTGTGATAATGCTCTGTGAATAAGTATGGAACAGATCCAGAATTTCATTCATGGTGCAGCCATGTTTTGCAACTAATTCCACAAGGCTTTTGATGAATTCGTTTGGAGCAGTATTGTCATGCACATAGACTGTACCTTCTTTCGGGATGTGGAAACAGAACCGATCACCTTTGTGAGAGACTTCAATTTGTCCGAGTTTATCTGTGATGGAAGTAGGAAGTGTATCAAGACGGTTCTGCATCTCGTCGTCGGTGTCATCTGTATCAAAAAAGTGGTTCAGAGAAGAAAGAGGGTAGTACAGACGGATATCTTCTGTAAAGAAACCAAGCTTTGCCTGCTCTTCTTTGATAATGTCAATAAGATTCTGTTCAAGTTTATCGTAACCCATGTAGGGACCTCCTTTTCAAGTTAATCAACTGCAACACATTGTAGCAGATTCAGAAAGAAAATACCAGTGTGAACGGTAAACAGATTCGACAAAATGTTACAATAAATGCTCGTTGACAGGTGTGGACAGGTAGGGTATCATAAGCATAACAAAAGAGTCTTGGTATCACACTATACAGATCTGAAGTATATAATCTTGGCACTTCGCCATTATTTTCAAGAAACAGATAACAGAAAACATAAGGCAGTGTCAGGCGATAAAAGAAGGGAGAATTTGCCATGTTAGTTTTGGTATATCGTAAATGCAGTACCTGTCAGAAGGCATTAAGATGGCTGGAGGAACACAAAATATTCTTTGAGGAGCGTGCGATCGTAGAGGAAAATCCTACATATGAAGAACTCAAAGAATGGTATGGAAGAAGTGGAATGCCGCTTAAGAAATTTTTCAATACAAGCGGCATGCTCTATAAACAGATGAATCTGAAAGACAAGCTTCCGGAGATGACAGAGGATGAGCAGCTGAAATTACTTGCCACAGATGGCATGCTTGTGAAACGTCCGCTTGTAGTGGGAGAAGACTTTATTCTGACTGGATTCCGTGAGAAAGAATGGGAAGAAAAAATACGGGGGTAAATCATGATACCGTTAAAATTGGAAACATTACTTGCAGGAAAAACTGTTGAACAGAACCGGGTGGAATATAAGGAAGGATGGAATCCAAATGATATCATCCATACAATCTGTGCGTTTGCAAATGATCTTCACAATGTAAACGGTGGTTATCTGGTTATTGGAATAAGAGCAGAAGATGGAATACCGGTTCTTCCGCCACAGGGACTTCCGGAAAATCGGCTGGATTCCATACAACAGGAGATTTTTCAGTATTGCAATCTGATCACACCCAGGTATATTCCAAGAATTGAAGTGGTAAATTATGAGAATACAGGAATTTATCTGATCTATCTGTGGTGCAGCGCAGGAGACAGTGGCCCATATCAGGCACCAGTAGACGTATATGCAGAAAAGGGTAAGAGAAAAGACAAACGCATGCAGTATTGGATTCGGCCTGCATCTTTGACGGTTGCTGCTGACAGAGATGAAATTGCAGAATTATTTGATAAATTCAATTCGATACCATTTGATGACCGCGTAAACCGCAAGGCGACGATTGAGGATATTCGTCGTGGTTATCTGGAAGATTTTTTACGAGACAGTAAGAGTTCACTTGTGGATGAGATCAATAAAAGTTCAATGCAGGATTTATTGCTGGCTTTGGAAGCGGCCGATGAAACAGATACGGGCTTGAATATACGAAATATTGGTGTGCTTATGTTTACAGAAAGACCGGATAAATTTATTCCCGGAGCGCAGATTGATCTTGTGAAATTTAATACAGAAGAAGCGGAAGGTTCTGATGATTTTTTTGAAAAGACTTTTTATGGCCCGATCTGGAAACAGGTCAGGGATGTTCTTGATTATATCAATACAAACATCATAGAAGAAAAAGTTGTCAAGATACAGGGACAGGCAGAGTCTGAACGTTACGTGAATTATCCCTATAATGCTCTGGAAGAGGCCATTGTAAATGCCGTTTTTCATAAGTCCTATCGCGAACCGGAACCAGTGGAGATCCGAATTTATCTGGACAGCATTGTGATCATCAATTTTCCGGGAGTAGAAAAACATATCAGCCAGGAGAAATTCAAAACAGGAAAAGGAAGAGCTCGTAAATATCGAAACAGAAGAATTGGTGAGCTTTTTAAAGAAATCGACCTTGCAGAAAAACAGGGCACCGGAATCACAAAGATCCTAAGAGAACTGAGAAAGAATGGCTCTCCGGAACCTCTTTTTGAAATGGATGAAAACAGGAGCTATCTCGAAACAACGATTTTTATAAGAGAAGGTTTCACAAAGACTGCAATGTCCGAAAAAGTGTCCGAAAAAGTGTCCCAAAAAGACTCCCAAAAGTCAGAGAAAAGAGAAGCGTTCTTCTATGACTTGCTGGATAATAAGATTCTTATAGAAAATTCTGATATGTCAGAGCTGGAAAAGGCAAGACTTGCACGTTTGCTGGCATATATAGAACAGTTAAATGGACATAAGAGAATTACCAGCGCCAGAGCTGCAAAAATTTTGGATATTCAGCAAAAGACAGCGGCAAGGCTTCTTGCAAAAGCCGAAAAAAATGATATTCTGGAGAGTGAGGGCAAGACAAAGAATAAGTCCTATAAAATCAAAAATGTTTCCTGATAAAAGTAAACAAAAGAAACGGACCCGAGGAGGAAAACTACAAATGAAAGCAATCATTTTTGATATGGATGGTGTACTGGTCAATACGGAGCCGCTTCATTATAAATGTTGGAAAGAAGTAGTGAAAGAAGACGGAATTGATCTGGAATTTAATGTTTATAAGGCATGTATTGGTGCAACGAGGGATGTGCTTTTGGACATCCTGAAGGAGCATTACGGGAAAGTATACGCTGATCCGGATGAAGTGATGGAACGGATGAAACAAAAGAAGCTTGAGGTTATTGCAGATGAGGGACTGCCGATGCTTGATGGCGTCAGAGAGGCTGTAGAATATCTGCATGGAAAGGGCTATCATCTTGCAGTAGCTTCCTCGTTGCCGATCGAATCAATAGAAATGAATCTGAAAACAATAGGAATTCGTCAATATTTTGACAGTATCACCAGCGGGCTTGAAGTGAAGTATTCCAAACCTGCACCGGATATCTTTTTATGTGCCATGGAAAAACTTCATCTGACAGCCTCAGAATGTCTGGTGATCGAAGATTCTACGAATGGTGGAAAAGCTGCCAGGGCGGCAGGGATGAAATGTGTATGGTATCATAATCCAGATTCAGGTGACCAGAATATTCCTCAGGCAGAGTTTGAAATAGAAGAGTGGAATACAGCAAATGTGGAAAAAATTATTCAGATTATGGAATAAATTACTAAAATGGAAGACAATAATAAAAAGAATATGCTTTTTATTATTAATAAGCAGCGTTGTTGTTTTAGAGAGTCAAAATTTTTGTAAAGTCTGCAAGGCGGCAAAGAAGTATGAAAATGACAAGTTAAGAATTGCCTGCGAAATTGGAAGCGGAGAAGATATACGATTTAAAGTTCTTAAAAGGAATCTGAAAATATTGGAAAAATTGACAGGTGTTGAATTCGTGGATATGGCAGATGCTGAATTTGGAAGCTCTAATGAGGCATCAGTATATTATGTGGAGTATGCAATTAATGAGGGGGTTGATGGGATATTGCTGAGCCCATCATCTGATCAGATACTGCCGACAGTTTGCAGATTATGTCAGGATGCAGGAGTTTACTGGGGAATTTACTTCAGAAGTATTGAAGATGAAGAAATTCGAGAAGAATGCGAAAGCTCGCCATATTATATTGGAAACATCTGTGAAGATGAAGAAAATATGGGATATAATATCACAAAAGAAGCAGCTGATATGGGATATCAGAAGCTTGGAATTATATCAACTGTTCAATGGGATACAACAGGCCAAAGAAGAGAGCAGGGAATACAAAAAGCAATGAAGGAATATCCTGAAATTAAAATTCTGGCAGAAGTAAGGGATGTTTTTTCAACAGAAGATGTTTATAAAAATACCAAAAGTCTTCTTACGGCTTATCCGGAAATAGATTGTATATTTCTTGCAGCGTCCAAAAGTGGAGAAGCACAGCAGAGTATTGCCAAGGCGATTCGCGATCTTGGAAAGAACGGAGAAGTTGGGATGGCAGCGATTGATTTTATGAGAGGTTTTTCGGAGCTTTTTGATTCTGAATGCCTAGAAAGTGTGATTGGACTACCACAACTTACGATTGATCCATATTATCTGGCAATTAAGATGATTAATACATTGAAAGGATATCCAATTGAGGAAAAATGCAGTACGCAGACAGTTCCGGGGATTATGGTCACGAGCAAGAAAGAAGCTAGACAACTTAAAAAAATTGTTGAAGATGAAAATCTGGTTTTCTTTTCAGAGGAATACATTGAAAAGCATTTATTTAAATGGAATAATCCGGAATTGGATGAACAGGAATTCCAGAAAATAATTAATCAGAATCAAAGATTGAAATATAGTAAAAGCGGCAACTGATAGGGTTACCGCTTTTTTTCTGAAGTCGAGTCAGGTGGGATGGAGGGAAGAGATAAACTGACAGTAGTGCCATAGCCAGGAGTACTTTGAATATCCATGGAAAAATTATCATGATACAAATACTGAACTCTGCGGTAAATATTTTCAAGACCAATATGTGCAGTTGTCTCTTCAGAAACAATCTGGGAAGGAGATTGAAGAGAAACTTTGATTTCAGACAGGGTTTCAGGAGAAATACCGCTGCCATCATCACTGAGTTCAATAATTACCTCATTGTTCATTTCATATATAACAAGACCTATAGTTCCACTAATACTTCCATCTTCTCGGGTTAGCCCATGATAATATGAATTTTCAGCTAATGGCTGTAGAATATTTTTTGGAATGACCAACTGCAGGACAGAAGGATCAATATCATATTCGAAAGTAACCTGGTGGTGATAACGATAATCCATGATAGTCTGATATTGCTTCAGGGCAGCAATTTCTTTGTCAATTTTTTCAAATACAATATTCTGCGTATTTAATCTTTCACGGAGAACTCTGGTAAGAGCGGTGTTAACCTGAATAATTTCATTAAAATTACCCTGACGAGCCAGAATATTGATGATGTTCATCGTATTGTAAATGAAATGAGGATCTGTTTGGGTAGCGAGTAATTTATAATAAGTGATTGCTTCATTGCGTTCCTGTCGAGCCAAAGTTTCAGCTTGTTGATTTATGTTGACAGTCATCTTATGAAAAGAGAGACTCAGATCTTCTATTTCATCGTCCGTATGTAAGATGTTGACGGCATTATCTCCGAGAGAAAAAGTATGAATTTGTTCAGCAAGCATCGCAATTGGATGAAGCATTTTTTCGTTTACAGGAATCAGATACAAAAGTGCAGCTGCAAGAGGAATAAAATACAGTATTAACAGGCACAAAAATAAAAAAAAGTAATTTTTCAGCAACACAGAAAAGAACACAGTTTCTATAAGATAAGTGGAGGTTGCGTAACCGGAAAGATAAAAGTGCAGACCAGTTTTATCTATGTGATATCCAACAGAACTGGATGAGTCTTCCAGATATATCGGAAATTTATTAAAAAAACTGTGAGGAAAAGAGAAAAGTTCTTCGCGTTGATTGTTGTATACAGTAATGTTACTTAAAGTATCACCTGCAGTTGTCAGACTGTTGACCAGAGATTGAGCATCGTAGCAGACTGCGATCAGAAAGGTCTGTCCATTAAGTGGCTGGCAGGAAAGAAAATAGCAGTAAGGTGTCTCGTTTTCAAATCCCTCTTTCAGAATTGGTGAAAAATATGATGAATTATGTATGGACAAATTCTGATAATGAGGCTGCTTTTCCAGATATTCCTGAATATGTGTACTGCTGGAGTTCAATGAGTGAAAAACAGTGTTGTCAATGGATCTTATACTGATGAAACGCAGCATGGAATCACCGGTCTGAAAATTTGAAAGATAAAGATTGACTTTTTCATAATTTTCATCGGTCGAATACTGTTGATAATTTTTAATCATTTCTGCCAATTCATGTGAGGCGGTCAGAAGATAAGTTTTATCACGAAGCTCTTTCTGGTAGGATGTGATACTTTCAGCGGCAAGGCTAAGTTGATTTTCGGCTGTCTGTCGAGTCTGAAAAAAGAGAAGACAGACAGAGCCGATTAAGATAATAACTGAAAGAAAAACAAACAGGATTGTATATATAAATAAAAAACGTCTGGAAAGCTTTTGAGTCAGACGAGAATAACTGTGGATCATAGTAATTCCTTTCACTTTTAAATGGATGGTTTTTTCTGACGAAAAGATAATGGCCGGCGACCTGTACGCTGATTGAAGACCTGACTAAAATACTGAGAAGATTTATATCCTGTTTTTTCGGCAATTTCATATATTTTATAGTTGCTGTTTTCAAGTAAATGAATTGCATGTGAAATTCGAAGATCTGTCAGATAATCATTAACTGTCTGGCCGGTTTCTTTTCTAAACAGAACACTGAGTCTACTGGAACTTAAATAGGCAGCTTCTGCAATCTGATCGATAGTCAGATTGTTATCGGAAAGATTTTTTTTCATATATTCAATTGCAGTATGTACAGGAACACTGAAAGATTCATATTGATTCTTGTTTTGGTATTCTTTTATCTGCTGATAACAGTGTACAAAAAAATCATAGATTTCCTGGAGACTATGAAAAGAGTTTGTGGCAGGAAAAGAAATCATATGATTAGTTAATTCTTCCATTTGCAACAAAAGGTTATGATAAAGCATGAAAATACTGTCAGCATCCTGGGCATCAAAAAGAAGTTGCAAATGAGAATACAGCTGTGAAAAAAACAATTGAAAATCATTCATGCCTTCTTCAAGAAGATGATATGGAAAAAGAGTACGCACTGGAACAAATGGCTGTTGTGTGAAAGATTCAAGATTCATAACTGATTCAGTAGGAAAACTTCCATAAAAATGTAAATAAGGAAGAACAGTCTGATAAAGGGTTCGTCCGTGTGACAGACTGTAACTGCCCGGATCATACCAGGAGATTACATCGCATCTGCATAGTTCCTGAGCCTGCTTCTGAAAAAGATGGCATAGGATAGAAACAGAGGTATTACATACAGGCTGGTTAATGTCTGCGGGATTAATGCAGAGAATTACAATTTCATCAGTAACTGCAGAAAAACTGTGAGGATATCCTGCAGAAACAATTGGAGCTAATACATCATATAACTTCCTTCCATATTGAGAAAGGTGCAGAAAATGCAGTTTGAGTTTCTCAAGTGGAAGATGAAGAGAAAAAAATAAAAAGATATACTTTTGTGAGAAGAATGGCATATCTGGAAGCTGGTCTGCCTTAAAGTGAAAGTATGCAGAGAGTTTGCTGCAGAGCTGTTCCTGCGAAATCTGTCGGTTATTGTGAAGTGTTTTAGCTACTTTCAGAAGACGTTCTTCAAGAAGCTGTGAAGTGATTTCGTTTTTCAGAATGTAATCTCGAATTCCATTTTCCATAGCACGCTGCGCATAAGTAAAGCTGGCGTAGGAAGAAATAAAAATAATATAAGTATTTGGAAAATCTTTTTTTACAGTTTCTATAAAATCAAATCCATCCATTACAGGCATGGAAATGTCCGTGATAATCAGCTCAGGTTTTTGTTTGGTTGCCAGTGCTAATGCTGTTTTACCATTGGTTGCTGTGCCAGTAATTTGAAATCCAAGTTTATTCCAGTCCACCAGATTTTTTAAATCCTGTATGACCAGATAATCATCGTCCACCAGAAGCGTTTTGATTGTTTTCATTTGTTGATCTCCGTTCAAATCTGTGTTACATACTACAGACATTATATGTCATTTAAGACTAAAAAGAAAGAAAACATAGATGTATAACTGAAAAACGAACAAAATAAAAGGATTGTCATATGTTTTTGGTTTGCTTGTTTTTATATAATTAGTGCATATTAAAGAGGAGGTTGAGTAGATGAAATACAGAAATCGAATTATTGCAGTTTTGATGGGGACAACAATGGCATTATCTTCTGTACTTCCAGTTATGGCGTCAGACAATAACGTGGCAGTGACTACAGTGGAAAATCTGGAAGTAGGATATCAGTCAGAAGCAATGGGGGTTGAGACTGAGCAGAATGTACGTTTCAGCTGGAATATGCAGTCGAATCTGATAGGACAGAGTCAGGTAGCATATCAGATTGATGTGACAGATGCAGCAACAGGCGAAAATGTATTTAGTACTGGAAAAGTGGAAAGTGATAAATCTACTGGGATTGAATGCAGTATAGAAGGACTTAAGAAAGAAAAAAGATATAACTGGACAGTTACAGTAGATACAAAAGATGGTCAGACAATTACTTCTGAACCAGCATCTTTTGTAACAGATACAGATATGAGCAGCGCAAGTTGGATCATGCCGGTACAGGAGAGTGGAAATGCACCACTCCTTCGCACTGAGAAGAAGCTTTCCGGAAAAGTGAAGTCCGCATATCTTTATATGTCTGCATTGGGAACTTATACAGCATATATTAATGGAACAGAAGTAACTGCTAAAGGAAAAGATGATATTTTTGCACCGGGATGGACGGATTATAAATATTATACAAATTATCAGACGTATGATGTGACAGATCTTGTGACTGGTGAAGATATGGTTCTGGGTGTACAGCTTGGTAATGGCTGGTATGCCGGCGAAATTGGCGATGATGGTGGATACGGTGTCTGCATAGGCGACGAAGACAGTACGGAACTGGCATTGATCGGACGAATGGTTATTAATTATGAAGATGGAAGTCAGGATGTAGTTGAAACGAATGATCGGGACTGGATTTCCAGTGATTATAGTGCTGTAGTTGAAAACGATTTTTTCAATGGAGAAACTTATGATGCTAATATCGCGAAAGAAATATCAGACTGGAATACAACAGAATACGATACTTCTGACTGGTCTGGTGTAACTGTTGGAACATACACTGGAGAATTACGTTCGGGAACAAAGGCAATGGCATATGTGGCAGATCAGTATGAGCTTACACCAGTGAGCGCATTTACATATAATGATGCAGAAACAATATCGAAAAAACAGGCAGAAAATGATTATGGAGCAGTAACAAAACATGAGGTAGATGTTACTGGTGATATTTCTCTGAAAGCCGGAGACAAACTGATTGTTGATATGGGGCAGAATGCAGCAGGGGCTGTAAAATTCACAGTAAGTGGGGAAAAAGACACGGTTGTAAAAATGACTCATGCGGAGATGCTCAATGATGGAAAAGCCAATCCGGACATTGACGAAGGCGGCAGTGATGGACCGGAAGGGTCTATGTATATGAAAGCAATTACAAATGCAGAAGTCACTGACAGATACATCTTATCAGATGATGAGGAACAGACGTTTTCTCCGACTTTGACATATCATGGTTACAGATATGTTCAGTTTGAGGCAAATGCAGATGTTACAATAAAGAATATTTCAGGCAAAGTATTCACAGGTGTGGGTGAAAAAACCGGCACATTGGAAACCAGTAACAGTGACATTAATCAGCTTGTAAGCAACACAGACTGGAGCCAGATGTCAAATTATGTTTCGATTCCGACAGACTGCCCACAGAGAGGAGAACGTGCAGGATGGACAGGTGATGCGCAGTTATTTGCAGCAACGGGAGTCTATAATTATGACGTATATTCATTCCTTGAAAATTATAATGATGTTATGCAGGAGCACGCTGCTGAAAATGAAAATACATATGGTTCTATCATGCCAAGTGCTTTTGTTGGATTTTTTGCACAGCTTGCAGCATCAGGATGGAGTGATGCAGGTATTATCATCCCGTGGGTGCTGTATCAGCAGACTGGAGATACCACATTGATTCAGAAATATTATGAGCAGATGAATGCGTATATGGATAAAATCGCAACAGATGGCTATGATGAAAGTATGTTTGGTGACTGGCTTGGAATGGCACCGGCATCTACGCCATATTTGAATGCGGTATATCAGATTTACACTACACAGATTATGAAAAAAATGGCAGATGTTATTGGAAATACAGAAATGTCCGAAAAATATCAGTCTAGCTATGATGCACTTAAAGCTGCATTCCTCGAGAAATACGTAGATGCAGAAGGAAATGTACTTTCTCAGTCAGCAGATGGAGTTGATGAATCAAATCATGGATATAAATTTGTAGATAATGCACAGACAGCGCTTTTATGGGCTCTGAAGTGTGAACTTTACGAAAATGATGATCAGAGAAATACTATGATTGAAAATCTTATTACAAATATAAAAAATGAAGGAGGAAGTGTGCGTGAGGGAATGGATGAGAATACATTAAGTGTCGGTTTCCTTGGCGTTAATGTGATTCTCCCGGTTCTGACAGAAATTGGTGCGGCAGATGTGGCATATGACCTTCTTCTTCAGGATGCAATGCCATCATGGCTGTACAGTGTAAAAAATGGCTCTACGACAATCTGGGAACGCTGGAATTCTTATTCAACAGAAAACAGTTTTGGTGATCCATCTATGAACTCGTTTAATCACTATTCTTATGGAGCATGCCTGGAGTGGATGTATAAGTATATGTGTGGTATTGAAATAGATGAAGCAGCACCTGGATTTAAACATATTATTCTTCAGCCTACGGTTGATGCTTCCGGAAGAATTGAATATGCGAATGGTTCGTATGATTCACTTTATGGAGAAATTGTATCTGATTGGACAAGTAAAGATGGCGTACTTGATACTTACCATGTAGAAATTCCGGCAAATACTACAGCAACGTTGTATCTTCCTGTAGATGAAGCTGCGGCATCTGCTATGCCGGAGACAGCTGGTATCGCATTTACGGGAATGAATACAAATAATGGAGAAACCGTTGCAGAGTTTACTCTGGAATCAGGATGTTATGATTTCCAGATGACAGATGGTGCAATAACCTCTTCTCTTGCTGAGGGTTATCTTGCACAGTAAGATTCAGATTTTAAAACGATAAAAATTTTTTTTGCAGGGCAATACTTCGGTGTAGAGTATCGCCCTGTTTTTATGCTGTAAAATTTTCTCCTGCGAAAGTTTTCTTCATTCTCCTATTGTATTTTCTATTTCATTCGTGTAAAATAGAATACAATTTAGTTTAGTAACGCATGAATGCGTGAATTCTGGCGAAGCTGTAAATGCATCGGCCGGAAATCCTTTGTAGAATAGAAATAGAGATGGAGGAAGAGAGCAAATGGCAGATCATGAGATGTTGAATCTTGAAGAGATGGGCAATTTGAAAGACAGTATGGAATTGCTTGGGGAAGAACTGATGAATGGTCACCGGATCAACCCGAATCTGTATGTAGAATATGATGTAAAAAGAGGCCTGCGTGACTCCGCAGGTAAAGGTGTTCTGACAGGGCTTACCGAGATTTCAGATGTTACAGGTTATGACCTTGTCAACGGTCGTAAGATCCCGGCACATGGCAGACTGTATTATCAGGGATATAATGTGAATGATATTGTAGATGGTCTTAAGGGACGTAAATTTGGTTTTGAAGAAACCATCTATCTGCTTCTGTTCGGAAGACTTCCGTCAGATAAAGATATGGAAATATTCAAAAATATCATGGAAAACTTTGAAACTCTGTCCGGACGTTTTGTGCGTGACGTTGTTATGAAAGCTTCCAACGGTGATATCATGAATGCAATGCAGAGATGTATTCTCACTCTGTACACCTATGATTCCAAACCAGAAGATATTTCTGCGGAAAATGTTCTTCGCCAGAGCATTGAAATGATTGCAAAACTGCCTTTGATTGCAGTATATTCCTATCATTCCTACAGACATTTCCGTCGTGATGAGACTTTGTTTATCCGTAATCCACAGAAAGGGCTTTCGCTTGCAGAAAACATCCTTCTGATGCTTCGACCGGATGGCAAATACACAGAACTGGAGGCGAAAGTACTTGATATTGCCCTGATCCTTCATGCAGAGCATGGTGGTGGTAACAACTCTACTTTTACCACACACGTAGTTACTTCTTCCGGAACAGATACTTATTCTTCTATTGCAGCATCTATCGGTTCGCTCAAAGGACCTCGTCATGGTGGTGCAAACCTCAAAGTTCAGAATATGTTTGAGGATATCAAGGCCAATGTCAAAGACTGGACAGATGAGAAAGAGGTAGAAGCGTATCTTTGCAAGATACTGAATAAAGAAGCATTCGACCATACCGGTCTGATCTATGGTATGGGACATGCTGTCTATACACTTTCTGATCCGCGTGAAGTAATCCTGAAACGTTTTGCCAGAGACCTTGCACAGGAGAAGGGAATGATGAAAGAATTTGCCCTTTACGAACTGGTAGAACGTCTGGCAGGAAGAATGGTCATGGAACAGCGGAGACTTTTCAAAAATGTCTGCGCAAACGTAGACTTTTACAGTGGTTTCGTATATACTATGCTTGGAATCCCCAAAGAGCTGTTTACACCAATTTTCGCAATTGCACGTATTCCGGGATGGAGCGCACATCGTCTTGAGGAAATCCTCAATGCGAGCAAGATTATCCGTCCGGCATATAAATATGTGGGACATCATGCAAACTTCGTTCCGTTTGAAGAAAGAGAGCCGGAGGAAGGCTGCGAAGAAGTATTGCGGGATCTCGAAAAGGAATCCCCAGAACAGCCGGAAGAACAGGCAGAAACTATAGAAAAAGAGGCACCGCAGGATTCGACAGAGTGCCCTGAGGAGAGGAAATAAATGAAACAGGTTATTTTAACTGGTGACCGTCCTACCGGAAGACTTCATGTAGGACATTATGTAGGATCACTGAAAGAACGTGTCAAACTTCAGAATTCCGGTGATTATGATGAAGTTTATATTATGATCGCAGATGCACAGGCACTGACAGACAATGCAGAGCATCCGGAGAAAGTACGTCAGAACATCATTCAGGTTGCACTGGATTATCTGGCATGCGGGATCGATCCGGCAAAATCTACAATCTTTATTCAGTCTATGGTACCGGAACTGACAGAACTGACTTTTTATTATATGAACCTTGTTACGGTTGCACGTGTGCAGCGTAACCCTACCGTTAAAGCTGAAATTCAGATGCGTAACTTTGAGGCAAGCATTCCGGTTGGTTTCTTCTGTTATCCAATCAGTCAGGCAGCAGATATTACTGCTTTCCGTGCAACGCATGTACCGGTTGGTGAAGATCAGATGCCGATGATCGAGCAGTGTAAAGAAATCGTACACAAATTCAATACCGTTTATGGAGAGACTCTGACAGATCCGAAGATCGTGCTGCCATCCAATAAGGCATGTTTACGTCTTCCGGGTATCGATGGCAAGGCAAAAATGAGTAAGTCTCTTGGCAACTGTATTTATCTTTCTGATGAGGAAGCAGATGTTAAGAAGAAGATCATGTCCATGTTTACAGACCCGAATCATCTTCGGGTACAGGATCCTGGCCGCGTAGAGGGCAATCCGGTATTTATCTATCTGGAAGCATTCTGTAAGGATGAGTATTTCCCGGAATTCCTGCCGGAATACCAGAACCTCGAAGAGCTCGAAGATCACTACCGCAGAGGTGGTCTCGGCGATGTCAAGGTTAAGAAATTCCTGAATAATGTTATGCAGGCAGAACTTGGACCAATCCGTGCAAGAAGAAAAGAATGGGAACAGCGTATTCCGGATGTTATGGATATTCTCAAAGAAGGCAGCAGAGTAGCAGAAGCCAAGGCCGCTGAGACTCTGAATGATATTAAAGCATCCATGAGAATCAACTATTTTGACAGCGACCAGTCTGATATGTATCAGAAATAAGCTGATTTAGAAAAAAGTGATATATTTATCAGGAAAGCAACTGTTTTGGAGAAATCCGAGACAGTTGTTTTTTGGTGCATTTTGAATTGTTAGGGAAAAAAATAATGTTGTTTTGTGTGGATTTTAAAAACAAAAACAGTTGTTTCGTGCTGAGTTGATAGAAAATCGCCTTGACATTATGTGTACAAAATAGTACAATTAATACTATTAGATAAGTAGTATTTTGCACTAATATACGTAGTGAGCATTCATATTAATTGAAAGTGAGGAGCTATCAATGGCAAATGAACATAATGATCAGATCAGAATCGTGCAGGAGACGGTTGCAGGTAAGGAGATTACCTTTGCACATGTAATGGGTGGCCCGGCTCCGATCATATATCAGAAACTCGGATTAAATCCTCAGGTGGATTATCGTTCATCTGCAATCGGAATCATGAACATGACACCATCTGAGTCAGCAGTTATCGCATCTGATATTGCAGTGAAGAGCGGCAATGTATATCTTGGATTTGCAGACCGTTTTACAGGAACGATGATCATTACAGGAGAAATCTCAGATGTCATGTCCGCAATGACGGAAGTCGTAGATTATTTCCGCGATACGCTGGGATATGTGGTTTGCAATATTACCAAGAGATAGGAAGTAAGGCATGGAAGAACGAATAACGAGAGAAGAGCTTCTCGAAAGACTGTTTCATGATGATTATGAAAATCTGAAAGGAAAGAAACTTCGTCTGACGCGTGTACGGGTTCCGGGTAAGTCTCTTGATTTTGCACATGTAATCACTCCTTCAGATCCGGCTGTTTATCAGAACCTGGCACTCAACATCGGTGTTCATGAAGGAGAGGATCATACAGGTGAATCCATTGGTATTATGCGCGTTACGCCATGGGAGGCCATTGTGGTTGCAACAGATGTTGCAGTGAAGGCGGCAGATGTTCAGGTAGGATTTATGGATCGTTTCAGTGGAGCACTGATTATACTTGGCGGTTTATCGCAGGTGATGACCGCAGTAGAAGAAGTTGTGAAATTTTTTCGTGATGAGCTGCATTTCGATGTATGTGAGATTCACAAAAGCTGATAACAGGACAGGATAAAGAATGAAAAAAGTTTTCTTAATGGGGCGAAGTGAAGCTGGTAAGACTTCTTTGACACAGGCGTTGAAGGGTGAAGAATTACATTATCACAAAACCCAGTATACAAATTCAAATGAAGATACGATTGATTCACCGGGAGAATACGCAGAATCCAAGCATTTCAGCGTCGGACTGGCGTGTTTTTCTTTTGAGGCAGATGTTGTTGCAATCGTGCAGGCGGCAGATGAACCATTCAACTTATTCAGTGATGGCAGCAGATGTTTCCTTTTGAGACCGCTGATCGGTATTATTACAAAGGTTGATTCTCCATATGCTAATTTACCAATGGTTCGTCAGTGGATGCAGAATATGGGATGTGAGCATATTTTTGAGGTGAATAATGTTACACGTGAGGGTATTCCTGAATTGATGGCATATCTTCAGGATGATCTTCCGAAGCTCACACTTGAGCAGGCGAAGTTCAAGCAGAGCCTTGGTTTGAATGAATGGCAGCCACTTCCAGTGGGCGTGGATTATCCAGAGAATATCAAATAAAATATGACAGAGAGACATACAGAGATGTGTGTCTTTTTTTTATGTAATAATGGAAAATTACTCCGTAATGTTCCTATTACATAAAAACGCTCTGCGAGGATGCGACCAGATGCAGATGGAATATGTCTGCTACCTGGTAGAAAAATGAAAAGAATGAAAAGTTTTCAGAAATGAAACATAAAACATAGTAATAAACATCAAAAATAAATAATAAAAAGATGCAAAACATAGAAAAAATATACGTATAGCACAAAAATATTGACTGTATTTCTGAAAAATGATATGTTTTAAATGAAAAATGAAACAAAGATTGAAAGAAAAATGAAATCATAAAGGGGGTAATGAAATGGTAAAAGTCGGGATTATAGGATGTGGAAAGATTGCACAGGTTCGTCATATTCCGGAATATCTGGATAATCCGAATGCAAAGCTGACTGGCCTTTATGATCTGAATCTGCAGCGGGCAAAAGAACTTGCTGAAAAATATGACTGTAAGTCTTATGAAAGCGTTGAGGAGATGCTGGCAGATCCGGAAATTGATGCAGTCAGTGTATGTGTGGCAAATCATGTGCATGCTGAAATTACGATTGCAGCATTAAAAGCCGGAAAACATGTACTTTGTGAAAAACCGATGGCAACAAAATTAAAAGACTGCCAGATGATGGTGGATACAGCAGAGCAGATGAGCAAAAAACTTATGATCGGTCAGAATCAGAGATTTGCAAAAGCTCATGCAGAAGCAAAAAAACTCATCGAGCGTGGAGATATCGGAAGCGTTCTTACTTTCAAAACAACATTCGGACATGGCGGTCCGGAAACATGGAGTGTAGATGCTGGTCCGCAAAACTGGTTCTTTGATAAGAAGAGAGCTGCAATGGGAGCAATGGCAGATCTTGGAGTACATAAGACAGACCTGATCCAGTACCTGCTTAATGATACAGTAGAGGAAACAACTGCAAAAGTTACGACTCTGGATAAGAAAGACAGTAATGGAAACCTGATTGGAGTAGATGACAATGCCATCTGTATTTACAAAATGAAGAGCGGAATTATCGGAACGATGACAGCCAGCTGGACGTATTATGGTGAGGAGGATAATTCCACGATCATCTATGGAACAGAAGGAATGCTCAAGATTTATCATGACCCGAAATATTGTATCGAACTGATCCGCAAAGATGGAGGAAAAGTGTTCTACGATATTGATCAGATTCAGACAAATGATAATCAGACAAAATCAGGAATCATTGATGCATTTGTAGAATCTGTAGAAAATGACACAGAACCTGCTGTTCCGGGAAAAAGCGTACTCAGCGCAATGAAGGCAATTTTCGGAAGTCTGAAATCAAGCGAACTTGGAAGAACCGTTCGCGTAGATGAGGAGGAATTAGAATGAAGATAGGATTAGTCAGTGCAATACTCGAAGATTATGATTTCAAAAAAATGATCGATACGGTTTCTGGGATTGGCTATGAATGTGTGGAAGTTGCCTGCTGGCCGAAAGCCAAAGCAGAGCGTAGATATGCAGGAGTCAGTCACATCGATGTGGCAAATCTGGGAGATAAAGAAGCAGAAGAAATTCTTTCTTATTGCAAAGAAAAAAATGTAGAGATTTCTTCTCTGGCATTTTATCCGAATACCATGGATGGAAATCAGGAAAAAAGAGCTGCCAATATTGAACACTTATACAAAGTAATCGATGCAAGCAAAAAACTTGGAATTAACCTTATTACAACCTTTATCGGAAGAGATCAGACAAAGACAGTAGAAGAAAATCTGGAACTGGTAAAAAAAATCTGGATTCCGATCGTGCGTTACGCAGAGGAAAAGAAAGTTCGTATTGCAATCGAAAACTGCCCGATGCTCTTTGACGGAGATCAGTGGCCAGGCGGACAGAACCTGATGACAACGCCGGTGATCTGGAGAAAAGTTTTTGAGATTCTTGACAGTGATTATATCGGAATTAATTATGACCCGTCTCATTTTGTATGGCAGATGATTGATTACATCCAGCCGCTTTATGAGTTTAAGGACAAAATTTTCCATGTACATTATAAAGATATTAAACTCTTCAAAGACAAACTGAAAGAGTGCGGAACAATGGCATATCCGCTTCAGTACATGAAACCGAAGCTTCCGGGACTGGGAGATGTAGACTGGGGCAAATACGTGTCCGCATTAACGGATATTGGATTTGAAGGATATACATGCATCGAAATCGAAGACAAATCTTTTGAAGGATCTGAAGAAAGAGTGCTGGATAGCCTGAAGCTTTCTCTCAGATACATGAGACAGTTTGTAATCTGAGAAGTTGCTCTGAATAATTGAATTATTAAATAAAATGCTGAAATAATGCGGGGGAAAACCGCTTATTAAAAACAAACATATTCCAAAAGGAGGAAATGAATTATGAAGAAAACAGTAGTTTGCATGCTGATCGCTGCTATGACAATGGGTAGTATGGTTACTCCTGTATTTGCGGACGGAGAAGGAGATGCTAAACACATTTATGTACTGACAGCTCCGGAAGACCATGGCTGGACTGGTTCCGTAGCAACATTCGCAAAAGAAAAAATTGAAGAAGTAAATGACGCCGGAACTTACAGCGCAGAGCTGATCACATCTGCAGATGCAGCAGAACAGATCGTTAACATCGAAGACATTATTGCAGCTGGCGAAGACAACATCGCTGTTGTTATTCAGCCAATTGATGATACTGTTCAGTCTGCAATCCAGCAGCTGGTTGACGCTGAGATCCCATATGTAGCTTTTGACCGAATCATTGAAGGCGTAGCTGACAGTGCAGTATCCAACGTAAAAGGTGACAACGAAGGTATCGGTGCAGCATGTGCGGCTTACTATACAGAGCAGGGATTAAAACCTGGTGATGCAGTTTATGTATACGAAGGAGATACTTCTTCTGTAACAACTCTCCGTGATGAAGGATTCACAAAGTACCTTACCGGAGAACTGGAATACGATGGAAAAACAATTGCAGACGATGCAAAATGGTCTGAAGACGATCTGAAATCTATCACATATTCAGGTGCTATGAACTGGAGCCGTTCTGATACAAAGACAGCCTATGAATCTCTGCTCGGAGATGCATCCAACGCAGATATCAAATGGTTCTATGCAGAAGACGATGAACTTGCAATGGGTATCCTTGAAGCTCTTCAGGGCGGCGGAATCGACGATGCAACAAAAGAAAAATTCCTCGGAAATGCACCTTATCTGACAGGCTGTGGCGGACTGGATGAGCTTTATGCAGTACTTCGTGGTGAATCCTTCACAGATATCGCAGATCAGTTTGGTGGTATTGTATCTGTAACTTACAGTCCTGCAATGATCCAGACAGCAATCCAGGATATGGTTGATTATCTGGATGGAAAAGATGTAGAACAGGATCACGTAATTGCCTGCGAAATCGTAAATAAGGACAACGTAAAAGATTATCCTTCTTTCTAAATCGAGTAATTTTCGTGATATAATTCTTTTTAATAAGACAGAAATGGCGAAGGGAACTGTAAAGTTCCCTTCTGTCAGATAATTAAATGAATGCGTATCAGAGCAATGTATCAAAAAGCCCGGTAACTCGGGCGGGGAGGCGAGAATTATGAGTTTGCTGCAGATGAAGAACATCTGTAAGTCCTTCAGTGGGGTTCCGGTACTGAAAAATGTACAGCTTACAGTAGAAAAAGGAGAGGTGCATGCACTTCTTGGAGAAAATGGAGCGGGAAAATCAACACTTATGAATGTTTTGACAGGTGTATTTCCGCGTGATAAAGGCGAGATAGAATTTGATGGTAAGGAACTGAAAAATATTACAATAAAGCAGTCTGAAAACCTGGGAATAGCTTTTGTTCATCAGGAACTAAATCTGTTTAATGATCTGAAAGTATATGAAAATATTTTTCTTCAGAAAGAATATACGACTAAATTTGGATGTCTTGATAAGAAAAAAATGATTCAGGAGGCAGAGAGACTGTTCCAGGAACTGGGAGTGGATATTGATCCTACGCAGCAGGTTTCTAAACTGAAAACCAGCCAGAAACAGTTACTTGAAATATCAAAAGCACTGTTTTTTAAAGCAAAACTTCTGATTTTGGATGAGCCAACAACATCATTAAACAATGATGAGGTGGCACATCTGTTTGACATTGTCAATAATTTGAAGAAAAAGGGAACTTCCTTTATCTTTATTTCACATAAAATGCCGGAGATTTTCCGTCTGTCAGACCGATATACCGTATTCCGAAATGGAGAATTTATAGGTGCCGGAAATATAAAGGATACTACACCAGAAGATGTTACACGTATGATGGTTGGAGAGAAATATTCGGATCAGGATGTATATGAAAAAAGGTCGTTGGGTGATATAATCCTGGAACTGAAGGATTTCAGTGGAGAAGGTTTTCGCAATATCAATCTGGCAGTAAAAAAAGGCAGTATTGTTGGACTGACCGGCCTTCAGGGTGCCGGAAGCAGTGAACTGATGCAGTGTATGTTTGGTGTAACAAGAGCATACAGCGGCGAGATGCGGGCAATGGGCAAAGTTATGCGGGATCACTCTATTCATACAGCTATGAAAGATCAGATTGCGATGCTTGCTTCGAACAGAAAAGAAAATTCTGTGATTCCAGATATGAATATTCTGGAAAATATGTATCTGTCAGAACATACTCTTTCTGCATGGAAACCAGCTATTTCAAAAAAGAAAGAAATAGAGAGATATAAAAAATATAAAGAGATGCTGAATATAAAGGCAAATTCCTGCGAAGATTTAATTACATCATTAAGTGGTGGAAATCAGCAAAAAGTTTTTCTTGCACGTTGGCTGAATACAGATGCAGAAATTCTTCTTCTGGACAACCCGACACAGGGAATCGATGTAGGAGCAAAAGCAGAAATCTACAAACTGATCCTGGAACTTGCAAAGCAGGGCAAAACGATTCTGATCAATACTTTAGAAATACCGGAGATCCAGAAAGTTGCCGATTACTGTGCAGTATTTTATAACGGTGAGATCATTAAAGTTCTGGAACATCAGGAAATTGATGAGATGACAGTCATGATGTATTCAACAAATGCGGCGCAGGCAGAGGAGGGAAAATAAGATGAGTAAAAAGAATACAGCAGTTCCTGGACGTATCGCAGGATTTTTGGGAGAAAATAGTTATATCATTGTTTTTGTGGCAATTTTTATTGTATATGCACTGACAACAAACGGACTGACCTGGAGCGGTATGATGAATGTATTTCGTCATTCCGCAGTAATCGGTATCATTGGTCTTGGTATGGGACTTATCTGTATCACCGGTGAGATCGACCTTTCTGTAGGATCTATGCTGGCTCTGGATGGTGGATTTTCCGTTATCATTTTTAACATGACAAACAGCATTGTGCTTACATTCTTATTTGCAGTTCTGTTTGGCGCATTCTGCGGACTGATTAATGGTGTGATGGTCGGATGGATCCAGATGCCTGCATTTATCGTAACTCTGGCAACAATGCTGATCTATCGTTCTTTTGCGCAGTATTTCTGCCAGCATGTGGATAAAGCCCTGATCGGCGGCGGAAGTTCTGTGTACAAGATGGCAAACAGCCAGTCCTCTTATCAGACACTTTATAATTTTGGTAATGGAAAAGTATCTACGATTCCGATCGTTGGTCTGATCCTTATTATCATGACACTTGTTTTTGTATATATCACAACAAGTACAAAATATGGCAAAAAAGTATATGCAGTAGGAAGTAACATGAAAGGTGCACAGATGGCGGGAATCAATACCGCGGTTGTGAAAATTTCTGTATTTGTGATTGCAGGTGCGCTTGTTGGCATCGGTGCTTTCTTATGGATTGCCATGAATGCTTCTGCTGACCCGGCAACCACAGGAAACAGCTATGAAATGTATGCGATCGCAGCAGCAGTACTTGGCGGAATCAGCATGTCGGGTGGAAAAGGAAAATGTCTGGGAATTCTGTTTGGTGCAATGTCCTATACGATTATTGATAAAATTATTGTGTCCCTTAAAATGGACTCTCTTATTAACAACGCGATTAAAGGAATTATTCTGTTGATCGTCATCATGGTGCAGATTGTAGGTCCGCAGATCAAACAGAAATTCAAGAAGACAGAGTAGAAATACAGGAACATAAATATCTCTGTTAAACAGGCTCAAAATGCTTTATAATAGAAATGATTTTAATCTAAAACCTGAAAAAGAGAGAAAGTATGAAGAAGATAACTGTTTCGTTAATTGCTGAGAAAGCACAGGTATCACCGGCAACGGTATCAAGAGTTCTGAATCACAGAGAACTGGTGAAAGAGCCAACAATCCGAAAGGTTGAAGAGGTCATGCGTTCATTAGGGTGTCAGATGGAAAATACAGTCACTGTTTCAAAAGAGACACAGCCTCTGATCGTCCTGAATATCCCAGGTATTGAAAATGTATTTTATCAGGAAATTATTCGGGGAGCAAGAGTATCAGCGAAAGCACATGGATGTCATCTGCTGATACATGAATCGCATCTGAATAAAGGAAATATGCTTGATTTTTGCAATCTCCTTAGAAGAGTAGATGCAGCAGGAGTAATTCTTTTGAACCGTATATCAGAAGAAGCACTGAACCAGATCAGAATGATCGTGCCTCTTGTGCAGTGCTGTGAGTACAACGAGCATGCAGATTATCCATATGTCAGTATTGATGATACAAGAGCAGCAGAACTTGCAACGGAATATCTTCTGGCAAATGGAGGAAGTAAGATTGCCCTGATCAATGGACCTGGAAATTTTAAATATGCTAAGAGGCGTCAGGAAGGTTTTATGAATGCACTCCAGAAAGCTGAGGTTATGATTCCGAAACAGTGGATTGTTCAACTTCCGGAGGTAAGTTATGAGATGGCATATGCAGCAGTTTGCAGACTGCTGAATTCAGACAGCAGACCAAATGCATTTTTTACAATATCAGATGTTTTTGCGGCAGCGGTGATTCGGGCAGCAAAACGTTTTCATTTCCATGTGCCGAAGGATATTTTGGTGGTAGGATTTGACAACATTGAACTGTCATCGATGACTACACCTTCGATCACGACCGTCAATCAGCCGAAATTTCAGATGGGATATACTGCCTGTGAGATGTTATTGGAACTGATGGAAGATCCTCATGGGGAAATGAAATCGCTTTTACTTGATACAGAACTGGTGATCAGGGAATCAACATAAGAATAGAACAGCCGGAGATATTCCGGCGAATTCTTTTGCAGCAGGTGTGCCGGCGAGGGTGATTTGTGAGATTACAGAAGAAGATTCTGTAAAAAATATGTTTGAGGAAATTTACTGACAGAATATGTGACTTTATAGAAAAACACCGGAGCAGGTTATGAAATCTGTTCCGGTGTTTTCCTGAATATGTGTGCATTCTTAAGATATCATATCTGATTGTCTGATGCAGTATCACATATTATAGAAACATTGCATATTTTCTATTTTTCGTTTCATTATAGAATTACATTCCATCTTTCAGCACATCATAGTCTCTCAATACTTTCTCGATCACCGTTCCCTTAATGAAGTGGAGCAGAGGTTTCTTAATGATGCCGGCTCCCGGAATATCAATTTCCAGTGGAGATTTACCATCCATCAGCTTCACACTGCTGCTTAAGAGTTCACGGATATCGTAAACGCTTCCCCATACTTCCGGTACGCCACGGTCAACACCGAGGAGTCCATAAACAGCTTCCATCGCAGTTCTGACAGAGTATTCTGTGGTGAATACGGTATCACGCGGGGTATCTGCGAACTGGCCGAGGAATGCGAAGTTTACGCAGCCATCCGGGATTACGTCCGGGCGGTCACCTTTTGTTCTTGGCATGAAGAATGCGGTGATATAAGGCATCATGGTCGGTACGCACACTGCACTGTGTTCAGCAAGTTCATCAATCTGATCTTCCGGAACACCGAGATGATACAGCCACTCTGCGGTGATCTCTTTACCGGTACAGTCTTTCATAGGTTTCTTGATATAGTCGCCAAGTACATCTGTGAACAGACCATAAACCCATACGCAGACCTTATCTTTGTCCTGATCCTTGAACTGTCCCTGACGGTTGATGGTCCAGCTTAAGAGCCACTTGGAATCCTGACAGCTTACGATACCACCTGTAACAACTTTGCCGGTACGCGGATCACGTTTGCAAATGTCAGTAATATAAGGAATGATCTTGTCATCCAGAGTTGTGACGGTCGCGGATTCCCAGTTGGTCTTGTTGATATCGGAGCAGAATTTTTCCGGATGTCCGAAGGACGGATCCTGTGCTGCGATATTTTTCCAGAGTGACCAGCAGCCGCTTGTACGAACTTCCGCATCACCGTTTGGTGCATGGTTCTGATCACCGTAGATCGTGCCTTCTGTACAGCTTCCGTTGGTAACAAATACGAGGTCATTTTCAGTAAGGACGATGCCTTTTTCTACGCCATTGACTTTGCATTCGATTGCAGAAGCAATCTTCTTGCCATCCTTGAAATCAAAGATAACGTTAGTAACTTCAGTATTAAACTGGAAGTCAACGCCAGCATCTTCCAGATATTTCTGCATTGGAAGGATCAGGGATTCGTACTGGTTGTATTTGGTGAATTTCAGGGCACTGAAATCCGGAAGTCCTGCGATATGGTGGATGAAACGCTGGAAGTAGAGCTTCATCTCCAGAGCACTGTGCCAGTTTTCGAATGCGAACATGGTTCTCCAGTACAGCCAGAAGGTGGAATTGAATACTTCATCATCGAAAACATCTTCGATGGTCTTATCGTAGAGGTCTTCATCTTTAGTCATGAAGAGCTTCATGATTTCCATACAGCCCTTCTGGCTGAGGTTGAATTTGCCGTCTGTATGAGCGTCTTCTCCGCGATTTACAGTTGCACGGCAAAGAGAATAGTTTGGATCATGTTTGTTCAGCCAGTAGTATTCATCCAGTACGGAAACACCAGGTGTTTCAATAGAAGGAATGCTGCGGAACAGATCCCAGAGACACTCGAAATGGTTTTCCATTTCACGGCCGCCTCTCATGACATAGCCACGTGTTGGATCAAAGATACCATCGCAGGCACCACCGGCGATGTCCATAGCTTCCAGAATGTGGATATGGGAACCAGGCATCTGACCGTCACGAACGAGGAAGCAGGCAGCAGCGAGTGAAGCAAGCCCGCTGCCTACGATATAAGCGTTTTTGTCATCGACGCCTTCTGGCTTTTCCGGACGGGCGAATGCTTCGTAGTTACCGTTTGTATAATAAATACCTTTGCTGTTCTTTTCATATTTGCCGCGTTCTGTGTTGCGGTAATCAGATCTGGCAGATTCGGCTTTTTTGGCCTTTGTAGCTTTGATCTTTTTATTTTCCTGAGACGTTTTGGTAAGAATAGCTGCTGCGCCGGCTCCGGCTGCAAGTGCAACACCAAGTTTTAATCCTTTTTTAGACATGTAAAAAACCACCTTTCATTTGTTTGTGATGATGTGTAGCTTTCTTTTTCTGTCTCTTATAGTATTGCCATTTGCGGCCGAATTCAATTGACAAAAAATCTGGAATGAGTAAAAACTTATCATTTGTCGTGTTTTGTAAAGTTCTGAATGGAATTTGTGATATTTCCGTGGAGTGTAATGCACATATTTTTCCAGATGTCGGTATAGTCTGATTTCATTCCCTGTCGGATCCAGTCGAGCATGATTCCGACAAAACTGTATTTGTAAAAATCAGCGATGAAATTTTTCTGTTCGTTAGTAAGAAGTGTTTCTTTTGACTGCTCTTCGACAACACCCATGATAAGGTAATGAGTTAACTGGAAGAGAAAATTCTCAATCTGTTCCCGCCTGATTGCGTTGTAAGCATTTATAATGAAAGGCTTGTTTTCATAGACTGCTTCAAAAATCTGAAGAAGTCCTTCCTGCCAGGTATCATAGGTCTTTTTTCCCTGGAGAGCTTTACGTGATTCTTCGAGACATACCCATTCGACCAGATCGTAGATATCTTTGAAATGATAATAAAAAGCCATACGGCTGATGCCACAGTCGGTGGTCAGATCGTTGATCGTGATTTTGTTCAGCGGCTTTTTGAGAAGAAGTTTTTTCAGGGATTCTGCCAGAGCATGTTTGGTGATATTTGACATGGGATTCCTCCGTTTGTGTATTAGTTTTGAAGTGCATATTTCGGGATTTTGCCATATTTATGACAAAACACTTCACGGGATAGTGCCAGTGAGCAGTAACTGTTTATTATTATAATAGGATAACGGAATGTCTGCAAGGTTGACAGTTACTGGCACTGGTGAGAAAATTAGGATACAATTACTGTTTACTCAGTTGTTGTGAATGGTCAGATATAATGAACATCGGAGGTAGGATATATATGAGTGGATTAAAAATAAAACAGGAGTGGATGCAGAAAACAGTTGTTGTCTGGTTTGGCGCACTTTTATGTTGTCTGTTGTGGGGAAGTGCATTTCCCTGTATCAAAATCGGATATCGGCTGTTTGAAGTTGATGCAGTGGATACGGCATCGCAGATCCTTTTTGCCGGCTGCAGATTTACACTGGCAGGAATTCTGGCAGCTGGGATTGGAAGTGTAATAGAGGGACGTTTTTTACGTCCGGAGAGAAAAGCAGCAAAAGAAATTATCTGGTTAAGTCTGCTTCAGACGATCATTCAGTATTTCTTTTTTTATATGGGACTTGCACATACCAGTGGAGTAAAAGCTTCTATTATAGAAGCGGTGAATGTATTTATTGCGATTCTGGTAGCCGGATTTTTGTTTCATCAGGAAAAGATTACATCAAGAAAAATCACCGGCTGTATTCTGGGATTTGCAGGAGTAGTATTGATTAATCTGAATGGAATGAACTTTCAGTTCAGTCTTGCAGGAGAGGGAGCCATTTTCTTTTCTACGATCGCTTATGCATTTTCTTCGGTGTTTGTAAAGAAATTTTCTCAGAAATTTAATCCGGTCATGCTCAGTGCTTATCAGTTTATTATCGGAGGAATCGTGCTTATGGCAGCAGGAGGCGTTATGGGCGGACATATTACAAAAGTAACACCAAGTGGAATCGGACTGCTGGTTTATCTGGCGCTGGTTTCAGCAGTGGCATATTCCCTCTGGGGCATTCTTCTGAAATATAATCCGGTTTCAAGAGTTACAGTATTTGGATTTATGAATCCGGTATTTGGCGTGCTTCTTTCGGCACTTCTGCTGGGCGAAACAGATCAGGCATCCGGAATATTGGGATTGCTTTCACTTCTGCTTGTAAGTGTTGGAATTTATGTGGTAAACAGTGGAAAGTGACCATGGATGATCGAACATGAAATACAGCGTAAAAAATCGTAAAAATTATGGAAAAAACTGTTGACATATGAATGCCCTTATAGTAGAATAATCCAATGTGACATAGTGCGATGACTCCTGAGCCAAAGCCCCGGCAAAGGTGTTTTTATCAGCGGTTTCGGACATTTCCGCAGTATAGATTTGCACTGTTCACCAGGAATTTTATACATGATATTACGGATGACCGTAATTACACAAATTATCGTTGATAAATAACAGGAGGTAAAACCATGCAGACTTATATGGCTAATCCAGATAAAATCGAAAGAAAATGGTATGTAGTTGACGCTGAAGGCTGTACACTGGGCCGTCTGGCATCTGGTGTTGCTAGCGTATTAAGAGGAAAGAACAAACCGCAGTTCACACCACACGTTGATACAGGTGATTATGTGATCATCGTTAACGCTGATAAAGTTAAAGTAACTGGTAAGAAAATGGACCAGAAGATTTACTATCATCACTCCGATTATGTTGGTGGAATGAAAGAAACCACATTAAAAGAAATGATGGCTAAGAAACCGGAGAAGGTTATCGAGCTGGCAGTTAAAGGTATGCTTCCAAAAGGACCTCTGGGAAGAACCATGTACAAGAAACTTTTCGTTTATGCCGGACCAGAGCACAAACATGAAGCTCAGAAACCGGAAACCTTAACATTTTAATAGGAGGTAGGAGACATTGGCTAGCGCAAAATTCTACGGAACAGGAAGAAGAAAAAAATCAATCGCAAGAGTTTACCTTACACCTGGTACAGGCAAAATCACAATTAATAAAAGAGATATCGACGAATACTTCGGATTAGAGACTCTGAAAGTTATCGTTCGTCAGCCACTGGCTGCAACAGAAACAGAAGGCAAATTTGACGTTCTCGTTAACGTTAAAGGTGGCGGATACACAGGACAGGCTGGTGCCATCAGACATGGTGTTGCAAGAGCCCTTCTTGAAGCAGATGCTGAATACAGACCAGTTCTTAAAGCTGCTGGATTCCTTACACGTGATCCACGTATGAAAGAACGTAAGAAGTACGGTCTCAAAGCAGCTCGTAGAGCACCTCAGTTCTCTAAACGATAATTTATCGTTCAATATTGTATTATCTATCCCGGGAGCAATATGCTTCCGGGATTTTTCTAAAATTAATCTAATATCTTCTGATATTCAAAGCATTGATTCATTCATAATTTAAACAATTCAAATCAATTAAAATAAATTTCAATAAAAAAATCCTAAATTATATTAATAAAATAGAATAGCAAAAAAAGTATCTTCAAAAGGGAAGTTAAAGTAATAAAGATAAAATCTAATGGTGGATGTTATCCTCGGACCATAGTAATAGTAAGAAAAGGATACAATCGCGAGTGATAAAGTATCTTTAAACAATGGAAAAATAACATGAGGATGCAATTGAGAATGATAAAGTATCTTTAAATAATGGAAAAATAACATGAGGATGCAATTGAATATGGCAAAGCATCTTCGGGTTTAGGGCAAGATAAATTAAGGATGCATTTATCGGTATCTGATATATGAAGAATATCTGCAAAAGTATAGAGAAAATAGTTGAGGATGCACAATTATTAACAAAAGTATCTACATGAGGAATTGAGAAGCAAATGAAGATATAACAGGATACAAAAAAGTATCTTTAAATTTAAGGACTATCAAGTTGAGTCATAGTTTAAGTTTTATAAAAATAGCAATTGAATAAGCTATAAATTTGCGAATGGAAAACAGTAAATTAAATGAGAGAGAACAAATGAAATCAATAAATAAAACCAATAAAGGAGAAAGTGATTTATGCAAAAATTCAAAGATGCTTTACGTGAGGAGCAAAAACGATTGGAAGAGATAATTGCAAAGGCAAAAAAAGAGAATGAGCATATGCCGGAAGGCAATCTCAGAATATCAAAGCACAAAAACAGATGCCGCTATTATCATTGTGTACATGATAGAAATGGCATCTATATACCGAAAAGAAATATGATATTAAGAGAGCAATTAGCTCAAAAGGCATACAATAGCTCCATCATAAACATAGCAGAAGAGCAGCTTGCTAAAATAAATAAAATGTTGGAAATAGATGCGGATGAGGAAATGAAAAAAATGTATGATTCCTTGCATCCTGACAGAAAGAAATTAATAAATCCAATTGAGGATACCTGGGAGAATAATCTTCAAAAATGGTTTGCAGCACCATATCAAGGGAAAGAATTTCAAGAGGGCGCACCTATGATTTTAACTGAAAATGGAGAAAGAGTACGATCAAAATCCGAGAAGATTCTGGCAGATTATTTTTACAGGCAGAATATTTTGTATAAGTATGAAAAACCATTATATTTGAAGGGGTATGGCACCGTTTATCCTGACTTTACATTTTTGTCTTCAAAAACAGGGAAAGAGATATATTGGGAACATGAGGGGATGATGGATAAGCAAGAATATGCAAGAAATGCTGTTCGAAAAATAGAATTATATCAAAAAAATGGGATTTATCCTGGGGAACGATTGATTCTTACATTTGAGACGGAACAAAGTATGCTTAATCAGAATATATTAGAAAAATTAGTAGAGAAATATTTATAAACTACTGTAGCTGAATTTTAAATTGCTACGAAAAGTATCTGCAATGATGAGTATTTTTACTATGAAGATGATATTTGGGATAAGAAGGTATCTGCAGATCAAAGAAAAGCAAATTGTAGATGCAAGTATTTGTAGGGAAGTATCTTTAATTTGCAAAGAAAGCAAGATAAAGATACACTAATCAAGCTACAAGCATCTTCAAGTGCCATAGAAAGAAAAACAAGATGCAATCACCAGGCAGCAAGCATCTTCAAGTGCCATAGAAAGAAAAACAAGATACAATTGCTTATTAGGGATCATCTTCAAAATATGGAAAATACAAGTTGAGGATGCGTTTGTTCATAGTTGACAGAAATAAGTCATCTGCATACGAATTAACTATGTAAATGAAGATGCACTGCTGAAAACTAAGTAATCTACAAATGTAATTAAAGTGCGAATGAAGATACACTGCTGAGAATTAAGTAATCCGCAAAAGTTATTGAACAGCAGCTCAAGATGCACTGCCAGGCATTAGGGAACAATATCAGAAAGAAGGAGTTGTTATCCCCCAATACTCTCTGGTTTCCGGATTAAAAAATCCCCTCTTGACCTTTCGCCGCTTTTGCGGTATAGTTCTCTACACTTTGTTAAAAATAATTTGAAAGCTAGTGTACGAAAGGAGCGAGTTTTATGACTTTTTATCAGGAACTTCAGCTGAGCTCGACCGGTTCGAAGCAGCTGATCAAAAACACCACTGACCCGAAAGAAAAACGCAGACATATTTTAATCTATAATTTCAAAGTCTATCTGGTAATGATATTCTGTGTTGCGGTGGTATCGCTGTATAGCAAGTTTATTGGAAATGATAACAGTGTCGTAGGTGTAACTGTCCTGCTTGCGGTGCTTGTGCTCAGACAGGCAGACTTTGGAATCCGCACATCACATGGATTGCTCTCTATTGCCGGAATATTTGCTATTCTGATGACGGCACCACGTTTTGCAAACACACTGTCACCAGTACCTGCATTTGCAGTAAATGTGATTGCAATTCTTCTTCTGATGATTCTTGGATGCCACAATGTGATCATGTACAATCATTCCACTTTTGTACTGGGGTATTTACTTCTGCTTGGCTATGATGTGACAGGAGCATCATACATAAAGCGAGTGGAAGGCCTTGCGGCAGGTATGATCTTGTGTATGATCATTTTCTACAAGAATCAGAAAAACAGACCGTACAGAAGAACCTTTCTTGATCTGTTTCGAGAATTTGATCTTCATTCAGCGCGTGGCAGGTGGTATCTGAAACTGACATTCATCGTATCAAGTGCGATGCTGTTTATGAATCTTCTTGGACTTCCAAGAGCTATGTGGGCAGGAATTGCCTGTATGTCAGTATGCCTTCCATTTACAGAAGACTGCGTTGCAAGATCAGGAAGCAGATGGCAGTTTAATATAGTAGGCTGTGCGATATTTATCGTGCTGTACCTGGTGCTTCCGGAGTCAATGTATCCGTATATTGGTATGATTGGTGGAATTGGAGTTGGATATTCAGCAGGATATGCATGGCAGACAGTATTCAATACTTTTGGCGCATTGTCCATCGCAGCAGGATTATTTGGAATGCCGGCTGCGGTTGCACTTCGTATCGGCGCAAATGTATTTGGTTCGGTCTATACCGTAATTTGTAATAAAATTATTGACAGAGTAGCGACATATTTCGCTGTAAGAAAAAGTGCGGAAGAATAAAAACAGGCTTAAAATAACAGATATGAATCACAGAATCCGGGAGCATAGCCAAAAGACTTTGCTTTCGGATTTTCTATGTTATAGTAGCATACTACTCCGTAATGTTTACATAGATAAAAAAACTCTACCGGGATTCGGTTAGATGAATTTGGAATATGTTTGCTAAAGCAGACTGCATCTAGCGCGCAAAGCGTAGTAAGTCCCTCAAAGATTGAGAGATTCAGAGAGTTTGAAGCGGACTTGTCCGCTTGGTTTGCTGTATAGAAAGAAAAGCAAGCGAAAAATGCCCTATGGAGGAGCAAGTTCAATGGAAGCCCACGAAAATGGTGGCAGAAAATGACTACATGAAGAGTAAGCTCGTACAAAGTCAACCAAATTTCAGCCAGTCGGATGATCTGGGGACAAGTAAGTACCCAGCGAGTCAAAAAAGTACCAGTTGATGGAAGAAGAAAGGAATTCTTGGTGAACGTATCGGGAGTGCCGAATAGAAAATAATAATCAGGTAAGAAAAACCAGAATCTTCAGAAATGAGAGTTCGGGTTTTTAATGTATAGAAATTAGAATTGACAGAAAAGATAGAAATTAAAAGTTATAAATGAAAATTAAAAGAAAAATAATACAAAAATATATTGAATAAAAAATAATGATAAAATTCGTGAAAATAAACAAAAATTTATATATGTGAATTTTAAAAAGAAAAACTTTTGTGCATTATGTGCAAAAAAAAAAAAAAACTTTGTATATTTCGGCAATTTTACCAAAAACTAATTGACAAGATTGGTACAATGCGATATAAAAAATATATCATAATAAAAGAGAATTAAATTCATGTATGTGAACTGATGAGAAAACGATTAAAAAGAACGGGAGGGGCGAACATATGAGCGAAAGGCAAACACCATTGCTAAAAGTATATGGCATCACAAAAACATTTGGTTCGGTAAAAGCACTGGACAATGTTGGTTTTACATTAGAAGCTGGTGAAGTTCATTGCCTTATGGGTGAAAATGGAGCGGGAAAATCGACATTGGCTAAAATCGTAGCAGGTGTCTATTCTCTGGAGGAAGGACAGATCGAATTTGAAGGAAAAAATGTAGAAATACATACTCCTGCAGATGCGATCAGACTTGGTATTGGAATTGTTATGCAGGAATTTTATTCAATGCCTCACCTTCCTGTTTATGAAAATGTTTTTCTGGGACATCAGGAAGTATTTAAAAAAGGAATCGTACTCGACAAACATACCTGTATAAAGAAGACCAGAGAACTGCTTGAAATGTTTGGAATGGAGAAGCAGATCAGTCCGTTAAGTCGATTAAGTACATTATCTGTCGCAGAACAGCAGATCGTTGAAATTATAAAGGCAGTTTCTTATGATTCCAAAATTATCATTCTGGATGAACCAACAGCATCACTGACGAGCAAAGAAACAGAAAGACTTTTTAAAGTTGTACGTAAATTAAAAGAAAAAGGAATTGGATTTGTCATTGTATCCCACAGATTCAATGAAATTTTTGATATTTCAGATAAAATTACGGTTCTCAGAGATGGATGTGAAGTTCTTAGAGATTTCCCGATGAAAGAAATGACAGAAGAAAAGCTTATTCAGGCGATGGTTGGACGTGAAATCAAAGATCTCTACGGAACCAGGGTAGAACGAAATGGTGAATGCAGACCGATGCTTCAGGTAAGAAATTTATCTGATTCATGGGATTTCATAAAAGATTTATCTTTTACTGCATACAGTGGGCAGATCCTAGGAATCGCAGGACTGGTAGGAGCCGGACGTACAACATTGGTAAGATGTATATTCGGAGCAGAAGATCGTAAAAGTGGAGAGGTTCTTGTAGATAGCGAGAACATTAAAGCAAATTCACCGGGAGATGCAATTAAAAAAGGTCTTGCGTTGGTGACAGAGAACAGAAAAGAAGAAGGATTACTGCTGGATACCCCTATTTTTATTAACATGGGATTTGCCAAGACGGCGAATGGCAAGAATACAGTTCTTAATTTTGCGAATGAATTTAAAGATGGCAAGAAAATGCTGGAACAGCTGCATGTGAAAGCCGGCAGTCTCAGAGATCCGGCAAGAAGCCTCTCGGGAGGAAATCAGCAGAAAGTAGTTCTTGCAAAATGGCTGCTTACCAATCCTAAAGTGCTGATTCTGGATGAACCGACCAGAGGAATTGATATTTCTGCAAAATCAGAAATATATACAATTCTTAGACAACTGGCAGCAGATGGTGTGTGTGTGATTGTTGTTTCTTCTGAATTGCCAGAGGTTCTGGGAATTTGTGACAGAGTACTTGTTATGAAGGATGGTTATTTTACACATGAATTTACTGACATCGCAAATCTTACAGAAGAAGACATCATGAAAGAAGCATCTTTTGGAAACAGAGTAGATGTTACAAGCGGGAAAGGAGCAGAATAATGGGAAATGCAAAGGAACAATCAAAGATAAAAGTAATTTTGGAAAATTATAAATCAGAGGTGACAATGGGTGGTGTCCTGATCATTATGTACATCTTCCTCTGTTTTATGTCGCCGGTATTTTTTACAGTGAGAAATATGACAAATATTTTATCATCTGTAGGTTTTACAGCAATTCTTGCACTTGGTCAGACTTTTGTAATGCTAACAGGTGGTATTGACCTTTCGGTAGGAAGCGTCTTAGGTATCAGTTCCATGCTTGGTGCAATGACACTGGTAAGAACCAACAGCATTATCGCAGCAATCTTGGTAGCACTTCTTGTAGGTGGTTTGGTTGGTCTTTTTAATGGTGTGATGGTATCTTATTTTAAACTTCCGGCGTTCGTAGTTACACTTGGTACTATGAAAATTTGCCGTAGTGCAGATTATTTGATCAGTGATGGACATTCCGTAAATAAACTTGGAGATACATTTAAGAGTATTGCAGGTGCAGAAATTTTCAAAGGTTTCAGGGTTTATTATGTAGGAATCATTATTCTCTTTATTGTGATCGGATGGGTACTGGCAAACACAAAGCTCGGAAGATATACATATTCAATCGGAAGTAATGATACAGCAACAAGACTGGCAGGTGTAAATACAAAGAAATTCAGATTATATCCATATATTATTTCTGGTGTACTTGCCGGTCTAGGAGGAATTCTGATGGCTTCCAGATTTGGTGCAGTCGATCCGAACTATGGAACAGATTATGAAATGAATACGCTGGCAGCAGTTGTAGTCGGTGGATGTGCAATGACAGGTGGTAAAGGAACCATTATAGGTACAGCAGTTGGTGTTATCCTTATGGGTGTCTTAAATAACGGACTTGATATCAGTGGTATTTCACCATACTGGCAGGGCGTTGCAGTCGGAATAGTACTAATCGTTGCATTGTTATTTGATTTCTTTACTGATAAGAAAAAAGATTAAACAGTTAAGATGTAAATGAATAATTAAAATTTTTATAAAACAAGGAGGATTTTGTAAATGAAAAAAAGAGTTGTGAGCGTATTAATGACAACATTGCTGGCATGCGGTATGTGGACAGGGACTGTTTATGCAGCTGATGTAGCAGAAGAAAATGCAGATGCAGCGAAAGAACTGACCCCATCCGATGATGCGATTTCCGCAGCAAAAGGAAAAACGTTTGCGTATGTTACACCTTCAACAACAACTCCATATTGGAACTGGGTAGAAGATGGTGTACAGGCACAGTGTGACGAATATGGAATTGAACTGATTGTTTATGATTCAAAAGATGATTCTGCAACACAGCTGTCCAACGTTCAGAACGCAATCACAAGAGGCGTAGATGGTATTATCATTTCTCCGACAGACAGTGCTTCCTGCCCGGCAGTCCAGGATGAGGCAGAATCCGCAGATGTTCCGCTGGTTGTATGTGATGTAGGAAGTGACGAAGACAACTATCTTACATATGTTTCCACAGATAACTATGGCGGAGCAAAGGCGGTCGGCGAATATCTTGGTGAATATCTGAAAGATAAAGGACTTGAAGGAAGTATTGGTGAGATTACAATCCCTCTGTCACGAATCAATGGACAGAAACGTTCAAGCGGTTTTGCAGATGGTCTTGCTGAATCAGGATACGAAGTATCAACTGTTCTTGAGAGTAGCGACTATACAATGGATGAGGCTGACGGACAGGCAAGAAATATCGCAACAGCAAATCCGGATCTGATAGCAATCTTTGCAAACCATGACGCAGCAACAAACGGAACTATGGCAGCTCTTGATGACCTGGGACTTGGCGCAGATGCTGGTGATGATCAGGTTTTCGTAGCTTCTTTTGACGGAAGTACAGAGTGTGTAGAAGCTCTTAAAAACGGTGAATGCCTTGTATGTGGTGCACAGCAGGCAAAGAATCTTGGAAAACAGTCTGTAAAGGCTATCGCAATGGATCTCAATGATGAAGAGGTTGCAAAACAGGTTCTTTTGGATGTAGTACTTCTTACTGCTGATAATGTAAATGATTACACAGACTTTATCGAAGAAAACGTCTGCACAGTAGAATAAAAAATGAGGGCAGGCAGATGCGGGTATGTAGCTGTCTGCCCGGAAAGAAGAGGTGTATAAATATGATTCCAAAGGTAGAGAAAATTTTAGACTTGTCACAGGAAATCTATCATGCATGCCCGGCATGGCCTACATATGATTGTGTGATTGTAGATTATGAAGCCAGACATGTGACACATGATTTTGTAGCAGAAAAGATAACGATGGATGCCCATACGGCTACACATATTGATGCACCATATCATTTTCGCGAAGATGGTCTGAGAATAGACGAACTTGATCCGATGTTATTCCAGGGACGTGGAGTGGCATTTGATCTTACCAAAGTAAAAGATTATAGTAAATACGAAGATATACGTGACAGAGGTGTTACAGTAGAAGATCTGAAAGCATGCAATGTGGAACTCAAAAAAGATGACATTGCACTGATTTATACAGGATGGGCGCAGAAAAGAGCTGAGACAAAAGAATATATGTATGGATGGCCATATCTTACCAGAGAAGCTTCACAGTGGCTTGTGGACAGTGGTGTCAAAGCTGTTGGAGTAGACGGACTCAGTGTAGGCGGCTGGGGAGAAGGATGTGGTGTCCCGGCACATGAAGTACTTCTTAATAATAATATCCTTGTTATAGAAGAACTTTATATGGATCAGGAGCTTTTTGAAGAACCAGAATGGTATGTGGTGGCTCTTCCGATCAAACTGAAAGGATTTGGCGGTGCACCTACAAGAGTTGTGGCAATAAAATTTGCTGAGGAATAATTATGAACAGGAAAATTTGCTGCCCGGATTTTGCATTTCCTTTAATGGAGCATGACAAAGTACTCAAATTGATTGCTTTGCTGGGAATGAAGGGCATTGATATAGGCTTATTTGAAAATCGTTCTCATATACAACCATCGGATCAGTACAGAAATCTGAAATATCATGCATCTGAGTTAAGAAAGAAGACGGAAGATAATGGACTGTCCATCAGTGATGTCTTTGTACAGGGAGATAAAGATTTTCATAGATTTGCGGCGAATCACTATGATGATAAAGAACGGGAACAAAGCAGAGAACTTTTTCTAAGAACACTGGAATATGCAGGAGAGTGTGGTGCACAGCATGTTACTGCACTTCCTGGAGTTCATTTCGCACAAGAATCATTTGCACAATCATATGATCGTTGCGTGGAAGAACAGAAGTGGAGAGTTGAAAAAGCAGCTGAATATAACATCTCGTATGGGTGCGAGGCTCATATAGGTTCGATCTGTGCAGATATAAAGATAGCGAAACAGTTGTGTGAAGATTCTGGAATGAGATTGACGCTTGATTATTCACATTTTGTAAGGGAGCATCTTACGGATGAATTCGCTGATTGTTTGATACCATATGCGACGCATTTTCATATACGGGGAGCGAGTGATGGAGTACTACAGGCAGCAATGAAAGATAATCAGATTGATTTTAAACGAATTCTTTCAAAGCTGGATGATGCTAATTATACTGGATGGTTCTGCGCAGAATACTGTTGGACACCTGAATGGGAAGACTGTTATAAGAATGATAATATTTCAGATATAATTCTTGTGAGAAATTTTCTGATGCAAAATTAATAAAAGTGTGGTAAGGAGGGGATGGATTGGCAGTAAAATCGGCAGAACGAGTATTAAGGATATTTGATCTCCTCACGGATTACCCGGATGGCCTTAGTAATAAAGAAATCAGTGAAAAATTGGGTTATGCACCCAGCAGTACAATTGGACTTGTAAAAACTCTGAAAATGGAAGGATATCTGGAAACAGGTATTCACAAAACATATCGGCTTGGGGGAAAACTGGTACATCTGGGAAACATAGCAGCTTCTTATATGGATATAAATGAACTCTCAGCACCAGTTCTCAAAGAGTTGATGACGAGTCTTGGTGAAACCTGCTTTGTAGGTGTTTTATCAAAGGATGAGGTGGTTTATATAGCAAAAGCCAGAAGCAATTATACAATTAATACGAATGCAGATATCGGTTCTAGGAAACCAATTTACTGCACTGGATTAGGAAAGGCTTTTCTTTCGTTTGTAGATACAAAAGAGTCTGAAAAATTAATGGAAGGAATAGAATTCCGACAGTATACAGATAAAACAGTAAAAAATTCGTCTGAACTGAAAAAACAGATAAGCTATTTTAAAAAACAGGGATATGCCGTGGATGATGAGGAAATAGAAGCTGGATTATGGTGTCTTGCTGTTCCTGTATATAATGGAAATGGGCACATGATTGCATCAATCAGTACATCGGGACCAAGAACTAGAATGTTGGAGAAGGTTGAACTGATTAAAAAAGAAATGTTGACAGCTTCGGATGTTTTGTCAAAGAAAATGGGATATTTCAGAAGAAATAATTAAATAGTGTGCTGACATAATTTTTATAATGCACGGGTTTGCTTCGGCACCCGTGCATTCCCCATGTATGTGAAAATAATAAGATACAAGAACAAACTTGTGTTCAAAAAAGGAGGCGTGATATAATAAAAAGAACGCTTGCTATTGCTTTTATGACAAGGGGAAAGACTTTGAATAGTTGGTCGCAGTCAGATAGAATATTATCAATGATGTTCATCTTGGGTAGCAGATTGGCTCAGAGTTTTAAAACTGGATGAGGGTTGCTTTATTTTTCCAGTGCAAATGGCGCACTGACGATCAGCGTCAGCAGTAGAAATTGTTTTGTTCCCAGAAAAATGGCAAAGAAATGTTACACACTTTCTAAAATAGTGTTGGATTCCTATGTACGCGCAACTGGATGCCGAAAAGAATATGTCTGGGAAAATGACTCCATGAGTGGAAATAACTGGAACAAAGTGCCGACAACACTGATTGAATTAGGGTATATGTCGAATCCTTCTGAAGATCGGAAGATGCAGACTGCCTCGTATCAGAAAAAGATGGTAAAGGGACTTGCGAATGGGATTCGAAAATATCTGATAACTGGCTGATTGATGAATGAAGATTTACCATATCAGAAAACTATGTTAGATTATGTGGCGGCAGACACCAGCGGTCACGAAATATACATAATGAGGAGAGTACTTATGACATATTTAGGAGAAGAAATCAAGAAACTGGGATTTGGACTGATGCGTCTGCCAAAGATTGATGACGACAATATTGATATCGAGCAAACCAGGAAGATGGTAGACCTTTTTATGGATGCCGGATTTACTTATTTTGATACTGCATGGGCGTATGCGAGAAGTGAAGATGTGATCCGCCAGGCACTGGTAGAGTGTTACCCGAGAGAAAGCTTCAAACTTGCGACCAAGAATGCAGCATGGATCAACTGTAAGACGAAGGAAGATGCGACAGCACAGTTTGAAATATCCCTGAAACAGACAGGAGCAGGATATTTTGACTTCTATCTGCTCCACAATCTCGGTGAGATGAGAACACAGTATTTTGATAACTTTGATCTCTGGAACTGGGTATAGGAAAAGAAGACAGAAGGCCTGATCAAACATGTGGGCTTTTCTTTCCATTCCACACCGGAAGAACTGGAAGTAATTCTGAACGCACATCCTGAGATGGAATTTGTACAGCTTCAGATCAACTATGCAGACTGGGAGAATCCGGCAGTTCAGTCAAGAGCATGCTATGAAGTTGCACATAAGCACGGCAAACCGGTCGTCATCATGGAACCAGTCAAGGGTGGCATGCTTGCAACTCCACCGGAAAGTGTAGAAAAAATCCTCAAAGATGCAGAACCGGATGCATCTGCAGCGTCCTAGGCAGTTTGTTTTGCAGCAAATCTCGAAGGTGTGATCACAGTACTTTCCGGAATGAGCAACATCGAACAGATGCAGGATAACCTTTCTTATATGAAAGATTTCAACGGACTTTCTGATAAAGAGAAAGAAACTCTTGACAAGGCGCAGGAAGAATTAAAGAAAATTCCGCTGCTCCCATGTACGACCTGCAATTATTGTGCAAAAGTCTGTCCGAAGGAGATTGGAATTTCCGGTTCTTTCACTGCAATGAATTATCTGACATTGTACGGAAGCAAAGCACAGGCACTTCATCAGGAAAACTGGCTTGTCGGTAGTCATGGCAGAAAATCTGCAACAGAGTGTGTGAAATGCGGCAAATGCGAAGAAGTCTGTCCGCAGCATATCAAGATCCGTGACGAACTTGAGAAAGTTGCTGAAAATCTCTTAAAGTAATCTCATACGAAAATGCAGAGGCATTCTTGAATGGTAATGCGCTTTTCCTTGACATGATTACTTTGGGTTGGTAAAATATTAGCAGGTATAAAGATTGAAGAGGCGTTGATTTTTATTCTGAATCAACGCTCTTCTTATGTTGAGGAGGTAAAAGAGATGTTAAAAGTATGGATTGCAGGTGCCAGCGGACAGATTGGACGCGCCCTGAATGATGTGCTTGATCCAATGCAGATTGAAGCACTGAACACAGATCTTGATGAACTGGACATTACAGATACTGATGAAGTCATCAATTTCGGTACAGTCAACCGCCCGGATGTTATCATCAACTGTACTGGTATCACAGACACCGATGAGTGTGAAGCGAACCCGGAACATGCGTACCGTGTCAATGCCCTCGGTGCAAGAAACTTAAGTATCGTTGCCCGTAAATGTGGATCTAAGATCGTGCAGCTTTCTACAGATGATGTTTTTGACGGACAGAGCAAGAAACCGTATACAGAGTTTGATGATACCAATCCGCTGACAGTATATGGCAGATCCAAAAGAGCCGGAGAAAACTATGTCAAAGAATTTACGCACAAGCATTTTGTTATCCGAAGTAACTGGGTGTACGGACATGGTGGACACAACTTTGTAAACCGCGTGCTGGCAGCGGCAGAAGCAGGAAACGGACTTTCTGTTGCATCCGATCAGTTTGGTTCTCCGACCAGTGCAAAAGACCTGGCAAAGATGATCATGTATCTGATCAGCACCAACGAATATGGAACCTACCATGTAACATGCAGAGGTGTATGCAGCCGGTACGAATTTGCGCAGGAAATCTTAAAACTTGCAGGTAAGGATATAGAGCTGAGAGCTGTTCCAACAGAGCAGTCAGACCTTTCGGCAGTCCGACCACCGTATGCGGTTCTGGATAACTTTATTCTCCGTATCATCGAAACGTATGATATGCCAGAATGGAAAGAATCACTGAAAGAATATATGCAAGAAAGAGCGGAGGATTAAGATGAAAGAAAAAAATGTAAAGACAAAAACTCCGAATAAAAAAGCCATTGGTCTGACAACGAAGATCTTCATTGCGCTGATCGCAGGTGCAATCCTCGGTATCGTGCTTTGTTATCTGGTGCCGGACAGCAGTTTTAAGAAAGATGTCATTGTTGAGGGCGTTTTGTATGTTATCGGACAGGGATTTATCCGTCTGATGAAGATGCTGGTCGTACCATTGGTATTCTGTTCTCTGGTCTGCGGAAGTATGGCGATCGGGGATACCAAGAAGCTTGGAACCGTAGGTGTGAGAACTCTGGTATTTTACCTTGCAACAACTGCAATGGCAGTTTGCGTTGCACTTGGTGTCGGAAATCTGATCAATCCTGGTGTCGGACTTGACATGAGCGCGATCCAGAGTTCTGCGGCATCCGTGGAAACCATGGAAGCAACGTCACTCACTGATACGATCCTCAACATCATTCCGGACAACCCGATCAATTCTCTGGCGAGCGGAAGCATGCTTCAGGTTATCGTATTTGCCCTGATCGTAGGTGTGATCCTCGCGAAGATGGGAGAGCGTGCAGAGACTGTAGCAAACTTTTTCAGCCAGTTCAATGACATTATGATGGAAATGACCATGATGATCATGAGCCTTGCCCCGATCGGCGTTTTCTGTCTGATCAGCCGTACCTTTGCAAATATCGGTTTCAGTGCATTTATTCCGCTAGCGAAGTATATGATCGGTGTACTGCTTGCCCTGGCAATCCAGTGTTTCGGTGTATACCAGATCCTGCTCAAGATCTTTACCGGTTTGAATCCGATTCGTTTTATCAAGAAATTTTTCCCGGTTATGGCATTCGCATTCTCAACTGCTACATCCAATGCGACCATTCCGATGTCTATTGATACCCTTTCCAAGAAGGTTGGTGTATCCAAGAAGATTTCTTCCTTCACGATTCCGCTTGGTGCGACCATCAACATGGATGGTACTTCCATCATGCAGGGCGTGGCTGTTGTTTTTGCGGCGCAGGCATTTGGTATCCACTTAACCCCGATGGATTATGTAACGGTTATCGGAACAGCAACACTTGCTTCTGTAGGTACTGCCGGTGTTCCGAGTGTAGGTCTGGTAACTCTGACTATGGTATTTAATTCAGTAGGTCTTCCGGTTGAGGCAATTGGTCTGATCATGGGTATCGACCGTATCCTGGATATGACAAGAACAGCAGTCAACATCACCGGTGACGCTGTCTGCACAACGATCGTTGCACATCAGAACGGCGCTCTGGATAAGAAGGTCTTTAACGAAACAGAATAAAAGCAGAGTGATCTGTAAAAAACGACTGTACATGATGTATGGTCGTTTTTTATGTAATAGGAAATTACTCTGTAATGTTCCTATTACATAAAAACGCTCCGCGAGGATGCGACCAGATGCATGAGGAATATGTCTGCTGAAGCAGACTGCATCTGGCGCGCAAAGCGTAACAAGTCCCTCAAAGATTGAGGGATTCAGGGAGTTTGAAGCGGACTTGTCCGCTTTGTTATACAAAAAACCGGTTGCATTCGCCATATGGCTTCGGCTATAATACGAGATATCAGGATTGCAGAAGTGCAAATACGCACAGCAGTCCGTATAGATCAGTTAAATGAAAGAGAGAATACTATATGAGTATATTAAATGTAGAACATCTGACCCATGGCTTTGGTGACAGAGCAATCTTCTCAGATGTTTCTTTTCGCCTTCTTAAGGGAGAACATATCGGACTTGTTGGCGCAAATGGTGAAGGTAAGTCCACGTTTATGAGTATCGTGACAGGAAAACTGATGCCGGACGAAGGTAAAGTAGAGTGGGCAAAAAATGTTCACGCAGGATACCTTGACCAGCATGCAGTCCTGGAAAAAGGAATGACGATCCAGGAAGTCCTGAAATCTGCATTTGATCCACTTCTTCAGAAAGAACAGCGCATGAATGAAATCTGTGATCTTCTTGGAAGTGCAGATGAGGAAGAAATGAACGTGCTGATGGAAGAACTCGGTACGATTCAGGATGAGCTGACATTGCATGATTTTTATGTCATCGATTCCAAGGTTGAAGAAGTTGCAAGAGCACTCGGACTTCTGGATCTGGGGCTTGACCGGGATGTTACAGACTTGAGCGGCGGTCAGAGAACAAAAGTCCTTCTTGGCAAGCTGCTTCTGGAGAAACCGGACATTCTTCTTCTGGACGAGCCGACAAACTACCTCGACGAAGAACACATCGCCTGGCTGAAACGTTATCTTCTGGATTATGAAAATGCATTTATCCTGATTTCTCATGACATTCCATTCCTTAACGAAGTGGTAAACATCATTTATCATATGGAAAATCAGGAACTGAACCGTTACGTAGGTGATTATGATCATTTTCAGGAAGTTTATGCAGTCAAGAAAGCACAGCTCGAGGCGGCATACCGCCGTCAGCAGCAGGAGATCAGTGAACTTAAGGACTTCGTTGCCAGAAACAAGGCAAGAGTTTCTACAAGAAATATGGCAATGTCTAGACAAAAGAAACTGGATAAGATGGATGTGATCGAACTGGCAGCGGAAAAACCGAAGCCGGAATTCCATTTCCGTTATGGCAGAACACCGGGCAAGATGCTTTTTGAGACTCATGACCTGGTGATCGGCTACGATGAGCCGCTTTCCAAACCACTGAACTTTACAATGGAACGTGGACAGAAGATTGCTCTTGTCGGAACAAATGGTATCGGAAAGACAACACTTCTGAAAAGTATCCTCGGCCTGATTCCTTCACTTAAAGGTAACTGTGAACGTGGAGAAAATCTGCAGCTGGGATATTTTGAGCAGGAAGTAAAGGGGGATAACAAAACAACCTGTATTGAAGAACTGTGGCAGGAATTTCCTTCCTATACACAGTATGAGGTGCGTTCTGCACTGGCAAAATGCGGTCTGACCACAAAACACATTGAGAGTCAGGTACGCGTCCTGAGCGGTGGGGAGCAGGCGAAGGTACGTCTGTGCAAACTGGTCAACAGAGACACAAACGTACTGCTTTTGGATGAGCCGACCAACCATCTGGATGTCGATGCCAAGGAAGCCTTAAAGAGTGCACTCAAAGAATACAGAGGCAGCATCCTTCTGATCTGTCATGAGCCGGAATTCTACCAGGATGTAGTAAATGAAGTCTGGGATATGAGTAAATGGACTACGAAGGTATTCTAAATAACAGGAGGATTTATGCAGAAAGAGTTAAACCACAAGGTTCGTAAATGTTTCAACGAGGGGATATACAATGTCGCGCGCTATACAGAAATCGTACTTTCAATCATTATTTTGATTGTGATCGCGCTGGCTGGGATCCGCCTGATCTTTACGATCACAGAAATACCGATCATGGACATGGACATAGATTTCTTTACAACATTTCTTGCAAATGGTTTATCTCTGGTAGTCGGAGTTGAGTTTGTAAAGATGCTCTGCAGACATTCAGCACAGACTGTTGTTGAAGTATTGATGTTTGCAACAGCCCGACAGATGGTAGTGGAACATATGAAACCATCACAGACACTGATCGGTGTGATCGCGATCGCAATCCTGTTTGCCATCAGAAAGTTTCTGATGACAGAGGATGACGATATGGCGCATGCTCCGGTCAAAAAGCATGCAGATATGAATAAAGATGAGAATGTAGATGAGAAAGAATAAATTATCTCCTGCCCTTACTTAATGTACTGTTGTGATAATCAGAGGAGAAGGTCACATCACGGCCGAACCATGCCGGAGCGGTGTAAGCGTTGGCTGCATCCTCGGATGGGAATTCTACCTCTGCGAGCAGCAGTCCCTCGTAATCATCATGAAAAACATCCAGCTCGATCGTAAGCCCGTCTTTTTCAGGGATCAGATAACGAGTTTTGGAGATAACAAGCCCATCTGCTTTGGGTTTAAGATGTTCATAGGCCTCCTGCGTCAGTGGAAGATTATATTCTTCTCTGGCCATGAGGCCTTTTGATTTGTATGTGAGAAAATATTCATCATCCTGTCTGCGGATACGTACGACCGGGGAAGTACAGAGATATCCCTGCTCGATTCTGTGAAACGGATAATCAGAGAGATTTTTTTGAAGCTGTTCTTTTTCTATAAGATATTTTCTTTCGATTTCCATCTTGGGGACTCCTTTTTTGAGAAAAATGATTTATTATTTTGTGGATTAGTATATCTCTTTTGGGACGGAAATGCTATACTGAATGACAGAAGGATGGCTCAAAAATGTTATTTATAAGGAGGTTTCTATGAATAAAAAAGTATATATTTTTCTGGCAGATGGATTTGAAGATATTGAAGGTCTGACCGTGGTGGATCTGATGCGACGTGCAGACATTGATATAAAAACAGTTTCGATCAAGAAATCAAAAGAGATCACAACCTCACATGGAATCACCATACTGACGGACCTTACATTTGCAGAAACAGATTTCACGGATGCGGATATGCTGGTACTTCCGGGAGGAATGCCGGGAACAAAATATCTGAATGAATATCAGCCGCTTCGTGACCTGCTCACAGACTTTTACAAAAAGGGCGGTAAAGTAGCTGCTATCTGTGCTGCACCGACCGTGCTGGCATCTCTTGGTTTTCTTGAAAAACGTAAAGCAACTGCATATCCATCCTGCATGGAGGGCCTTGCAGGTGCAGAGCGTTCACTGGAGAGCGTTGTTGTAGATGGTAATGTGACAACCAGCAGAGGACTTGGAACGGCAGTAGATTTCGCACTTAGCCTGATCGGACAGCTTCTGGGAGAAAAAAAGGCGGATGAAATTGCCGAATCTGTGGTTTATAGCCGAAAATAAAGGAAAAACAGGGCTTTTTCATAAAAAATACTGGTGTTTTTAAAAACGTTGTGCTATACTACGATAATGACTGTAATTGTATCTCTTAATAAGAAGATACAGGGCCTGGACTATAGGAAACAGGCGCAGGGATAAAGATTATAGGTAGAATATAAGTAACTGGATCAGTTACGATTATAGGAAGTCTAACCTGAAAATTAAGGAGGAACAGGAAACATGAGTTTACAGGTGGAAAAACTGGAAAAAAACATGGCGAAACTGACAATCGAGGTTTCTGCTGAAGATTTAGAGAAAGCTATGCAGGCTGCATATCAGAAAGCAAAAGGAAGAATCACTCTTCCTGGATTCCGTAAAGGCAAAGCTCCAAGAAAAATGATCGAGCAGATGTACGGCAAGGGAATCTTCCTTGAAGACGCTGCAAACGCTCTGATTCCGGAACATTACAGCAAAGCACTGGAAGAATGCGACCTTGAGATCGTATCCCAGCCGGAGATCGATGTAACACAGGCTGAGCCAGGAAAGGCTTTCATCTTCACAGCAGAAGTTGCTGTTAAACCGGAAGTTACTCTTGGTGAGTACAAAGGTGTAGAAGTTCCGAAGTCTGAAACAGAAGTGACAGACGAAGATGTTGAAGCTGAACTGAAGAAAGAACAGGAGAAAAACTCCAGAACAGTTACAGTAGAAGACCGTGGAGCAGAAAACGGTGATATCACAACAATCGATTTCGAAGGATTTGTTGATGGTGAAGCTTTTGAAGGCGGAAAAGGAACAGACTACCCGCTGACACTTGGCTCCGGATCTTTCATTCCAGGATTCGAAGATCAGCTGGTTGGAGCTAAAGCCGGAGATCACGTAGAAGTAAAAGTTACATTCCCGGAAGAATATCAGGCAAAAGAACTGGCTGGCAAAGAAGCTGTATTCCAGTGTGACGTTAAGAAAGTAGAAGCAAAAGAACTTCCAGAGCTGGATGACGATTTTGCACAGGATGCTTCTGAGTTCGATACTCTTGCAGAGTACAAAGAAGACATCAAGAAGAACCTGACAGAAAAGAAAGAAAAAGAAGCACGTGCTGCAAAAGAAAATGCAGCTGTAGATAAAGCAATCGAAAACGCTCAGATGGAAATCCCGGACGCAATGCTGAATACACAGGTTCGTCAGATGCTGGATGATTTCTCCAGAAGAATGCAGTCCCAGGGACTTACTATGGAACAGTACTTCCAGTTCACAGGAATGACTCTTGAGAAAATGCAGGAGGAAATGAAACCTCAGGCTCTGAAGAGAATCCAGACAAGACTTGTTCTTGAAAAGATCGCAGAAGTTGAAAACATTCAGCCAACAGATGAAGAAGTTGAAGAAGAATTCAAGAAAATGGCTGATGCATACAAGATGGAAGTGGAGAAGATCAAAGAACTGCTTGGTGACCGCGAGTTAGAGCAGATGAAGAAAGATATGGCTGTACAGAAAGCCGTAACTCTCGTTGCTGACGAAGCAAAGGAAGCCTAAGTAAGCGTTCGTTCTGAATTACTACTGGAATCGACGAATGGAGGCATTTATATATGAGTTTAGTACCATATGTCATTGAACAGACAAGCAGAGGAGAAAGAAGCTATGACATTTACTCCCGCCTTCTGAAAGACCGTATCATCTTTCTTGGAGAAGAGGTAAATGATGTGAGCGCCAGCGTTATCGTGGCACAGCTTCTGTTCCTGGAAGCAGAGGATCCGAGCAAGGACATTCAGCTGTATATCAACAGCCCTGGAGGATCTGTAACTGCAGGTATGGCTATTTACGATACCATGAAATATATCAAGTGTGACGTTTCCACAATCTGTCTCGGAATGGCAGCCAGTATGGGTGCTTTTCTTCTGGCAGGCGGAACCAAGGGAAAGAGATTTGCCCTGCCGCACTCTACCATCATGATTCATCAGCCGTCAGGCGGTGCCCAGGGTCAGGCAACTGAGATCCAGATCGTAGCAGATCACATTGCCCAGACCAAACGGACATTGAATGAAATTCTGGCAGAGAACACTGGCCAGCCTTATGAAGTAGTGGAAAAAGACACAGACCGCGATAATTATATGACTGCTGAAGAAGCAAAGGCATACGGACTGATCGATGGTGTTGTCGAGCATAAATAAAGCAGACAGAAGGAACCTCTTTTCAGGGGGTTCCTTTTGTGCCATATCAAACTGAAAGGAAACGAGAACTATTTATGGCAGAAAAAATGAGAGATGGAAAAGTCAGATGCTCTTTTTGTCACAAGTCAGAAGACCAGGTCCGCAAGCTGATTGCCGGACCGGAAGGTGTTTTTATCTGTGATGAATGTATTGGTATCTGCTCAGAGATTATGGAGGAGGAACTGGCTCAGTATGATACAGAAGATGTTTATGATTCAGACATCAATCTGCTGAAACCGGAAGAAATCCATAAGATTCTGGATGACTATGTCATTGGACAGGATGAAGCCAAAAAGGCTCTGTCTGTGGCTGTCTATAACCATTACAAAAGAATTACCGCATCTAAGAATCTTGATGTGGAACTGCAGAAAAGTAATATTCTGATGCTGGGACCTACCGGTTCCGGTAAGACACTTCTGGCACAGACACTTGCCCGTCTTCTGAATGTACCGTTTGCGATCGCAGATGCTACGACACTTACAGAAGCCGGTTATGTCGGTGAGGATGTAGAGAATATTCTGTTAAAGATCATTCAGGCTGCGGATTATGATATTGAACGTGCGCAGTATGGAATTATCTATATTGATGAGATCGACAAGATCACAAGAAAATCTGAAAATGCATCAATCACCCGTGATGTATCCGGTGAAGGTGTGCAGCAGGCACTTCTGAAGATCCTGGAGGGTACGGTAGCCAGTGTACCGCCACAGGGTGGACGTAAGCATCCGCACCAGGAATTTATTCAGATTGATACAACAAACATTCTGTTTATCTGCGGTGGAGCATTTGATGGTATTGAAAAGACGATCGAAGCCCGTCAGGATACCAAATCCATTGGATTTGGAGCAGATGTTTCTGTGCAGGAAGAAAGAAATGTCGGAGAAATTCTGAAGGACGTTATGCCGGAAGACTTTATCAAATATGGTCTGATTCCGGAGTTTATCGGGCGAGTTCCAATCGTAGTAACATTAGACGGGCTGGATGAGGAGGCACTGATCCGTATTCTTAAAGAGCCTAAGAATTCTCTGACCAAACAGTATCATAAATTATTTGAACTGGATGGAGTAGAGCTGGAATTCCAGGAAGAAGCACTGAAAGAAGTAGCCAGAAAATCCCTGGAACGTAAGACCGGCGCCAGAGGACTTCGTTCCATCATGGAAAAATCCCTGATGGATCTGATGTACCGTACGCCTTCTGATAATACGATATGCAAATGCATCATCACAAAAGATGCAGTAGACGGAACCGGAGAACCGGAAGTGGTTCATGGTGAACAGCCTGCTGTACAGCAGAATACCACAAGAAGAAATTCCCGTTCCAGAAAGACAGGAAAGCCGGAGACGGCTTAAAGAAGGGATTGAAGATACATGAAACAGCCAATTAGCATTCTTCCGGCAATTGCGCTCCGTGGGACAACGATTCTTCCGGATATGATCGTGCACTTTGATGTGAACCGGGAACGTTCGATCAAGGCTATTGAGGCAGCAATGCTTCATGATCAGAAAATCTTTCTCGTTACACAGAAAGATCCGGAAGTAGAAAAACCAGAGTTGTCTGAGCTGTATCAGGTGGGAACGGTTGCTTATATCAAGCAGGTTGTGAAACTTCCACATGATCTGCTCAGAGTGCTGGTAGAAGGAATTGAACGAGCAGAACTTCTCGGTCTGGAACAGGAAGAGCCGTTTCTCAAAGCAGAGACGGCACTTTTTGAGCCGGATGGAGCGCAGTATACAAAGTCTCTGAAAGAAGCGATGTTCAGAAGCATTCAGGAACTTTTTCAGAGATATTGCATGGAAAGTGGAAAGATCAGCAAAGATCTGGCTGCACAGATCATGAATATTACAGAACTGGAAGAGTTGATTTCCCAGATTGCCGTGAATGTACCACTGACTTATCAGAATAAGCAGAAAATTCTGGAAGCAGTCAGTCTGGAAAATCAGTACGAAGTTCTTGCTGCGATTCTGAATAATGAAATTGAAGTCCTGCAGATCGGGCATGACCTGCAGCGTAAATTAAAGGCACGTGTAGACAAAAATCAACGTGATTACATTCTCAGAGAACAGCTGAAGCTGATCCGGGAAGAACTCGGTGAGGAGAATACTGCGGATACGGCGGAAGAATACCGACAGAAAGCGGAAGCACTGGATGCACCGCAGGAAGTAAAAGACAAGCTGAATAAAGAAATCGACCGATTTAAGAGTATGAATAATGCTGCGGCAGAAAGCAGTGTTCTGAGTACTTATATCGAGACACTTCTGGGACTTCCGTGGAATAAGAAATCGGAAGATTCCACTGATCTTAAAGAGGCGTGGAAGATCCTGGAAGAAGGTCACTACGGTCTGAAAGATGTGAAGGAACGTATCATGGAATTCCTTGCAGTACGTAAACTGACATCTGGCGGTAAGAGTCCGATCCTGTGTCTGGTAGGACCTCCTGGAACCGGTAAGACTTCCATTGCGAAATCTGTAGCAGAAGCACTTCATAAGAAATATGTACGTATCTGTCTGGGCGGAGTCCGCGACGAAGCTGAGATCAGAGGTCATCGTAAGACTTATGTGGGCGCTATGCCCGGACGTATCACAGCAGCTCTTTCGCAGGCTGGTGTCAGCAATCCGCTGATGCTGCTTGATGAGATCGATAAGACAAGCAGTGATTATAAGGGTGATACTTCAGCGGCACTTCTTGAGGTACTGGATCCGGAACAGAACAATCATTTCAATGATCATTATGTAGAAGTTCCACAGGATCTCTCTGAGGTACTTTTTATTGCAACAGCCAATGACATGGACGGTATTCCGCGTCCACTCCTTGACCGTATGGAAGTGATTGAAATTTCCGGTTATACTGAGAATGAGAAGGAACACATTGCAAAAGATCACCTGATTCCAAAACAGCTGGAAGTAAACGGAATTCCAGAGGGCAAACTCAAGATTCAGACTCCGGCACTTCGGAAGATCATTACACTCTATACAAGAGAAGCCGGTGTGCGTGGACTCGAACGTAAGATTGGACAGATCTGCCGTAAGGCAGCACGTGAGATCATGGAAAATGATCAGAAAAAGGTGACTGTCAACAGTAAGAATCTGGAGAATTACCTTGGAAAAGCCAGATACAGTTATCTGATGGCAAACAAAAAGGATGAGGTTGGTATCGCAAGAGGTCTTGCATGGACGCAGGTCGGCGGTGATACGCTGCAGATAGAAGTTAATGTAATGCCTGGTAAGGGAGAACTTGTTCTCACAGGACAGCTTGGAGATGTTATGAAAGAATCCGCGCAGGCGGGTATTTCTTATATTCGTTCAGTGGCAGATAAATATGGAATCGCACCGGAGTTTTTCCAGGAAAATGATATCCATGTACATATTCCGGAGGGAGCAGTTCCAAAAGATGGTCCTTCTGCGGGTATTACCATGGCAACTGCAATGCTTTCTGCAATTATCGGCAGAGAGGTGCGTGCAGATGTGGCTATGACCGGTGAGATCACACTTCGTGGTCATGTGCTTCCGATCGGTGGTCTGAAAGAAAAGCTTCTTGCGGCCAAATATGCCAAGATCAAGCAGGTTCTGGTACCGAAGGATAACAAACCGGATATTCAGGAGATGGATGCCGAGATTCTTGATGGACTGAAAATCTCCTTTGTAGATAATATGAATGAAGTGCTGCATGAAGCACTTGCCTGATAATCGAAAGAGGATTTTATGATCATAAAAAGTGCAGTTTTAGATATCGTATGCGGTATTACCAGTAAGATTCCGGATACCGGTCTGCCGGAGGTTGCATTTGCAGGTAAATCAAATGTTGGCAAATCGTCTCTGATCAATGGACTGATGAACAGGAAAGCACTGGCACGTACCAGCGCACAGCCTGGCAAAACGCAGACGATCAATTTTTACAAGATCAATGATGAACTTGATCTGGTGGATCTTCCAGGTTATGGATATGCGCGGGTTACACCGGCCGAGAAAGAAAAATGGGGAAAGATGATTGAAAATTATCTTCATACTTCTCATAATCTGAAAGCCGTTTTTCTCCTGATCGATATCCGTCATGATCCTTCTGCAAATGACAGACAGATGTATGAGTGGATCCTTCATAACGGATATGAGCCGATCATCATTGCAACGAAACTGGATAAACTGAAACGCAGTCAGGTTCAGAAGAATCTGAAAGCGATAAGAGAAGGCCTTCAGCTGAAAAAAGGAACTACAGTTATCCCTTATTCAGCAGAGACAAAGCAGGGCAGAGATGAGATCTGGGAACTGATCGAATCTCTGACCGGTGGAGAGCCTTCCGAAGAAGCCTGAAAGGACTAGAAAGATGGGAATCATCAAAGCGGCAAAACTTGCATTTGACTATTTAAGATATGACGAGGACGGAAATGTAGAAGCTACGCAGAGAGCAGTTGATGGTGTGGATTTGGACATTCAGGCAGGTGAATTTGTAGCAGTACTGGGTCATAATGGTTCTGGTAAATCTACTTTTGCAAAGCATATCAATGCACTGCTGCTTCCGACAGAAGGTACGATCTGGATTGATGGAATCGATACATCGAAAGAACCGGAACTCTGGAAAGTACGCCAGAAAGCCGGAATGGTATTTCAGAATCCGGATAACCAGATCATCGGAACTGTAGTGGAGGAAGATGTGGGATTCGGACCGGAAAATATGGGGATATCTACCGGTGACATCTGGAAACGCGTGGATGAGAGTCTTGCAAAAACAGGAATGACGGCCTATCGTCATCATTCACCGAACAAACTGTCCGGAGGTCAGAAGCAGCGGGTTGCGATCGCCGGAGTAATGGCGATGCGCCCACAGTGTATCGTTCTGGATGAGCCGACTGCCATGTTGGATCCGAATGGACGAAAAGAAGTTCTGGAGGCAGTTCATCAGCTGAACCGGCAGGAAAATGTTACGGTCGTTCTGATCACACATTACATGGAGGAAGTCATTGATGCAGACCGGGTTGTGGTTATGGATGATGGTCATGTAGTGATGGAAGGAACACCGAAAGAAATTTTTTCTCAGGTAGAAACCTTGAAAAAATATCGCCTGGATGTGCCACAGGTAACTTTGCTGGCACATGAACTGAAACAGTCCGGAGTGGATATTCCGGATGGAATTCTTACTACGGAAGAGTTGGTAAATGCCTTATGTCAATAGAATTAAAAAATGTAACATACACATACAGTCCTGGAACTTCCTATGAGATTCATGCATTAAAGGATATCAATCTGAATATTCCGGATGGGCAGTTTATTGGTGTGATCGGACATACAGGCAGTGGAAAGTCCACACTGATCCAGCATCTGAATGCACTGATCCAGCCGACTTCAGGAACAGTATCCTACAATGGTGAAGATGTATGGGCAGAGAACTATAATCGACGCGCACTTCGAAGTGAAGTCGGTCTGGTGTTTCAGTATCCGGAGCATCAGCTTTTTGAAAGTGACGTGCTTTCGGATGTCTGCTTTGGACCGATGAATCAGGGAAAGAGCAGAGAAGAAGCGGAAGAAGAGGCGAAGAAAGCACTTCTTCAGGTTGGGTTCAAAGAAAAAAATTTCAAAAAATCTCCATTTGATCTGTCCGGAGGACAGAAAAAGCGTGTTGCGATTGCCGGAGTTCTGGCAATGAATCCGAAGATCCTGATTCTGGATGAGCCGACGGCTGGTCTGGATCCAAAGGGAAGAGATGAGATCCTGGATCAGATTGCAGAACTTCACAAAGTCCGCGGTATTACGATCATTCTGGTATCACACAGCATGGAAGATGTAGCCAAATATGTGGAACGCTTGATCGTAGTCAATCACGGAAAGATTGCTTTTGACGATATACCGAAAAAGGTATTCGCACATTATAAAGAACTTGAAGAGATGGGGCTGGCAGCTCCTCAGATTACCTATATTATGCATGCCCTGAAAGAAAAAGGACTTCCTGTAGATCCAGCAGATACAACGGTGGAAGAAGCGAAGCAGGATATTTTGCATGCACTTCGGGAAATGAACTCATCCTTGCTGAAAGGAGGAGTCCAGAATGATTAGAGATATTACGATTGGACAGTACTATCCTGCGAAGTCTGTGATCCACAAATTGGATCCTAGAACAAAACTTTTTGGGACACTGGTTTTTATCATTTCTGTATTTTTGTTTCACTCAATTGCCGGTTATGCGGTAGCGACGGTGTTCCTTGCAGGAATGATCCTGATTTCCACGGTTCCGGTGAAGTTTATCTTTAAGGGACTGAAAGCCATCTTTATGATCCTGCTGATCACGATGGTGTTTAATATATTCCTGACACCAGGGGAAGCACTTGTGAGTTTTGGAATCTTTAAGATTACAAAGGAAGGACTTTCCATGGCAGTCCGTATGGCAATCCGACTGGTTTATCTGGTAATTGGTTCTTCGCTGATGACATTGACAACGACACCAAACCAGCTGACCGATGGTCTGGAAAAAAGTCTCCGTCCATTAAACAAGATTCATGTTCCGGTACATGAGATTGCGATGATGATGTCGATTGCGCTTCGCTTTATACCGATTCTTCTCGAAGAGACGGATAAGATCATGAAAGCACAGATTGCCCGTGGTGCGGATTTCGAAAATGGAAATCTGATCCAGAAAGTCAAAAACATGGTTCCATTGCTGGTGCCACTGTTTATTTCAGCCTTCCGTCGTGCCAATGATCTGGCGATGGCGATGGAAGCCCGCTGTTATCATGGTGGAGATAATCGTACGCAGATGAAACCGTTGAAATACAAAAAGAGAGATCACATTGCATACCTGATCCTGTTTGCATATCTTGCGGTAGCAATTGGATTTCGTGTAGCCGGGTTATAAGAAGAATAGATGGTTCTTGCTGTAAGGGCGAGAACCATTTTTACCATAAATGGAGGGAAACATGAAAAGAGTTGGACTTGTAGTCGCCTATGATGGAACGAATTACAGTGGCTGGCAGATTCAGCCGAATGGAATTACCATTCAGGGTGTACTCAATGATGCATTGACAGATCTTTTGGGGGAAAAGATTGAGATCATGGGTGCAAGCCGTACAGATGCAGGAGTACACGCACTTGGAAATGTAGCAGTGTTTGATACGAATACACGCATTCCGGGCGAAAAGATTTCCTATGCACTGAACCAGAGACTGCCGGAGGATATCCGGATCCAGTTGTCAGAAGAAGTGGAGCCGGATTTTCATCCAAGATACTGTGACAGCGAGAAAACATATGAATATCGCATTCTGAACCGTAAATTTCCAGTTCCGACGGAACGTCTGTATTCCTATTTCTATCATTATAAGCTGGATGTGGACAAGATGCGGGAGGCGACCTCCTATCTGATCGGACGTCATGATTTTGCGAGCTTCTGTGGAACAGGAGCACAGGTGAAATCTACGGTCCGTACATTGACGGGAATTGATATCTGGCGCGATGGTGATATCGTAACGATCCGTGTCAAAGGTGAGGGATTTCTTTATAACATGGTGCGCATCATTGCTGGAACACTGATTCAGGTTGGAAATGGCCAGTATCCGCCGGAACGTGTAAAGAAGATCCTGGATGCCTGTGACCGTTCGGTTTCCGGACCGACTGCACCCGCACATGGACTGACACTGATGGGAATTGAGTTTTTTGATTAAAAATTTAAATGAATGCATATAAACAAGGCAGGGCTTAATGCTCTGTCTTGTTTATTGCCCGAAATAGAGCTGCTGCATTTCTATAATCGTAGTAATTTGTGGTTATAACCACATCTTTAAGGTGGAATGTATATTATATTAGATTTGCAAAGAAAATAGAATATACGTTAACGCAATAAGGAGGTTTAACCATGGGAAATAAAGAAAATAAAATGTTTTGTTTTCAATGTCAGGAAACAGCAGGATGCAGTGGATGTACAGTATCAGGGGTATGTGGCAAGAAGCCGGATGTAGCAGCAATGCAGGATCTTCTTGTTTATGTGACAAAAGGATTAAGCGCAGTGACTACGGAGCTTCGTTTCGATGGAAAAGAGATTGAGGCCTATGTAAATGAGATGATCATAGTGAATCTGTTTACGACGATCACCAATGCGAATTTTGATAAAGATTCTATCATTGAACGAATTAAAAATACATTGGCGACAAAAGAAGAATTGATCCGGAAAGTGGAAAATCGAGAAGTACTTCCGGAAGCAGCACTCTGGAAAGGGACGGAAGCGGATTTTGAAGCAAAAGCTTCTCGCGTGGGAATTCTTTCTACAGAGAATGAAGATATCCGCAGCCTTCGTGAACTGATCACTTACGGGCTGAAAGGACTGGCTGCTTATGCAAAACATGCAGCGGCACTTGCACATACAGATGTGGAGATTGACGCATTTCTGCAGAGGGCACTTGCAGCGACTCTGGATGATTCCCTGAGTGCAGATCAACTGACTGCACTGACACTGGAGACCGGAAGTTACGGTGTGAAGGTGATGGAACTTCTGGACAAAGCCAATACAGAGACTTATGGAAATCCGGAGATCACAAAAGTTAACATTGGGGTTGGAAAAAATCCAGGAATCCTTGTTTCCGGGCATGATCTTCGTGATCTGGAGATGCTTCTGGAACAGACACAGGGGACAGGTGTGGATGTTTACACACATTCTGAGATGCTTCCGGCACATTACTATCCGGCTTTCAAGAAATATTCGAACTTTATCGGAAACTATGGAAATGCATGGTGGAAACAGAAAGAAGAATTTGAGCGTTTCCACGGTCCGATTCTGATGACGACAAACTGTATCGTGCCGCCAAAGGACAGCTACAAGGACCGTATGTACACGACAGGAGCAGCTTCCTATCCGGGATGCACCCATATTCCAGGTGCTATCGGAGAAGAAAAAGATTTTTCTGCGATTATCGAACAGGCAAAGAAATGTCCGGCGCCGGAAGAAATCGAGCATGGTGAGATTGTGGGAGGATTTGCACATGCACAGGTACTTGCCCTTGCAGATAAGATTGTGGAAGCAGTCAAATCCGGAGCAATTCGTAAGTTTGTTGTTATGGCAGGATGTGATGGACGTGCAAAGTCCCGAAACTATTACACGGATTTTGCCAAAGGATTGCCAAAAGATACCGTGATCCTGACTGCCGGCTGTGCAAAATATAAATATAATAAGCTGGATCTGGGGGATATCGGTGGAATTCCGAGAGTCCTTGATGCTGGACAGTGCAACGATTCCTATTCTCTGGCAGTGATCGCACTGAAATTAAAAGAAGTTTTTGAGCTGAATGATATCAATGAACTTCCAATCGTGTATAACATTGCGTGGTATGAACAGAAAGCTGTGATCGTGCTTCTGGCGCTGCTTTCCCTTGGCGTGAAAAATATTCATCTGGGACCGACATTGCCGGCATTCCTCTCCCCGAATGTTGCCAAGATTCTGGTGGATAACTTTGGAATCAGCGGAATTGGAACCGTGGAAGAGGATTTGAAAAATCTGATCGGATAAGAAATTTTGAATCAGATGATGTTTCCCTTGACTAACCGCACCTGTATATGATTAAATCAACAGGAATCAATCATATATATCTATATGAGGGAGTAGTGGCGCACAGCGTGGCAAGTCAACATCCTGACCGCTGGTCTGGCTTGTCTTAAATAACGAGACTTATGTATGGCAAAGTTACTGTAAAAGTAACGTTCTGTTTGCTGTACAGGGAGTCTCATTTTTGTATGTACGAAGAATAATAAAGCCACACAAATTTGTACGTAAATAAAGATTACTGTGAATAGTGACACATATAGCAGACAGTGGCAGATCATTTGGAGGGAATGGGTATGATTACTTTTCTGGCATCACTTTTTATCAAGGACAGTAAAAATTATAAAGAACCATCGGTAAGGCAGGCATACGGAGTATTAAGTGGGGCAGTAGGAATCGGACTGAATATTTTGCTGTTCTTTGGAAAATGGCTTGCCGGTACGATCAGTGGTTCGATTGCAATTACTGCAGACGCATTCAACAACCTTTCAGATGCCGGATCGTCGATCATCACGTTGATCGGTTTTCGGCTTTCCGGACAGGAACCGGATCCGGAGCATCCATTTGGACATGGAAGAATGGAATATATTTCCGGTCTTCTGGTGTCCGTTGCAATTCTTGTCATGGGACTTGAACTGATCTGGTCCTCCATCGGCAAACTGCGAAGTCCGGAACCGATTGAGAGCAGTGCACTGGTATTCGGCATTCTGATTGCATCGATTCTTGTAAAGCTGTATATGTTTTTTTACAATCATTCCTTAAGCAAAAAGATAGAAAGTGCAGCGATGAAGGCAACATCGGTGGACAGCCTGAGTGATACAGTTGCAACAACGCTGGTTCTGATTGCAACACTGATCAGCAAATATACGGGATTACTTCTTGATGGATGGTTTGGTATTCTGGTAGGATTGTTTATTCTTTATACCGGAGGCTCTACGCTGAAGGAAACCATAGATCTTCTTCTTGGTCAGCCGCCGAAACAGGAGTTTATCGATGAGGTTAAGGAAATCGTGCTGGGTCATTCAATGGTACATGGCGTGCATGATCTGATCGTGCATGATTATGGGCCGGGGCGTGTAATGATCTCACTTCATGCTGAAGTGGATGTGAATGGAGATATTCAGGATATTCATGAACAGATCGATCATATTGAACATGAACTGCAGGAAAAACTGCACTGTTCGGCAACGATTCATATGGATCCGATCGTAACCGATGACAAAGAGGTCCTTGCGATGAAGGTAAAAGTTGAGGAGATGGTACATTTTCTGGATGAATCGTTCAGTATGCATGATTTCCGCATGGTGAAGGGATCGACCAGAACGAATCTGATCTTTGATGTGGAGGTACCGAGAAAAACATCTTATACAGACAATGAAATCGTGAACTGGCTGAAAGAAAGGATTCATGAACTGCCGGGGAGTAAATATTTCGCTGTCATTCAGATTGATCATGAATATTATTAAAAATATTTATGAGGATGCAAAAAGTTTTAGTTTGACAGGCTAGATGGATTTGATATAATGAACTAATCGAGGCAAGACTCAGTGCGTAGAATGGCATAATCGCACCTTCAAAGGAAATAGCAGAGAGCTTCAAAGAAGAAGTAACTGTTGTTTCCTTTTTTCATGTTATGGTAAATGATTTCGGAATGGCTCAATAACGTGAAAAGTAAAAGCCCGGTAAGAGAATTGAAAGAGAGGAAAGAGTATGGAAACAAAAGAAAAAAACACTGCAACGCCATATGATCTTGATGGAAAACCGCCATTGAAGCTGGCAATTCCGCTTGGCCTGCAGCATGTTCTGGCAATGTTTGTCGGAAACCTGACACCGCTTCTGATCATTACAGGAGTCTGTGGCATTGAGTCAGGAAGCGAACTTCAGGTAGCACTTCTTCAGAATGCTATGCTGATTGCGGGAATTGTAACACTGATCCAGATTTATACGATCGGACCGGTTGGAGGTAAATTACCGATTGTTATGGGAACCAGTTCCGGATTTATCGGAGTCTGCAGAAGCGTGGCAGTAACCATGGGAAGTGGTGTGGCTGGTTATGGAGCAATTCTTGCAGCTTCTTTTATTGGCGGTCTGTTTGAAACAGTGCTTGGCGGATTCCTGAAGCCATTGCGTAAATTTTTCCCGGCAGTAGTAACCGGTACAGTTGTATTGTCAATCGGTCTTTCACTGATTTCTGTTGGTATCGGTTCTTTTGGTGGCGGAAGTACCGCACCAGATTATGGTTCACTGGAGAACCTTTTGGTAGGTACGGTAGTTTTGGTTGTAATTATTGCACTGAAACATGGAACTAAAGGATTTACCAGTTTTTCTTCCATTCTGCTTGGTATCATTGTTGGATATGTTCTTGTATCTGTTATGGCGATGGTCCTTCCAACAACATTTACCTATGTAGATGAGACCGGCGCTACGATCGAAGCGACAAAATCATGGGTTATCAACTGGAGCAAAGTGGCAGATGCATCCTGGTTTGCAATTCCAAAGATCATGCCGGTCAAATGGGTATTTGATGCGAAAGCGATCGTGCCGATCTGCATTATGTTTGTGGTTACAGCAGTAGAGACGGTTGGTGATATTTCCGGTATCACAGAAGGTGGACTTGGAAGAGAAGCTACTGATAAGGAACTTTCCGGTGGCGTTATGTGTGACGGACTTGGTTCTTCACTTGCAGCAGTATTTGGCGTTCTTCCGAATACTTCTTTCAGCCAGAATGTAGGTCTGGTTGCCATGAATAAAGTCGTAAACCGTTATTCGATTGGTATTGGTGGAATTTTCCTGATTGCATGTGGCTTATTTCCGAAACTTGCGGCACTGATTTCCATCATGCCACAGAGTGTTCTGGGTGGAGCAGCAGTTATGATGTTCTCATCTATCGTAATCAGTGGTATTCAGCTTATTACAAAATGGCCATTGTCTCCAAGAAATGTAACAATCGTTTCTGTGGCACTTGGTGTGGGATACGGACTTGGTTCCAACTCTGCAGTACTTGCACAGCTTCCGGAGAGTATCAATCTGATCTTCGGCGGTTCAGGTATCGTGCCGGCAGCATTGTTTGCGATCATTCTGAATATCATTCTTCCGAAGGATGAAAAGACAGAAGTGGAGATGGCAGAGGAGATACTGGCGGAGAAGAAAGAAATGGAAAGTAAATAAAAAGTTTATTTCTGCCGCGAAATTTCCAAGTTATTTTATGTAATTGTGAAAAAAGTCAGAGAATTTTATATTATGTATACAATTTTAAAATATCAACAAAATTTCTGCTGAAAAAATTTGATATTTGGTTAATCTGTTTTGACACTCAGTGCTATACTTCTAACCGTAAAAAGTAAACAGAACTTAACAAAACCTCCTTTCACAAAACAAAGTTGAAGGCTGCTAAGCATCAGATTTTTGGAGGAAAAGACAAATGAATACTTTAAAAGCTGAAAAAAGAAGCATGGACGTTAAGGCAAAAAGACTGAGAAGAGAAGGATACGTTACAGGTAATGTATTTGGTCGTGAGATTGAAGGTTCTATCCCAGTAAAAATGCTGAAGACCGAGGTTGACAAACTGTTAAAAACTGACCACAAAGGAAGTCAGGTTATGCTGGACGTAGATGGTCAGACATATGACGCACTGATTAAAGAGGTTGATTTCAACCCACTGGCAGGCAGAGTTGATGAGATTGATTTCCAGGCACTGGTAAGCAATGAAAAAGTACATTCTGTTGCTGAGATTGTAATCGTAAACCACGACAAAGTAGCAGATGGTGTTCTCCAGGAGAACATGGAAGAAATAAATTACAGAGCTTATCCGTCAGCACTGGTTGACAAAGTAGAAGTAGATGTTGCCGGACTGAAAGTCGGTGATACTATCCGTGTCAAAGATTTGAGTCTTGCAAAAGACAAAGATGTTGATATCAAGGATGATCCGGAAGCTGTTGTACTGACAGTTGTAGCAGTTCATAACGGAGCTGTACCGGAAACCGTAACACCTGAAGAAGCAGAAACAGAAGAAACTAAATAATCTGCTGAATCAGAACTCATACCTATACAATAAAATAAGATAAAAGATTCCTCCTGTAGAGTTGGTTCACAGGAGGAATTTTTTTGTAACATTTTCCGTGTTCAGATGTTATATTGTTGAAAGAGAGAAAAAAGCCGGTGGAAAAAGTGGGCAGGCAGACAGTATCCGGTGCAGAAAGCAGGAAAGGGGGAATACGGGTGTGGATAATGAAATTTTATTAAAACTTTACAGCCTTTATCAGAAAGAACTTTACCTGTATCTGTATTCTTTTTGTGGCGACAGGCATCTGGCAGAAGACCTGCTGCATGAGACATTTCTCAAAGCACTGCTGGCACTGCCGGACGGGCATACGAACATGCGGGCATGGCTTTATATGGTTGCGAGAAACCTGTTTTACAATCAGCAAAAAAAGAAATCCCAGGAGATTTTAATGGAGGAGCAGGAGTGTTTCCCTGAGAAAAACAGAGACGAGGATCTACTTGAAAAAATCCTTGAGGAAGAAAACAGACGAATACTTTATCAGGCAATCCGCAGATTGGAGGTAAAGAAACGAGAAGTGATTCAGATGCAGTATTTCGGTGGGATGTCTCAGAAAGAAATCGCGGCAGTGTTACATATCACGCCGGAGAATGTGCGTGTACTGGCATATAGGGCAAAGAAAGAATTAAAGAAAGATTTGGAAGAGTTAAAAAAGTGAATAGCCAGATAAGTAAAAAACGTAAAGACAGTACGAGGTATGTTTGTAGAATCTGATAAAACAGAGTTGACGGAGAGGAGGAGGTCAAATGACATATCGTGAATTACTGAAATTATATAAGCAGGGGAAACTGGAAGACAGCACAAAGAAACAGATAGAAGCGGAAATCGAAAAGCAGGATGCAATCAGTGAATTTCTTTATGAAGAAGGAGCAATACCAGATTTCTCTGATCTGGAGAGTGGGCAGGACTATTTCGATGATTTGAATGACAAAAAACAGTGGACAGAACGGCAAAACAGTAAGACAGAGGACAACGTAGAAAAACAATCAGAAAATCGGATAATAGAAAAAAGTAAGTCTGCCGGAGACTCCAGAAATCAGCAGGAGGATGAGTTCAACAGGCAATTCATAAAAGAAATCCAGCGTTTTATCCGCAGAGCTTTTATCAAAATGGGACTGGCAGTGGGGGTGGTTGTCCTTGCAGTCGTCCTGAGTGCGGTATTTATCTTACCAAAAGCAGTGTCTGAGTTTTATTATAATCCAAACGAAGCAGCTGGTCAGTATGAAGAAATGACCACGACTAGAATGAACCTGGATCTGTCTGTCTATTCTGAGTTGTTTCTGCCAGGTAATCACCGTGATCAGGTCAGTGCAGTATCAAGGGGCTACGGTGAATACGATATCGTCATTCCACAGACCTCCAGCTGGACGGGAAAATTTACTTCTGTCAGTGGCCGCCTGGTGAGAGGAAAACTCACTCTTTATGATAATAATGTATTGAGTCGCCCGATCATGCAGTTCTACCTTCCGGGAGACGAGGATGCATGGGCGGCGTGGGAAGTAGACGAAAATGGAAAAGAAACTAAAATGGATACAGAGGCACGTAAGGAAGCAAGTATTCAGGATTCCAAAGAAACAATCGCAGATTACAATGACAATGACTGGTACCTCGCGTATGTTTCCATCAATGATATCATGGACTACAAAGATTTTATTGAGTGGTTTCAGAATCTTTCCAACCAGAAAGAACTGGAATGGGGAGCCCTCTGGTGTGCGGTTCATACAGAAGATGAGGATGGTTATTGTGTAGAACCAAATATTGGTTTCTGTCCGCTGCCATCCGGAATGAGCGTAAGCTGGGACAGAGAAAAATATCCATATCTGTCGCTTCTGGACAATTCGGATCTTAGCCATGTGGCAGAGGCAAATGACGAAGAAACCATGCAGACTCATTTTACCAGTATGCTTTCTTACATTCAGGATCATGATGATATCCTTTCCATGATGGGACAGACGACAGATTCTCCGAACAGATATCAGGATATGATTAATTTTGTGCAGAAAAATGGCCTGAAGATTCATGGTTTTGCAATCAGTGCAAAGAAGAAGGCTCTTCTTGAATTATATAAAGAAGATGTGGTATCTTATATTCAGACAACACCACAGAATTGAGAAAGAAGTGAGACCATGGAAATTACAGAAATGTTAGACGAACTGAAAAGTAAAGCACGCCGTGACGAAAAACTTCGGGCAGAGCTTCTGGAGACACGAAAGAATGCACAGCCTCTCAGCGCATTCTGCCGGAAATGCCGTGAACTGGGCTATGAGATTTACGATATGGATCTTATCACAGCTGGAGAAGAATTTTACGCTACTATGCGCAGAAGTACCAATGGTGGAGGGGAAAACTCCCCGATGCTGGAGGGTGAGGATGATTTTTACGAGCTGTTTTTTGCGGGATTGGAGTAAATTATGAACATATGCATCTATGGAGCTTCCAGTGCAGAGCTGGAGCAGATCTATTATGATAAAACAGAAGAACTTGGCAGGATGATGGCAAAACGTGGACATGGCCTTGTATTTGGTGGCGGGGCGACCGGAATGATGGGAGCAGCAGCGAGAGGCGTCGATTCTGAAGATGGGTATATCCTCGGCATTGCTCCGCGTTTCTTTGACAAGCCGGGAGTTTTATATGAGAATTGCAGTGAATTTATTTTTACAGAAACTATGCGCGAGCGAAAAAAACTCCTTGAGGAACGTTCCGATGCAACAATCGTGACTCCTGGCGGAATTGGAACTTACGAGGAATTTTTTGAGATTCTGACACTCAAAAGTCTGCACAGGCTGGATCGCCCGATCGTTCTTTATAATATCAACGGCTATTACGATAGAATGAAAGCTCTGCTTCAACATACCGCGGACGAGAAATTTATGGATGTTGCCAACATGGAACTCTGTGCGTTTATGGATGGTCCGGAGCAGATCCTTACATACATAGAAAACTATCGAAGACAATGGACACAAACGAAGGAATAAAAGATGAAAAATCCATTACATTACCAGTTATCCGAATACGACTGCGGACCGACATCTATGATGAATGCAATCGCCTATTTATTTGAACGGGAAGAAATCCCACCGGAGGCGATTCGAAATACCATGCTTTATTGTCTGGACTGTCACAACAAAGAAGGGATTCCAGGCAAACGGGGGACTTCCAGAGCAGCGATGATGTTTTTGAGCAATTGGCTGAATGAGTACGGTGAACTGGGAATTATGTCTGTAAGCAGTGAGTATCTGTCTGGAAGAAGCGTGTACATAAGTGAAGAAAGCCGCATTAATCATGCACTGAACCATGGTGGCGTGGCGGTTGTTCGTCTGTATCTGGAGGAAGAGCATTATGTTTTGATGACAGGTATACAGAATGAAAATATTCTTCTCTTTGATCCTTATTACTGGGATAAACCATTTGAACAGAAAGATATTCTGATGGATGATAAACATCCCAGGGAATATAACCGTATCGTGCCTTTTAAATACTTTAATCAGGAAAATAAAGAAACAATATACGCTCTCGGTCCGCTGGAAGAGAGAGAAGCAGTTCTGATCTTCAATGAAAAGACCAGGACCGTGCCGGAGGAAGTTATCGAGTACTTTATCTGATTATAGAAAAAAGGATTTCAGAATCCATGGAGATTTTATATCAAACCATGGAACTGAAATCCTTTTTTGGGCGTATTTAAGAACTATGGATGAAGTCCGCCGACACCCTGAATGATGTTTGCCGGGATGTTCATAATAATATTCCTCATTTCATATTGTCGCAGAAGATTTTCTCCATGCTTGCTTTAAGCGGAACGCCAAGCTTAGCGAGTGTTCCGTCCAGAGCAGCAAAGACTTCACGGACATTATAGAAATCAGCATTGTTTCCCATATGTCCAATGCGGATGACTTTGCCTGCAAGAACATCAAAAGAACCGGCAAGCATGATGTTGTAGTCCTTTTTGACACCATCGAGGATGGCAGCTGCGGTGGTTCCTTCCGGTACTTCGAATACCGTGACCGTACTGGAAAATCCGCTCTTAAGGTAGAGGTTCAGTCCTGCACCTGTGATTGCCTTGCGAGAAGCCTCGGCGATTTTTTCATGTCGTGCAAGGATACCCGGGTCTGCGGCGATATTGTCGATCGCTGCACGAAGTCCGTAGATATCGCTGATCGGCATGGTGTATGGGAACCATTTTTCTTCATAATAATGTGCAAAAGTAGTCAGGTTTGCATAGAAGGATGCAATCGGTGTCTTACGTTCTGCCATAGCTTTTTTGGCATCATCACTGATGACTACAAAAGTCAGTCCTGGAGGTGCGGAGACAACTTTCTGGGAGCCACCGCACATAATGTCAATCTGCCAGTCGGAGATACGCATTGGTTCACCGAAAGAAGCAGATACGGAATCGACAACCGTCATGATGCCGTATTTCTTGAGAAGTGGACAGATTGCGGAAATATCATTCAGCATACCGCTTGGAGTGTCGCCATGGACAACGGTTGCGTATTTGTAATTGTGATGTTCTTTGAGAAATTCCTCGAGTTCCTGTACATCGAGAGTTTCACGGTAATCTCTGGAATAGAGTTCCGGGATACCACCGTACATGGAAACGAAATCCGCGAATCCTTTGCCGTATATACCGTTATCCAGTACAAGGACATGGTCACCAGGTTCGGTCATAGAAGCGCAGGCGGCCTCCAGTCCGAGGATTCCTTCTCCGCCAAGAATAAGAGTTTCGTTGTCGGTATGGAGAAGACGGCTGATCTCTTCACAGGTTTCTTTGTAAAATTCTACGAAGCTTTCATCGAGATCAGGATTGGTGCATTCTCTGCTGCGGGCGAGACGCACGTTTTCAGCAACCTGTGTCGGTCCCGGTGTCATAATTTTATACATAAGATCAATCCCTTCTTAAATAATTCTTATTTTTTTAATCCAGTTCTTTTTGCTGCAACATTCAGTGGTGCGATAACAACAAGAGTGATCACTGCTGCAACACCGATCTGTACCAGGTTTCCAGGAATAGAAGCAATCGGTGCAAGCGGATTTCCATAAATAACGACCTCAGCAATGTAGTAGCCGACAACTTTGATCACACATGCTGCTGCGATTGCAATCACATACCATTTGAAGTTCTGGTGTTTTTCATTCTCAGTAAGTTTTCCTACTGTGAAGCCCATCAGTCCAACGATTACAAAAGTAAATGGAGCCCATAAAGTCCATCCGGAGAGCAGGTCAAACAGTCCCATTCCGACACCACCTGCGATTGCTCCGGTTTTCTTGCCAAAGATGATCGCACCGATGAAGAGCGGAACATTTCCGAGATGAATCAGACCACCATTTGCCGCGATTGGAAGTCGTACATTAATAAAAGCGGTAAAGATGTAAGTCAGTGCTACGAAGATTGCTGTTACGGTGAGAAACTGAACAGAAGAAAGCTCCTGATCGTTTGCTGCTGTCTGTACATTTGCGTTTGCCATGATGAAAAGTTCCTTTCCCGGAAGGTAAAGAGTATTTGATCTGTTACAGTATATTTTGCAGTAACGAAAACCTGTTTAACCTTCCTTTTATATATGTTTTTGATTGGGTATACTTTACAACAGAACTGTACATGAATAAAGAGGCAGTTTGTATAAAAAATAAGGGGACAGTTTGAATATTGATGGCATGTAGATTTATAGTTGTGATGAACAGGATGACATGGTATGATAATCTAAAATCAGAAATATGAAATAACTTATAAATGAGAATGGACATACGGGAGGAAAAAAGTGAAAAAAATACTGTCCCCTATGGAAAAACTGAATTTTCCGGAGAGTGAAGAGCTTCCGGAAGGTGTCAGAGAAATAGAAGCAGAAGACACCTTTGGATACTGTACAGAGCTATATCCGGATGTAGAGTATGCAGAACACAGTGGAAAGAAATTACACCTTCAGATCATGACACCAACAGTATTTGGACAGGATCTGAAATGGCCATTGATCGTATATGTGCAGGGTTCTTCGTGGCACAAACAGAAGCTTTTTCAGAGCCTTCCCACACTGGCGAGGATGTGCGAAAGAGGATATGCGATCGCCATCGTAGAGCACAGAGAAAGCGAGCTGGCTCCATTTCCTGCACAGGTAATAGACGTTAAAACAGCAATTCGTTTCTTACGTTTAAATGGACGGAATTACCACATTGATACAGACAAGATTGCTCTCTGGGGTGATTCAAGCGGAGCTCACAGTGCTTTGATCGCAGGAATTACAGGTGATACAAAGTATCTTCCGGAGGAATATCCTGAAGTCAGTACAGAAGTCGATTGCATTGTCGACTGGTTTGGACCAACGGATCTTATGGCAGCAGCACAGTATCCCGCGGTCATTGATCATGATTCCAGTACCAGCCCGGCAGGAATGCTGATCGGTGGAAAATCCCTTCATGATCATCCGGAAGATGTTTATCCGACCAATCCGGTTGTTCATCTTCAGCGTGACCGCCAGACACCTCCGATTCTTATCATGCATGGCGGCAGCGATCCACTGGTTCCATTTAATCAGTCCTGCATTTTATATGAAGCACTGAAACAGATGGATAAAGAAGTAGAATTTGTCAAGCTGAAAAATGCCGGACATGGCTGGGGCGGCTTTATGAGCGAGACCGCATTAAATATAGTAGAAAACTTCATTAAAAGGGAGAAATAGAATGGAACAGGAAACACAGACACCACACAAACGAAGAGTACGATACAAAGGAAAATATCCACGCAAATTTGAAGAAAAATATAAGGAACTTAATCCGGAGAAATATAAGGACACGATCGAGCATGTTATCAGCAAAGGAAATACGCCTGCTGGAATGCATATTTCTATCATGGTAAATGAAATCCTTGATTTTCTCAAGATTCAGCCAGGTGAGACAGGGTTTGATGCGACACTTGGATATGGCGGTCACACCAAAGCGATGATGGAGTGTCTGCACGGCGAGGGGCACATGTATGCAACAGATGTGGATCCGGAAGAGTCTGCAAAGACCCGTAAGCGTCTGGCAGAGCAGGGATTTGGAGAGGACATCCTGACAGTGAAACTTCAGAACTTCTGCACAATTGACGAAATCGCAAAGGAAGCCGGCGGTTTTGATTTCATCTTGGCAGACCTCGGTGTGTCATCTATGCAGATCGATAACCCGAAGCGCGGTTTTTCCTTCCGTGCAGACGGACCGCTGGATCTGCGCCTGAATCAGGAAAAAGGAATCAGTGCAGCCGAGCGACTGGACAAGATTAGCCGCGATGAGCTTGCCGGAATGCTGTATGAGAACTCTGATGAGCCATACTGCGAGGAAATTGCTAAGGCAATCACAGATGAGATCCGCAAAGGAAACCGTGTGGATACCACTACGAAATTACGTGAGATCATAGAAGAAACTCTGGATTTCCTTCCGGAAAAAGAAAAAAAAGATACTGTCCGCAAAACCTGCCAGCGAGTTTTCCAGGCACTGCGTATCGACGTGAACCGAGAATTTGAAGTTCTCTATGAATTTATGGAAAAGCTTCCGGATGCGCTCAAACCAGGCGGACGCGTGGCAATCCTGACTTTCCACTCCGGAGAGGACAAACTGGTCAAGAAAGCACTGAAAGCCGGATATAAGGCAGGAATCTATTCTGATTACGCCAAAGATGTCATCCGCCCATCCGCCCAGGAATGTGCCCAGAATGGACGCGCCCGCTCTACCAAGATGCGTTGGGCAATAAAAGCAGAATACTAAATAAGAAGAAGGCATCTGGGAGAAATCTCAGATGCCTTCATTCGTTATAAGAGTTATTTATTGTGCTACCTGTCTGCGCCATAGTACTGATCAGAACCAAAACCGAGGATCAGCAAGAAAATCGGCTGTAGCAAAATCAATCCGATTGCAAAACCGATGCCGTGTCCAAATGCTCTTGACAGTTTGATACAATACATGATATTGATCACTGCAATCACAATTCTGAGCAGCGTTGCGATTACTGTAAGAAAAATGCTTTCATTAAGATTCGCACTGGATACATAAGAAGCAACTATTCCAAGTATAAAGCTCAGCCAGAAATAAGATGTCTGCCAGGCAATTTTGTAGGAAACATAATCACCATAGATCGGAATAAGGCTTTTCCAGCCTGCCTCACCGGCCTTGGTAAAAATATTCCAGTTTGCGATGATCTGCAGAATCCACCATACTAGAGCAAAAATCAGATAGATGCCACCAAGGAGCATCATAGAGCTGATTAAAAGAAGTCCCATGTTTACCGCCTCCATAATTTTTATACCCTCATTAAAGCACAATCAGGGTGGTCTTTCAAATGGGTGGAGGTGGGACAGAAAAATTCATGACATGCTTACCTTATCGTGATATACTGTTCAATATGAAACCTAGGGGGAAAGAATTTTGATAATTACAGGTGAACTTAAGAATAAAATTGACAGTTTGTGGGAGATGTTCTTGAAATAAAGAATGGCAAAAATCAAAAAGCAGTAGAAAATCCTGAAGGGAAGTATCGTTGACGTATTCACAGATCTTTCAGTATGGATGGGAATCAGAAAAACAATAGAACAGGTCAATGCCAATGCATTGGCTGCGTAGAATTATTTAAGGAGTATCTACATGAACAATCTACTAAATAAAATCCACCAGCAGAACGCAACTGCTTTCACCCACAGCGGTAAATTCCATGCAGATGATGTGTTTTCGGCTGCGTTATTACTATATTTAAATCCGGAGATCACGATCACACGCGGCAATCGCGTGCCTGAAGATTTTGACGGTATCGTATTTGATATCGGTCGGGGCAGATACGATCATCACCAGAAGGACAGCAGAGTTCGAGAGAATGGCATTGCATATGCGGCATTTGGGCTTCTCTGGGAGGAGCTTGGTGCAGAAATCCTTGGTGAAGAACTGTCGGATAAATTCGATGAATCCTTTGTGCAGCCACTGGATAACAATGATAACACCGGTGAGAAAAACGAGCTTGCGTCACTGATCGGAAATTTCAATCCAACCTGGGATGCTGAAGGAAGCAACGACGAAGCCTTTTTCCAGGCAGTCAGTGTTGCCGGAATGATCCTGGAAAACAAATTCGACCGTTACAGAGGAAATGAGCGTGCAGACAAACGAGTAGAAGAAATCTACGAAAGACATATGCAGGCATTTCATGACAGAGAAAAACACAGCGAGGATGCAAAGATTCTGATTCTGCCGGAGTTTGTACCGTGTCAGAAATTCCTTTCTGAGACGCCAGTTGCATTTGTGATCTTTCCGTCTAGCAGAGGCGGTTACTGCATTCAGCCTCAGAAAAAAGAATACTCCATGAATTACAAATGCAGTTTTCCTTCAGAATGGCTTGGTCTCGAGAATGAAGAACTGCAGGAGGTTACAGGACTTAAGACTGCAGGATTCTGCCACAAAGGCGGCTTCCTTATGACAACCGGAGAACTTGCGGATGCAGTACAGGCATGTAAGATCAGTATGGAACAGTTTCACGAGAAACCAGTGATTGTAAGTTTTGGCGGAGATGCCGAATATGATGAACTCCTTCACCGGATTCCAAAATTACAGGCAGCAGAAATCATTCACATAGATTTTCCAACTTTTCCGGAAGTTGAAGTTCAGGGCATCTATGCAGAAGTAAGCATGGAAAAACAGGAGTGGAAAGCCAGAATCAAGGAACAGGTAAAACAGATCCTGCGATATAAGCCAGAGGCCGTTTTTGTCGGAGAAAATCTCTTCGCAGCATATCCAATTGTGCATACACTGCGTAAAAAGCATATTCCAGTGCTTGTGGCGGCAGAAAAAGACGGACAGAAGCTTCTCATCAGAATTCCATCAGGTTCGTAAAAAATAATATTTTTATCACATGTCTAAATATATGGAATATACAAAAGGAGTTTGAACAACAGATGATTCGTCTTCAGGATATTGCTGAAATGGCTGGTGTCAGCCGCACTACCGTATCAAATGTCATAAACGGAAATACGAAAAGAGTGTCCCAGAAAACGATTGATAAGATCACAGCAATCCTTAAAGAACAGAACTATGTTCCACATATGGGCTCGGTGATGCTTTCTGGTCATGGTTCCAGAATTATAGGAGTAGTCCTGGGTTTTACCTATGCTCATGGCATGCAGTCCCTTCAGGATCCTTTTGTGGGAGAACTTATTGGAAACATCCGTATGGAAACGGAAGAAAAAGGATATTACGTTATGCTCATCGGCGGCGAAGATATTCAGAATGTAGTAGACATTGCGTCAAAATGGAATGTTGAGGGACTGATCATCCTTGGATACAATGAAGAAAGATACCGCAGTCTTTCACGTAAGCTGAATAAGAAAATGATCCTGATCGATGCTTATCCTGAAGGTGCCTATACCTTCCAGAATGTCGGTGTAGATGATTATTCAGGAGGATACCAGATAGGAGAATATCTCTATTCCTGTGGATATAAAAAGGCTTTGTTTATTGCGGAAACTGAAAGAGACAGCGACTATTATCGATGGATGGGATTCAAGCAGGCAATGGAAAAGAAGGGCGGATTCTGCAGTCATTCCCGATACATTGTTGTTCCAGGTGAGAAAAAATACCGTCTCAGGAAATACGAAGAACTCTTGCCGCGTTTCCTCGAAGCAAAAGCACTGGCTTTTTCGTCAGACTATGATGCAATTGAAGCAATGAACTTCTTTTTTGATAAAGGGATCAGGGTTCCGGATCAGATTTCCATCACAGGTTATGATGACAGTATGTATGCGAGTATGGTCCGCCCAAAACTGACGACAGTTCATCAGGATGTCCAGAAAAAAGCACATATGGCTCTGAAACGTCTGATGAAGCTGATCCAGGGAGAAGAATTGAAGGAATTAAATATAAAAAGTCCGGTTTATCTGGTAAAGAGGGATTCTGTCAGAGAATGATAGAGTTCTTCTTTTTTTTGTTTAATATGCATAAAAACAGAATTAAAACTTTGTTAAGATTTTAAGTTTCGCGAGAAACCTATTGATTTTACTGAGATGCAGGGTTTATGATATAGTCACCGAAAGGGAAGAGGACATACGGGTTCGAGGTAACATTTCCCAGATCAATGGTGCTGTACAGCAACAGTGGCAATTCTTTCATTTATGTGGACATGGAATGACTTTACCATGCCGCTGGTATTGTTAAGCGATGAGAGTCAGCAGACTTTACAGCTTGCACAGTATGTATTCAAAAAACAGTTTTCAGTAGATTATAACCTGGCGTTCGCGTCTTACCTGCTGGTACTTATTCCTGTATTGCTTGTATATCTTTTCTGTCAGAAATGGATCATGAATGGTGTTGTTGCCGGAGCAGTCAAATGATGATGTAAGGAGTAAATGTTCAGAATTACAGGATTTGTGCCACAGCGAAGTAATTCTAAAATATTGGTGAATAAAATCATAAGAAACAGGAGGCTCAAATAGCATGGAGAAAAAATGGTGGAAAGAAAGCGTCGTATATCAAATATATCCGAAAAGTTTTAATGACAGCAATGGAGATGGCATTGGAGATATCAGAGGAATCATACAGAAACTTGATTATCTGAAAGAACTTGGCGTAAATGTGCTGTGGATTTCTCCTATGCTTGAGTCTCCACAGGATGACAATGGTTACGATATTTCAGATTATCAGAAGATTTATAAAGACTATGGAACAATGGAAGATTACGAAGAACTGCTTGTCGAGGCACACAAACGCGGCATTAAGATCCTGATGGATCTCGTAGTCAACCACACTTCTGATGAACACAACTGGTTCATTGAGAGCCGCAAGTCCAAAGACAATCCGTACCGTGATTATTATATCTGGAAAGATCCTGTCAATGGAAAAGAACCAAACAACTGGGGCGGTGTATTTGGCGGTTCTGCATGGGAATATGATGCACAGACCCAGATGTATTACCTGCATCTGTTCTCAAAGAAACAGCCGGATCTCAACTGGGAAAACGAGAAAGTACGCCAGGAAGTTTATGATATGATGACATTCTGGTGTGAAAAAGGAATCGACGGTTTCCGTATGGATGTTATCAGTATGATCTCCAAAGACCAGACTTTCCCGGATGGAGAAATGAATAACAGCCTCTATGGTGATTTTGGACCATATTGCGTACATGGTCCGAGAATTCATGAATTTCTGCAGGAAATGAACAGAGAAGTTCTTTCAAAATATGATATCATGACAGTTGGTGAAACCTCAGGAGTAACAATTGAAGAGGCACAGAACTATGCAGGTGAAGCCAGAAATGAACTGAATATGGTATTCCAGTTTGAACATGTTGAGAATGGAAGCGGTGATTATGGTAAGTGGACAACTGAAAAATATGATTTCAAAGAGTTCAAACGTATCATGATCAAATGGCAGGAAGAACTTCAGGGCAAAGCATGGAACAGCCTGTTTCTTGGAAACCATGATCAGCCGAGAAGTGTCAGCCGTTTTGGAAATGATAATCCGGCATACAGAGAAACTTCTGCAAAAATGCTTGCAACCTGTCTTCACATGATGCAGGGAACACCATATGTATATCAGGGCGAAGAACTTGGAATGACAAACGTTTACTTCGACAAACTGGAAGATTATCGTGATATTGAGAGCATCAATTTCTTTACAGAGCTTACGGAATCAGGTCTTATGACTCCGGAATACATGATGAAATGTCTGATGCTGAGAAGCCGTGATAATGCCCGGACTCCAATGCAGTGGGATGATTCAGCACAGGCTGGATTTACAGATGGCGAGTCCTGGATCAAAGTGAATCCGAACTACAAAGAGATCAATGCGGCACAGCAGCTTGAAGATCCGAACTCTATTTTCCATTACTATCAGAAACTGATCCGTCTGCGTAAAGAAAAAGATATTATTGTTTATGGTGAGTTTGAACCGATTTATCGTGATGATGAGCAGATTTTTGCATACATTAGAAGACAGAAACAGGAAAAACTTCTGACAGTCTGCAATTTCAGTGACAAAAATGCAGAGATGGAGATTCCGGAAGAATTCAAAGGTGCAGAATGTCTGATCACAAATCTTGACAGAACTGTATTTGAAGGTAAAATTGTTTTGAAACCATATGAGGCATTTGTATTATATAAATAAGAGGTAGCACAGAGATGATTAGAAAATACAGATATGGAGCTCCGTTTGATACGGAGGCACTGACCGAAAAAATTGAAACAGCTGAGGAAGCTTTTCCATATGGGGAAATCAGCCAGAAAGATGGATTTGCTTTTACCTATATCATGGACGAAGATGATATTGTCTATGGTCTGGGCGAATCCAACCGTGGAATCAATAAGAGAGGTTACTGCTATATCAGCAACTGTACAGATGATGCAATTCATACAGAGGGCAAGCGTTCTCTGTATGGAGCTCACAATTTTATTGTCGTGAGCGGCAAAACTACTTTTGGACTGTTTTTTGACTATCCGTCAAAACTGACCTTTGATATTGGATATACCAGAATGGACACACTCCAGGTATCCTGCGAAAATGCAGATCTGGATATCTATGTCATCGAAGGAGAAAATGCTTATGACATCGTAAAACAGTTCCGTCGTGTGATCGGCCGCAGCTACATTCCGCCGAAGTTCGCTTTCGGTTTTGGACAGAGCCGCTGGGGTTATACAACAAAAGAAGACTTCCGTGCAGTGGCAAAAGGATATCGCGAGAATCATATCCCGATCGACATGATCTACATGGATATTGATTATATGCAGGACTTTAAAGACTTCACAGTCAATGAAAAAAACTTTCCTGATTTCCCTGAATTTGTAAAGGAAATGAAAGACCAGGAGCTTCGCCTGATACCAATCATTGATGCCGGTGTCAAGGTGGAAAAAGGCTACGAGGTTTACGAGGAAGGTGTAAAAAACAACTACTTCTGTAAAAGAGAAGATGGCAGTGATTTTGTTGCAGCAGTGTGGCCGGGAGACACCCATTTTCCGGATATGCTGAATCCGGAAGCCCGGAAATGGTTTGGAGATAAATACCGTTTTCTGATCGAGCAGGGAATCGAAGGATTCTGGAATGACATGAACGAGCCTGCAATCTTTTATTCTTCAGAAGGCCTTGCAGAAGCAAAAGAATTCGCCGGAGAGTTTGCAAAAGACACCGAAGGCAAGATCCATCCGTGGGCTATGCAGGCAAAGATGAAAAATATTGTTAACAGTCCGGAGGATTACAAAAGATTCTATCACAATGTAAATGGTAAGAAAATCCGCCACGACAAAGTGCATAATCTTTTTGGTTATAACATGACAAGAGCAGCCGGAGAAGCATTCGAACGCATTGATCCGGAAAAACGTTTCCTGATGTTTTCCAGATCTTCTTATATTGGAATGCATCGTTACGGAGGAATCTGGATGGGAGACAATAAATCCTGGTGGTCACACATTCTTTTAAATCTGAAGATGCTTCCATCTCTGAATATGTGTGGATTTATGTACACAGGCGCAGACCTTGGCGGATTTGGTGACGACACGACCAGAGATCTTCTGCTCCGTTTCCTTGCACTCGGTGTGTTTACACCTCTGATGCGTGATCATGCGGCAGAAGGAACAAGAGAACAGGAATGTTACCAGTTCGAAAACATCGAAGATTTCCGCAGCGTCATTAACGCCAGATATCGTCTTGTGCCGTATCTTTACAGTGAATACATGAAAGCTGCGTTGAATGACGATATGTACTTTAAACCGCTTGGCTTCGTTTATCCGGATGATAAGATGGCAACCCGCGTCGAAGACCAGCTGATGCTTGGCAACGAGATCATGATCGCACCGGTATACGAGCAGAACGCAAGAGGCCGTTACGTTTACCTGCCAGAAGAAATGAAATTCATCAAGTTTATGCCGGATGGAAGCATTTCTGAAGAAGTCCTCGAAAAGGGAGTTCATTATGTGGATGTTGCTCTCAATGAAGTGCCTCTTTTCATTCGCAGCGGCAAATGCATCCCGGTTGCAGAAGCAGCAGAGTGCGTGAAGGATATTGATACAGAAAATATGCAGCTTATCGGATATGAAGGCAGCAGCTATACTCTGTATGAAGATGATGGAATCCATAAAGATTATGATAAGAAAGAAAATTATCGGGTTCTGACGAAATAAGTAAGTTCTAAAAGGATACGCAGTGCGTAGCGAATTGGAACTGTAAAGTAAATAAGTGCAGAGAAAGGCGTGAGTTATAGAAATATGGCTTGCGTCTTTTTCTTTGCCTGAAAGGAAGTGCAAAAATTGAAAAAAAGGATAAGATTGCAATCAGAGAAAATAAACGCGATAAAATTTTTCTGTGGAATCGGATATATAGTGGCACTTGTACTTTCAGCTCTACATTTCACCACAGTTATTCAATAAGATTATTGGAGCATAAAATTAGTATTGCTATTGTGCGGACATTTGCATATAATAAAGATAGATGAAAATACTACTCACGAAAGGAGATGTTTTATATGGCTACAAAATCAGCAAATTTATATGCAAGGATTGAACCAGATGTCAAAGAAAAAGCAGAAAGTATCCTGTCTACACTTGGTATCTCTGCTTCCAGTGCTATCAATATGTTTTATAAACAGATTATCTTACAGAGAGGACTTCCGTTTGAAGTAAAAATACCATCTGCCAGACCTGTTGATATCAGCACATTATCAGAAGTAGAGTTCAATGAAGAATTGGAGAAAGGATATGCAGATATGCAGGCTGGACGGACAAAAAATGCGAAGAAAGCATTTGCTGACATTCGCAAGGATTATGGCTTATGATATATGAAGTAGAATTATCCGAACAGGCTGACAGTGATTTGAGAGGGATTTTTGAATATATTACTTTTGAATTACAATCGCCGGAAAATGCAAGCGGACAGCTTGACCGTCTGGAAGAACAGATATTAAGTCTGGATACGATGCCGGAGCGTTATCGAAAATATGAAAAAGAACCGTGGAAAAGCCGTGGATTTCGTGTATTACCAGTAGACAATTATGTGGTACTTTATATTCCAGACAGCGATAAAAAAGTTGTAACAATACTTAGAGTAATGGGTTGAATGAAAAAGTAACTTCCACCATACATTGGCACAGGTAAAATAAGACCTT
>OBWW01000050.1_pt1 | contig 141011 bp, 125 predicted proteins | sample 1538091 | NCBI WGS metagenome assembly OBWW01 (sample SAMEA2580125, study PRJEB22360) | human gut metagenome | biome: human gut; feature: human-associated habitat; material: faeces | place: Denmark | collected 2008/2010 | reverse complement strand
TTGTTGCTCAGGTGCTTATAAAAAATATTAAATTATAGTGTTGCGGAAATTAGATTAATCATAAACTGTCAACTATAAACTATAAACTCTTGTTAGCGTTGCCCAAAGTTTGGTTGGTAAATTGGGCACTCGTTTCCCGTTGTACGGGCAATGGCTGCCCGTCACTTGTTCTCCAGTAGCCCGTCACGTGTTCACCGGTAGCCCGTCACGTGTTCTCTGTGGGACCGCTTAAATGGCATGGCTGGAACATCTGGAGGGCAGAGAAAAAGATTAGCTTTTAGTGAAATCAATCTCTTCTGAGAAATGGTCGAATTCAACATCTTTATATCCGTATCTGGCGAAGAGCTGTTTGATATATGCCTGTTGTTCCGGCAGGAGTTTCAGTTGTCCCAGTTTGTAACGGTAGTATTGTCCTTTGCTGCCGAGGTAGTCTCTCATTTCGGCGCGCAGTGCAGGAGCGTCTTTCACTTTCATTTCGGCAAAGAGTTTGTCGAATCCCCATGCCATTTTCACGACACGCAGCGGAGCGAAGTACTTGCAATTCCCGTTTTTCAGGGCATTTGGGAAAATGGCATCCCCTCTATCAGTCTTCTCGTTTTTGTAGAGACCGGATAGATAGTGGATACATTTGTTTTTCATCGGACATGGTTCGGTGAAACAGTAGGTGATGTTGCTAGGTACGTTTCCGTACTCAAAAGCCTTTTTCAGTAATTCCTTTTCATCCATGTTTCTTAAGTATTAAGAATAAAACATTCTGTTTTACTAAACGCAAATACATCCTGTTTATTGCCTTGCAAATGCTATTATTATCACTTCATAAAGCATTTTTTTTCGATGCAAGCAAGAAATCATGATACTTCTCCCTAATTTATGATACTTCGATGATACTTCTCCCTTCATTTTCAGAGAAGTCTCATTCGTGATAAAGCTCTGTTTATTAAAGATATAAACCTCGTTTTGCGCCGAAAAATGAGACTTTGATACTTTTTTTCGAGAAAATAAGATTTATACGTGCGTATATTTGTTGGTTCTTTATCGCTTGCGTACTTCTTTCTAAACTTCCTTCTAGCCTCATCCCTTTTGTAGGAAGAATCATGTTCCGCAAATAGCTCTCCTTTTTACGATTGTGTCCCCTCACACAACTTTTTTCGAAACTTTTTTGCTAAAAGTTTTGTTGTTTCGAATAACATTTGTACCTTTGTAACAACATACTCCCCCCCCCGCTTCCCTTTAGAACAGCGCGCTCAGGGTGAGTCTTTTTTGTTCTTTTTGCCATGTTCGGTGTTTAGCTATTCGATAAATGCAGAAGAAGATAGATCTGATATTGACAAATTTGTACTCAACCATATAATAATAGGTAAGCAATGACCGGAAAGATTGGAAGAAAAAAGGTATTGAAGTTTCGCGACTTCCCAACACGCCTACATGGCGAGGTATTCTTTGTAGAGAATGGGTATGATGAAAAGTTGAACCTTTCCATCATCAACCATCTCCTGGATATCAACAACTTGTTTATCAGCAAGTCAATTCATTTTAATTATTTCCCATTTCTGGGTCCTCATATCAGGAAGACAGCTCTCTACAGCTATCCTGCGATGAATAAAGAGGATTTGAACATCTCTGTTCCTTCCGATTTGTTGTTGTCGCAATTGGTAGAAGAAAAGAATAAGGAGAAATTACATCCTAGCATCTTACAGCTAGACCATGAGGAGGATGGCATATATTATGTCAATTCCTATTCTTTGTCTATAGAGGAAGATGAGGATTTTATGCCATTGATGCAGGCTGCGTATGATAAGTTGCCGGATTGCAATGTAATGTTCAGCTCTGTCGATGATTTTCCATACAGTATATTTGATCCGACACCGATTCCGGCAGATGAAACATTCAGCTATGATATCAGGCAGAAGATGAAGGAGGTGTACAGACAGGTGCAGGACTTGCGTCTTGGTGGGGTAAGCGATTGGGTGCTGAAGCAGTATCTCTTTCCACCCAAGAATCTGAGTAGAATGGTCATCACGGAGAATTACGATATCATACTGCCCGACTATCATGATATGACTATTAAGATGGAGCCATTGGTAAAAGCGGTGTATATTCTCTTTTTGCGTCATGAGGAGGGAATCCTTTTCAAATGTCTGTCGGATTATAGGGAAGAGCTATATGATATCTATGTGGATATTCGCAAGAAATCGAACAACAATGGGGCTCATCTTTCAGAAGAGAAGATTCGCCAGAGCATTGAAGCCCTGACGAATCCGTTGTCTAATTCTATCAATGAGAAATGTGCCCGTATCCGCCAAGCCTTCACTCTCCAGTTTGATGAAAGTCTAGCCGGGAGTTATTTCATTGATGGCAATCGTGGCGAACCCAAGAAGATACCATTGGATAGAAAGCTTGTGGAGTGGAAGTGAATTTTCTTAGGTATTCTTCCTGTATAACAAATAAACTCCTATGGCAACCCAAACGCTCGGTCCGAGGTTTGGGTTGCCACGCATAATGATACTGATAAAGCCAATTACTCCAATCAGAATACATACCCATCCCCAAATCTTCAACTTAGTTCTTCTTTTCAAGCTCATTTGGCGTTTTCTTCTTAGAGCATAATACGACAATGAGACCAATCACCACATTGATGAGTGAGATACCAAAAGCCCATCCAAAACCAATCTTTCTGTTTCTTCCCAGGCAACCAACGCCGAATGCTAAAGCAACGGCAATCACGAAAAAAAAGAGTCTTTCCATATTCCTATTATTTTTATTGTTATTTTGGCTGCAAAAATAATAAATGGTGGTGGATGCTACAAATGTTTAGGCTCCACAAGGCTTGTGGAGGTAAGTTTTTCTCGAGTTTGTACATCTGTTTACAAAAAAAAAACTAACTTTGTCATCTCATAAAATATTAATTTAAAAAGGTTATAATTATGGTGTTACCAATTGTTTCAGTATTGATTGGCATAAGTTTGATGTATTACATCCGCCAGAAAAGAGCAGAAAAAGAGATGGATGAGATCGTTAATTCTATCTCGCCATCTAATAATGGCAATAAGAATATTGGTACTAGAGACTTGTGCCTTGAGTTGCTCCGGCAGCTTAATTGTGAAGTTCGTATAGAGAATGATGACATTTACTTCACGTATCAAAATGAGAAGTTTATGATAGAGGCTTCAAACGACTCAGCCTTTATTACAATTTGGGATCTTCATTGGGATATGGTGGATTCGGAGAATCTTCAAGATGTAGAGAATATGAAAAAGGCTGTTAATCGTACTAATCATTTAGTGCATAATACAGTCTTGTATATTCTGTATAAGGAAGAAAAGTCTTATTATATTCTGTCTAAGTTGCAATGTTTGCTAATGCACAACATTCCAAATACAAAAGCCTATCTTTCTGCGACTCTTGATGATTTTTTCAGAACCAAGCAATGTTACTCTCAGGTTCTTGATGACATCGGCAAAGAGGGGGCGTAGATATAAATGTCGTTGTTGCTTGTGTTATCTTGTAAAATGAAATAAACCAGTTTCGTTGTTTTATAAGTTGTGTTCCCAACAACAAGTCGGTAAAAATCGAAACAATAACGACTGGGGCGATTGCTGTATCTGTTTCAGCATTGCCCCAGCAGACTTTATTAGATATTATTATTCGAACCATAAACAAACGTTAAAATATTTAGTTTTCTCTACTTTTCTCCTTATTTTCTTCTTTGGTCTAATTTAATTTTATTATTTTTGTAGTTAAATAACGGCAATTCTATAAAGTAAAGACCAACAGGTTTTATCTAATTCTTTAACGAAAATGGAAGATTCTGCCAATCAGCCTCTTATGGCTGATGCTTCATTGTATAATGGGCAACCTACTGACACAGGTTCATCGTGTCCAAGTGCAAGACTTACCTCTTGTACGCCCTCCATCCAAAAGAACAGGGATGGGGTGTCGGTAGAGAACGTGCTTGATGAAAACAAGCAATGGTTCGTTCTGCGAGTTTCGTATGGGCGTATTATCAAGGCAAAAGCATTCGTAGAGGCTAATGGACTCGAATGTTATGTTCCTTTGCGATATAAAGAGGTAAGGAAGCATGGGAAGAAGAGAATCATTACAGAGTCTCTTCTCCCCTCTTTTCTCTTTGTTCATGCATCAGCAGAGCAAGTTGATTCTCTTTTGCAAGATAAGAACATCAAGGCTTTTGAAAATAGAGCTTTGTTGAGTTACTATTACGACCATACTTCACATTGTGAAAATGCGCCAACCAAGAATCCTCCTCTTATCATTGCCGATACAGCTATGGATAATTTCATCCGTTTAACCTCCATACATAATCCTCACATCATCCCTGTTACTTCGGTGAATATCAAATACAAGTTAGGGGATGAAGTAGTGATTACAGAGGGTGAGTTTAAGGATATACGTGGTAGAGTGACAAGGATTGCTGGGCAACAGAGAGTGGTGGTGGAACTTTTTGCTGGATACTTAGTGGCTACGGCATATATACCAATGGGAATAATGAAGATAGATAAAGAAAAAGAGCAATATGGAATACAATAAAGGAGATAAAATAAAGGTTCAAATTGCTAATATTAACGATATTGGTGCATTTGTAAAACTTGAAGGTCGAGCATCAGGAATGATTCATTACTCAGAAGTTCCATGTAAGTTCGGCCAAGTATCAAACTATCTTGAGGTTGGTCAGGAAATTGAGGTCATTATCCTTGGACCTGGAAAACCCGATAAGTTTGGAAACCCACGATACAATCTCAGTAAAAAGAAAGTTGACGAACAAGCAATAAGGGAACAAGTTGCGATTGATATTGATAATCTTGCAGGAGAAGAAAAATCAATTCGTGAAATCTGGAAGATATTTACTCAGATTAACAAGTGTCTGCTTCAGTATATGAAGCAGCCAATTTTGCTTGATGTAAACTCAGCGAAACTTCATCGTGCGGATGGCAAATTGGTTATTAAAGCTAATACCGAATCAAAATTTGAACTTTTTCAAAAGTCGTTCAAACAAAGATTCAATACTGAGCTAATCCCTGCTGGTAAAGATTCATGGAACTTTTATGCAAACATAGATACCATTTCTACTGCATTATTAAAGGCGTTTGAAGAAGAATGTGAGTGCCTTTATATGAATTTCTTTCCACAACCATACATAGAAGGAAAAATTTGGAACTACAAGAAAGATAAAAGAGAAGGCATTGAAAATCAGTTAGGTGACTGCTTCCCTAATATCGTAATTGTCGCAAATAAGCAAGGAGAATTATCTTTCCGCCAAGCTTATAGCTCTCATTCTCAAGCAAGAGATTTCTTTATTGCACTTCGTGATATATTGAAAGAGATTCAGGAGGGTTCTACCATTGAAGACGAAGATACTGGTGAAACTAAAGAATATGAGCCAATACCTTTTGACTTTGAAATATTCCCTTTAGAGGAACAGGATAAGTTTTATATCGAACGAAATGTTTTTGGACAGCAAGAGCATGAGGCTGTAGTAATTGGAACGCTCCGTGGAGAAATTTTCAGTTGTGACGGAATTGAAGTTGGCAAGCTAAAAAATGTCAACTACCCTGTTCTTACTTTTGTAGTTGAAAAAGAGAAACTTGATGCTGTGGAAAAATTAGTTAGCGAAAAGCGACTAACTATGGTATCAACAGATCTGACCGGAGATTCTGAAAAAGTAAATCGCTTGCAAGAATCTTTTGATTTTATCACCGAGAATTTTGAGCAGCTTAGGAATCCGATGCTTGCAAGTTTTCTTTTTGATGCCAGCAAAGCAACTCCTACAGATGAGAAAAAAGTTAAGGAAAGAATTAAGCATATTGAAGCCAATCAACTTAATAAGCATCTTAATGAATGGCAGATAGAAGCCATTGCTAAAGCTGTGGAAGCTAAAGACCTTGCAGTTATTCAGGGTCCTCCAGGAACAGGGAAATCAACTGCTATTGCAGAATTGATATGGCAATTAGCATTGGCTAATCCAAAGGACAGAACTCTGCTTACATCTGAAGCGAACTTGGCTGTTGATAACGCATTAGATCGATTGAAGTTCTCAGACCATAACATAGTAAAACCTATTAGAATTGGAGCTGGTGATAAATTTTCATCAGAAGGTTTGCCATACGCCATCACCGAGATGATGAAGTGGGCTGACATTGATTTTTCAAAGAACTACATTCTTTCAGAGGACAACAGAGCAATTGAAGAATCAGATGAATATAAGCTTTTTAACAAGGACAATAATGTATTAGTTAGATGGATGAAGAATATTATCAACCGCTCTCAAATTCAAGATGAAACGATAGAAAGAGCATGGTTCCATTTTATGCTAAATCTTCCTGTTGAGTTTCGCAAAAAAGTATTCAATTCTTATCGTAATAATTGTAATGTTATTGGCGCAACATGTAGTTCTATTACCGAAAAGAACTATGCAGCTATAGAATCTCAGAAAGAAGATGTTGAGAGTCGTTTTATGAAAAGATACAAAAATGTCTTTAAGGATGACGAACATTTAGCTTTTGACGTAGTAGTTCAAGATGAAGCTTCGAAAGCAACCCCTTCTGAATTATCTATGCCTTTGGTTTATGGAACAAAGTCTATAATCATTGGAGATCATCGTCAATTACCTCCTAATCTTGACAGAGAAGATATTCTATATAAACTTCATTATCAAGCACTCCAAACAGTTGATGTAGAAGAGAAAGAACAGATAATTGAGTTGGAAAAATTTGTAAGATACCATTTTGATCAACTTGAAAAATCTCATTTTGAACGACTCTTTACACAGGCAGACAACTCCATCAAGGGCACCTTTAGGAAGCAGTATAGGATGCATCCTGATATCAATAAAGTCATTGAACAATTCTATACCAAAGATGGAGGTTTGGAATGTGGTTTTATAAATGAAGACTACGAATCAGAGGGTACTCCATTCTCTCGTTATCATGGAATCAATATAGATGGGCTTATATCACCTGAAAATCATGTGATATGGATTGATACAAATTCGCCTGAAATTGCGGAAGGAACCTCACGTACCAACCGTGGAGAGGTTGATGCCATTGATTGGGTGCTTTCACAGCTGGCAACTTCTGATTCCTTTGAAGCATATAATAACAAATTTTCAAGCGAAGAAGACAAGGAAATTGGATTGATCACTTTCTACGGTGCTCAGCTAAGACTATTAAGACAATTACAAGGTAAATACTCTGGTAAACTGACATTGAAGCCAAGTTCTGTTGACAGATTCCAAGGTATGGAGAGGAATATCGTTATTGTCTCTCTTGTTAGAAGTAATTGTATTGCTGAAAACGAGAAACAAGCTCCAGATTATCGTGTTTACAAAGAGCTGGGATTTAGGAAGCAAACGGATTTTGGCTTCGCTAAATCACCAAACCGATTAAATGTAGCATTGTCACGTGCAAAGCGTCTTTTAATTATTGTCGGTAATAGTGCTCACTATTCTTCTTATAAAAACAAAGAAGGTGAAGCTATTTATAAGAATGTTTTTGAAAGTATCAAGACAAATCCTAATGGAAAAATAATTCACTGGGAGCACAAGTTAATGAAGAAGCGTCCACGACCAATATCAAAGAATCGCTCTGCAAATCTCAATACTCGCGATATTAATCCGGAAACAGATGGACATCTTAGAGTAATTGAAACTTGGTTGCGTCCAAATGCAAATAGAATCAATCCAAAAATTGCTGTTCTTGAACTTTCAACCAAGGCTGTAAAATGTCTGATTGGCAAAGATCAAGAGTTAATAAGAAACGCAAATGTTGACGAGTTCAACTTCCAGAATTTCATCAGAAACGCTAACAAAACAGAAACTGGTAAGGGATTAGACTCTCAAAATGATATGAACATGCGTTATTTTGAGAAGAACGTACTGCCGACTATTCGCAATTGGAAGCGGGTAATGATGCAAGAGAATGTTGATGTCGTATATACAGTAGCTACTGCAGCGTATCGAACTGCCAGAAATCGTGATGAGATTGTAACTTTCATTAAAGAAAGAGCAGGCATAAATGTTCGCATTCTCTCTAAGAAAGAAGAATCTGTTTCTACTATGTTCGCATACTTATTTAGCTCCAGGTACAAGCAGCAAATGCTTACTTCTAAGCATGTTATTATGATAGACCAAGGCGGTGGATCAACCGAGGTGTCTGTATTCCAAAATATTGATCTTGTAAGTTCATATAGTATCAATCTTGGTACTACAGCTTTACGAAACATATTATTTTTGGACTCGGATCGAGATACACCTGTATATGAGGCATTAAAACGTAGTGACCAAAAAATCAAGGAACGATTGGTAGTATTCTACAAGAATATGGGAGATGCAATGACATCCGAAACTGAAAGTTTCTGTATTAGCGTTGGAACGGCTATCACTCATGCTACAGGCGGAAAGAATAATGCAGCTCAACATGATAGAGTTATGACTCGTGAGAAGATCGAAGCTTGCATCGAGACATGTACTCAGGCGATTCTAGACCAGTTTGATACTGTTGATCAGTTGAATGAGTATGATTTTGAATCATCAAGAGGAAGTAAACGACTTGATGATCAGATAACAATGCGTCTTGGCCTCCCAATGTTCTTGTCGCTTATGGATCGCTTCAATATAAAAGAAATCCATGTGAGTGGCACTGGACTATGGTATGGTATTTATTTGCAACATTTACATAACATCGCAGACAATTAATTATGCAATATAGTGATATTATAAATAATGGAACACTAGTTTACAAGTCTTTACTCAAAGATAGTAAACTTCGTGAATGGCCTGTAAAAGAAACTTTATGCGCCGTACGATTCTATAAGACAGAAGATCTGTCCGAATTAGAGTTAGTTTTACTTAGATTGATTAGTTCATTAGAGAGCAATAAGATAACAAAGGAGGATATAGCCTTAACTCTCGGTTTTGATGTTGCTGAAAAGACATTCGGCAACAAACGCTTCTATCGGGATCAAGCAGAGGTATCTCTTTTTAACAGTATGATTGATTCCATTTTTAAATGGCATCTCGCTGTTGAAGAGTCCGATAGCGTTGCTCTATGTTCTGAAAAATGCTCAGACTCTGAGAATTCTGAAGAAGCTAATGAGGAAATATCTGCAAAAGAAGAAACCATAAAATATATCCGTCTTACTAGATTGGGTAATAAGGCTTTGGAAATGAACTGCAAATTCTCATTCTATAAAGGAAAGAAACGTTTGCTCGAAAATGTCAATAAGTCAGAACTATCAATAGACACAGTTGATTTCCCTTTTTACGAAGAGTTAGGTTTCTTTTCTGAAATTACAGACATGGAGGCGATTACAGACTTTGATCCAGACGAAATCAATATAGATCATACTGATGATTTGATAAATAGAATAAATCTTCAGTCTAATAAAACTACAAACGTTTTTGAAGCAAATACACTTTCTGAATGGAAATACTTTTCTAAAAGTGTTGATGTTTGTCTCTATAAGCTTAATGATGATTTTTATCCAATTATTTTGTTAAAAGACAGGGTATCTGTTGCAGCGACTGACATTTTATATAGAGAGCAAAATACGTATCTCCTAAATAAGAAGATAAAGAAGGCGTTATATTCAAAATTGATCAATAATGCTAATTCAACAATTAATTATAATGAAATATGCTATTTTGAAGACGAGATAGAGCAAGATGAATTTGATTTTATAGTAAGAGATTCTAGAACCGACTGGAGCGATGTAGATACATATAACTATATTGTCTCTAATGATTTTTGCAATAACAATGATTGGGATTACATATCAAAATATTGTCCTGAAGATATTATTATCCAGCATATTGGAGAATCATGTTCAAAATTTGACATGATTACTCTCTCTCGTAGATTGCCTGTTAGTTTCATTATTGAGTCATGTGCAAAATATGCTTGGGAAATGAATGTCGTTCTTTCGCGAAATGATATTACCAAGAAACAAGCGCAGGAATTAATGTTGTGTGATGGAAACACAATTATCGAGTGGGATATCATAAAACCTTTCCTTGATGTCGATTTTGTAGTTAACAACATAGAACATCTAAACATTGATTTTTATAATCTTACTAGCTGGCTACCATCATCCAACCAGGACCTTATAGTAAAATATTGTCATAAGAGATGGAATTGGTCTTATTTTACTAGAGAAGCAGATGTAAATCTTGTAATACAGAACATTAGTGTATTGCAGGATTATATTGCTGTATATATAGAGCCAGTTCTCGATAAAATATTCTCCGATAATAACCTTACAAAATCAATTATCACAAACAAAGAGTTTGCAGAGGCAGTAAAATCTATAAAAGGAAAAGGATATTTTATTTCTTACAATCTTGGAACTAAGGAAAATTATATATGGTCTGATGAACTTATTGAGTATTTAGAAAAATGTGACCTGTTAATTTGGAACACTATCGGTTCTGTCACTGGCTTCGCACAATACCCTTATATCGAATGGACTCCAGAGTTTTTCAATAAATATCATGCAAAAATCAATTCCGTCAGCGACTATGCCTATATTTCAGAAAATATTAATGATATATCACTTATAACAGAATACCCTAATTTTTCATGGGACTGGAGTGGCTTGTCAAAAAATCCACACTTTGCAGAATCGGAAGACATCCTTTATATTGGTAAAGACAAAGTACTATACAGTGAATGGATGAAACGTTCATTAACCGAGTTTACATCCGAATTCCTTGCCTCTCACAACCAATGGATGAGAAGTGAAGAAAACGCATCGTTTGTATCATCAATAGTTAACGATTATGATACTGTGATAAAGTTTTTTGATTTTCCTTGGAATTGGAATAAACTCGCAGGGAATAAAACTATCTCTACAGATGAGAGATTTTGCGCATTATTAAACTCTCATACTGATGCTATTACAAATTGGCTCAACACAACATCATATGATTTAATCGAGCGTTATTTTGATACATTAGGACTATCTGTTTATATAAACAAAATTGCGGAAAGAACATCAATAACAAATAGTTGGTTCGCAAACAACAATATATGGGATAAACTATCTAGAAATCTTAGCGTCAATTTCATTTTCCATCATCTAAGTGAAAAATGGAATAAAAAGATCATATCCCAAAGAATGATTCCGTTATTAGAAGAAATGCCTGATTCTTTGGACGACTGCAAAACCGCACTAGACTGGACAATACTTTCTAATAATTTTAATGTAAGTTTCATCGAAGAATACATCTCAAAATATGTCGATTATTGGAACTGGTCTGTTTTAACTAATAGAGTTAATTCAGCATTCTTGCATGTCCACTTTAAGGACTATTTGTCTTTATGGGATAAAGATACAGCAGTAAGCAGAATTACTCCTTTGCTTAATAATAACGATCTTAATGATCATGAATTAGATAGTGTATGGAATTGGTATCTGCTATCTGAATCAGTTACAGATAAAGTATTACTGAATATTCTATCCAAGAAAGCAGATTATCTTGATTGGGACATCGTGTCTTCTCGTATTTCTAATATGAAGGATATAGATTTTGGATTATTGTTTGAGAACACACCAGGCTTAGCAGAGCATCTTGATTGGAGTATTTTGAATGAAGATATGCCATTACCAGAGATTCTTAAATTCAAGGATCTTCAAAATGCTGTATGGGATTGGAACATTATAACCAAACGATTTGATACCGGTTTTATCGTTGATAATCTGGCTAAATATGCTCAATATTGGGATTGGAAAATTATATTAAATGAGAAGATCAATCAATCATATGTCAAGGACAATCTTGAACATATAAAAGACTCTATAGCTGATCTTGAATCCGACACAAAGGAACAGTGTTGGAAAACAATCACATCTTTGTATACTCCTGCTGAATTATTGGAATTATCGGAACAATACAATCCTACTAATGGATACGAATGGAATTATAGTTATATATATAAAGCCATTTTTGATCTTGACGACTTTGTCAGCAAAGGGCATAGCTATGTAGATAATAAAGCGTTATCAGCATCTCAAGCTGCCAACAACATGTTTGCCTATGATTCTGATACTTATGTATTTAGAACATGGAAAGCTATCATTAAATCAAAACTTAATGATGGAAAATACAATTGGAATTTTTCCGAGTTGACAAAACTTGATTCCATTCAGCAGAAAAATGACGTATTCTATGAGCTTACACCTGAACGCTGGGATTGGAATTATATAAGTCAGTTTGGTATTTGTCTTTCCCCAGTTCATAACGAAAAGTATCTACGTAAGTACAGAGATCGCCTGAATTTTAAGCTTATATCAACGAGAGAAGATATAAACATTGATGATAAAATGGTTAGCAGTTTCATTGAAGAAAAATGGGATTGGCAAGCATTATCATCAAATACTGGTACGAATATCACTTTCGACTTTATCTTCCAGAATAGAGAAAAAGAATGGGATTGGAGTGCCCTGTCTAAAAATTCAACGATAAAATGGAATGATACAAAACTGCGTGAAATTCTCAAGGACCCAGTTATAAAAGCCGCCATATCTTGGGACGATGTAGTAGCAAAGAGAGAGTTGCATATTGATGACACACTTATTAAGTTAATGGATGGCATTGACATTAATTGGTTTGAGTTATCAGGCAATCCGTCGTTCTCCCCTTCTATTAAGAGCTTGAAGCGAGCAATCGAAGAGGGAGCAAAGATTAATTGGAGTGCTCTATCAAAGAATCAGAATATTGATTTATCTTTTGTCAGAGAATATAGAGACTTCTTAGATTGGAAGATACTTACATCCAACAAGAACGTTATTAAGATTCAGGAAGAAAAGATTCTTGATGAATTTATTGAGTTCCTCAATTGGTCATATGTTTCAGAGCACATTGAACTTACAAACCCAATTTTGGTAAAGTATAAGGATTATCTGATATGGAAATCAATAAACAACAGATTTGATTATAATCAGTTAGACCTTTCTGTCATTGATAGCATTAAGGACAAAATTGATTGGACTAAGCTTTCGTCATCTTCAATTATATTTACAGAAGATTTCTTGTATCAATACAGAAATCTGATTGATTGGTATGCTTTTAGCAAAAATGAATCTGTTGACTTTACTGCTGACTTATATAAAGACTTTGTTCCTGAATTAAATAGAGTAAAATTTATCGAGACATTGTCTAAATGCGACACGAATGGCTACAATAGACTCAAGGTATACCATTTCTCTCACATGTTCAATGCAATAGAAATTATCAAGAACAGAAAGATAATGAGTAGAAATAAGGCAGAAAAAACAAAATCCTTGAAATTTGATGCAGCAGGTTCCGTGGTACATCGAACTAGTAAGGCACATCCATTTGCTAGATTCTATTATCGTCCAAAATCAATGACACAATTCTACAACGAATGTCTTGGATGGGATAGTAGTCTTGAAACAAATTATGGCAAGAATTATTACTCGCAAGCATGTGATTTACACTTGCCAAAGTGTCCAATGCCTGTATTTTTTGAATTTGATATTCGTGAAATTATTGCAAAATATCCAGAAAAGTGCTACTATAGCACAGGTAACCTACAAACTAATGCGGCTTCAGTATTAAAACTTACAGAAAAACCAGATTGTCTTAGATTGGAATATTTATATCACGACATATCAGATTCAAAATCTCTGGCCGATAATTACTTTGATGGAGAACGAGTGTCTTCTGGAGAATGGATGTCAATATTCTATGAATTCTTAAAACGAATAAAAGAACAATCACAACAAGAGTTTCTAGTGAAAGATGAGCTTGATTTCATGCAATTGGAATCATTGAGAATCATTTGCTATGATGAATTCCAAAAAGATTTGCTTATTAACTATTTGGGTGACGATGAGATTATTTCTAAAATAGAAGTTGATTATAGAATGTATTCTCATGAAAACAGGCAGTTGAAAATGATTGATAATGAGGATGTCATATCTATTACATCAGACTATGACATCAATGGATGTGCCTATCTCTTGGTGAAAGGAGGTAAAATTAAAAATAAGGAATTGATTAAGAATAGGACCACATCAGGTATTATTATGTATCCTTCTGTTGTATTTGACAAACATAATCCGCCTTCTGAGGTATACTTAATTGATCCTAATCCAAGAGCAGATACAAAAGAATGGTTAATATATAAGTCATAAATGATGAATAACATAACATTTATAAAAGGTAACATCTTTAATACAAAAGCCCAAACCGTCGTTAATACAGTTAACTGTGTTGGAGTTATGGGGAAGGGTATAGCGTTGGTGTATAAACTGCGCTATCCTAAAATGTTTGATATATATAAGGACTATTGTCACCAACATTTAATAAACATTGGCAAATTATGGATTTACAAAGGAGACGAAAAAGATCCATGGGTTCTCAATTTTCCTACAAAATTTCATTGGAAATATCCAAGTAAATATGAATATATTGAAAAAGGATTGGCTAAATTCGTTGAGACTTACGAAAGTCATGGAATCAAATCTGTGGCATTCCCTTTATTAGGTACCAATAATGGAGGATTAGACAAGCAGATTGTTAAAGATATGATGGTCCGCTATCTCTCAGAATGCAATATCCCAGTTGAAATCTATGATTATGATCCTTCCGCATCAGACGATTTATACGAAACATTCAAAAGTAGATGGCTTGCGATACCAGACAACAAGAAAAAAGCTGTTACAAAAATTCGTACTCAAAAGCAGATTGACACGATAGATTCAGCTGTTAAATCAGATGATTTACGGTCAATGATTTCGTTGATAAACTATCCTGGTATAGGTTTAAAGACAATGGAATGCTGCTTTAAACTTGTAATGAGCTACAAAAATGAACCATCATTATTTGATTAACCATGCTCGAACAAGAATTACAACAATACCTCCTCCGCAAGTACCCACAAGAGAATGCTCGCTGTGAATGGAAGGAATATAAGAATCTGAAGAACTCGTTCTGCGGGGACGAGAAAGATGATGTCATCTCCTACGTGTCGGCAATAGCCAACATGGAGGGAGGACATCTTGTAATAGGTGTGCAAGATCAGTCGTTAGAAATTATAGGTACTGATACCTATAATTATGATCGCCAGAAAGCGATTCTAAGATTGACAGAACGATGTGTTAATCTTTCTGCAGAAGGACTTGATGTGGAAGAATTTATAACTGATGATACCAACAAGAAAGTTTGGATAATACATATTCCTAAGCATCGTCCAAAACTTCCAGTTTATGCCCACAATAAGGCATGGCAACGTATTGAGGATTCTTTGGTGGAGCTGACCCAAGAGAGGTTAAATGCCATCCTTGAAGAGAATAGCCCAGTTTTTGATTGGTCTGCAGAAATAATTCAAAATGCCACTTTGGAAGATCTTGATGCCACAGCTTTGGCTAAAGCTCGAACAGAATATAAAACGGTTCATCCTCGGTTGGCAGAAGAAGTCGATGCTTGGGATGATATGGAATTGCTGTGTCGTGCTGGTGTTGCAATAAAAGGCAAACTTACTCGTGCGGCTATACTTTTGCTAGGCAAAGAGACTTCTACTTATCTTATTAGTCCTGCTGTAGCAACTATCACATGGGTGTTAGTTGATGAGCATGATGAAAAGATAGATTATGAGCATTTCTATACTCCTTTCATCTTGACAGTTAACGAAGCGTTGTCAAAAATTCGTAATCTGAACCAGCGCATCTTGCCAGGTGGAACACTGTTTCCTGATGTCGTCAAGCAATATGATGAATACAGCATTCGTGAAGTGCTTCATAATTGTATAGCGCATCAGGATTATACTATGCAAGAACGTATCACTATGGTTGAAGAACCTAACTCTGTAACATTTGCTAATGGTGGATTCTTCTTGCCTGGTACTGTAAGAAATGCTATTGAACAAAATGGACCTCAGAAGTTCTATCGCAATTATGTGTTATGCCAAGGTATGGTTAACTTCAACATGATAGATACGATAGGACGAGGTATTCGCAAGGTTTTTACAGAACAGCAAAAACGCTTTTTCCCGATGCCTGACTATCAGATAGACCAAGCTAAGAGAGAAGTTGTTGTTAAAATTTACGGCAAACTTATTAATGAGCAATATTATCGTTTGTTGAAAGCCAATCCTGACTTGTCGCTTTATGATTGTATTGCATTGGATATGGTACAAAAACATGAAACAATAGATAAGGAAACTGCAGCACGATTGAGAAAGCTACACCTTGTGGAAGGTCGATACCCAAAATTATTTTTATCGGAGTATGTGGCAAAAACTGCAAATAATGATGAGTTGAAAACTGAATACATTAAAAACCGTAGTTTCAACGATCATCACTTTAGAGAAATGATAATATCTTATCTTCGTTCCTTTGGTGGAGCTACTAGAAGTGAACTGAATACTCTTATACAATCAAAATTGTCTGATGTGTTGACTGATGAACAGAAAAAACGTAAAATAGGTAATTTCCTCTCTACGCTTAAGAAAAAAGGAATCATAAAATTAACTGTTGGAAAGAGGTGGGTTTTAGACGATGTTTAGTCGAACTTAGTCGAACTTAGTCGAACTTTTAGTCGAAGTTAGTCAATCTTTAGCTTGCGTCTTTGTTATAATACTTAGAAAAACAGTTGCTAATGATGAAATCTAACTTAGTTGAACTTTTAAACGTTTAGTCGAACTCAAAATGGGATGTCAGCTTTGGAAATATTTCCCTTCTTGGCTTAGACTAAAAGTATCTGAAGGAGCATGAAAGGGAATAAGTGTTGTCGTTAAAAAGTGAAGTTGTGTAATCGGTACAGCACTATTGCCAGATATGGATGAATTTACGATTTGTTGGTTGTATGAATAGAAAAAATATGGAAAATGAAATTATAAAAGAAAGATTCCTTGGCACAATCTTCGGACAAGCTGTAGGAGATGCCTTGGGACTGAGCACGGAGTTTATGTCCAAGCAAGAGGTGGATCGTTTCTATCCTAATGGGATAGAGGACTATTCACAAATCGTGCAGGATGATCATCGTCGTCGTTGGCAAAGAGGCGATTGGACTGATGATACCGACATGATGCTATGCATCTTAGATTCTTTTGTGGCTTGTCAAAAGGTAGATATTCTTGATATTGCCAGAAGGTTTAAGGAATGGATGATGAACGGAGGCATGGGAATTGGCCGGCATACATATAATGTAATGGCTCTTGGCGACTATACTTCGAATCCACAGAAGGCTGCAGAGATTATCTGGAAGATGGGAAAGAAAAAAGCAGCAGCTAATGGAGCCGTCATGAGAACTTCGGTGGTAGGGCTTATGAAGGACAATGTGACTAGTAATGCTGAGAATATCTGTAAGCTAACTCATTATGATCCACGCTGTGTGGGCTCTTGCGTTATCGTTTCTTCTATCATACATGCTCTTGTCTTTGAAGACAGAATATTGGATTATGAAGAGGTGATTGGCATAGCCGAACAATATGATGAACGAATCGTTCCATTTGTTGACTTGGTATACCATGAAGGTCTGGATTCTTTGTGTCTGGATGATGAAAAGAGTATGGGATATACGCTCAGAACTTTAGGGGCTGCCCTATGGGCTTATTGGCATGCAACCTCGTATAAAGAGGGTATCCTAAAGATTGTTTTATCAGGCGGAGATGCGGATACCAATGCTGCAGTAGCAGGGGCTATCCTGGGTGCTAAATTTGGAATATGCCATATTCCTGACGAATGGAAGAATGGTCTTCTCTATGCTTCTATGCTCCATGACAAGGTGCAGAATTTCTACGCAATGTATCGCTAAAAGAAAGGATTCGATAATGAATGTGATGCAATTGAATACTGATATTTATCATAGCTTGGGCGTACTTTCTAATGACGAGAGCTATTTGGAAGAAGCCCTTGCTAGTATCAATCAGGCCTTTACGGAATTGAAGCTTCATCGCGAAGGAAAAATAGATTTTATTCCTGCGGAGGATTTGCTTAATGAGTTATAGGATAGAGGTTGCACCTGAGTTTGCCCGTAGATTGAAGAATTTAAGTAAGCGCAGTCTGCATTAGTGCATAATAACGCAGAATCCTGCCGGCATCACTGCCAGCAGGATTCACTTTCAAAACCCGAACCTAAAAGTCTACCTTGTAATTTCTATCTATGCAATATCTATTGTAACCTGAATAAGTCTAACAACTAAGAACTATGGCAGTAGAACAAATGGAAAAATAAAAAAATATTGAATTATAGTTAATTTGAGTTTGAAATCATTCTTATCTAAAATAAAACTATTATATTTGTAACCGATAGATACGAATCTGCATAACAAACCTAGATTCAAGAGATTATAGAATATATTATAGTAATTTTAAACAATAACATTATGAATATGAAACGACCATTTATTACCACATTATTTGCGATGTTACTGGTCCTTTTTACAGTTTCATGCAGCAGTGAAGATAAAGAGTTTGATTATGCAGCATTGCCGATGTCGGCACAGCTGTTTGTAAAGCAATATTTTGCTGATGCATCATACAGCCGTGTGGAAAAGGAGAAAGATAATGGCTTTTGGGAATATGAAGTATTGCTCAGTGATGGCTCTAAAGTGGAGTTTAATGAGAAGGGAGAGTGGACGAGTGTTGAGTGCAAATACTCTGAGATCCCTGTAGGCATTATTCCTACTGTCATAGCTGAGGATATTGCAAAGAAATATCCTGATTTGAAGCCTTACAAAATTGAAAAAGAGGTTGGCGGATATGAAATTGATATTCCTGGCTACGATCTCTATTACAGCAATAACGGTATATTCATACGTGCTGAAATTGACAAATAACAGAAGAGGGTGTGTCATGGCTTTATGACACACCCTCATGCAGTTCTGGTACTTACTATAACAGCTCTCTTGCTATCCAGGCACAGGCTTCAGCATCTATTCCGGTTCGGGCTTGATGAGGCTGTAGTAGCTGTCTGCAATCTCGCCATCCCTCACTATCACAATGCCCACCGAGCAGACACTTGTACGCTGCTGGTTGGCCGTTTCGAAATCTATCGCTGCAAAATCTTTCATAGAATTATCATTTTTGTGCCTTATATATTATGGTGTTACTCTGAGGAAATATAGGCTATCCTATTTCTCCCATCAGCCATCTTAGGGCATTGATTCTCTTGATACCGTTGTAATCGGCAGTAGGGTCTTCATCAAGTGTAAGGATATACTTAGGATATTGGTCATTGATCTGCTGCAGAGATGCCAATTCACGTTTTAAGGTAGTCTCATCTCTAACGGTAGCAGCTACCTGATAATACGTGATATTGTTTTCATCAATCGCTACAAAATCTACTTCCAGATTATCCATCTTTCCTATATATACTTTCTGCTGGCGATGGAGTAGTTCCAGATAAACGATGTTCTCCAGGATGCGGCCGGCATCGAATGAGCGGGAACCTAGGAGCATTCTTCTCAAACCGATATCTACTAGATAATATTTACCCAATGTCTTGAGCAGCTGCTTACCCTTGATGTTGTATCTTTTGGTTTCATATACGAAGAAGGTTTCGCAGAGTGCGGTCAGATATCGTTCTACGGTTTTCTGGTCTATTTTCCTTCCATCGGCAGTCATGATGTCGGCTATGCGCTTGGTGGATAGGATGTTGCCGATATTGTCGGCTGTGAAACGGATAACGCTTTCCAGCATCATGACATCGGGTAACTTCTTCCTGCTCATGATATCCTTTACTACAATGGTGTTATATACGCCATTCAGGTAGTCGCTGATTTCTGCGGGAGTATCCAGTTCAAGGGTATATGGAAAACTGCTCCTTGTGATGTAGTCTGTATAGGCTTTGGGAAGATTGTCGGTTCCTCCGATACCTTCAACATACTCTCTGAATGAAAGGGGAAGCATTGCGATTTCCACATATCTTCCGGATAGTAACGTGGCGATTTCGCTTGACAGCATATAGGCATTCGATCCCGTAATATAGAGATCTACTGTTGGCTTCAGGTTGAGGCTGTTGATGATGTCTGGGAAATCTTCCACATGTTGTATCTCATCAAAGAAGATATAAGTCATCTTGTCTTGATGAATTAATGGCTTGATATAAGCGTATAAGTTATGTGGATTACGAAGCTCATAGAAGTCGTAATCCTCGAAATTGAGATAGATGATTTGGTCGGCACTGACACCTTGCCTCTTAAGCCAGTCACGATAAATCTCCATAATGGTGGATTTACCGCAACGGCGAATGCCGGTTATCACTTTGATAAGAGACTTGTCTTTGAAAGCGATCAGTTTATTGAGATATTCCGTTCTTTCTATTCGTTTCATATCATTTCATTGCTCTTTGATTATATATTTGCTGCGAAGATACTATTTTTTTAGGATAAATCATCCTAAAAGTAGAATATTTAAGAAAGTTTTAGGATGAATCGTCCTAAAACTTTTGAAATTAGAGAAGTTTTAGGATGAATCGTCCTAAAACTTTTTATCTATCCCCATATTTAGGTATTTCTGCGAAACCATCATTTTTAGGTATTGCAGATTACGGGAAAAGGGCGTATCTTTGCACCCGAAAATAAATGTAACTAAAAGTAATATAGACAAATGAAAACAACAATCGTAATTTATGGCTCTTCTACTGGCTCATGCCAGTCGATTGCCGAAACCATCGCCTCTAAGTTGGGCGTGGAAGCTGTAGATGTAGCTAACATCGATGACGCTACTATCACAAGTCATGAGAATCTTCTTCTCGGTACTTCTACCTGGGGTGCCGGCGAGATGCAGGACGACTGGTATGATGGCGTGAAGACATTGAAGAGTGCCGGCTTGGCTGGCAAGACCGTAGCCCTGTTTGGCTGTGGCGACAGCGAGTCTTACCCTGATACATTCTGTGGCGGCATGAAGGAACTCTATGATGCTGCCGTTGAGACTGGTGCTACCGTATTGCCTGGTGTTTCTACAGACGGATACACCTATGATGACAGTGAGGCAATTGATGGCGACAAGTTCCTGGGACTCGCACTCGACGAGGTGAACGAGGACGACAAGACAGAGGAGCGTATCGATGCCTGGCTCGAGGACATCAAGCCAGCGTTATAATTTTACAAAAATATTTTTCAAGAATTGGAGAATGATGGAATTCTCTGATTCTTGGTTTAAAAACAGATAAATTCGGATAGTATGCAGCAGGAAATCGCAACACCAGTAGATTTGAAGGTTCTGATGAATCATATATATGAATATAAGAAGGGCGTGCGCCGCCTGGTGCTCTACACCTTCAACAAGAAATATGAGTCTTTTGCCATAACTAGATTAGAGCGTCAGAACATTGATTATATCATCCAGCCGGTTGGCAACGACCGTCTGAATCTCTTCTTTGGTAAGAAAGAATGTCTGGATGCTATCCGCATGATAATCACCAAACCGTTGTGCCAGCTTACGCCGGAGGAGGATTTCATCTTGGGTGCCATGCTGGGATATGACATCTGTGCCCAATGCGAACGCTATTGTGAGCGGAAGAAGAAGGTTTGCTAAGCTTTTCTTTCATCTTCGTAATGTTTTATGTTTATAAGTAGAAAGAGCGTGATTGCCGTAATGGTGATCACGCTCTTTCTGCATATTTCGGAATAATTCCTCTTTTTGAGGGCTGAAATGAAAGAAAAAGTCCTGAAAACACTACTTATTTATTAGTACAGACTATATCTATGCGTTTAACCTGATACCTAATTCTAAGTATAAAAAATGTGAAAATCACAATTTCTCGGTATTGTACAATTTCTAAATAAGTCTTACCTTTGCAGCCTGAAAAAAGGAATAGATATGAAAAAAGGATTAGGAAAAATCAGAAAGATTAAAAAGAAACACATCTTCCTGGCCTTGTTGGCCGTGATTGTTCTGGGAGGTTTGGCGAAGGCTTACTCTGCCTGGGTGGGTACTACCCGCATCGCTTTCCTCAACTATCAGGCTATTGCGCTGGGACAGATTTCGCATGCCAACGACAATGCGATGATTAAACTGAGTGAGATCACGACCGATGATTTCGATCATCTGGATGATTACGATATGATTATCGTGAATGGTATGGGACTCCGAATTGACGAGAACCAGCGCAAGCAGTTGGAAGAGGCTTCCTATAAGGTGCCGACCCTGACTCATGCTGCTACCAACCCAGCCAACAATATCGTATCAGTAGATAACTTCGATGCAGATTATCTGATGCAGTACATCGAGAACGGCAGCAAGAAGAATTATCACAGTATGCTCGCTTATATCCGTAAATTTATCGACGGAAAGAAGTTCATGGCTCCAGAACCGGAACGTGTGGATGAGCGACCAAACTATCTCCTGACTCATTTCGACCCGAAGGATGAAAAGGGTGATGAACTGGGTTTCAACAGCATCCGTGAGTACAATGCCTTCCTGGCGAAGAACGGATTATATAAGAAAGGTGCTCCTACCATCTTGCTCACCGGTTTTATGGGTGCGGCTCCTGATATGGAGAAGGCTTTCGAGAAGAAGGGATTCATGGTGTATCGCATCAACCAGCTGCAGAGCTTTATCGCCGGTCATCATGCCGACAGTATCCAGGTGAATGCCGTAGTGAATATGGCGCACGGCAGGTTGGGCGATTACTTCGTAGAGTTTCTGAAGCAGAAGAATATTCCTCTGTTCTCACCTCTTAATATCAACCGCTTGACCACCGATTGGGAGAACGATAAGCAGGGAATGAATGGCGGCTTCATGTCGCAGAGCATCGTGACTCCGGAGATTGATGGTGCCATCCGTCCATACGTGGTTTTCGGTCAGCGCATCAACAAGGAGGGCTTGCAGGAGGTTTACGGCATCCCAGACAGAATGGAGAGTTTCGTGGAGAGCGTGCAGGGCTATGTGAATCTGAAGAACAAGAAGAACAGCAACAAGCGCATCGCCATCTTCTACTTCAAGGGTCCGGGTCAGAATGCACTTACCGCTTCGGGAATGGAAGTGGTTCCATCGCTCTACAATCTCCTGGTTCGCTTGAAGAATGAGGGATATAATGTAGGCAAGTTGCCTGCCAATCCTCAGGAACTGGCAAAGATGATCCAGGCTCAGGGTGCCGTCTTCGGAACCTATGCAGAGGGAGCCTATACCCAATTCCTCCAGTCGGGACATCCAGCCCTGGTTACCGCCCAGCAGTTTGCCGGATGGACACAGAAGGCTTTGTCTAAGAAGATGATCAAGGAGCTGAATCAGCTCTATGGTTCCTTCCCTGGCAAATATATGGCTACCGATGACGGTAAGTTGGCGGTGGCAAGACTGCAGTTTGGTAATGTGGCTCTGCTTCCACAGGTGATGGCAGGCGTGGGAGGCGACTCCTTCAAGATTGTGCATGGCACCGACCAGGCACCTCCTTACACCTATGTTGCCTCTTATCTCTGGGCTCGTTATGGTTTCAGTGCCGATGCACTTATCCATTTCGGAACCCACGGTTCGCTGGAATATACCCCGAGAAAGCAGGTGGCACTCGACAGCAACGACTGGAGTGACCGATTGATTGGTGTGGTTCCACATCTTTATATATATACCATCGGCAATGTGGGCGAGGCGATGATTGCCAAGCGCCGTACCTATGCCCAGACCCAGAGCTATCTCACTCCTCCTTTCAAGGAGAGCGAATTGCGACAGACCTATAAGCAGTTGAGCGATGCCATCCAGTCTTACGAAAAGAAGGCATCTGCCGAACAGTCGCTGAAAGTGAAGGCGCTGACCGTGAAGATGGGAATCGCCCGTGAACTGGGACTCGATGCCAAGCAGATGAACAAGCCTTATTCTGCAGATGAAATCGCGAGAGTAGAGAATTTTGCGGAAGAGTTGGCAAACGAGAAGATTACCGGCAAACTCTATACTCTGGGTGTGCCATACGATAACGATGATGTCCGCACCAGTGTCTATGCGATGGCTACAGATCCTATTGCCTACGGAATGCTGGCTGTGGATAAGTTGAAAGGTCGTGCTCTGGAGGGCGTGGAGAAGCATAAGCAGCTTTTCGACCGTCTCTATCTGAGCAAGGCACGCAACACTGTGACCCAGCTTCTGGGTTCAGCCTCGGTTTCTGATGAATACATCTGCCGTTATGTAGGAATCACTCCTGCCGAACTCCAGATGGCCCGTAAGGTAGAGGCGATGCAGGCAGCTCCGGATCCTATCCAGATGATGATGCAGATGGCAGACCAGATGGGTGGAGCGAAGGAGGCGAAGCCGAAGAGGGTGGACCACCGTACGGTAAGCGAGCTCCGTGCTGCCAAGGTTTCTCATAAGAAGAAGATTCCGCAGATGAGTCGTGAGGCTTTTGAGAAGATGGAGCAGACCGGTCGCTTCCCTGACAAGATGATGGAAGCCATCAAGAAGGGCCAGAAATGGTATCAGGAGGATTTGAAGAAGGCGAAGATGGCGAAAGCCGGCAAGGGCAAAGCATCTCAGAAATCTTCTAAAGATAAGGGTATGATGATGTCGAAAGCACCTAAATATACCCGTCAGCAGATTCATCTGGCTCAGGCGATTACTACCGTAGAGCATGCCTTGCAGAATGTGGGCAAGTATTCGGAGGCGCTCCGTCAGAGTCCGTTCAACGAGATGTCTTCTCTGATGAATGCCCTGAATGGCGGCTTTACCGCTCCATCTCCTGGTGGTGATCTGATTGTGAATCCGAACACCCTGCCTACCGGTAGAAACCTCTTCTCCATCAATGTGGAGAATACACCTTCGGAGGATGCCTGGGAGAAGGCAAAGGAACTTTGCGACAATACCATCAAGATGTATTGCGAGCGACATAATGGTGAATATCCTCGTAAGGTAAGCTACACGCTCTGGAGTAGCGAGTTTATCGAAACAGAGGGTGCTACCATCGCCCAGATTCTCTATATGCTCGGTGTAGAACCGGTAAGAGATGCCTTCGGCCGTGTTACCGATCTGCGTCTCATTCCATCCAAGCAGTTGGGCCGTCCTCGCATCGATGTCGTGGTTCAGACTTCCGGTCAGCTCCGCGACCTGGCAGCATCCCGTCTCTTCCTCATCAACAAGGCGATTGAGATGGCGGCAAATGCCAAGGGTGATAAGTATGACAACCTGGTGAAAGCCGGTGTTACCGAATCGGAACGGGTGCTCGTAGAGAAGGGTATGTCGCCAAAGGAGGCACGCGAGGTGAGTATGTATCGAGTGTTTGGTGGCGTAAACGGCAACTATGGCACCGGTATCCAGGAGATGGTAACCGCAGGTGACCGCTGGGATAAGGAAAGTCAACTTGCCGAGGTCTATATGAACAATATGGGTGCCTACTACGGTGATGAGAAGAACTGGGAGACCGTTCGCAAGGCTGCTTTCGAGGCAGCGCTGACCCGTACTGATGTGGTAGTTCAGCCACGACAGAGCAACACCTGGGGTGCCTTGAGTCTTGACCACGTATATGAATTCATGGGAGGTATGAACCTCGCAGTCCGCAACGTAACCGGTAAGGATCCAGATGCTTATCTCGCCGACTATCGCAACCATAGCAATATGAGAATGCAGGAGGTGAAGGAGGCTATCGGCATCGAGGGCAGAACCACCATCTTCAATCCAGCCTATATCAAGGAGAAGATGAAGGGTGGAGCCAGCAGCGCCAGCACATTCGCAGAAATCGTAACCAATACCTACGGTTGGAATGTGATGAAGCCAAAGGCTATCGACAAGGAGATGTGGGATGAGATATATAATGTATATGTCAAGGACAAGTACAATCTCGGCACCAAGGAGTTCTTCGACAAGCAGAATCCGGCTGCGCTGATGGAAATGACCGCCGTGATGATGGAGAGTGCCCGCAAGGGTATGTGGAAGGCTACTCCTCAGCAGCTCAAGGACATCGCCAAGCTTCATACCGAGACCGTGAACAAGTATAAGCCTTCATGCTCCGGTTTCGTCTGCGACAATGCCAAGCTGCGCAATTATATCGCCAGCAAGACCGATGCTGCTTCTGCCAAGGAATATCAGCAGAATGTAGAGCAGATCCGCGACGCTGAGGCTGCGAAGAACAGCAGCGACAAGGGTATGGTGATGAAGAAGGAGACGCTGAATGAGGAAGCTCAAAAGACCACCACTGTGGTGAGCGGCATCGTAGTAGGTGTCATCGTCATCGTAGCATTCGTGATGTTGGCGATTCTGATTTGCAGAAGAAGAAAGAATATGGTTGAATAGAAATGGAGACATTAGTTTTAGTAATGATGATATTGGTTTGCTTCAGTTTTGTGCTGAAGCAGACCTTCCACGGAGTGAAGGAGATTATGATAATCTCGGTGCTCGTAGCCTTCTTCGTGGGAATGACCTGGCCACTTGCCATCGAACAGTCGAAGACGCAGATTGCGGCCTGGATAGCCGACCAGAAGCTGATGCTCGATATGGCGGTGCTGCTGAGTATCGATGTGGCACTCATGATGCTTTTCTGTGTGCACCACGTAGATCTGAAGACTTCGGAACATGTGAGTCGCCGCAAATGGGTGTTCTTCATCTTCCTGAAGTACTTCCCGGGTTTGCTGGTTTTCCCAGTGTTGTTCAGCGTTCTGGTGATGACCATCTTCCTGCTTCCCGGCGTATCGTTCCAGGTAGTGGCATGGGTGCTTGCCGTAGTGCTGCTGGTCTTGACGCCGGTATTCACCTATGGTTTGAGATGGCTCTTGCCGGAGCGACCAATCCGCTTGGAACTGCTTTTTCTGGTAGAGGTGCTGCTCGGATTGATGGGCATCATCGGTACGGTGAATGGCAGGACTGCGGTGGCAGGATTCAACAGTTTCGATGCCCTCTCGCTTCTCGGCGTTATCGCCATCGTCATCGTAGGAATGGCGATAGGATGGGCAATTTACAATTATCAAATTAAAAAATATAGAGTATAATGAATTACATATCAGACGTATTGTTTTGGATTTCCACAGGCATGCTGGTTCCTGTGATTATTTTGTTGATTTTCTTCTTCCTCAGAGCCTTGCTGCTCCTTGGAGGTTTCTTCGGACAGTATCTTGTAAAGCGCAAGTCGGGTGCGGAGATTCGTGAACAGATGAACACCCTGACGCTCGATAACATCGATACCCTGGGCGATCGCTTGCCAAAGAACAAGCAGGCTGTCATCGTTTCCTATATGAAGAAACTCGTGGACAACCGTCAGAGCAAGGCGCAGGTAAACCGCATCCTCGACCAGTATGCCCAGTTTGTTGAGAAGGATCTTTCTCTTCCTTCTACACTTCTGAAGATGGGTCCGATGCTCGGTTTGATGGGTACCTTGATTCCGATGGGTCCTGCTCTGGTAGGTCTTTCTACCGGCGATATTGCTTCGATGGCTTACAATATGCAGGTGGCTTTCGCTACCACCGTAGTGGGATTGTTCTCTGCTGCCATCGGTTTCGTAACCAAGCAGACCAAGAACCGCTGGTACACCGAGGATATGAGCAACCTTGAGTTTATGGCAGACCTTTTGGAGGAAAGGTAAAAAGTAAAAAGGTAAAAAAGTAAAAAAGGCTTTTAAAGGTAAAAAAGTAAAGATATATAATTTATGAGACAGAGACGCAGAAATAGGCTTGCGCATGATGGCGAGGATGATGATCCGATGAGCGTAGTGAGCAACCTCTTCGATGTGGCGATGGTGTTTGCCCTCGCCCTGATGGTAGCACTCGTTTCGCGCTATAATATGACGGAAATGTTCAGCAAGGATAACTTCACGATGGTGAAGAACCCTGGCAAGGAGAATATGGAAATCATTACCAAGGATGGACAGAAGATCAATCGCTATACTCCTTCTGAAGACCAGAGCAATAAATCTGGCAACAAGGGAAAGAAGGTAGGCATTGCTTACCAGTTGGAGAATGGCGAAATCATCTATGTTCCGGAAGATAAATAATCGGGGATTGCAAATCCCCTCAAACAGAAAATATTATTGTAACTAAAAGAAAAATAAAGAAAAATGAAAAAGTTTAAGACAATGATGGCCATGATGTTGGCTTTGGTTTCTATGTGTGTAGCATTCAGCTCTTGCAGCAGCGATGATGATCCTGTAGCAGTAGCTGCGGCAAAGGAAATTGCGGGTACCTATACCGGAAGTTTGGATATGACTGTAATGGGCACGGCTTCTACATACGATAACCTTACTATGAAGATTGAGGCTGTAGATGATGCTACAGTCAAGGTTACATTGCCAGCTTGTGGCGAGGGTATGATGGCTCTTCCTGCTCTGGAGGTACCTGCTGTGAAGGCTTCCGGTTCTAACGGTGCTTATGCTTTCTCTCAGGAGAACTATGCAGGTACTATTACCGTGAATGGTGCAGAGAAGAAGTACACAGTTACTTTGCATGGTACATTGAAGGACAAAACCCTGACCGTCAACTATTCTGTGCAGTATGGCAAAATGCCTATGCCAATGATTGGTAAGTTTGTTTGTACAAAATAAGAGAATAGTTTCTGGATAAACTTTGATATAACTCGATGAAACAAAAGATATTCGCACTATTCCTGATCCTTTGCGGATTGTGCCTGAATCTGAAAGCCGAAACCCAGGGCGATGTCGTGGGTAGGGTGCTCGATGATTCGGGCGCACCTCTAGCGGGTGCTACCGTCCAGATTTTGCATGCAAGGGATGGGGTAACAACTGATGAAGACGGATATTTCCGCATTCCTTACAGCAAGAATGGAGCGGTGAGAGTGAAGGTGAGCTTTGTGGGCTATCAGACTCAGACTTTCGTACTGAAAGCGGATGAGAGAAAAGGTGAGCAGCATGTGCTTCGCCTTCAACCGGATGCTACAGCTCTCGATCAGGTGGTAGTTACCGCAACCCGAACTCCGAAGGCTTTGAAGGATGCTCCTGTGGTAACCCGTCTGATTACCGCCAATGATATCAAGATAGCAGATGCTACCAATATCCAGGACCTCCTCACCGAGCAGATGCCGGGTTTGCAATTCGGCTATGCCATGAATCAGGAGACTTCTCTCAATATGAATGGTTTCGGTGGAAACGCCGTGCTCTTCCTTGTAGATGGCGAGCGATTGGCTGGTGAAACCATGGATAATGTAGATTATAGTCGTCTGAACTTGGATAATGTAGGACGTATCGAGATAGTAAAGGGTGCAGCTTCGGCGCTCTATGGCGCCAATGCCGTAGCCGGAGTCATCAACATCATCTCCCGTGAAAACAGCGAACCTTGGACTGCCAATGTCAATACCCGCTACAACGACTTCAACAAGGAGTGGCGCCACGGTGGAAGCTTCAGCTTCAATGCCGGAAAATGGAATTCGCAGACCAGCATCCAGCGCACCACATCGGATGAGGTTCAGCTCACCAGTCCTTTCGATACAGAATCCAACATCCTCCATATCTATGGTGGAGAGACCTTCAATGTGAAGGAACGTCTTACCTACAAGCTCTCTAACAAGGTGAAGCTGATAGGTCGTGGCGGTTATTTCAATCGTATCAGCAAGCGCAGCAACTATGATGATCATTACATGGATTATTCTGCCGGACTGAAGACCGTGATGAATCTTTCGGAGAATGATAATCTGGAGATTTCTTACGGCTTCGACCAGTATGACAAGGCTCGATATGTGAATGATGAGCGTACTCACGACCACGATTATACCAACCGTCAGAACACCGTCCGTGCCCTCTATTCCCATATCTTCGGCAAGAATACATTGACGGTAGGTGCAGATTTCCTGAACGATTATCTTACCACCTATCAGTTTGAGGATAATGAATCAAAGAATCAGAATTCATGTGATGCCTTCGCCCAGTTCGATTACAATCCTTTGCAGTGGTTGAACATCGTGGCAAGTCTTCGTCATGATTACTTCTCTGCATCCAGCCAGCATGCCACTACCGGTCGTTTGGCTCTGATGACCAAGTGGAAGGGCTTCTCCATCCGTGCCAACTATGCCGGCGGATTCCGTGCCCCAACGCTTAAGGAGATGTATATGAACTTTGATATGGCAGGCATGCAGATGATTTACGGTAATCCGGATCTGAAGCCGGAGAAGAGCAACAACTACAACCTGGCGCTGGAGCATACCGGAAGGGTGAAGAATGCTGGCTTCTTTACTGGTCAGTATAGTCTTACTCTCATGGGCTATTATAATAAGTATGATAAGCGCATCACTACCGAAGATTGTGCCGATTATACCCCGGGAACCGGTCAGCCGGATGTGGCTTCGCGTTATTGCAACGAGGATGGAGTAGAGGTGAGCGGTATCGACTTCAGTGCCCAGTACCGTTCGGATATGGGTCTAGGTGTGAAACTCGACTACAGTTATCTCCATGTGGGTGGCAGAAGTGTAGATTCCCAGTTCTCCCAGCCTCGTCCTCATACCGCCACCTGGCGTCTCGACTACGATCGCCAACTCTGTTCGTTCTATCGCATCAATGCCGCTCTGTCAGGCAGATACTTGTCTTCTCCTGATACGAACATCAAGAAGCATGACAGCAGTTATCAGTTGTGGAAGTTCACGCTTCAGCAGCGATTCCTGGATGCCGTCAATCTGAATTTCACAGTAGATAATCTTTTCGGTTATACGCCAAAGAACTATTATTGGAGTTCGGCGATGACCACCGGTCGCACCTTCACGGTAGGCCTTTCTATCGATATCGACCGTTTCGTAAAGGTATTCTAATAAAAATAGCAGGGTGGACCAGTCTTCCATCCTGCTTCTTTTTTATTAATAGCACCCCCTCTAACTGTATAAAAACAGGTAGTTAGGGCGATTTTTCTTGTTTTGCCTAGAAATATCTCTTCCTCATTTTCTTCAAGAAATCCTTGGTGATAGGGAAGCCGGAGGCATCACCTATTACGGAGTCGGTATAACAGAAGGGACATTCGGCTGTAGGCGGCTCATCAGGGAGGTAATCCGTGATTTCGGATGGCGAGAAGATTTCGCCGCAGAAGAAACAGCCGCACTTTTCAGACTTCTCTATTTGTTCCTTGTTGCTGAAGCAGCAATCGTGAGCCTGGCGGAAGATCCTGTCTTTCTCCTCCTCTTCTTTCTGCTTTTTCTCAGCCTTTTCCAGATACCCCTTGAATCGTCTCTGAAGATAGAGCGGCACATGATAGTGAGGGACGAAGACATACAGCGACGGAACGTGGTCGTGGTATTCGTAGCCGGGACCATCTATCACGGTATAGCTGTCATCCGTCTCATCATATGGCAGTTTATCCAATCCCCTTTTATCCTTGGCAGCCTGGTTTCTCTCCCAGATCCATTCGTTGGTAAGCGGAGTTCCGACAACGATGGCAAGTTTCACCTCATCGCCACGATATACTTCCACGATGTCACCCTTCTTGAATCTGATCTGTTCTGCGTTTCTGCCTCGGAAGGTCTCGTCAGGATGACGGTTGTATGCAGGCAAATCGCAGACTCCGGGATAGTAAATGCTGAAACGCGAACAGCAGTAAGACTGGTCGATCAGTTTTCCTTCCCCATCATACATCCTTTCCGAAAGACATTCGCGGTCGTAGTGCAACAGTCCCATTGGAATCTCCGAGATATAATAGCAGAAGGTATCCAGCGGATAGTCGTCTTCCTCCTTCATCTTCTTGCGGTAAAGGACATCCTGGTGCATCAGTCTCTCTGCCTCCTCCAAAGTTGTAGTGAAGGCTTGCGGACAATAGGTGTTCACCTTATATTTCGGATAATGTGAACGCTTTTTCTCCTCCAGCTCTTCTGTTTCTAATACTTCGAGCTTGAAGATGGCAGGAACATCCCGATGCTGTGGATGTTCAGCCAATTGCTTGAATTCTTCGTATGTCATGGGATGGTTATTTTAAGAATTTATGAAACTTGAGAATCTGAGATCTAAGTTCAGGTATTCTGATGCCTTCAGAGTCTTTGCCTTCTTGATTGTTAAGATTCCTTTTGCTGATAGTTTTATGAATTTTCAGTTTTCTCATGTCCGACTTGCCGTTAGCTTCATGGTTACACCAAGGCTTGGGATATGCATGTCTTTTTTTGTATCTCGTGCCATCGCAGTTCTGGATAAAGATTTCCAATACTAATCCATCCATTTGACAATCATGCGGAATGTTGACGGCACGGCGCAGAATGTCGCTTTCGTAGAAGATGCTGCCATCCTTCTTGCAGAGCACGATGTCCAGATAGTCTGGCATATCAGGTATAGTTCCAGGCTCTGACATTTGTGGTTGAAACTCCCCAAACTCTTCCTTCACATACTCGAATAGTCCCCGAGTATATTTTTCGATATCCACCCCTACATATCGAGTATAGGTGTATTTGATAATACATAAAGACATTTTATTTGTCATCTTATTCTTGCTTTTTGGTTATACCTTTATAATATAGTAATATGAAGGGAAAATTTCAAAAAAAAAACGCCAATATTTTGAAAAAAGTATTGGAGCTTGATTATTGAATGATGCTGTTGTAAAAATATCGTACCTTTTAGTTCTTGTTATATCCGAATTTTCTTGTAAACAATACATCTTTCCAATGTGATTCCCTATCAATGATGATTTGGTCATCAGTATCCTTATTGAATGTTTCGAGAATTGTGAAATAGAAATTATTCTTGATATAGTCTGTACCTAATTCCTTTAGAAGTTTATTTCCTCCATGGCATGTACGAATGTATGTTTCCCATCTACCGAGAATCATATCTTCACCATACGCTGAACCAACATATTGTTTTCCTGTATTTGAATCTACCAACAGATACACTCCTTTTTGATTTTCAAGAGCAGAACGCCAACTATCTTTTGTGATGAGATTCTTAAGAGATAGCCATGAAACATTCACGTTGGAATATCCAGGAAAATAGTCGTTGTTGTAAACATTGGGCAGAATCTCTTCAACTATGCACTCTGGCAATACATTTTCTCCTATTCTGATTAGATTTTGACTATGATTTTTGAAGCGGATAACAATTCTGCCGATGTATTCTTTGTATTCATCCAACTCTTCATATTCATATCCAACTCCATTTTGAATACCAAGATCTTGAACAATCTTTCCTATATGGAATAGTAACCAACAGTCTTGTTTTTGAGGGATAGGGACAAAACCTAAGGTAATGTTTCCATTAGAGAAATTGCTTTTTCTTGCATAGTTCCAGTATTGACCGTCAAGCATATGTTGCTTGCTTTCTTCCGTTTGGTCTGTAAAATAATCAATAGCTGGTCTTTTGGTTCCGAAGTTCAAATTAAATCTAACTTTAACGTTTTTAATATCCGGAAGTCTGAGAATATCATTAAGTAGTATCATAATCTATGATGTAATATTATTTTGTAACAATTAATTATCTTTAGACGAATTTACACATAACATATGTGTAAATTCGTCTAATATATATACTATGTTTTCAATTTACTTAAACTCATAATTATCATCACATCCCAATTTTTCGAATAATTCAGCTAGTCCACTTTTACCGAAATCGAACTTTGAGCTACAAGAAATAACTAAATTTTGCGCTTTTTTCTTTTTCCCTTTATCAAGATATGCATCTACAACATTTGCAACCAATGATTTATACAAAGAAGTTGCTTGATCATTATCCTGTAGAGGGTTGCCTAAACCTGAAGCCTCACACATCGTAAGTGCGTTGGCAGCCTTGTCAACTTGCCCTTTATCAAGAAAGTCATTAACCTCTTTAGCTGTATTTTGAACATATGAGAGATCTTTAGCATTTTTTGCTGCTTTTTCTTCTTGATAAGCTTGTCTTTCTTCTTGTCTTTCTTCTTGCTCAGCTTGTTCTCTTCTTGCATCAGCGGTAGCTTCATACCATATAAATCCAAATAGTGGAATGGCAGCAATGGCAATTAAAACAAACTTTTTATTTTTTTCGATAATATTTAGCCAAAATTTCTTTTTCGCATTCTTTTTGGCTTCTGTCTCTGCTGCTTCTGATTCAGCCTCAACCTCATCAAGCAAGCGCTGTATCTTAGAATTGTTACCATAGTGCATTCTTGCTTTGCGAGCATAGCGCTCCACCTCAGCCTTGCTCTTATCAACATCTTCTCCAGACTTGAAGTTTACCAAAGCAGACTCAAGATGCTCGATAATCTCCTCCAACTCCTTACTTGCCTCAGGGGTGATGTTGCCACCACAGTTAGGACACTTGTCGGTCAGTTCTGGAATAGAGCTACCGCAGTAAGGGCAGGTCTTGCCACGACGCTTGTTCACAGCAGCTGCTACAGCCTGATCTGCCTTTTGCTGCTGTGCATCAATGTACAGATCAACCTCGTCAACATTCAAACCCAGAGCCTGTGCTTTATTCAAAAGCACCTGACGCTCCTTGGCAGAGATGATGCCGTCGGTAAGGTACTCTTTGATGAGGTCATCAAGCTCCTGTGGAATTGCACCTTTCTTCTTAGCAGGCTTAGCTGCCTGAGGAGCCTGTGCTTCCATTTCTTTCTTGCGTTTAGCAAGACGACCCTCAAGTACCAGTTCAAACTCGTCGCGGTCGATGCCCATAGCCTCGGCCTTCTTGAAGAGAAGATTCTTCTCTTTGTCAGTCAATACACCATCTGCCAAAGCTGCAGTGATAAGTGATTCAATTTGTTCGTTATACATCGTAGGAAATTCTATTTGTTATTATTTTCAGTTATATGTATTAATTATGCTTCTCGTAGAATCTTGCCTCAAGCACCATTTCTACCTCATCAGGATCTTCTCCCTCCTTGACAGCACGGCGTAAGACAATCTCCTTCTTTTTGTCTGTCAGCTCATCGCTTTCTGCTACAGAATTGATGAGCTCCTCAAGACCATCAGAGAATAGGTTGCCAGGAGACTTCTGTATTGTTGGAATCTCTTCGGTTTCGTCCTGGATATCCTTGGTTTCGTCCTCTAACTCCTCAGTTTCTTCCTCTACAATAGGTGTCTCTATGTCTTGATCCTGTTCTGGCATCTGAGGAGCAGAATTGTATTCTTCGTCCACTTCGGTAAGTGATGGAACAGGTGTCCCATAGAAATCCAACTTGTCTGCAGGCATCTTACGAAGACGAACTTCTGTATCGTCAACATCTTTTAGAAGCTCGGCGTAGTAGACATATAACTCTTCTGGTACATACAGAGTCTTAATATTGGCACATAGACTTTCTATATCCGTCAGTTTATTGGTGTAGATATACACATCAGGTGCGTATTCGTCATCATTGAGAGTGCCGATTTCTTCAACAGTGTAAGGTACATATACCTCTCTAATGCTCTTGCTTGAGGCAAATTCATCACCCACAATTTTTACTCCTACAGGAATGACAAGTGTCTCAATCTTGCAATTTTCACCAATGAAATTATCTGGAATTTCTTCCAACAGATGAACCTTGGACAAATCCAATTCTTCGATATTCTTACATTTATATGTTGTGCTTTGGAGCGACTTTAGGGTACTTGGAAATGTTATCTTGCGGAGGTTGGTGCATCTATCGAACACTTCACTATCTATTATTTTTACTCCTTCAGGAAAGTTTATTTCTTGAAGTCTCTTACAATTTTCAAACAGACAGTCTGGAATTTCCTTCAATAATTTAACCTTTGAGAAATCTACCTCTTCAAGATAGTCCTCATGTCCATGCTCACTGAAAAAACATCCATCAATTTCTCTAAGGGTTGAAGGGAAGACAACTTTTCTAATTTTCTTATAACCCTCCAAGGCATCTTCGCCGAGAGTTGTATGTCCCTCGTTGATGGTTAAAACGCCATTTTTAAAAGTGCCTAACTGGATTCGTATATCATCGTCATCATCTGATAACTTTGTTAATGGATAATCCCAATTGTCATCATCATCGTCATCATCATAGTTGGATTGATTCAGCTTTGCTTCCTGGATGTTCTTTCTTACCTCTTCGCGAGCCTCTTGGAAACTCTTTTTGGCTTCGTTTGAAACTTCTTCCAGGCTTTCACCTACTGTCTTTGCGATATCACCGACTAATTTTTTGAATAATCCCATATTATCAAAAATTTAATGTTCTTACTTTTGTTTGTATTATAGCTGCCGGGAAATTACATCCCCGGCATAGTAGGAGGCATTCCCGGCATCTGTGGGGCGGTGCCTTGGAACAATGGAGCGAGTTCTGCTACATTGCCGGCAAACTCCCACTGCGCCATGCCATTCTTCCAAACGTATGACTGCTGGGTGAGCTGACCCTGCTGAACGAGCTGCTGGAGCTTGTTCCAATCGCATGGACCATACTGCTGGCCATTGATGCCAATATAATACTGTACCTGAGGAATAGCAGCACCCATTCCCGGCATCTGAGGTGCACCACCCATGCCTTTCTGACCTGGCATCTGAGGAGCTCCGCCCATCTGACCCATGTTGTTCATACCACCCATAGTCTGCTGGCGGAAGGCATTGATGCCATTATCTGTGGCATTGTTGAGAACACCAGCATTGAGGTTTGCCTGATGAGCACCCATAAAGGTCTGCTCTGTCTGGAGACGAGAAGCACGCTGCATCTCCTCACGCTGAATACGCATGGTTTCACGTTGGTTCTCCAAGTTCATGCGCTGCAACTCCTCCTGACCGCCAAGGTCGAGTCCCTGCTTTCTGCCCATGGCATCGAGATTCAGCTCAGACTGCTTCTTGAGCATATCCTGCTGAAGGTCGTTGTTGAGGTTGAAGTTGGAAATCTGGGCATTATGCTGAGCCATCATACGCTCCTTCTCCAGGTCGGCAGTGAGGGCTTTGAGTTCACGATAACCACGGCTCTCCTTATCTACGTTGATGCCTGTGATGTCGAGACTGCGGATGGTGATGCCGAAAAGCTTCTCTACCTGTGGAGTAACACGCTGCTGGATGAGTTCGCTAATCTCAAAAATCTTGCGCTCAATCTGAACTACAGGAATCTGGGCGTCGGAAGGGGCATTGCTAACTACACTCTTGATGAACTTGGTGAGCTGGCCACGAAGCTTGTTCTTGAAAGTCTCGTCGCTGTAACCCTCATTTCGGTTCACACTATGGAAGAGATCCATGTCCTCGATAGCATATACTACGGCACCATGTACAGATACTGGTACGCCATAATCTTGCAGACGTGGGTCGAAGACATCAAAATAAGGGATGGCGAAGTTCAGCTGACTTCCCTTGCTCAGGTTGCTGAGGTTGGTCAGGTTGTTCTGTTCCACTCTTCTCGCTGCTTCCTCGGCAGCCTGTCTTTTCTCTTCTTCTACTTCCTTAGAAGATTTAAAACCAAAAAATCCCATATGTTTCAGTTTTTATGATTGTTATTATTTTTGTTATTTACTATAGAATCCCTTTGTAGGGGACAGATTATTTTGTTGTATAGATTCGCTTCGTCTTGCCCTGGGCATCTACTTCTACGAAGGTGTCTGCTCCATATTGGCGGTTTGCGTCGTGATAGTTGAATGAATATCCCGTTTCGTAATTGCCGTCGATGGTAGGTCGGCTTACCTGGTCGATGCTATCCAGCATTTCCGGTTTCAAGCCCAGCTGCTGGTACAGATGCTGCTCTACCATGTTTCGGATAGCATTGAGATTCTCATCCACATAACCACGAATCTGGTCGATGAGAGACTGGTTGCTCTTATCCTTCTGCAGCAGGCGCTGTCGCATGGTCTTCTTGAGCGGAGAGCCGTCGGCCTTGATTGGAGCTGGTGGCATCGCATCATTCTGCAGTGCAGATTCTACCACATATTCTCTGCGACGGACATGGAGCATCGGGTTGCCGTAGAGACAGAACATCAGGGCGGTGCTCATAGAGAAACAGTCATCCTCTACATGTCGGCACATGTTGAAGTAATCGCACTTAGCCTGGAGCATCGCCTTTCCGCCCGTCATACCCTTGAACTGATAGAGCGGATAGAGGCGCATCAGCACCTCGCTGCCTGTGCCCGGATTCAACAGAAGTTGGCGGGCTTCATCCGTTTCCTCATTAGAGAACATCGGAACAGGAATGAGCGAACCGGTATAGAGCAATACGCCACCTCCGTAGAGGGCGCTGAGCAACATGGAGTCGTTTCGTTTGTAACCGGCATATCGGGCTCCGAAACAAGCCACGGTATTGAAGACTCTTGCCCTGCCTTGGTTGAGGAGCGAAGGATTGAATGCTTCATCCTCACTATAGAATCCGCACATACCCTCTGCATCGGCACCATGAAGATTGAACATCAGCATATCTGCCTTGTCCAGAGACTTGCAATAGATGCTGAGGCTTTCCGAATCTTCGGTCAGCAGCTTCGGACTGATATACATTCCGTTGCGGATCAGCTCAGGATCGTCGGTATTGTAAAGAAGCGGCAGGTGCTGGGTCATCGTGCAGCTGGCTGGAATCCAGTCGCGGTTGCTGATCATCAGAACATTGCCAACAGGAATACCGCCGCCATACATTCCACTGATGTTGAAGTAGGCACCGATGTCGCTTCGGATATCCGTATCGAGCTGACCGTCTTCCAAAGGCAGACGAGCCACATTGTTGCGGGCGCAACCTACGGTGAAGTCTGAATCGCGACTATCCAGCAAATCTACGATATAGGTGCCTTCGAAGGCATAGCAGGTATCTGTAGGGATTCGCTCGCCGCCATACGGCCATGGGTCTTCGACGCGAGGGATAGGAATCACATCGTCACCTCCTATTATAAATAGGTGTAGGTCGGGACCAGCTGTCATGTTGTTGTCTGCGATGCAGCGGGATACTGCTTCATTGCATTCTATCCAGGATGGAGTTTCGTGGGTGGAATCCAGTCCATATTGCGAGATGTCGAGAAATGTCCAGTACATCTGCTGGTCGTAGGCATTCTGTATGAAGTCGTTGAAGACATCATATACTTCCTGGATGGAGCAACCGTATTTTCTAGCCAGTGCATTGCCATCTGTCAGGATGATGCCGTAGTGGTTTTCCAAGGGGTCGGGCTGGTCGATTGGTTCATCGGCTGTTCTTGCTTCTGATGCCATCTGCACGGCTTCCGGCTGTGGAGCCGCCTTGCTTTGTCCCGGCATAGGAGGAACTGGGGCTGCTCCCGGCATAGGAGGAACCGATGAGGCTCCCGGCATAGGGGGAGGAGTTGTACTGCCCGGCATACTTGCCATTTGAGGCTGCTGACTGATCGCATTGACGCTTCCCAGTCCCATATTGTTGGCTGCCTGCAGAGGATTGAAGCCTCTCATCTGATTGAGCTTCACGTTCTGGGCATTAAACTTTGGCATCGGAGGAGGTGTAGGCATCTGTGGTGGTACAGCCATCTTGCTCTTCTCCTTCGGGATGAATTCCGAAAGGGTTGTGTCGCAATAGAACTGATACCATTCTTCTGGCTGAGGCTTATCCTCCAACATCTCCTTTACGGCATACCATAGGGCACTTAGCGGTTCACTCATTCCGTTTTGCGCGGCCTGGTCGAGATACTGGATGGTCTGCTGCCTGTAGTAATCCTGCTTTCCATTCTTGTGGTAGTCGGCAAGATTATCAAGAGCCATCAGTAGGGCGATGTCGCCTTGCGGACAACCGAAACCGCCCATTCTTGGCAGAAGCACGGTGGCATTGTCGATATTGCCGGTCTTGATGAACGCTACATGAGTCCAGAAGAGTTGCCAGTAGTTATCGGTACGGGAACCGAAGAAGGCAAGGGCGCACTTGTCGGGGTACATCGAGGCAAGCAACAGATGATAGTAGAACTGGATGTTGTTATCATTCGTCATCACACGTGACAACTGCTCCAGACTGTTGAACTTGCGTTTCAGAATGTCGGTATGGTTGGTCTGAATGGCATTGAAGACCTCGGTCAGAATCTGCTCTGCCAGGAATTCGTTACCCTTGCTGCCTTGCAGGATATGGATGTTCTGACGTACCTGATCTATGATCTGGTTGGCTCTTAGGGGAGCAATATGCCATTGGATGCTCAACTGGTTGAGTTCTGCCAACTTCTGATTATCCAACTTGCCATCCTCCAGTCGTTCCTGCACAGCCTGCAGAAAGAGAGTCTCATTCTGCTGATAGATTTCAGTCTGAGTCTTCTGTGCCTCATATACAGTCTGGTTGTTAACCGTACTGTTGTTGGTGGTATGGGTTGTTGTTGAGGTGTTATAGTTGTTTTGCGTATTGTGGGAGTCGGAATGGATTCCGCCTACCACAGCCGTATCACCATCAAGTTTAATATCGCTCATAGTCTGATTACTTTATATGTTTAGACTTCTTGTTGCATTTTCTGGAGAGGGCTTACCATTGGAAAGGTGCGCCACAGTCTGGACAGTTTGGAGTGCCTGGTGCAATGTGGATGGTGTGTCCACAGTTGTAGCACTGGCATTCTATCAATTCCTGCTGAGGAGCTGCCTGTTGTGGAGCTGCTTGGCTTCCTGCTGTATTTCCACCGAGTCCGCCATTGAAGGCGTTCAGATTGTTGGCGGCAGCAGTGCTTACTTGCGAGATGTTGTTCATAGCCACATCCTGGGTATGATCTACTCGCTCCTGTTGGCGTCGGTTTTCCTCTTCCAGCTGGTTGATGCGCTGTTGCTGCTGGCTTTGCTGGGCGCCGCTGATGCCGGTGGCTGTATCTTTTATCATGCCGGCCATCTTCATCATGGCTTCCATCTGGGCATTGCTGTTCTCATGTTGCATCTGTAGCATCTGCTGCATCATTGTTTCCTTTTCTGCTGCAGTCTGTCGCAGGTTTTCGGCTTCCTTCTCGCCGTTATAGGCGTTTGCCATAGCTACCTGTGCATCTCCGGTGAGGTGGGAGAGTTGTGCGGCACGAATCTGTTCGGCGGTCATATTGGCGAAATGGTTGTCACGATTCATCTGCTCATTGCTCTGAATGGTGGCTACGTTCTCTTCGTGCTGATATTTCTGCTGGTCGAGCTGTGCCTGCATCTGAGCCATCTGCTGCAGCTTGTCCATCTGACGCTGGTGGCGGTTGGCTTCCAACTGGTCATCGTCCATTTTTTCCTGGCGGTTGCGCTCATAGGCAAGGCGGTCGTCTTCCAGTTTCTCGTTGCGTGCCAGGAGGTGGTCTTCCTTATCCAGTTCGCGTTGACGCATCATCTGCTGGAAGTCGTAATCATCCTCCTTCGCCTTGCGGTTGAAGTCGCGGTTGTATTCCTTTTCTTCCAGCATCCACTGGCGTTCACGCTCTTCATCTTCGATGCCCCAGTTGCGGCGGCGTTCCAGATCTTCACGTTCCCAGTCGTGGTCGGTACGGGAATCATCGAGTGCCCATTCTGCCTTGAGACGGGCTGTGTCGATGTTCTGCTGGCTCTGGATGCGCATGATTTCCGTGATTTCCTCACGAGGAATCTTCTTGTGTGCAAGTTCATCTTCGAGCACTTCCATTTCCTCCTGCTTGACCAGACGGTTCTTGCGGAGGTCTTCCAGGGCTTCGAACTCCTCTTCCTGGGTCTTAGCCTGACGGATGCGCTTCTGACTTTCGAGCATCTGGACGAATTCCTCCAACTCATCATCGTGGAGCAACTGGTCTTTGTTGATGCCCTGGAGGGCATGGCGCAAATCCTCGGCGTTTTGTGCAGAAGAAATCTGCTGGGAGTTGGCCTCAACTTCCATTCGGTTTCGGAATTCTCCGGTGCGGTGCATGAAGTCGAGTTCCTTCTCTGTGTTATAGAGCTGGCGTTCTACCTGACGGAAACGCTCAAAGTCCTGGTTGCTGTCGGTGATATTCAGAACCTGAGTGCATTCTATGCCGAATACCTGTTGGTTGATCGTCTGGCGGATTTTCTCTTTCAGTACATTTACTGTTTCTGCAGTCAGTCCGGCAGACTCGTAGTTCTGGTTGCGGAGTTCCTGGCGCAACAGGGTTTCTATGGTACCATTGAGCAACTGCTGTAATTCTCTAGTTGTTACGCTGTTGCGGTCGGTAAGATAATTGGTGGCGAAGGTATGAATATCGCTGATGCTCATCTGGAGAGATACTCCAATCTGCACATCATGGATGCCCATCGGAATGGTGTATGGCTGAAAGGCAAGTTCGCCATTCTCGTTCATTGCTCCACCAAAGGTGAGGGTGATGAAACGGTTGCTGACGATATGGACCGACAGGATAGGAGCCTGGGTGATGCGGGCTAAGATGCGGGCATAATCCAGTTGGCGCTTCTTGGCTTTTTCTTTCTGTTCACCTTTCTTTTCGTCGAAGATGATGCGACCGAGCCAGTTGAAGCCACGGCCTACTTCTCCTACGATACCGAGCTGGCGGAAGGTAGGCTCAGCCTGGCGCTTGCGGTCTCGTTCACGCTTTTCGGCTTCAGCCATATCTTTCTCAGCCTTTTCTACCGCATTCTTGATAGCAGCCTGCTCTTCTTCTACAGACTTATAAAAGAGGTATGCACCTGCTGAGAGGGTTGAAACCAGCTCACCATTGGCAAAAATGATGGCGGTGCAACCTTCCTGAACGATGATACCTTTCAGTTTTTCTATTTCGTCGAGTTCCCGTTCGCTAATCTTGCGGGCGATTTCTCCTGGTTGGATATTCCAGATGGTTCTGCCTCTTACCACGTCAACACCATCCACAGCTTCCATACTGCGGCGGTCGCGGCTACGTTCAGCTTCTCTTTCGGCTGCAATCTGTGCCTGTTCAGCCTGCTGCTGTGCATTTCTGGCATCACGGATTTCCGACTGGCTTTCAGTAGCTTGCTGGTTAACGGCTCTTCTCTGTTCTTCTGCAATCTGGCGATTGAGTGCACCACCAGTCATGGCGTTTGCTACAGAGCGAACGGCATTGGTGAACATACCCTTGCTGGCTTGTGGAGTCTGTGGAGCCTGAGGCATTACTGGGCGCTGAGGCTGCATCGGTTTTGGGGGCATACCTGGTGCTTGAGGTCTCATAGGTTGAGGCTTCATAGGCTGTTGAGGAGCCATAGCTTTCAGTGGTTGAGGACGTTGAGGCTTGCTAACTCCTTGTGGCTGGGTTGGAGCCTGTGGTTGCAAGTCAATAGGTTGTCCACACTTCGTACAGAATTTCATTACCGGTTGCAGCATTGCGCCGCATTTCTTGCAATATGTCATAATGGTTATTGTTTTTAAGATTAAATGACTGGTTATTGTATCAGCGCAATAAATATAGCTATTAGCAGAATCACCCAAAAGAACTTGATGAAGCATCCTATGCATCCAGTGATGCCTTCACCTAAGAGTCCTCCGAGAAATCCCAAAAGCTGTATTCCCCAGCCTAGAATGCCGAGAAGTACAAATATTCCGATTCCTATTAATATGATAAGTAGTATAGTCATATCCCCTATAAGAATAATTTCATTTACTTTATGCAATCGTTAAGAATATCAATTTACGTTGATAACTAACTCATATTTGGGTGCAAAGATATATAAAATAAATGAAACTGAATTGGTTCAAATTGGTTCAAATTTGCCTTGATTTGGATCAATTGGCCAAAAAAATGTATTTTTTTAGTGAAAAATGCCCCCAAAAGGGACTTTTTAGCATTTCTTAAACTTTTGGGAGACGTAGTTGAAGAGGTGTGTCTTTCTCCCGCTGAAGCCTGTTTACCTCTTCCTTTCCCGATTGTACTTCTGAGCTTACACCTTATTATATATAGGGGAATGCTTGCCGCAATTCCCCTCCCTTTTCTCTTATGGAATGTGGAAGCCTATCCCCTTTAATGTCCGTTTTCAAAACTGATATTGCCCCCATGAGATAGGGGGAGAAGGTCGGTGAAAAACGTTGAAATAACGCTCTAATCCCAAAATTTACTATGTTTTTTGGGATTGTAATCCCAAAAATAGGTATAAATTTTGGGATTACGATTATTTTTCCTTATCTTTGCATCCGAAAGAAAGAAGGATTCATAACTTAAAAGAAAGGATATTTATGATACGTCGTCAAATACAAGATACAATTGAAGCCCGGATATTTTCCGGGAAGGCTATCATCGTGATTGGAGCCAGACAAGTGGGTAAGAGCACGCTGTTTAAAATGGTGCTCGAGAATCGTGATGAACCTACTCTTATGTTGAATTGCGATGAACCAGAAGTAAGAGAGTTGCTGGCAAAGGCAAATTCTTCTGAGTTGCGTCTGCTTATAGGCAACAATCTTATTGTTGTGATAGACGAGGCTCAACGGGTAGAGAATATCGGGATGGTTTTGAAACGAATCACGGATAATTTCCCAGATGTACAACTCTTGGTGACAGGTTCCTCCTCTTTTGAATTGCAGAATAAGCTCAACGAACCTTTGACAGGACGCAAGTTTGAGTACCATCTTTTCCCTTTTTCTACAGGAGAACTGATGAAGGCTCATGGACTGCTTAGTGTAAAACAAACATTAGAGAATCGGCTTATTTATGGTTCTTATCCAGATATCATGAATCATGAGACGGATGCAAAGGAGTTGCTGTATAATTTGTCTAACAGTTATCTGTATAAGGACTTGTTGAATTTAGAAAGTGTTCGGCGCCCAGCCCTGTTGTCCAAGCTGCTTACTGCCTTGGCACTGCAGGTTACAAGTGAAGTTTCATATAATGAGTTGGCGCAAACCGTAGGAACAGATAATAAAACGGTAGAGAAGTACATTGATTTGCTCGAAAAGTGTTATATCATATTCAAGTTGAATGGCTTTAGTCGCAACTTACGTACGGAGTTGAAACGTGCTAAGAAATTCTACTTTTATGATAATGGAATACGTAATGCTATTTTGCAAAACTTTGCACCTCTTGCTCTCCGGCAGGATGTGGGGGCTTTGTGGGAAAACTTCTTCATTAGTGAGCGAATGAAGGTCAATCAAAATGCTGGACGATATGTAAACAGCTATTTTTGGCGTACCAGTCAGCAGCAGGAGATTGATTATCTGGAGGAGTGTGATGGTCAGTTTTCCCTGTTTGAAATGAAGTGGAATCCTAAGCGTGCCAATACAAAGTTCCCGGCCTCTTTCCTTTCTGCTTATCAGGTGAAAGATAAGTGCATCGTTACGCCTGAAAATTGGATAGATTGGGTTATAGAGTGATAATGCTCCCCCTTTAATGTCCGTTTTCAAAACTGATACTGTCCCCATGAGATAGGGGGAGGGGATGTATTTGCGATAGTACCGCCCTAACTATATAAAAATAGGTAGTTAGGGCGGTGTTATCGTTTATAGGTTCGCCCTAACTATGTTAAAAAAGATAGTTAGGGCGGTACTATCCTTGCAGATTTCATTTTTTTTGTTTATCTTTGCACCGATAAAATTTAGTATAAATGAAATAAAATCAGAAAGTTATGGATGCAAACGGAATAATAGGACGTGAATATGAGCAGAAACTCATTCTGGAACGTTGTAAAAGCAACAAGGCAGAACTGATAGCTATCTATGGTCGTAGGCGCGTAGGAAAGACTTTTCTGGTTCGAAAAATATTCAACGACCAGTTTGCCTTTTCCTTTATTGGTATGTATGAAGTGAGCCGTGCGGTACAGCTGGAGCAGTTTCGGATGGCGTTGGCGCAGTATGCTAAGCAGACCGTGCCCAAGCTGAAAACCTGGTTTGAGGCTTTTGCTGCTTTGCGTGAATATCTGTCGGGCTTATCTCTGCAGGAACCGATTGTTCTGTTCTTTGATGAGTTGCCTTGGATGGATACGCCCAAAAGCAATTTTATCGCAGCTTTCAGTTATTTCTGGAATTCATGGGCTTCTATGGTCCCTCAACTGAAACTTATCGTCTGTGGTTCTTCCACCACGTGGATGTTGGCTAAGTTTATAGGCGATAAGGGCGGATTGTATGGTCGCGTTACCCGGCAGATCTATCTGGCTCCATTCTCTCTGGGCGAGACAGAGCTGTTCTTAAACGAATTGAAAGGCCTTGCTCTTACCCGCCAGCAGGTATTGGATGTGTATATGATATTGGGTGGTATTCCTTATTATCTTGATATGCTGGAGCGTGGTGTGCCGTTAGATGTGTGCATCGACAGACTGTTTTTCTCGCAGGATTCGCCATTACGTGGAGAATTCGATTTCCTCTTCCGTTCCCTCTTTAATGACTCCAAGCATTATCGCAAGATAGTAGAGGTGCTTTCTGAAAAAATGAAGGGGATGACCCGTAAGGAATTGATGGATGAGTTGAAACTGAAAGGCGGTGGACAGTTATCAGAAATCCTGGAGAATCTGAAGAAATGCGATTTTATCAGGAAATATGCTACCATAGGAAAGAGTGAAAGGGATGCCCTATATCAGTTAACTGACTTATACTCATTGTTCTATACCCGTTTTGTGGCAAATAACAGTGGGCAGGATAAGAACTTCTGGAGTAACATGCGCAATTCGGGAAATAGAACAGCCTGGAGCGGTTATGCTTTCGAACAGGTATGCCTACATCATATCCCACAGATCAAGAAGGCATTGGGTATTTCTGGTGTTTTGGCGAATGTTTATTCCTGGTCCTGCCGTCCTTTTGTAGATTCTACTGGTGCAGAATGGCGAGGAGGTCAGATTGATATGCTGATAGACCGTGCTGATGGAGCTATCAATATCTGTGAGATGAAATATGCCAAGGATGAGTTTGTGATAGATGCCAGCTATGAGCAGCGGCTGCGTGACAGGATGTCTTCCTTCTCTGTGGCGACCAAGACGAAGAAGGCATTGCTGCATACTTTCATCACGACTTATGGGGTGAAGCAGAATATGCATAGTGGATTGGTGAATAGTGAGGTAAGGATGAATGATCTCTTTGGATAAATGGTATTTTAATGTCCGTTTTCAAAACTGATACTGCCCCCATGAAATAGGGGGCAGGTCGGTGAAAAACGTTGAAAAATCGCCTAGAACCATCTCTTCTTCATTTTCTTTAAGAAATCCTTGGTGATAGGGAAGCCGGAGGCATCACCTATTACGGAGTCGGTATAACAGAAGGGACATTCGGCTGTAGGCGGCTCATCAGGGAGGTAATCCGTGATTTCGGATGGCGAGAAGATTTCGCCGCAGAAGAAACAGCCGCACTTTTCAGACTTCTCTATTTGTTCCTTGTTGCTGAAGCAGCAATCGTGAGCCTGGCGGAAGATCCTGTCTTTCTCCTCCTCTTCTTTCTGCTTTTTCTCAGCCTTTTCCAGATACCCCTTGAATCGTCTCTGAAGATAGAGCGGCACATGATAGTGAGGGACGAAGACATACAGCGACGGAACGTGGTCGTGGTATTCGTAGCCGGGACCATCTATCACGGTATAGCTGTCATCCGTCTCATCATATGGCAGTTTATCCAATCCCCTTTTATCCTTGGCAGCCTGGTTTCTCTCCCAGATCCATTCGTTGGTAAGCGGAGTTCCGACAACGATGGCAAGTTTCACCTCATCGCCACGATATACTTCCACGATGTCACCCTTCTTGAATCTGATCTGTTCTGCGTTTCTGCCTCGGAAGGTCTCGTCAGGATGACGGTTGTATGCAGGCAAATCGCAGACTCCGGGATAGTAAATGCTGAAACGCGAACAGCAGTAAGACTGGTCGATCAGTTTTCCTTCCCCATCATACATCCTTTCCGAAAGACATTCGCGGTCGTAGTGCAACAGTCCCATTGGAATCTCCGAGATATAATAGCAGAAGGTATCCAGCGGATAGTCGTCTTCCTCCTTCATCTTCTTGCGGTAAAGGACATCCTGGTGCATCAGTCTCTCTGCCTCCTCCAAAGTTGTAGTGAAGGCTTGCGGACAATAGGTGTTCACCTTATATTTCGGATAATGTGAACGCTTTTTCTCCTCCAGCTCTTCTGTTTCTAATACTTCGAGCTTGAAGATGGCAGGAACATCCCGATGCTGTGGATGTTCAGCCAATTGCTTGAATTCTTCGTATGTCATGGGATGGTTATTTTAAGAATTTATGAAACTTGAGAATCTGAGATCTAAGTTCAGGTATTCTGATGCCTTCAGAGTCTTTGCCTTCTTGATTGTTAAGATTCCTTTTGCTGATAGTTTTATGAATTTTCAGTTTTCTCATGTCCGACTTGCCGTTAGCTTCATGGTTACACCAAGGCTTGGGATATGCATGTCTTTTTTTGTATCTCGTGCCATCGCAGTTCTGGATAAAGATTTCCAATACTAATCCATCCATTTGACAATCATGCGGAATGTTGACGGCACGGCGCAGAATGTCGCTTTCGTAGAAGATGCTGCCATCCTTCTTGCAGAGCAGCATATCCACATGGTCTGGCATTTCCATGTCAGAGCCAGGCTCAGAGACCTGCGGATTGAAATCTGCAAACTCCTTTTTGACATACTCATTGATAATGTTGGACAGTTTTTCCACATCGATACCTGCGTAATGCTCGTAGTTATAACTGATAGTGCATAAAGACATTTTTGCTGCCATATTCTTCCCTTTCTTTTGTTTGTTAAAGTGATATTTCAATACTCATCTCGAAGTTTCCGGGCTTGATTTTCATGATGTCTTCCACCGTGAAGATGGAGAGATAGTTGAAATAATGGCTGAAAGCCCAGTTGAGCGAAACATGATATTTCTCCCAAATTTCATTCCAGAGTTGTCCGATGCTATTTTCTTCATTATTGAATATCATCTCCTTGTCGAAGGCATCGTCCTCTTGCACTCCTGGTTCCAAATCAGCGCCCCATCCGATGATGTCGCACTTTGCCATTTCGAATGTAAGTCTGATTTGTTCTTCCAAGGTCTCGTCGCCATCATCAAGGTAAGGCATTCCGATGTAGCTCTCTATTTGATAGTCCTCGAAGTCCTTGTAGCCTTTTTCTATTTCGTCGAGGAGATGTATCGATACCCGAAGCGTTTTGTCGATAGTGGAAGAAGTGAGCTCTTTCAGGTGGTCGTTGAGCATGAAGATATGCTCAAGTTCTTCCTTGGAGAAAGGTTTGAGCGTACCTTCCTCGTTAATCTCTCGCTTCTTCCAACTCTCAGCATATCGCTGTTCGTACATTTCCAGTCTCTTCTTTTCTTTCTCTGTCATAATTACTCTGTTTTGGTGATACCTTATATAATATAGTAATCTTGGGAGAAAATTTCAAAAAAATGCTGATATTTTTTGAAATACCAGCATTCTTTTTATAGTTACACTTTCTTATGTTATACTTTCTTGATGTCCCAGTAGCTTGGATGGGAGGCATCACGAGATTTCTTACCAAACTTAGCTTCACAAGCATCAGCGATGTTGTGAGCGTCACAACTAGCGAGAGAGGTCGTAACCTCAATGACTGTGCCTTTCTTCATGCCGGCACGGTCAGCCTTTAATGTACATTTAAATTTGTTCATAATCTTTATTGTTGTAAGTTCTTGCCTACTTCCTTTGCAGCGTTTCGGCATTCTCTGAATTTCCCAACAAGAGGAGTGAGGCTATTTATTTACAATCACAAGTGAATAATTAAATCATGAATGTGATATTAAATATAATATATATATAATGAAGAGTAATATAAGAATAAGACCTCCTATTTTGGCAGCCTTATCGCTTTCTTCTTCAGCTTTGAGTTTTCTTTCAGCTTCAAGTTTTCTTTCAGCTTCTAGCTTTTCTTCTTTAAGTCTTTTTTCTTCTATTTTCTTCTCCTCTTTTCTTTTGAAGTATGAAGCTAAAAAACTGTCATTGAGAGACTCGCAATCTCTAAATGCCCCATCACCGATTTTTTCTAATTTGTCACATTCGGAAAGATTTGTTTTTACCAATTGTTTGCATCCTCGGAAAGCATTCTTTCCGATAGAAATAATGCTTTTAGGAAATATCACTTTTTTCAAAGAGTCCCATCCCGAAAAAGCATTGTTTCCGATAACTTCCAGTTTTGTGCATTCAGAGAGGTCAACTGTTTCTACTTTCTTACAGCCAGAGAAAAACTCTTCTCCAAGGGTTGTGATGCTCTTAGGAAAAGTTATTTCTTTCAAACTATCGCAATCATAAAACGCACCATTCCCGATTTTCTCCAATTTGTCGTATTCTGCAAGATTGACTATTTTCAAAGAGCTACAACCAGAGAAGGCATTTGCGCCAATGACTATGAGGTTTTTAGGAAAAGTTATTTCTTTCAATCTGTTACAACCATAAAACGCACCATTTCTGATTATTGTCAGCTTATCGTATTCGGAAAGATTTACCTCATCCAAGTACACGCAACCTTCAAATGCCTTTTCTCCAATATCAGTAATTCCTTTCGGAAAAGTTATTGCGGTAAGACCTGAGTGTGAAAACACGCTGGCTCTAATTTTTTCCAGTTTTTTATATTCTGAAAGATTGACCTTGTCTAACCAAGTACAACCTTTGAACGCACTTGCTCCAATATCTGTAATGCTTTTTGGAAATGCGAACTTAGATGATAAGGCACAATCACAAAAAGCCCCATTCCCAATTTTTTCTAATTTGTCGCATTCTGAAAAATCAACATTTACCAAATTTACACAACCGCCAAAAGCTTTTGCTCCAATGCTTGTAATGTTTTTGGGAATCTTTATTTCTTCTAATGATTCACACCCAGAAAATGAGCCATATTCAATCTTTTCCAATTTGTCACATACAGAAAGATTGATTTTTTTCAAATTACGGCAATCTTTGAAAACATTACCACCGATAAAGGAAATGCTTTTAGGAAGAACGATTTCTTCTAGAGATTCACATTCAGAAAAAGCTCCATTTCCTATAATTTCTAATTTTTCGCACTCAGAAAGGTCAATTTTCTCTAAATTTCTACAAAACTTGAAAGCATTTCCCTCTATTTTTGTAATCCCTTTTGGAAATTTTAATTCTTTCAGTGAAGAGCAAATTCCAAATGCATTATTGCCAATTACTGACAGTCTGTTACATTCTGAAAGATTGACATTTTTCAAATCGAAGCATCCAAAGAATGCTCTTTCTTGAATGTCTATGATACTTGAGGGAAGTTCTGCTTCGTCACTATGAATATACTTTGAAGCGTTTTCTCTATTTATAATGGTGGTAGTTTTAAAAATATTTATTTTCATTATATCCTCTTTTTAAAAGATTAAACATATTAAGACGAATGCAACCAAGATAATCCAAAAGAATTTACAGAAGCATCCGATGCACCCAGTGATGCCTTCACCTAGGAAAGAGGCGACAAAGCCCAAGGCTTGTACACCCCAGCCTATTAAGCCAAGGATGATGAAAGCAATAACCAACAAGCCTATGAATCCCAGTATAGCCATCATGTCTTTTATGCTGTTATATCGTTATTTCTTGGTTACGGTTCCGCTATGCGAGCGAACATAAGTACCCATGGAGGTACTCATGATGATGTCGCTCCCCTTGGTGATGATGTCGAAAATCTCGGCGCCATTGCATCCACAGCAGAAACTCCAACTATTGCTACCCATCGTGGCTCTTTGAAGCTCGGTAGGCTTGTCTGGATTAATGCGGTAAATAAAATTACCTTCTTTTACAGTTGTTGCCATAATATTGTGTATTTAAAATCTAAGTTCTGAGGTCACTTTTGCCTTTCGGATTCTTTCAAGAGTGGTGTAGGTCTGGCCTTGTGTGAAGGCTATACGTCTTCCTGTCTTTCCGAAAGAATCATTTTGAATGGCAGGTGAGAATTCTTCTATTTTCTTGAGCTTGAAGAATGTTCGTTTCTCCGGTTTGTATAGAGGTTCCTTTTTAGCAAAGTACTCTTCTGGAACATATTCTTTTAACTCTCTGATATCTACATTTTCTAGTTTTTTTTCAATTTCAAAGAGATATTGGATTCTTTGTGCGTAATAGAATGCTAAGTATTTGGCATTCTTGAAACTTCTACCGCCTTGACAGGCATAGAAATTATATTCCAAAGCAATAGGCTCACCCCATCTTCCGCCTACTATGATGACGCGGTTTTCGTGATCATCATATAAACCTAATGAGGTAATAAGAAGCTCAAACTGTTCTATGAGATAGCTGAGGACCGGATTCGGAACATCTTGCTGATAATCATTGAGGATATTCATCAGGGTGGTCCAATTCGTCCATATTATCTCTTGGGGAAGAATTTCTGGTCGTTTGTCGTGTGTAGTGATATAGATGAGTTTATTGCGTTCATCTCTGTCTTCGACAATCAACTTCTTGTGATTTTCTAGTTGGGGTAGATTGATGACATCAGACAGTTTGCTTTCAATATAAATGTTGAAAGCATAGTTGCAAGAAATTAAACCATCTGGAACACTATGGATGTCTGTGTCGTCAATATGACTTTGGGTTTCAATCTTTAATGTTTTTTCTGGCAGTCCATTTCCTTCATCAATTCGCTGAAGAATTTCATCTAACAAACTGCCCCCCCCCACAATCTGTTTCTAAGATTTTGAGGAGTGCCGATGTTACTTGATTCTCTTTCTGAGAATAAGCTCCAAAGACTGATTGTTCTGTGATATTCTTACTCATTTACTTTTTAGTTTATGATTTTTAAAATGTTTGTCGTGTTTATCTCAACGACATTGCAAATATAGTCATTTTTGTGGAGAATTTCAAGCGGAAACGAAAGTTTTAGTATTCTTTAAACTTTGACGATTGGTTCAATTTGGTTCATTTTGGTTCAAGCTCATTCTTCCCGAGCTTACACCTTATTATATAAGGGAAACGGTTGTTGCAAATGAACTCTCTTTTCTCTCATAAAATAAGGAATCCTACCCCCTTTAATGTTCGTTTTTAAAACTGATACTGCCCCCATGGGATAGGGGAGGAAGATACCTTAGCTATTCAATGTTTATCATTTTTGCCAATTGCAGAAAGTATTCGTTGGACCAGATAGTCATATCTTTTGGATTCTTTATAAACGGCATCACGTCTGCTTTTACCTGTTTGATATGTTGTAAGAGTTTTAATATTGTGCTTATGGATGTTGCCTTTTTTCCTATATTTGCATAATCTTCGAATATCTTGGGATTGAGCTGGTAGAATCTGCCCATATCAAATCTTAGATTTTCTTCCAGAAACTCTAATGCTTCCTTCTTGTATCTCAGTTTGATACCTGGTAGGTTGGCTATCAAATCACATCAAAGCGGTCTTTGCCATGGTTGTGCGGGATGGGACCGCCTGGGGATAGCTTGCTATGGGGACGCCTTACTATAGCTTGCTGATTGGAACCGCTGAGTATCTCAGAATCACAATGCAAAGATACGAAATCGGTGAGGAGGCAACTCACAGTTGCTCATACTTGCTCACTGTTGCTCATACTTTTTCATAGATTCTCTTTGCTCTGGTGTTTGTAAGCCCTTTTACATGCCTTGCTTGGTATCACTTCTAAATGCCTGGCTTGTTTGATTTTTAAGGGCTTTATGATTGGATTGCGGTTCGTAAGCCAGGGGATTACGGAGCGTAAGTCCCTGACTTTTGCGTCGTAAGTGACTGACTTTTGCACCGTAAGTCTTTGACTTTTGATTCGGAAGTAACCTGCTTCTGGATGACAGGGTGACACTTATGACAGTGATTTCTGAAGATTTACTCTCGCGCGGGCAGGCAGGAAAAATCAGGCCGAAAGTTCCTGCCTGCCCGCGTGCGAGGCGAAATGTTGAAAAACTCGTGTCACCGTGTCACCCTGTCACCCTGAACCGGATGGAACCGAAGGTTTGGAGGAACGGCTAGAACGGGGCATCATCATCGCATTGCGGTGGGTTGATGCAGACGGATACCTGGTAAGCCTTGATTTCCTCGGCTGTACGGACGATTGCCCTGTAACCACGGCTGTGCTTGGTGCGCATCTTTTCGAATCCGAGATCATTGAAAGCCTTGCCCAGTTTCGAACTGTTCAGCTTCTGGGAGATGTTGCAACTGATGATCTGCATCGCTCTGGCTATGGACACGAACTCCCCTGTCTCCGCCTCCGTTGGCTTTCGGAAGTAGAGATCCACAAGTTCCTGTTCTAGTCTGGGCGCCTCAAAAGCGCGGTTGTGCCGGTTCTGCTGTTCTATCTCCTCATCGGTGAACCAGTAGCGGAAATCACTCTTGTAGAGGGCGTAAGCCTGGGCGTAGATGCCTTCGTAATTGAACGGATGCTCACGGGGCGAGAGGATGCTCTCTATCTCGTAGGGCAGCCAGCGACGGTTACCGGTAGGGTCGCTCAAAAACTCGGGATTGTTGCCCGTGCCGCAGAAGGTGTTGATATGCTTGCGCTGCTCGGCATAATGGCCGTATGCCGCCCTTTCGTTGGTATACTGCATCGTTACCACAGCCTTCAGCTGGTTCAGTTCCGATGGACTCATCGTGTCGAGCTCTTCATAACAGATGAGTGCATACTGCGAAAGGGCGATGATATCATCCTTCGTCATGCGCCTGGCATTCGCCTTCGTATAGAAGTATTGCTTCAGTTCCGGCGGCAGAAGATAGTTGAACCAGGTGGTCTTGTAGGCGCCCTGTCTGCCGATGAATACCAGGATGACATTGTTTACGGCACCTTCGTCTATCCATCCTGCTATCATCGCCACGAGCCATTTCCTGAGGGCTTCACAGAAGGGCATCACGGGGTCTCCCTTCATCTTTACCGTGGCAGCGAGTTCGGCAATATAGTCCTTGTCGCCTTCCTGCCAGGGTGGGAGATTCTCCAGATAATCGGTGAAGGGATTGTAGGGCGGGCTATAGTCGCTCTCGATGACATTGATCATGTCGCTCTTGCTCACCCTTGCGGTTAGCGACATGTTGCTCCATAGCGTATTCAGATTGCGGTCCTGGAGGATTCGCCATTTCTCCTTCAGATACTCGTAGCGCAGGGTGATGAGGTTGAAGCGGAGTTTGATATGCCCGTCGAGGAAGTCTTTGATTTCATCTACGGTGGCATAGGGAATCTTTCCGGTTTCAGCCTTCATCTTCTGTGGGTGAGTGGTGTTGTCGTAGCACGATTTGAACACCTGTTCTACGTCGTCGTATTCGGGAAACTGCCTGATAGCCCACTGGGTGGCTTCTTTCCTGTCGTACCGCTTCTTAGCCATCATGTAGCCCACCCGCATCACATACTGGTTGTGGTTGCCGGGTTCGTACCTGATCTTTTCGTTTTCCAGCTTGGGTTTGACGATCTGCTCGTAGTAGTCGGCGATGCGTTCCTGTTTCTTTTTCTTCTGGGCGGTCTTGAGCGTAGCGGAATGGAAATGGCTGATTTCCTCGGCGCTGAAGGCTGTGGCTTCAGGATTGAAATAGACTTCGGGGTCGTAGGCGAGTCCGCTGAGCCTTGTGATGTTCTTGCAGAGCGGATCGCTTTCCTTGCCGATGAGATGCGCATAGTAGTCGTTTCCCATGGCGAAGGCGGCGGGATAATCATCGCCTTCGTAGCGGTAGATGACGCGCAGTCCGTTGCCGCTCATGGTAACGTAGCAGAGCAGGGTGTGGGCATCGTGGCAGATTCTCTCTTTGAGCGAGCGCAGGGTGCCGTCATCCGGTTTTTCTGTGATGTGGTCGAAGTCGACCAGCGACAGATGTGTGAGGCTCCGGATGTTGTCCTTGCCTTTTCCGCCTTCGAAGATGCAGGCTACGGCGAAGAGGGGTGCATCGTGCTTGTACGACTTATTCCCCGTTTTCCGGTAAGACTCGGTGAAAAACCTGAGTTTCTCATCTTCCTTCATGAAGGTTACCAGGCCTTCCAACTGGCCAGGTGAAGGAATCTTGCTGGCCATGTTAATGAATGTGCTGATGTTCATCATCTCCTAAAAATTTTATATTGTTATACAATATATGTATCAGTTATTCGTTTTATTATTGGTAAGCAGATTGTTGAATCTGTTTTATATGGTGCAAAGATACTAAAAAGAAAATAAAAAAGAGTTCCCGTAGCAGGAACTCGTATACAATAATTATAAACATTTTAAAAAAATTAAAAGAATGAAGATTGTTAATTTTGAAGCAGACAACAGCCGTTTCGGTGTTGTTCTGAGTGAAGAGATGAAGAACCATCATGTATCTGGTTCTGATCTGATGTATTATGCTGGGATGCATAAGGAAAACATTTTTGCAATCTAAAAGGGTAAGGGCGATTATCGGCTCAGTGTTTATGTGAGGATTGTTTCTGCTCTTCGGTACTTTATCGAAGACTCGGCAGAATATGCCCGAGTGAAGCAACGCCTTATCGAAGCAGCCTTCGATGATGGTTACTTTTTTAACAAATAATTCTTTTGAATTGGTTTTTTAAATTAAAAAGTGGAATCCGGCGGTTGTCGGATTCCACTGATATCGTATTTTTTTCGACGTTTCGCAAGTTTATCGCCACACGCCCTGAAACTTCAATTTAACGCAAGAACTTTCCGGTAAGGCTTGCCTTGCAGGCAGCTACTTCTTCCGGAGTTCCGGCAACAACAAGATTGCCGCCCTTATCGCCGCCTTCAGGACCGAGGTCGATGATATAGTCGGCACACTTGATGACATCCAGATTGTGCTCAATCACTACCAGCGAATGACCCCTTTCTATCAGGGCATTGAAGGCATGGAGCAGGCGCTTGATGTCGTGGAAGTGAAGACCCGTGGTAGGCTCGTCGAAGATGAAGAGCGTAGGCTCCTGTTCCTCCTTACCTATGAAGAAGGCGAGCTTTACACGCTGATTCTCACCACCCGAAAGCGAACTTGAATTCTGACCGAGTTTGATATAGCCCAGACCTACATTCTGAAGCGGCTTCAGGCGGTTTACGATGATGCGGCAGTTGTCGAAGTCGCCCTCGTTGCGCTGCAGCTTTTCATCGCTGAAGAACTCAATGGCCTCATTTACCGTCATGTTCAGCACATCATTGACGTCTTTTCCGCCATAGCGTACCTCCAGGATATCGTGCTTGAAACGCTTGCCCTTACAAGCCTCGCAGGTCAGCGTGAGGTCTGCCATAAACTGCATCTCGATGGTAACATATCCCGCGCCCTTACATTCCTCGCATCTTCCGCCTTCGGTATTGAAAGAGAAGTACTGGGGCGTGAATCCCATCTGCTTAGCCAGTGGCTGGTTGGCAAAGAGGGCACGTATCGCATCGTATGCCTTCAGATAAGTGGCAGGGTTGCTGCGGGTACTCTTTCCGATAGGGTTCTGGTCAACAAACTCTACATGATGGATGCTCTTCCAGTCGCCTTCCATCGATGCATATTCGCCTGGTGCATCTGATACGAGGTCCAGACGGCGACGCATGGCAGGATAGAGGATTCCCTTGATGAGCGAACTCTTGCCTGAGCCTGATACACCGGTTACGCAGGTGAATACGTTGAGCGGTATCTTAACGTCGATGCCGCGCAGATTGTTCATCCGGGCTCCCTTGATTTCGATATACTGGTTCCAGGCACGGTGGCTCGTTGGCACCTTTATCTCCTCGTTGTGGGTCAGGTACTTGATGGTATAACTCTCCGGATATTCAGCTAGCAGCTTTTCCTGTTCAGCCTTGTCGGTGGTTGAATATTCTGATGACGGACCGGCGTAGACCACTCTTCCGCCCAGTCTGCCGGCATCGGGACCGATATCGATGAGATAGTCGGCTGCCCGCATAATCTCTTCGTCGTGTTCTACCACAACCACCGTATTGCCCAGTTGCTGCAGTTCTTTCAGCACCTTAATCAGTCGGGCGGTATCGCGGCTATGGAGTCCGATACTAGGTTCATCGAGGATATATACGCTACCCACGAGCGATGAGCCCAGGTTGGTGGTCAGGTTGATGCGCTGACTCTCACCGCCGGAGAGGGTGTTGGAGAGTCGGTTGAGCGTAAGATAACCCAGACCCACATCCAGGAGGAACTGCAGGCGGTGGGTGATTTCGGTGAGCAGACGCTTGCTGATTTCCTTCTCATGCTCAGAGAGTTCCAGTTTCTTGAACCATTCGCTCAGGTTCACAATCGACATCTCAACCAGTTCGGTGATGCTCTTTCCGCCAATCTTCACATAGTTGGCTTCCTTCTTGAGTCGGGTACCATGGCAGTCAGGACAAATCGTCTTTCCACGGAATCGGCTCAACATCACGCGGTATTGTATCTTGTATTGGTTCTCCTTTACCATTCTGAAGAACTCATCGATGCTCACCCTTTCCTGCTGTTTGCGTTTCTTCTCGCCAGGCAGACCGTGCCACAGCCAGTCCTTCTGCTGCTGAGTCAGTTCGAAGTAAGGCTTGAAGATAGGGAAGTCGTATTCTGCAGCTCTGCGGATGAATTCCTTGAGCCACATACCCATCTTTTCGCCTCGCCAGCAAACCACACATCCGTCATATACGCTCATCGAAGTGTTCGGGATGACGAGTTTCTCATCGATGCCTATTATGCTGCCGAAACCTTCGCAGGTAGGGCAGGCTCCGAGAGGGGAGTTGAAGGCAAACATGTTGTCGGTAGGCTCTTCAAACTGCATGCCGTCAGCTTCGAACCGGGTAGAGAAGTCGTAGCAGATGTTGCTTGGCAGGAAGACGAGGCGGCAGGCTCCATCGCCTTCATAGAAGGCAGTTTCGGCAGAATCCATCAGTCGGCTGATATCATCCTTCTCATCGCTTACCGAAGCACGGTCGATGACCAGGAAGATTTCTTCATCCTTCTGCTGCATTCTCTTTCTCAGTTTATCGCCGCTTACTTCCAGCAGATCCTTGTCAGCCTGCTCCATGAAGTCTTCGATGCGCACGAATTCACCTTTTATATATATACGCGCGTAACCTTCCTGGTTGTACATCTCCAGCTGTTTGCCCAGACTGCGCCCTTCGATGACGTGGATAGGGGCGAGGATGACAAACCTGGTACCCTGGGAATACTGTCGGGTACAGGCGAGTACATCTTCGGTAGTATGGCGTTTCACCTCCTGTCCGCTGATAGGCGAATAGGTTTTTCCGATGCGTGCGTAGAGCAGTCGCAGGTATTCGTAGATTTCGGTGTTGGTGCCCACGGTAGATCGTGGGTTGCGCGAAATCACTTTCTGTTCGATGGCGATGGCAGGTGGCAATCCTTTGATGAAATCACATTCCGGTTTGCTCATACGTCCCAGAAACTGGCGTGCGTACGAAGAGAGCGACTCCACATAGCGGCGCTGGCCCTCAGCATATAAGGTATCAAAAGCCAACGATGATTTTCCCGATCCCGAGACACCCGTAATGGCAACAAACTTGCCCTGAGGTATCTTCACATCGATATTCTTGAGGTTGTTGGCTCTTGCCCCTTTTATTTCTATATATTTATCTTTCCCCATTTTTTTACCTTTTAACTTTTTTACCTTTATTCGTGGTGGTAAGGTTCACCTTTTATAATAGTACATGCGCGATAGAGCGCCTCGGTAAAGATAAGGCGCACCATCTGATGCGAGAAGGTCATCTTGGAGAGGGAAATCTTCTCGTTGGCGCGGTCGTAGACAGACGGTGAGAAACCGTAAGGACCGCCGATGACAAAGACGAGCCTTCTTGCCGTGGCCTGCTTGCGCTCTATCCATTTGGCAAACTCGATGCTTCGGAATTCCTGTCCATGTTCATCCATCAGCACCACCGTATCCGAAGGCTGGAGGAGTTTCAGAATCAGTTCTCCTTCCCGTTCCTTCTGCTGCTGTTCGCTGAGACTCTTGGTGTTCTTGAGCTCAGGAATGGTTGTTATATTGAAAGGCATATAATGGGTGATGCGCTCGGCATAATCCTTGATGCCCGCAATGAAATGCTTGTTTACGGTCTTTCCGACCAGAATGAGTTCTGTCTTCATTTCGTTGGCGTTTTCTTCCTATACACTTTACACTTGAATTGACTTTCACTTCGTCCGTCGAACGTTGTTTCTTCGTTCTTCACTTTTCCTCGTTCTTCACTTCTTCTCGTCCCTGTAATATCCTGTTCCTATTCTTTTCGGATTCTTCGGGAACCAGCCTTTCTCGCAGCGTTGTCTCTGTTCGAAGAGTTCACCGATGCTCCAAAGGCATGAAGCACCTACTACGCCCAGTATGGCAGAGAAGAGCACGTTGGCAACCAGAAAGGCAGCTCCTATGCAGATGATGCCTGCAACGAGGAAAACCCACCAATAGCGGATGCCCGTATAATATTCCGTCTTCATGACGATAGGGTGAAAGATACCTATTATTAAAAAGGTGGATACGGCGATGATGACGCCCGTGTAATATACTTCCATATTCTATTGTTTTTATATTTTGTTCATTCAACTTTGCTATCTTACCAATATAATATTGCTAAATATGAGCTTTATTCTATTTTCAATTCCATTTCAATGTGCAAAAATACAAAAAAAACTTCATTCTTGCTTGGTTTATCAAAATTTTTATATAACTTTGTACGCAAATAGAGAAATTATGCATTGTTTTCGTGCACATCCTTCTCGATAAGAATTAATTAATAACATAATATAATCAAACTATGGCTAATAACGCAGAATTGATCAAGCAGTGTGAAGAAAGAGCACAGCAGTGGCTCACACCTGCTTTTGACGAAGAAACCCGTAAGGAAGTAAAGGCAATGCTCGACGCAGAGGACAAGTCTGCTCTCGTTGATGCATTCTATCAGAACTTGGAGTTCGGTACTGGTGGTTTGCGCGGTATCATGGGCGCAGGTACCAACCGCATGAACAAGTATATCGTTGGTATGGCTACACAGGGCTTTGCTAACTACATCCTCAAGGCTTTCCCAGGTGAGGAGAACCTTTCTGTAGTGGTAGGTCACGACTGCCGTAACAATTCCCGTCTCTTCGCTGAGACCGTAGCTGCCATCTTCTCTGCCAATGGCATCAAGGCTTATCTCTTCGAGAGCCTCCGTCCTACACCAGAGATTTCTTTCGCTATCCGTGAGCTCGGTGCAAAGGCCGGTGTCAACGTAACAGCTTCTCACAACCCTAAGGAGTACAACGGTTACAAGGCTTACTGGAGCGACGGTGCTCAGGTTCTGGCTCCACACGATACAGGTATTATCGAGGAGGTAAACAAGGTTACTATCGACCAGGTGAAGTTTGAGGCTAACTGGGATAAGATCAAGATTATCGGTGGTGAGATGGATTACGACTACATGACAGCCGTTCATTCTGCTATGATTGACCAGGATGTTATCAACCGTCAGAAAGACCTCAACATCGTTTATTCAGCTATGCATGGTACTGGTCGTGTCATCGTTCCTCTCTGTCTGCGTTCTTGGGGCTTCCAGAACATCAATGTAGTTCCTGAGCAGATGGTTGTAGATGGCAACTTCCCAACAGTCGTTTCTCCAAACCCAGAGAATGCAGAGGCTATGACTCTCGGTATGAAGCTCGGTACCAAGTTGAACGCTGACCTCGTGGTAGCTACCGACCCAGATGCTGACCGTCTGGCTATCGTTTGCCGCGACGACAAGGGCGAGTGGATGATCATCAACGGTAACCAGACAGCCATGATGTTCTGCTACTACATCATTGAGAACAAGAAGAAGTTGGGCAAGTTGAAGCCAACAGACTTCCTCGTAAAGACCATCGTAACAACAGAAGTTATCGCTGAGATTGCCAAGAAGAACAACGTAGAGTTGCGCGATTGCTACACCGGTTTCAAGTGGATTGCACGCGAGATTGCTATCTCTGAGGGCAAGCAGCAGTACATCGGTGGTGGTGAGGAGAGCTTCGGTTTCTTGCCATACGATAAGGTACGCGATAAGGATGCTCCTGCATCTATCTGTCTGATTTGCGAGATTGCAGCATGGGCTAAGGATCAGGGCAAGACTCTCTACGACCTCCTGATGCAGATTTATGCAGAGTATGGCTTCAGCAAGGAGTTCACAGTAAATGTAGTTCGCCCAGGTAAGACCGGTGCTGACGAGATTAAGCAGATGATGACAGACTTTCGTGCCAACCCTCCACAGGAGTTGGGTGGCAGCAAGGTGGTAACCTGGAAGGACTATCAGTCTTTGGAGGTTAAGCATGCTGACGGCAGCGTAGAGAAGCTCGATATGCCTGCTACAAGCAATGTACTCCAGTGGTTCTGCGATGACAACACCAAGGTAAGTGTCCGTCCATCAGGTACAGAGCCTAAGATCAAGTTCTATATTGAGGTTAAGGATCCTTCATTCAAGTGCGCTGGTTGCTACAACCGCTGCACAGCTGCTGCAATGGATAAGATCGAGGCTATCAAGAAGAGCCTGAAGTTGGATTAATTTCATAGGAAATCATATCATGGCGCTCCGGTAATTATTGCCGGAGCGCTTTTCGTTTCAGTAGCCGTTTATTCTTCTCGAAATAGGGTAGCAAGTTACCCTCATAATCATGTTTTTATAGAAAAAAAGCAAAAAGACTTGCATATTTTCTGATTTTTATTTATCTTTGCACCCATATTACAAAATTATAACATAGAATTATACTCTTATGGGAGGCATTTTCGGAACTATTTCCAAGAAAAGCTGTGTCGCTGATCTCTTTTACGGCACAGATTACAACTCACATCTCGGCACACGCCGGGGCGGTTTGGCAACCTACAGTAGTGAGAAGGGCTTCGTGCGCTCTATCCACAATCTGGAAAGTTCATACTTCAGAACGAAGTTTGAATCTACACTCAACAAGTTTGAAGGAGCTACATCGGGCATCGGCGTGATTAGCGATACAGATGCCCAGCCACTCATCATGAACTCTCATCTTGGCCGCTTTGCCATTTGCACTGTAGCTAAGATAGTAAACAAGGATGAACTTACTCAGCTTCTGCTCGAAAAGAACATGCACTTTGCTGAAATGTCTTCGGGTAGTACCAATCCTACTGAGTTGGTGGCTCTGCTCATTATTCAGGGTAAAACCTTCAGAGAAGGTATCGAAAACGTTTTCCATCACATCAAAGGTTCCTGCACCATGATGATCCTTACCGAGGATGGCATTATCTGTGCGCGTGACAGTTGGGGACGTACTCCAATCATCATCGGCAAGAAGGAAGGAGCCTATGCGGCTTCCAGCGAAACCACCTCGTTCCCTAATCTCGATTATGAAACAGCATATGAGGTAGGACCAGGCGAAATCGTGAAGATTAAAGCTGATGGCATGGAGCAGATCCGTCCTGCCAACAAGAAGATGCAGGTTTGCTCTTTCCTCTGGGTTTACTACGGATTCCCTACATCTACCTACGAGGGCAAGAATGTAGAGGAGGCGCGTTTTACCAACGGCTTTAATCTCGCCAAGACCGATGATGTGGAGGTAGACTGCTGCAGCGGTATTCCTGATTCAGGTACGGGTATGGCGATGGGTTATGCTGCCGGCAAGGGTGTGCCTTACCAGCGTTGTATTGCCAAGTATACGCCTACATGGCCTCGCAGTTTTACTCCAAGCAACCAGAGCATGCGTTCACTGGTAGCCAAGATGAAGCTGATTCCTAACAAGGCGATGCTGAAGGGCAAGCGTGTGTTGTTCTGCGATGACAGTATCGTTCGTGGTACCCAGCTTCGCGACAATGTTAAGGTGCTTTTCGACCAGGCAGGCTTGAAGGAGTGCCACATGCGTATTGCATGTCCTCCATTGGTATACGGCTGTCCGTTCATCAACTTCACTTCTTCCAAGAGTGATATGGAGCTGATTACCCGCCGCATTATCGAGAAGTTTGAGGGCGATGCCAACAAGAATCTTGAGAAATACGCTACCACCGGTTCTCCTGAGTATCAGAGAATGGTAGATGAGATTGCTAACCAGTTGGGCTTGACTTCCCTGAAGTTCAACACCATCGAGCAGCTGGTAGAGGCCATCGGTCTTCCAAAGTGCCAGGTATGTACCCATTGCTTTGATGGCAGCAGCGCATATACTCTGAATGAGTTTGCTGATGAAGACTAAAATAAGAATATAAGTTCTTGATAGATAAGAAGATAGGTCTAGTGATCCCGCTTAGCGCGGTGTTGCTAGACCTATTTTTATTGTTATTTTCGGAAATTTTGAACATATTGTGATAAGATGTGAATAGTCTTTTATCACCGAAAAGCTGTACCTTTGCATCCAGATAATAAATGAAACGTAAATCAATAGAAATCATTAAGAAGATATGAAGAAAATAATCATCTTATGTTTCGCGCTCGGAGCTTTCCATACTCTTGGCGCACAGGAGACGCTTACGCTCAGCCAGTGCCTGCAGATGGCAGTGGATAACAACCTGTCGCTCCAGAGCAGCCGAAACGAAATAGCTAAGGGAAAGTACGCTATCAGCGAAAATCAGGCTAAACTCTATCCGCAAATCAATGCGGTGGCACAGCTCAACGACAACTTTACGCCGCCTGTTTCGGTTACCGACGGCTCGGCTTACGGCAAGCCTTATAATGTAACCAAGACGTTGCAGTATAATGCATCGGCGGGTGTACAATTGCAGATGCCACTGTATAACCAGATGATTCTTACCGCCATCGACATTACCAAGATTGCCGATAAACTCAACCAACTCTCTTATGAGAAGGCGCGTGAAGACCTCATCGTGCAGACTGCCAAGATGTATTACATGGCGCAGAACACATCTGAGCAGATTCGTCTGACGGATGACAATATCAAGCGACTGGTAGAACTCAGAAACATCACCCAGGCTTTCTATGATAACCAGATGAGTCTGGAGGTAGATCTGAAGCGAGTGAATCTCAATATCGAGAACCTCACCGTGCAGCGCGATAACGCCATCGCCATGCTCGAACAGCAGTATACCATGCTCAAGTATGTGATAGATTATCCTGCCGAGAAGGAGATGAAGGTGACAGCCGTAGATCCGGGAAAGATTGAGATGGTGAAGGCTGACGGACTGGATACGGGACTCTACGAACTCCAGTTGCTGGAACAGAAGAAATTGCTCACCCAGAAGCAGACCAAACTTGCCAAGGACGGCTATCTGCCATCGCTCTCGCTGACCGGAAACCTGATGTATTCTGCCTTTACCGATAGGATAGATCACTGGATTCATTCGGGCGAGTCAAACCACTGGTATGGTTCCAATGGTCTGGGCATTCAACTGAGAGTGCCTGTATTCGATGGTTTTGAAAAGCGTTCTAAAATCAGAAAGGCGAAGATAGAGGAGGAGAATGCACGCATCGGTTATGAGGACGCCCTGAAGGGACTGCAGGCAAACTATATGAATGCGGTGAGCGAGGTGAACAACAGTCAGCGCAACTACAAGAAGCAGTTTGATAATTATACCATGGCGCAGGATGTTTACAACGTAACAGCCGACCAGTATAAGGAGGGTGTGGCTTCGATGACAGCGGTGCTGCAGGACGAGATGCGTATGAGCGAGGCAATGAACAATTATCTCACAGCCTACTATCGCTACAAGGTTGCCAATCTCTCGCTGCTCAAGTTGACTGGACAGCTCAACCAGATTTCGGTTGCTAAATAACGGAGAAGAATAAATCATTAAGAAATAAAATATAAACAGGAAAACGGGATGTAAAAAACTTTTCTTCATATTCCCTGATTCCAAATTACAATAAAACTATGGAACAGAACGAAAATAAAAATGTAGAAACAGCAGAGGCTACACAGGTATCTCACGAAGAAACCAGGAAGAAACTGAAGAAGCAGCGCGTAAGACAGATTATCGCCAGCCTGATAGGTGTTGCTATCCTGGCTTTCGGACTCTGGAAAATCGTATGCCTCTTCCTCGATTATAACTCTAACGAAACGAGCAATGATGCTCAGATAGAACAATATATCTCACCGGTTAATCTCCGTGCATCCGGCTATATCGCCAAGGTATGCTTCAGAGAACATCAGGAAGTACACAAGGGAGATACCCTCCTTGTGCTCGACGACCGGGAGTATCGTATCCGTCTGATGGAGGCTGAAGCAGCCCTCAAGGATGCCAAGGCAGGAGCCAATGTCATCAACGCTACAGAGCAGACCACCGAGACATCCGCTTCTATCTATCAGGCATCTATCGATGAAATAAATGTACGACTTGCCAAACTTGCCAAGGACTGCGAACGCTATCGCAACCTGGTAGAAAAAAAGGCGGCTACTCCTATCCAGCTCGAACAGTTGGAGGTAGAATATGCAGCCACCAGAAAGAAACTCGAAGGGGTAAAGAAGCAGCAGGCTGCTGCCTATAAGGGTGTAAATGAGGTAACTACCCGCAAGCAGAATGTGGCTGCCTCCATCGAGCGTGCCGAGGCAGCCGTAGAGATGGCAAAGCTGAATCTCTCTTACTGTGTGGTTGTGGCTCCTTGTGACGGCAAACTGGGTCGCCGCTCTATCGAGGAGGGACAGATGGTGAATGCAGGAACCACCATTACCTACATCATTCCAACCAACAACAAATGGGTGATTGCCAACTATAAGGAAACCCAGATAGAGAATCTTTATGTAGGACAGAAGGTGCGTATGACTGTAGATGCCATCAGTAACAAGGAGTTTGAGGGTACGGTGACCGCCATTTCTGGTGCTACCGGTTCGAAATATTCGCTGGTACCTACAGATAATTCGGCTGGCAACTTTGTCAAGATTCAGCAGCGTGTGCCTGTAAGAATCGATTTCAACAACCTCAGCAAAGAGGATAATGAGCATCTTGCTGCCGGCATGATGGTGGTTGTCAAGGCTGAGAGAAAGTAAAAAACAGCTAGATGGAAATGAAGTAATATATGGAAGAAGAATATAAGAATTATCCGTTTTATGATTGGGTGCCCAAACCGCTCGGCATCATCTTCATGATCATCCTCTTCGTGCCGATGATTACGATGAGTGGCGTCTATTCTGCCAACAGCGGCGAGATGATGAGCGGACTCGGCATCCAGTCGGAATACATCGCCTTTGCTGGCTTCTGCACCTCGATAGGAATGGCGGCTTTCTCGCCGTTCTTCTATGATCTGGTGTGCATACGTAGAGAGAAGATGATGTGTATCGTGGGCTTCTCCATTCTCTTTATCCTCAGTTTCGTGTGTGCCCAGACCGACTCGCTGTTCATACTCGGACTGTGCAGTCTGCTGATGGGTTTTGTCCGTCAGACGCTGCTGATGGCGCATCTCTTCGTGCTCATCAGATATGGTTTCGGAATAGAGGCTACGAGGAATATCACTCCGGGATGCGAGCCTACTACCGAGGAAGCATGGGATGCGGTAGATTCGGAGAAGATGGTCTCGCAGCCGGTCATCTATCTCTTCTTCATGATTATCGGACAGTTGGGAACCTGGCTAACGGCATGGCTTGCCTATGCCTATGAGTGGCAGTATGTTTATCATTTCATGATGGCATTCATGCTGGCAGGCATCATCATCGTGTTCTTCACCATGCCTTATCATAAGTATCCGATGCCTAAGTTCCCGATAACGATGTCGAAGTTTGGCAATGTTACGGTGTTCAGTATCATGCTCTGTTCGTTTGCTTATGTCATGGTTTTCGGTAAGACGCTCGACTGGTTTGATGATCCTACCATCCGTTTCTCTTCGGTGGTCTGTCTTATCTTTACCGCTCTGTTCATCTATTTGGAGAAGACGCGGCGTTCACCTTATTTCATCATGGAGGTGTTCCAGCTCAGGGTCATCAACTACGGCATTCTGCTCTTCTTCCTGCTGATGGTCTGCAATTCGAGTGCCATGTTTGTCAACGTGTTCACCAATGTGAGTATGAAGATAGATAACTGGCAGAACGCCACGCTAGGCAACTGGGTGATGGTGGGCTACACCGTGGGACTGATATTCGCCGTCATTGCCCGAGCCAAGAATGTTCACCTGAAGTGGATGTACTGTCTGGGTTTTCTCTTTATCGGAGCCTATGCGCTGTACATGTATTTCGAGGTACAGAACGACGGCATGTATGAACGTATGAAATGGCCTATCATCATCCGTTCTACAGGAATGATGCTGCTCTATTCGCTCATCTCCACGATAGCCAACCAGCGCATGCCTTACCGCTTCATGTCAACCTGGATTTGCATCATGCTTACCGTTCGTATGGTCATTGCCCCTTGCATCGGCTCTGCGCTCTATACCAATGTGCTGCAGCACAGACAGCAGTATTATGTAACCCGCTTTGCCCAGGATTACGACCGCACGAACATCGAGACGGCGAAGACTTACGACCAGACGGTGAGAGGCATGCAATATCAGGGCAAGAGTGTAACCGAGGCGCAGAATATGGCTGCCATGAGTACGAAGGGAAAGGTACAGGTACAGGCCACGCTGGTGAGTATCAAGGAGATGGCAGGCTGGACCTTCTACGGCTGTCTGCTGTGTGCCGGACTGATGCTCGTTCTCCCTTGGCGCAAGCGCAATATCGGGGAACTGACGCGTGAGTATCTGCTGAAGAATGTAGATGTGAAATCCCTGGGAAGAAGGTAGTGGAGTGCTAAAATATCATAAAAGATACAGGCTGCTCATCTGATGAATGGATATTTTTGTTATCTTCGCAGTTAAATCTGAAGATAACAGATCCATATTCATCATGAAAATAACAGATAATATCATCATATATGAGGCTCATGAGTTTCCTCAGCTGTTGATGCAGCCTTTCTACTCCGACTATGTCGGAATCGTAATCTGTCATCAGGGGATGTTCCGTTTCTGCGTAGACGGAACATCCTTTGTTGCATCTGTGGGTGAGACCGTTTTCCTCTCCAAAGGAGTGATGTTTCATGTGCAGGAAACGGGCAAGAACCTCAAATATACCCTTCTTTTTTACCGTGCTGAACAGATTCGTCACATGTTGGGTAATACCGTGGTTACCATGCGTCTTTATGCTACGATTTATCCCAAATCCTGCCATGTCAGGACGACGGGCTATGAGGATATGCTTACTTCTTATGCCCTGATGCTGAGGAAACTGGAGCTGGAAAAAGAGAAGAGTGGTGAACTGGATGCCTATTGTGTGCATGAGCAGAAACTGTTGCTGATGGCTGTTACGTACCGTTTGTGCAGCATCTTCTCGGCATCGTTCAAGGCTGCCGGCAAGGAGATGGAACGGAAGATAGCCATCTTTGAGTCGCTGGTGCTGCTGATAGAGAAGAACTATATGCGTGAGCGCAGTGTGGCTTTCTATGCAGACGAACTCTGTCTTACACCGAAATATCTGTCGGTACTGGTCAAGTCGGTTTGCGGTCAGACGGTCCAGCAGTTGCTTTTCAAGGCGATGATCCGTCGCAGTATCTACCTGATGAAGAACACCACGAAGACGATACAGCAGATAGCCAATGAACTCAGTTTTCCCAATGCTTCAGCCTTCGGAACCTTCTTCAAGAAACATACCGGTCTGTCGCCTAAGCATTACCGTAATTGGGAAGAGGGAATGAACCGAGATTTCATCCTATATCTATAAAATAAAAAAGGGACAGAGGATTTGTTCTGTCCCCTGTCCCGAAACTGTGATATAACTAAAACAACTGAGCGAAAGCTTCGGCTGTCTTTCCTGTATAGGTCTTCATCTCTGTAACCGGCTTGTAACTGAAATCCTTGAAGGCAAGGAGCTGTGTGGCAACAAACTGGTGGTCGTCAGAGATGCAAGCCTGTAACTTCATATTACCCATGCTGATGGCAGAAACAGGGAATTTGCTGATCGCTGTTTCTACATCCTTAGGGGCTGCACTGAGGATGTTCTCAAGCTTTCTTCCATCCTCTACAGAATATTCTTTCTCTTTTATCTTAATCACACTGTTGGTAGGTTGATAGATGAGCTTGACAGTCAAACCCATGAAACCTTTCTTTACCTGTACATCCTGGAGTGCCAAAACATCAGCACCCATCTCTAAATGATTAATCTTTGCCATAATTTTATACTGTTATTTGCTTATTCTTAATTCTTGAAAAATAATATATATTGAACTGTTTTTTGTTTTGAATAGGGGTGTAACCAGTCTTATCGCAAATCTTAGGAAAGATGCGATAAACCTATATGAAATTTTAAAAAGAGAAAAGAATAAGCACTAACAGAGCAGACGTCGCAGGCAAATGACATAATACTTGCAGGCGACATCAAAGTGGATTGGGGCAGTTTCCTGTCGGAAAGGCTCCATGCCACCTTCTATAGCTGATAAAAGGGATGATAAATAACGGATTCTATTTGTAAGCAATCTACTGGCAGTCTGACTGTTGTGCATGTTGCCACTTGGCAATAAGCGCTGCGGACGGCTGCTACAGATGCGGTAAGCAAGCTGTGAGGCGTTTTCAAGCTGTGCCTCAGGCTGGCTCTTGTCATACTCAACCTTCGCCAAACCATCTTTCTTATGGCTTGCATCTTCGGTATAAGAATCCTCGGGAGTAAAAGAAATAGGGGCAGCAGATACCTCTCCATAGCCTGAGAAGACCATGGACACCAGAAAAAGGATGTATAGTATCAACTGCCTCATATTAAATATATTATGGTGTCAGGATGAACTCCCGACACCAGGGATGATTAATAGCTTCTTGCGATGATGACACGGGCTACAGCTGGCTTGCCGCTTACCATATCTACACCTGGAGTCTGCTCGTAAGCGAAAGGCACGCAGCGGATGGTAGCCTGAGTCTCTTCCTTAATCTTAGCCTCGGTCTCGGCTGTACCGTCCCAATGGCAGAGGAAGAAACCACCGTCCTTCACACGCTTCTTGAACTCCTCGTAGTTGTCGCACTCATAAACGTGAGCATCACGGTAAGCACGAGCCTTCTCGAAGATATTCTTCTGGATGTCTTCCAGCATATTCTTTACGCGCTCAACGATACCGTCAAAGCTTACGTTCTCCTTCTCCAAGGTATCACGGCGCATAATCTCGATGGTGTTGTTCTCCAAGTCACGGCCACCCATAGCCAGACGAACAGGAACACCCTTCAACTCATAGTCAGCGAACTTGAAGCCAGGACGCTTGGCAGGGTTGTCATCATACTTCACGGTGATGCCCAACTCGCGGAGCTGGTCGATGACAGGCTGCAACTTAGCAGTAATCTGAGCCAACTGCTCGTCGCCCTTGTTGATAGGAACGATAACCACCTGGATAGGAGCCAGCTTTGGAGGCAATACGAGACCGTTATCATCGCTGTGAACCATGATGAGGGCACCCATCAGTCGGGTAGAAACACCCCATGAAGTAGCCCATACGTACTCAGGCTTGTTCTCCTTGTTCAAGTAGGTAACATCGAAACTCTTGGCGAAGTTCTGACCCAGGAAGTGAGAAGTACCACTCTGGAGAGCCTTGCCATCCTGCATCATTGCCTCGATGGTATAAGTGTTGAGAGCACCTGCGAAACGCTCAGTTTCACTCTTCACACCCTGCAATACAGGAACACCCATGTAGTTTTCAGCAAACTCAGCGTAAACCTTGAGCATCTCCTGAGCCTTTGCCTCAGCCTCTTCCTTAGTGGCATGAGCGGTATGACCCTCCTGCCAGAGGAACTCAGAAGTACGGAGGAACGGACGGGTACGCATCTCCCAACGCATTACGTTACACCACTGGTTGCAGAGGATAGGGAGATCACGCCATGAATGGATCCAGTTCTTATAGGTGTTCCAGATGATGGTCTCAGAAGTAGGACGGATGATGAGCTCCTCATCGAGCTTTGCGTTAGGATCAACCTCAACCTCTTTGCCATCCTCTGTAGAACGGAGGCGGTAGTGGGTAACTACGGCACACTCCTTGGCGAAACCTGCCACGTGCTCAGCCTCACGAGAGAAAAAACTCTTCGGGATGAGGAGAGGGAAGTATGCGTTCTGTACACCTGTCTGCTTAAACATCTTGTCGAGCTGTTGCTGCATCTTCTCCCAGATAGCGTAACCGTATGGTTTGATAATCATACAACCACGAACTGGTGACAACTCAGCGAGATCAGCCTTTACTACCAAATCATTGTACCACTGACTGTAGTTGTCAGCGCGCTTGGTTAAATTCTTGAGTTCTTTAGCCATATTGCTTTATTCTATTTATTTTGTTTTTTATTTCTTCTGTTATATATATATTAAGGTATAAGCTTGAGCCTTCATCATCTGCTGACGGCAGTTCATCTGTCTGCAGGTGTCTGAAATCCGACTTTTAGGGATTTTCCACCCCCAAATAGGTGATTTCCTAGCTCTATTTCGACAAATACCCTTAAATTTGCATGCAAAAATACAAAAAAATATTAGAAAACTCTCCATTATGGAGAAAAAAGAGTTATCTTTGCAATTAAATAACATAAATATAGGAGATTTTAAAATGAAAAAGACTAATTTTGCAGTTGCAGGCCTCTCTTTGTGCTTGCTTTTTTCAAGTTGTGGAACCAATCAGAAGACAGGTACAGCTGTAGGTGCCGGTTCTGGTGCAGCTCTGGGTGCTCTCGTAGGTGGATTGCTCAACAATAGCCATCGTGGTACCGGTGCTCTCGTAGGTGCTGCTATCGGTGCAGCTGTTGGTGGCGGTGCTGGTAACCTCATAGGAAAGCACATGGATAAGGTAAAGGCTGAGGCTGAACAGGTGAAGAATGCACAGGTTGAGACTGTAACAGATGCCAATGGCTTGTCTGCCGTTAAGGTAACATTTGCTTCTGGTATCCTCTTCCCAACTAATGGTTCTACTCTCAGCAGTAGCGCAAAGACTGATTTAGCTCAGTTTGCCGGTGTATTGAAGAACAATACCGACTGCGAGGTTTCTATCCAGGGTTATACCGATGCTACAGGTAATGATGGTATCAACTTGCCATTGAGCCAGAAGCGTGCTGAGGCAGTTTACAACTATCTCGCTTCTTGCGGTGTTACAAGCCGTCAGGTAAAGAATGTTCAGGGTTTGGGTTCTGCTAACCCTGTTGTTAATACTACTGCTGCTTGTGCCCAGAACCGTCGTGTAGAGGTTTACATGTATGCTAGCCAGGCTATGGTTAACGCAGCCAACAACGGTACATTGAAGTAATAACTTTCATGCTCCCGGGAGGGAAAAACTAAATAGATGATTTTGAAGAAAATCAAGAATATAGTAAAATGGGTGGTGGTGCTGTTTTTCAGTACCACCATTCTTGCTGTAGTGGCATATAGGTTCATTCCTGTGTATGTCACTCCTCTGATGTTTATCCGATGCTTCCAGCAAGTAGCTGATGGAGAGAGTATTACCCTGCATCATCATTGGATTTCGATGGATAAGATCTCGCCTCATATGCCAGTGGCGGTAATGGCGAGCGAAGATGCGAGATTCCTGAAGCATCACGGTTTCGACTTCAATGCCATCGAGAGTGCGGCGAAGAATAATGCACGTGGCGGAAAGGTGCATGGAGCCAGTACCATCAGTCAGCAGACTGCTAAGAATGTCTTCCTGTGGCCTGGCCGTTCATGGACCCGCAAGGGATTTGAAGTCTACTTTACCTTCCTCATCGAAATGATGTGGAGCAAGCAGCGCATCATGGAGGTTTATCTCAACAGCATTGAGATGGGACCGGGTATCTATGGTGTGGATGCGGTTGCTGAATATCATTTCGACAAGAAAGCGAAAGATCTGTTTCGTGGCGAGTGTGCGCTGATAGCAGCTACACTTCCTAATCCGCGCAAATTCAGTTCGCTGCATCCTAGCGCTTATATGAAGAAACGCCAGCGACAGATAGAACATCAGATGAGATTTATCCCTACCTTCCCTCGTGAGGGTGAAGATTTCGACCCGGGCACAGCTGTGGGAGGATATAGGGGAAAGTGAAGAATGAAGAGTGAAAAATCTGGTAAATATTGATTAATGGATTTACTGAACGACTTGAACGAAGCGCAGCGTGCTGCGGTAGAATATATTGACGGACCTTCGCTGGTGATAGCCGGTGCAGGTTCGGGTAAAACGCGTGTGCTTACTTATAAGATAGCTTATCTCCTGAGCCAGGGCATGAAACCCTGGAGCATCATGGCGCTCACCTTTACCAACAAGGCGGCAAGAGAGATGAAGGAACGTATCGGAAAACTGGTGGGAAATGACCTCGCCCAGCATCTCTATATGGGTACCTTTCACAGCATCTTCTCCCGAATCCTGAGAGCGGAGGCTGAGCATATCGGCTTCAACAACAACTTTACCATTTATGACGAAAGTGACTCGCGCTCGCTGATCAAGGCGATAGTGAAGGAGATGGGGCTGGATGATAAGAAGTATAAGCCTGCTGCCGTTCATGCCAAGATTTCGATGGCGAAGAACAACCTGATGAGTGCTGCGGCTTATGACAGCGATGCGGCTATCTTCGAGCAGAACAAGCGTGCGCAGATGCCTGAGGTTGGTAAGATTTTCGTGGCTTACGTGCAGCGCTGCAAGCAGGCCAATGCCATGGATTTCGATGATTTGCTGACACTTACCTATCAGCTTTTCAGGGAACATGAGGATATTCGCCACAAATATGCCGCCCGCTTCGATTATGTCCTGGTGGATGAGTATCAGGATACCAATCACGTTCAGATGTCTATCGTCATGCAACTCTGTCAGGAGAAGCAGCGTGTTTGTGCCGTGGGTGATGACTCGCAGAGTATCTATAGTTTCCGTGGTGCCAATATCGATAATATTCTCAACTATCAGCGCCAGTTTCAGGGCACGCGTCTCTTCAAACTGGAACAGAACTACCGCTCTACCCAGACCATCGTTGAGGCGGCTAACAGTCTGATCAAGCATAACCGCAACCAGATTCCTAAGGATGTGTTCAGCGAGAATGCGAAGGGTGAGAAGATTCAGTATAAGCCTGCTTACAGCGACAAGGAAGAGGCGGCGATTGTGGCGAAGGACGTGAAGCGTATCCGGCGCGAGGATGGCTGCCAGTATAGTGATTTTGCCATTCTCTATCGTACCAATGCCCAGAGTCGTAGCTTCGAGGAGGAGTTCAGAAAGCAGGGTATTCCTTATCGCATTTATGGCGGACTGAGTTTCTACCAGCGCAAGGAAATTAAGGATATTATTGCATATTTCCGTCTGGTGGCGAATCCGGATGATGAAGAGGCTATCAAGCGTATTATCAACTATCCGGCTCGTGGAATCGGTGCTACTACGGTGCTGAAGATTGCTGACTGTGCCCATCAGAACCAGGTGAGTTTCTGGGAGGTAATCGGTGCCCCTGAGCGGTATGGACTGGCGGTTACCAAGGGTACGATGAACAAGCTGGAAACTTTCAGATTGCTAATTTCTTCGTTTATCGAACGGGCTCAAACTACGGATGTCTATGAATTGGGTGATGCCATTATCAAGGAGAGTGGCATCAGTCAGGATATCATGTCGAGCAAGGATGCCGATGATCTGGCACGTCAGGAGAACCTGGAGGAATTCTTGAGCGGTATGTCGGCTTTTGTGGAGGAACGCCGTGAAGAGGGTAGGTTTGATGAACTCTTCCTGCAGGATTATCTGCAGGATGTGGCTCTGCTTACCGATGCTGACAGCGATGGTGATAAGGATGAACCTCGTGTTTCTCTGATGACGGTTCATGCTGCCAAGGGTCTGGAGTTTCCTACGGTATTCGTGGTTGGTTTGGAAGAGAATATCTTCCCAAGTCCGCTTTCTGCTGCTTCGCTCAGAGAACTGGAGGAGGAACGGAGATTGCTTTACGTAGCCATTACGCGAGCAGAGAAACATTGTATCCTGACGAACGCCAAGAACCGCTGGCGATATGGCAAGATGGAGTTTGATAATCCGAGTCGGTTTATCGATGAGATTGACGGCAAGTTGATTGATAGCCAGGATGAGGCTGGTGGAAGCTTGTTTGGCTCCAGAGCTGATTCGATGTCTGACCAGCCGGAGTGGGCGAGAGCGCAACGTTCTCGCAGACCGTGGGAGGATGCTGAGCAGCCTAGATACAGTAGCAGGTATCAGAATTCCAAACCGGTAGCATCGCAGTTTGTAGCAGATCCTAAGCCTTCTCTCTTTGATGATGAACCGGAGACTTCACATACTTCCGGACGCTCGTCTGTTTCCGGACGCTCATCTCTCTCTGAAGGTAATTTCAAGTCTGTTAGAGCGCTGAATGCAGCTAAACGTTACATGGAGACGCATTCTTCTCATCCTGCTTCTCGCAGTACAGGATCTTCTGCAGCATCAGTTTCTTCTTCTGCAGCTTCATCTGCTGGCAGTTCTTCTTGTGGTTTGCAGGAGGGAATGAAGATTGAACATCAGCGTTTTGGACGGGGAACGGTGTTGAAGATTGAAGGTACTGGTGAGAATACGAAGGCTACGGTTGAGTTCGTTCATTCTGGCACCAAACAGCTTCTGCTGAAATATGCCAAGTTTACGGTAGTAGATTAAGTTCTGTAGTCTGATGTTTATATTTAAAGGTTTATCCTGTTTTGAAGTTCTCTCTTACAGGTAGAATCTTATAATATAGATAAAGAGTTATAAAAATAGATTGGGCAAGGTCATCTCTGGTCTTGCCCTTTTTGTTTCTATATACTATAAATTGAAAAAGCGTCCCCGCAGTAGCCTCACGGTTACTACGGGGACTTATATTACTAACATCTAACTTTAGCATTTTTGTTTAAACTTAAAAACGAATTCTTTATGAGAGTAATATCTTGATTATTTTTATTTTATTGCTTTTTGTCTGTTTAATATTTAATACTTTTAATTTACAATGCAAAGATATAAAAAAAATGGGTAAACTCCAAATTAATTTTGTTTTATTTTGTGTTAAATGGCTTTTATCGTACTTATGCGGCGTTTTTTAAGGATTAACTGGCAAAGTTAAAAGGGTGTATCATAAACATTCAAATGCTTTATGATACACCCTCTTTCTCAGGATTCTGAATATTTTTTCGTGTTTATAACGCTTCGTCTTCAGGACGTGGCATCTGTGTCTGGGGCTTCTGTTTCTTGCCTGACTTCATGAATAGTTTCTTCTTCTTGAGCCATGCAGCCTTGCGTATTTCGTATTCTTCGCGATGACGCTCCAAAAAATTATCTGCCATGTTTTGTTTCCTTTTTTACTTTGCGTTATGAATGCTTATTCTTTTTCTTTAAACTTACTGTAAATCACCTTTATCTGTATAGGACTTGTCTCCTTGCCGTTGCTGTCGGTGGTTATTACACCTCTTTTCAGTCGGGTAGAAGCGAGTGACATATCGTGATTAATCTTGGAGATGACGGTAGTATGTCCCTGTGCGGTTGTGATGATGTTTACAGGAACCAGTACTACTTTATTCCAGTTTTCTCCCTTGCCCTTGTTCTTATACATGGCAGAAACCAGGTTGGCGATATTCTGGAATGTATAGGCATTCTTATAAGTACCTGTACTGCTGTAGCTTGTGGTATAAGAAGTACGGCTATCTGCCAACTTGCTCTTTTCGAAGAACGACTGCAAACTGTCTTTCTGAACCATCAGGATGGTGCTTGGTGTAGCAAAGTTGTATGGGTTGTCTTCGTTTTCATTGTTGAGTCGTGGAAAAGAGATGGATGCTGTGTTGAGCGTATCCTTCTCATGTCCCTTCATGATATCTTCGATAGGGAGGGTAACCTCGGTGAAGATACCTGCTGGCGACTTGAGGTAAGTACAGTTCTTCTCCTGACTTGCCAACTGCTTCAGTTTCACGGTGTCGTTCTCAATCTTGTTGAGCTGCAATACCTCTTCTGTACCATCGAAACGGTTGTATCCGATGCCTACAGCTATACTGTCTGTAACGCCGTCCTTTGCCTTGATGGTCTTGTGGCGGGTCCAGTAGAAGATAAGCTCTGTATTCCAGATCTTAGCCATGTTACCCGTACCGCCTACATTCTTGATGAAGAAGCCAGGGCAGACGTTGTGCAGGAACTTGTAGTTGGTCTTGAAGTACTCAGGATGTTCTGCGTATGTTTGCATGATGTAAGAACCATAGTTCTTGTATGTCTTACCATCTTTCTCATACTTCTTATTCAAGTAAATCTTGAAGTTCTTGACATCTGATGTATTGCTCAAGTTGTAATTACTGCTCCAATGCTGGTTGTTTTCGCTTACCCAGCCTTCCTTGAAGGCATCATAATCAGAGTAATACTCCTTATCTTCTGCCATCGGCTTTGTCATCTCATAGGCTGTCACCTTCATTGGGGCGATAGTATCGCCGTAGCTGGCATTGTATGAAACCAGGAGGTAGCATGAGTCTGCTTCGATAGAACCTTTGTTTGCCTGCTTGATGTAATCGAGTGTATCTATAGAGAAAGTAGGCAATACGCTCAACTGGGTCATGTAGTCACCCTTTACATAGTTGCCGGTTTCCGGGTCTTTCATCTTACCGATGAGACCGCTGTTGTTGCGGCTCAATACGGCACCTGAAACCATAGACTTTGTAGCTACAGGAAATACTGCGCTAGTGATGTTGATGTTGTCAATATCGTTAGTGATGCTACCACCGATTCCCTCGGTGGTGTCATCACATGCAGCGAAAGTAAGCGCTGCTATTACTAATACTGTTAAGAGTCTTAAAATTTTCATTATCCTTGTATGTATGTGTCTCTGTTGTCGGAATTTTATTCTGCGTCAGGACAAACCTTGTTGATGAAGTCTGCGTATGGCTCCTGGATATCTTCTCCCGGATAAGCCAGTACAGGCTTGTTCTTCTCCTTCGCATAATCAAAGAGAATCTGGTTAGCTTCTTCTTCACCTTCTACTACACCGTCGCTATAGTCGATGGCGAGTTTGCCGAGCTCAATGAAGTTGAAGTCGTCCTGATAGCCGTCGAGCAGTTCTGACTTGGCATCGCGGAAGGCAACGCAACGTTTGAAGTTGGTACCCAGTTCACCCTTGAGTTCGTTGGTATAGAGAGCGGTAATCACCTTTGATTCTGCAAATGAAGGCTCTTCGCTGTAGGCTGTCTTTACATAGAATGGTACTACTGCGCTAGCCCAACCCTGGCAGACGATTACATCAGGCTGCCAGCGGAGCTTCTTTACGGTTTCCAATACGCCACGTGCAAAGAAGATAGCTCTTTCTCCGTTGTCGGCATATTCCTTTCCGTTTTCATCGGTGCCCATCTGGCGGCTCTTGAAATAGTCGTCATTATCGATGAAATAAATCTGCTGTCGTGTTGTTGGTATAGATGCAACCTTGATGATCAGCGGATGGTCTGTATCATCTATGATAAGGTTCATACCAGACAGGCGAATGACCTCGTGCAATTGTCCGCGACGCTCGTTGATGGTGCCCCACTTAGGCATGAAGGTGCGGATCTCAAAACCTGCTTCCTGCATCTTCTGAGGCAGTTCGCGTCCCATGATTGACATGTGAGACTCGGCTACGTATGGGTCGATCTCCTGATTGATAAATAATACTTTTTTTGCCATAAAATTTAAATTTTATTCTTACGAATTACGTGCAAAGGTACAAAAAAAACTTCAAATAGGGGCATTTTTTCTCCGAAATTCATTATTTTCGGCAATAATTCGCATATTTTTAGGTTTTTTCTTTCTCATTTGAGAAAAAAGTTGTTATTTTGCACCCGAAAACAGATTATGACGATGAAAGTATTCAATAAGATTGTTGACCTCCAGAACGAACTCTTCATGTGTCGTAAGGAGGGAAAGGAAATCGGCCTTGTGCCAACTATGGGTGCGCTGCATGAGGGTCACGCCTCTCTTGTTAAGCGCAGTGTGAAGGAAAATGGCGTGACTGTGGTTTCTGTGTTCCTGAATCCTACACAGTTCAATGATCAGGGTGACTTGGATCGCTATCCTCGTACCCTCGATGCTGACTGCAAGCTCTTGGAGGCTTGTGGTGCTGACTATGTGTTTGCACCATCGGTGAAGGAGATGTATCCTACACCAGATACACGCCACTTTGAGTTTCCACCTGTTTCTACCGTGATGGAGGGTGCCAAGCGCCCGGGTCATTTCAATGGTGTATGTCAGGTAGTGAGCCGTCTTTTCTATATCGTTCGACCAACTCGTGCTTATTTCGGTGAGAAGGATTGGCAGCAGATTGCTGTCATCAAGCAGCTCGTGAAGTACATCAACAGCGATGTGCAGATTGTGGAGTGCCCTATTGTCCGTGATGAGGACGGTTTGGCTAAGAGCAGCCGTAATACTTTGCTGGCTCCTGATGAGCGTGCCATTGCGCCAAACATCTATAAGGCCCTGAAGGAGAGTGTGGAGTATGCCAAGACTCATACTGTACAGGAAACTCATGATAAGGTGGTTGCCGACATCAATGCTGTAGAGGGTCTGGAGGTAGAGTATTTCCAGATTGTGGATGGCGACAGCCTGCAGGATGTTTCTTCATGGGAGGATAGTGCCTATGTGGTAGGGTGCATCACCGTTTATTGCGGTAAGACTCCTATCCGTCTCATCGACCATATCAAGTATAAGGGATAATTCCTCGATAGATATTCTTTATTAAGTTTAATCCGTAACAGATCAAGTAATAACAGAACAATGCAGATAGAAGTATTGAAGAGTAAGCTCCATTGTGTGACCGTAACTGAGGCTAACCTGAATTATATGGGTAGCATCACCATCGATGAGGACTTGATGGACGCTGCTAATCTGATAGCAGGCGAGAAGGTTCAGATTGTAGACAACAACAATGGTGAGCGCTTGGAGACCTATATTATCAAGGGTGAGCGTGGCAGCGGTTGTATCTGCCTGAACGGTGCTGCAGCCCGCAAAGTGCAGGTGGGCGATACCGTCATCATCATCGCTTATGCCCTGATGGACTTTGAGGAGGCTAAGACCTTCAAGCCAACCGTAGTATTCCCAAAAGAGGGAAACAGGGTTTAATATTCAATGGAAACAAAAGAAAGGGTGTGTCATGGACTTATGGCACACCCTTTCTTTTGTTTTATTACTATATAATTTAAGGTGTAATTGCGATGGGTTAAGGATAGATCTCGATATGGCTGCTGCCGGAGTTGCCATTCTTGATAATCCTTATCTGGGTGGTGATGCGCTCGCTCATCGTGTCGGTATGACTGATGACGCCCACCTTCTTGCCTTGCGAACTTTGCAGCATGGCGAGGGAGTCGATGACCGTGGCTAGGGTATCAGGGTCGAGGGTTCCGAAGCCTTCGTCGATGAACAGGTTCTCGAAGGAGATGTTGCGGGAGGATAACGCCGACAGACCCAGGGCGAGACCGAGACTCACGATGAAGGTTTCGCCACCAGATAGGGAGGTGGTGTCTCGGATATCGTCGGCACGGTCGTGGTCGATGACTCGGATGCCCAGCGAATGCTTTACCTGCTGCAGTTCGTAACGGCTGTTGAACTTTCTGATTTCCTGGTTGGCGTGCGCTATCAGGAAACTGAGCGTATAGCATTGGGCTATCTTGCGCAGCGTCTTTCCGTCTGCTCCGATGGCATCTGTGATGGCTGTCCAGTCGTCCTTTTCCTGTGTTACGAGTTGCAGAGCCTCAGCCTTGTCGCCCAACTGCTTCACGGCTTCCTGATGGTTCTGCATCCTGGCGTTGGCAGCAATCAGTTCGTTGCGCTGGCTTCTTTCCTGATACTCCTGCTGAATGGCTAGGAGAACATCACGGGTTTGGGCAGGCTGATGTTCCAAGTGCTGCTGATGCGCCTTTTCTGCACTTTGGTAAAGGGCGGTAGTTGAAGCCACGGCTTTCTCCTTTTCGTCCTTTTCCCGTCGGATGGCATTCCAGTCTTCGGCAGAGTGAAGCATCTCCCGGATGGTATTTCGGTTGATAAGGCTTGGTTCGATACTTCTTTCCTCGATGCCTTCCTCCTCGGAGTCTTTTCCTTCGATGCTCTTTTCTTCAAACTGCTTGTTATATTCCTCAATCCAAAGGTCGAGTTCCTTTTCCTTCGCTTGCAGATTCTCTTTCATCGTTTTGTTCTGAGACAGCATGGTTTGATGCGAACCTTTACTGTTGGCGAGTTCAGCCCTCAGTTTGTTGATATTCTCGTTCTGGTTATCTGCTGCTTTCGTTGCCTCATCCTTTGCTGCTGTCAGTCTTTGTTCAGCCGCATCTGGTTCTTCTCCATTCAGAATCTGCTTATATTTCTCCTGCCATTCCTCCATTTCCTTCTTGGCGCTATTCCATGTCTGAAGGGCTTTCCCGTAAGCCTCCTCCTTGCTCTTCTGCTGTGAGATGAGGTTGGTTGTAAGTGCTTTCTGCTCAGCTAGTTTTGTGGCGCAGGTTGAAGTGCTTTCTTGGGCTTTGTTCTGTATAGTAGAAGCCTTGCTTTCATACGTAGCTTCATCCTTCACAGCCGTGTCCTTGAGTTGGGTCAGCCGTTCTATCTCTTTCTGAATCTTGTTAAAGAGGCTCAGTTTGCTGCTCGCATCTTTCGCCTTGTTTTCATAGATAGGCAAAAGCGATTTCAGTTCTGCCTCAGCCTTCGGAATCTTTGGATACTGGGCGATGAGCGCCTTCCATTCCTCTTCGTAACTGGCGATTTCTCCCGACAGCTTTTCCTGTTGTTTCTGGAGCGTCTGTACTTCGCCGTCGTTCTGTTTTCTTTCGCCGGAAAGATCCTTCTCCTCTTTCTGCTGCTGTTTCAGCAGATCTTCCTTGACTTTCAGAAGTTGCGAGAGTTCTGTGGTGGCTTCCTCAAACTGTCTGTTGTCGGTATGATAAGGATGGGTTGTGCTGCCGCAGAGCGGACAAGGTTTGCCTTCGGTCAGGTTGGCACGATGAATCTCCCATTTCTCACTCACCATGAGGGTATAGGCATTTCTCAACGTCAGGGTCTCTTGGGTCAGCGCCTCGATGGTCAACTTGCCCAGCGCTTCATCTATCTCTGCGTTTCTCTTGCCCAAGAACAGGATGCGCTCCTCATTCTTCTGCTTTTCTGTTGTGGCAGTATCGAGATGAGCTACAACCTTGATGGCTTGCTGGACATCCTGCAGTTTCTTTTCGGCTGCCGATTTATGGCTCTGCAGTTCCTCTATATTCTGTCCGGCAGTCTTGTTTCTTTCCGTCTCCCAAGCCTGTTCTGCGGCTTGCGTCGCTTCGTGCAGAACCTGTTTCTGCTTGGCAATCTCTTCCTGTGTCGCTTTGAGAGCAAGGTTCGCTTTCTCCGTTTCAGCTTCCCATTTTTGGATGTTTCGGGCGTTTTCCTCCACATCTCTTTGGGCAGTTAGATTCTCTTTCTGTGCCAACTCCAATGCCTCTTTCTTTTCTTTCAGATTCGGCATCGCCGCTTCCATTTTTGTTTTCAGCGCCCTTGCTTCAGCGATGACCGGCAGCGCCTTTTCCAGCTGTTCCTGTGCCTTGCCGACTGCTTCCTTCAGACTGGCGAGAGTTTTCTCGCTTTCGTCGATGGCAGACTCTTGACTTTTGATGTTTCCTTCCGCTTTCAGAATGTTTTCTTCCTGCTCGTGGATGCTTTGCGTCTGTCGCTCTACTTCCTGCAGCAGGTTGACGGCTGGCTGTACTTCATCGTGCAACTGCAGACGGAGAATCTGGGCTCGCATCGCTTTAATGGCATCTGCTGCTTGTTCCATATCAGTCTGGTAGATAGTGATTTGCTTGTTTTGCTTATCGTTTTCCTCAAACCATTGCAGGTCTTTCGAGATGGCTTGCAACTGGCTGTCGAGTTCCTTCTCAGCCTTTTCCAAGCGGTCGATTTCCTCCTTCAGTTGGGCGAGTTCTTCATCATTCAGCAGGTTCTGTTTTACGGCTTCCACCGATGCTGCCATCTGGTTGTAGGCATCCGTCGCCTGGTCTTTCGCCTTCTTGATTTCAGTAGCGATGTTCGTATAAGTTTCCTCGCATCCGATGAGTTTTTCCAGGAGTTCGTACCGTTCGTTTTCCTTTGCTGTCAGGAAGTTGGCAAACGAGCCTTGGGCGATGAGTACGGTACGGAGAAACTGGTCGTAGTCGAGTCCGATGATGTTCGGCAGCTCGTTCCAGTCGGCAGTTTCCTCTGTTATCTCTTCTCCGTTTCTCGTGATTTTATAGAGCGCAGTCTTGGCGTTCTCGTAGCGCACTCTCTGGAATCTGACGTGCCATTCTGCGCGGTAGATGCTGCCGTTGTTGGCAAGGAAGGTGAGTTTGCTGTAGCCTTCCTTCTTGCCACGTGTCAGGATGTTTCTACTGTCGGTAGGTGCCAGACGGTTGTTTTCGCTGGCATCGGCAGCTCCGAAAATCTCGATGTTCTGGTTCTTGTCGCCTTTCTTCCTGGGGTAGCGAGGGGCGCGGTTGTAGAGGGCAAGGCAGATAGCATCGAGTAGGGTAGACTTGCCACTTCCCGTCGGACCTACGATGCTGAAGATGGTACTCTCGCCTAAGGCACCTTCTTCAAAGTTGATGACCTCGCCTCCCTGTTTGTCAAGCGAAGCGAGGTTGAGTATTTCGAGTTGTAGGAATTTCATAATGATGATGTCGTTAATAAATCGGATAACATTTTCTCCTGTCTTTCGTTCATCGGAACGTTGTGTCTGATGGCGAAGGCTTCTTTCAGCGTGTCGAGCGGAGGACGGTTGATGATGTCTTCTATGCTGGTGATGTGCTGGGAACCCTGGATGGTGGAGAGGTCCAGTTGCGGGATGATGCGCTGGATTTTGCAGAGCACGGCATCCTTTTCGTTGACGAGTTTCTCCAGTTCCTTGATGTCATCGCTGGTCAGTTTCTCCTGTTTCACCTTCAGCATCACGTAGTCGAAATAGTCGCTCAGTTCGCCGTCTGTTCTCTCTGAAAGTTCAGAATTGATGAGCTTCTGCCATTTCTTGAAGGTCAGTTCTTCCTCATCTTCGGGCAGGATGCGGAGGGCGTGCTGAGGCTTGTATTCCAGGAAATCTACTTTCCATTCCTTGCTCTTGCCGGTTTCCTTTCCTTCCTCCTCTTCTCCGTGTTCTATGGTGATGAGGTCGATGCCGTGGGTGTAGTCTTTCTCGGCAAACGACATCGGGAGGATACTTCCCGTATATCTTGCCCAGTCGGTGTTCCAGATATGTTGCCGCTTGTGGATGTGTCCGCAAGTCATATAGTCGGGATGGTCGTTCCATCCTTCCAGGTCCACTTCCTCCTGTCCGCCGATGATGATTTTCTCGCTCGCATCCTTTTTGGCGATGTCCGAACCCTTGGCGTACATGTGTGCCATCATGATGCACTTCCTGCCCGGGTATTTCTTTCGAGCCTCAGCCGTCAGTTCTCTCAGAAAGTCGTTGACTCCCTGCGAGTAGCTGGCGTTCTGCACCACATCGCTTCTAAGGAAAGGTACGGCGAGGATGATAACTTCTTCTCCTGCCTCGTTGGTTACGGGGATGATGAGGTCATCGAAGGAATAGATCCAATGTCCGCCGGTTTTATTATCGTCCTCGCTTTCTCCCTGCTTCCAGATTTTCCTTACGTTTCCTCTTATTTCCACATGGTATCGGGTGAGCAGCGGACGGGGAGCCTCCAGTCGGCTGGCGGAATCGTGGTTGCCGGCGGTAATGATGACCTGCATGTTAGGGCACAGTTGGGTAGCATCGGCAAGAAACTCGTAATAAACGGTCTGTGCCGCTGCCGATGGATTTCCGTTATCAAAGATGTCTCCTGCTATGAGGAGAGCATCGGGCTTTTGTTCAGCGATTTGTTCCAGGAGCCATTTTAGGAAATGCTTGTGTTCCGGCAGACGGTCGTTGCCGTGAAACAGGTTGCCCAGATGCCAGTCGCTGGTTGCTAATATCTTCATACTCATAAGAATGTCTAATCTTAGTCTTTTTCTTTGTCTTTGGTTTGCAATCCTTTGACCTTTTGCTTGCAATCTGACTACAAAGTTAACACAATTATTTGGGATACGCAAAGAAATAAGCTCAAAAAACGAAGAATTATGGCCGGAAAAGTAAAGATATTCAGGAAAAGTCTTGTTTTATATCTGATAAAGTTGTATCTTTGCAAGGTAGAAATCTTCGTTCACCGACGTTGAACCGACATTCACCGACGCCGAATGTCCGTTCATCGACGCTGAACGGACATTCGGCGTCGGTGAACGGAGATTTTTCCTAGGATTAAATACTTTTCTTCCTAGGTTTGTGGTCTTTTCTTCTTAGGTATGATCATAAATACTGTAGGATGCAAAGACTGCTGCAATAAGGAGTGATAACCATCTTAATAAGAAAGGAAACTGATATGGCTAAGTACAAGTTGCAAGAGTTGAATGATTTGCGTGATGAAGGCAAGCGCAGAGTTTATCCCAAGATGGTGACCAACCGGACACTATCCCGAAAAGAGTTCGTCAAGATGATGCAGAACTACCATCGCGGTATTTCGGAAAGTACCACGGAGGCTGTATTGACCGATGTGGTTGATATGCTGACAGATATGCTCTCCATGGGGTACAATGTGAATCTGGAAGGTTTCGGCACCTTCTCCCTCTCCCTCGCTTTCGAGGATGAGAAGCCTAGGGAAATTCTGAATCCAGATGATAAGATGACGTATCGCAAGGTGGGAGTGAAGGACATCAACTTCAAGGCGTCTCCTGAGTTTATCAAGGATGTGAAGCGTGAAACCGACCGTGACCTGGAGCGTGATATGGGTGGTGTAAAGGTTATCCGTAAGCAGCTGTATTCCAGGGAAGAGCGCATCGCCCGTGCCCTGGAGGTGATAGAGAAGAACGGAGTCCTCACCCTAGGCGATTATGCCTCCATCAACAACCTGAGCCGTACTGCTGCCTCTATGGAACTGAAGGAGCTGACAAATGACAAGACTTCACCGATAGATTCACTAGGCCGCGGCAGCCATAAGGTTTGGGTGAAGAGAAAAGAATAAATGCAACGATAGTATTAAAATAGATGTTTAATTTAAAGTCCAAATAATTATGAAGCAGATTACTATAGATTTTAAGAACGCTTTTGATTGTTCCAAGAAGGAAAAGTCGAAGGTTTGTCGCTCTGGCTATGTACGTTTGGTTCGTTTTATGGATGATAAGAAGCATACTAGACCACAAGTGTATGAGGGCGATTTGTTGGAGGCTATTATGGATGTAAAGAGGGGGAATGTCAAGAACTTCGATACATTGGAGGATATGATGAACTATCTGGAAGCTTAGACATGAGTATAAAATGCCTGGTTAAGAAGTAAATCATTGAACTTTTGCATGTGGTTCAAGCACGGGCTGAAGGCCCAAAAGCTCCTAGCCCAGGGCAACACCCTGGGTATTAGGGCGTTGTCCCCCCCCCCTGCGCCCTGTAAGGGCAAAAGCCTTGAATATATGCTGCTTTATAACCAATTCTTTTTCGTACTTTTGCAGTTGTATGGAAGTTTAGATACTCAGAGATATGTAGTTTTACCATATGAGAGAAATAGTGGCAATATGACTCTTATTAAAGAGAATGACTTATCTGAAAAGTATCCTATGACTTATAGTTATTAAAAAAAATGTGAAACGATTCTTAGAAGAAGAGAAAAAGGTCGTTTTGATATTGATAATGAATGGTTTCAATTAAGTAGAAAGCAGGGGTTAGCTTATGCGACTTCACCAAAACTTATCGCTCCAGATATTTCTATGGGGGTAACTTTTCCTTTGATGAACAAGGTGTGTTTTATCAAACTGCTACTCTTTATGGTTACGTTAAAAAGGACGATGTACTGGTGTCATACAAGGTCTTAATGGCTGTTTTAAATTCTCGTTTATGTTGGTGGTTTATGCAAAATACTGGAACAGTTATGTCTGGTGGATTCTATCGCTATAAACCTGCTTATATAAAAACATTTCCGATTCCTTCTGATATGGTGTTAAGTAAAAGTAGTTTAGAAATAGAGAATTTGGTAAAGGCAATAGAACAAAAAAACGAAAATGACACTTCTGCTTTGGAGAATCAAATCGACTTCCTCGTCTATCACCTCTATGGCTTGACCTATGATGAAGTTTTGATTGTTGACCCGGAGACTCCAATCTCTCGTGAGGAGTATGAGGCATATAAAGAGGAATAAAGACGGAATTTGGAAGTGAGATTGGTTTATTACGAGATTGATATTCTATATTTAGTTCTAGCGCCCCCGTGAAACGCGGGGTCGCTAGAATCCTATTCCGAGTGTCAGAGGTGGGGAACATATTATAGGTGGAACTCTTTTTAAAGCTTTTGCCCTTGCAGGGCGCAATGCTGATTGCTAGCATACCCAGGGCGTTGCCCTGGGCTAAGAGCTTTTGGGCTTTCAGCCCGTTCTTGAACCATCTGCAAAAAATCAGAAAGAATCTTTATCCTCGAAGTGCATTATATGTTAAATTCCATTCTTTGTCAAGAACAGTGATTTCAGCTTCTTCTTGCAGTTCTTTCTAAAATCTTCTATACTGATAGAACGCTTCCAATCTTCTAGCCACGGGTATTGTGCTGTTAGTTCTTTTTCAAAGTCATCTGCATCAATATATTGCCCATTCTCATACTCTTCCTCAATAGCTTCAATTCTAGCCACGGCTTCTTCTTCATTGGCCGGATGCCAGCCAATTGGAATCGGCTGCTCTTCTTGTAATGTATATCTTTTCTCCTTCATAAGCTCTTTCCTTTATAGTTTTCTTTTGAATTGTCTAATCAGATATCTAGGGCTTCTTCTCATATCCCATAAATCTACGAAAATGATGAGGTCGTTGGCTTCATCGTAGCGATAGATAATCTTCCAATTCTCCTTGATAATCGCACTATGGTAAGGGCGGTGGAATCGCTTAAGCATTGGCTCTCTGGGTGAAGAAAGAGGATGAAGCATCAGGCGATGCTTGATGTCATCAAGCTCTTTATTAAACCGTTTTACTGAAGTAGCTCCAAATTCGGCTAGTGTGTAAACCACCATATCTCGAAGTTCCTTCTTGAAAGGGTCTAGTAATTTTATATGAGCCATAATCCTTCAGATTTAAGTTCTGCTATAAAATCATCAAAATCTGTAGTCTTGCCTGTCCTTTCATACTCCGCCTCAATAGCTTCAATCCTAGCCATGGCTTCTTCTTCATTAGCCGGATGCCAGCCAACAGGAATCTTGTTCCAGTCAATATCTTCTTCTGCACATTCATCCTCGGGAAGTGCTATGGCGGCATTTCCGTGATAGGCTGGTGCAGGCTCTGCTGCGAAAGCTGCATCTTTTTGCTCTTCTGGCAATGTATATCTTTTCTCTTTCATAAACTTGCGTATTTTATCTGCTGCAAATTTACGATTATTATCTGAATCATGCAAGAAAAATGGGAGAAATGTTTTATAAAGTATCTTATAATCAAGGTTTTTGTTCTTTGTTGGGCTTGGGGACGGTTCTGAAAAAAAAGTCACAATATCTAGCTGAAGAGCTGGGTATTGTGACTTTGCTTTTTGTTATATGTGTTTATTCGAAAATAATCACTAAATCTTAGTGGTGTTTCAAATCACACGCAGCCTGCTCATAGTCGATGAGATGATCGATGGTAGGGTGGTCGCCGCAGATTTCGCAGGATGCACGCTTCTTTACCTTGATGGTGCGGAAGTTCATCGTCTTGGCATCGAAGGTGAGCAATCGGTCGGTGAGCAGTTCGCCCACACCGAGGAAGTACTTCAACGCCTCGGCAGCCTGGATGGTTCCGAGCATACCAGCGATGGCACCAAGGACTCCTGCCTGGCTACTGGTAGGAACAGTGCCTGCTGGAGGTGGCTCCTTGAAGAAACAACGGTAACAAGCCGTGCCTGGAAGATGGGTGAAGGTCTGCCCCTGGAATCTCAGGATGCCGCCATGCGAGAATGCCTTGCCCAGTCGCACACAGGCATCATTGATGAGGAACTTCACCGGGAAGTTGTCGGTGCAATCAATGACGAAATCCCATGGCTTGATGATTTCCTCGGCATTGTCTGAGGCGAGGAAGGTATGGTAGGTTGTTACCTCCACATCAGGATTGATGGCAATCATCTTCTCCTTGGCGCTTTCCACCTTAGGGGTGTTCAAGTCCTTGGTCTGGTGGATGACCTGTCGTTGCAGGTTGCTGAGGTCAACCACATCGGCATCCACGATACCGATATGTCCCACGCCAGCCGCAGCGAGGTAGAGGGCAACTGGGGAACCCAATCCTCCGGCACCAATGATGAGCACCTTGGCATTGAGGAGCTTTTCCTGCCCCTCGAGGCCTACATCCTGAAGGAGGATGTGGCGGCTGTATCTTTCTATCTGTTCTTCTGTTAAATCTATCATTTTATAGTACTTTATGTCTTTTTTCTTTAGTAAAAAATTACTTTGTATAGCAGTTTATGCTCATACAGCAGTATAGAAAAAGGTCGCAAACAATTAACAGCTTGCGACCTTTGATATTCTTTATAAGAACCCGAATTATAATCCCGAATCTGGAAGTATAATTCTCTAATTCTCAAATTCTTGATTTACTCGATAACCACGAGTGCATCCTCTTCGAGCACAGCCTGACCAGGCTTAACGCAGATAGCAGTAACCTTACCATCCTTCTCAGCCTCGATGTTGTTCTGCATCTTCATAGCCTCGAGAACTACAACAGTATCACCTGCCTTTACCTCCTGACCAACAGCTACCTCGATGCTGGTGATAGTACCAGGGAGAGGAGCCTTTACAGCGTTGGCTGTATTTACGTTGGCAGCTGGAGTAGCCTCAGCATCATCAGATGCAGCTGCTGGCTGACCGAGCACTACCTTCTTCTTCTCTGGCTCAGCCTCCTGTTCCATCTCAACCTTGTAAGCTTCGCCATTCACGTTCACGCTTGCGATGTTACCCTCAACAGCGTCAATCTGAACCTTGTATTCTTTTCCGTCAATTGTATATTTAAACTCTTTCATTTCTATTACATTATGGTTTAGCTGTTAAACTCAAGAACTTGGCGTTCCACATCGTCTGACGTGGCTTGATAGTGATGATGCCAGGCTCCTTGTCGTGTACGTTATTGCCCTGATACTCATAGAGTGCCATGGCAATTGCAGCATAAATATTCTTATCCATTTATTCTAATGTTTAATTATATCATTACATTGGCATACAGCCATGCTTCTTAGCTGGCAAGCTCTGACGCTTGGTAGCGAGCTGAGCCAAACCACGGCAGATGCGGAAACGGGTGTTACGTGGCTCGATGACATCATCGATGTAACCATACTGAGCTGCCTGATATGGATTAGCAAACTTGTCAGTATACTCCTGCTCCTTCTCAGCCAGGAATGCCTTAACATCCTCGCCAGCTTCCTTCTTAGCCTTAGCTTCCTTACCACAGAGAACGGCAACGGCACCGCTGGCACCCATTACAGCAATCTCTGAAGATGGCCAAGCGAAGTTCAAGTCGGCACGCAACTGCTTGCAACCCATCACGATGTGGCTACCACCATAGCTCTTACGCAATGTGATAGTAATCTTTGGCACGGTAGCCTCGCCGTAAGCGTAGAGCAACTGTGCACCGTGAAGGATGACAGCGTTGTACTCCTGACCTGTACCTGGCAAGAATCCTGGTACGTCAACGAGAGAAACGATAGGAATATTGAAGGCATCGCAGAAACGAACGAAGCGGGCTGCCTTGCGGCTAGCGTTTACATCGAGTACACCTGCGTAAGCTGCTGGCTGGTTGGCTACGATACCAACGCTCTGACCATTGAAGCGGGCGAAACCAGTGATGATGTTCTTGGCGAACTTAGGCTGAATTTCGAAGAACTCTCCGTTATCGGTTACAGCACCAATCACCTTGTACATATCGTATGCCTGGTTAGGATCGTCTGGGATAATCTCGTTCAGAGTATCGTCCATGCGGTCGATAGGGTCTGTGCACTCTACGCGTGGAGCCTCTTCTGTATTGTTGCTAGGGATGTAAGAGAGCAGGCTCTTGATCATCTCGATAGCCTCTTCCTCAGTCTTAGCAGCGAAGTGGGTTACACCACTCTTGGTTGCGTGAACAGATGCACCACCGAGGTGCTCTGCATCGATGTCCTCACCAGTTACGGTCTTGACAACCTTAGGACCAGTCAGGAACATATAAGAAGTCTGCTCCTTCATGATGATGAAGTCGGTCAAACCTGGAGAGTAAACGGCACCACCGGCGCAAGGGCCCATGATAGCAGAAATCTGTGGGATGACACCAGAAGCGAGGATGTTGCGCTCGAAAATCTCACCGTAACCAGCGAGGGCGCAGATACCTTCCTGAATACGAGCACCACCAGAATCGTTCATGCAGATAACAGGTGCACCCATAGTCATAGCCATATCCATTACCTTGCAGATTTTCTGTGCCATAGTCTCAGAGAGTGAACCACCATTTACGGTGAAGTCCTGAGCATATACGTAAACCAGACGGCCGGCTATAGTAGCGCTACCAGCTACAACACCATCACCGAGGTACTGCTTCTTCTCCATGCCAAAGTTAGTGCAACGATGCAACTTGAACATATCATACTCCTCGAAACTGCCGGCATCTACCAACATTTCGATACGCTCACGAGCGGTATATTTGCCACGTGCATGCTGCTTCTCGATGGCCTTCTCGCCACCGCCAAGACGAGCCTGTTCGCGCTTAGCGATCAGCTCCTTAATCTTTTCTACTTGTTTGCTCATAATTGATTATTATGTATTATTTCTTTATTCTTTATAGAATGGTTTCCTGAATCCATGGGATGAGCGGACGAACCGACATCGTATAATTCGGGCGCAAAGATACGAAAAAAACCGCAGATAGCGCACTATCTACGGTTAAATATTTAGAATAATGTGAAAAATCACAATTATTTGGTCCTAAAATTCCAAAAGAATGCGGGCATTGAGCTGTCTGCCGGTAAGATAATTAGGTACGGCGTATTGCTGACCGGTTACATCTGTCACCCAGTAATAGCTGTTTACGTTGTCTATGCCGAAGAGGTTGAGGCAATCTACCCCCAGCATCACATTCTTCAGGAAGGTCTTCTTCTCCCGGCGGCTGTTGTCGAGCAGCTGATAGCTCATACCGATATCTGCACGGCGATAGGCAGTGGCACGGAAACTGTTGGTCTCCAGCTCTCTGTGGGGTGCTGCAAAAGGAAGACCATCGGCAAAGGCGAGTTTCAAAGACATGCGCCACTTCTTGCTGCCCGGGAAATAATCGGTGAAGAAGAGGTTTACGGCATAGCGCTGGTCGGTAGGCAAAGGGATGCTCTTGCCACCCAGTTTCATCTTTGTATCCATGAGCGAAAGACTGAGCCAGGAATCGGTACCCGGAACAAATTCTCCGTAGAGTTTGAAGTCGAGTCCTGCTGCATGACCGCTGCATTCGTTCTGTCCGTAATAAACTACTTTCACGTTACTAACCGAATAAGGAACCAGATTGCCCAAAGCCTTATAATAGGCTTCGGCGGAGAATTTATAGCGTTGGTCTCCTAGCTTGAACCTATAGTCGTAGCCGGCGATGAAGTGGATGCTTCGCTGACTCTTGATTTTCTTGTTCAGCGATGCGATGGTTATGCCGTTCACCGTAGATGTATCTCTCAATTCCTTGAAGAATGGAGCCTGATAATACAGACCTGCCGCAAAACGGAGAGTTGTATTCTCATGGTTGGCTGGTATGATGGCGAGCGACAGACGAGGACTCACGATGGTTTCTCTGTTGAAATTCCAATGACTCATTCTGATACCATAGTTCAGGGTGTAATGTGTCTGTCTGTTCCCGGTACTGTCGGCTCTTCCTCCCGAAAAACGGTAGGTGTCCTGGATGTAAGCTTCCATTCGGTTGGCATTCAGTTCGTTGCGAGCCTTCAGTGAATAAACCATATAGAGGTCTTTGCCATTGTGAGGAATGCTGTATCCTGCGGAATCGCGCATCTCATATTCTACAGAATTCTCCTCGATATGTTCACGCTTCAGACTTACTGCGGCCTCCATCTGATGTTTCTTTAGCTTGTGCTTGAGCATCAGTTTGGCGCTCATCACGCGGGCTGTAAGATAGTTTCGGGCATGTTCGAAATAGGTACCTACACCCAGGTTTTCTGAAGTCTCGGTTTCGTCGAGCCAGTATTGTCCCTGAATGTCATATTTCTCCTGTTCCTTGGTATAGAAAGCACTGCCCAGAAGCGAGAGACTGGTGTTGGCTGTAAACTGGCGGGTAATGCCGAGTGTACCGAAGTAGGTGAGGAAACGGTCTTTCTCCTGACCGTCAAAATATACTCTGAAGCTCTTTACGTTTTCCATTGTTCCGAACTTCGTTTCTCGGTTTTCTGGTTCGAAGTTGTAGTGATTATCAGAGATGTAGCCTATGAAGTCAAGCTTCCAGCGTTTGTTGGGCTGGTAACTCAGATAGGTCTGATAGTCCAGATAGTTTGGCTTGTATTCGCCTTTGGTTTCCATCGAACCGAGCAGGTAAGAGGTAGTTTTGTAGCGCACGCTGTTGAGCCATGAAAGTTTCTGGGTTCCCAGACCGATGTATGCGTCAGCACCCAGCAGACTGGCAGCCAGACTGCCTTCAACCACCGGCTTCTTGCTTTTTGCTTTCAGGGTTTTGTAGGTGATGTCGAGAGCCGAACTCATCTTGTCTCCGTATTTGGCAGCATATCCTCCGGTTGAGAAACCGATTTTATCTACCATATAAGGGTTGATGACGGAGAGGCCTTCCTGCTGTCCGCTGCGAACCAGGAATGGGCGGAATACTTCTACGTTGTTGATGTATACTGAGTTCTCATCGAAGGCTCCGCCACGCACATTGTATTGCGAAGAGAGTTCGTTGTGGGTACTCACGCCAGCCTGTTGCTGAACCAGACTTTCCACCCCATTTCCGTTGGCAGATGGCGTCATCTTCATGTCCTTAGTCTTCAGCTCCTGTATCTGGTCCGACTGTATTTTCTCTCCCTTGATATTCACCTCATCGAGGGTGGTGGATGCTTCGCGAAGTACCACCTGCAGGGTTTGTTTTCCTCGCGGTCTTCTCAGCACTTTTGTTTTTGTCTTGAAGCCGATATATGAGAATTTTACAACCACGCTGTCTGCAGAATGCAGTTTGAGGCTATAGTCTCCCTTGAGCGAAGTAACGGCAGTCTTTCCCTGGCTAGCCACCGAAACGATGGCAAACTCCAGTGGCTGGTTGTTCTCGTCTACCACTTTGCCGTGAAGGGTAAACTCCTGCGCCATCATCTTAATGGTTGCGATGAGGCATATTGTGAGTATCAATAATCTTTTTTTCATACTTTTATTAACGAGAAAAACTGAAAAATATTGTAGATGGTTGCAAGTTTTGATGAATGTCACTGGTTGTAATGCATTTGCGTCAGCCCGATTTGGCAGTCATGACGAGACCATATCTACATCAACCTTTATGATTGATGCTGCAAAGATACATTCTTTTCTGTTTCATAGCTATGCGATTTGTGACAATTGTGTGGATTCGGGAAATAAAGTTGGCGAAAATTATATTTTTATGCCTTATCTTGAAATTCGAAGAAATATTTCCGAAGAATAGAAAATTATCTCCGAAGGATAAAATGATATCTCCGAAAGAGAATTGTTTCCTGATTATATATCCCGGCACAGATTGCTGCAGATGATTTTCTGTTGCATGCAGAACAGAATTTTGGATGTGATTTTTGGGAGGTGAAGGGTGTATTTTTAATCTTTATATTATATTCTTTTTTTTAGGGTTTTTCCGATTTTTGACCCTAGGGTCTTTTTTTCGGTTTTTACCCTAACCCTTCACGCGTATATATAAAAAAGAGTTTTCAAACCTTCACCCTTCACCTTTTTGGCGATTCTTTTGATGATCAGAGAGTTACGGGTGAAGGGTGGTGAAGGCACTTCTTTGCTTTCTTTAAACACTTTTTTGCATTTGGGCATTCTAAGGAGAGTTTGGTTGGGAAAGGAGAAATATGAACTTGCTTAGGAAAAGAGAAAGGAGATTATAAAAAAGCCCGATAAAAGTCACTTTTATCGGGCTGGAATTGTTATGATTATTTACTTGTTAAATGCATAGAACAAACCATCATTCATAGCCATGCGGACCTGGTATAAACCATTGGCATCTGCTGGGACGTTGATCTTCTCGCCACTTGGCAAGCAAGCCTGGATGCTGCCATCCTCGTTGAAGCTGAAAAGCTCACGGATATCGCCATCCTTGCTGTATGACCAACTCTTGTGCTTCTTGTCGAACACAAAGTATGATTTCTCACCATCTGGGTCGGTAATCTCGTAACCATTCTTCAATGTCTTGATGGCATACATGCGACCATCCTTACCCATTACGTCCTTAGTAGTTCCTACCTGGCCAATCACCTTGTTGCCTGTCCAGAACTCGATAGAGTTGAGAACGAGAAGGTCTGCAAATGCACATACTGCGTAAGCTGGAGAGATAAGCACGAAGATAATCTCGTTTACAAACTTGGTGTCTGTTGCTCTCTTGTTCCAGTTAAGTACGGAATTTGTCAGACCAAATGAGCCGATGCAAGAACTGAATGTCAAGGCGCCCAACAGGACTGCGATGACAGGTTTAGTTAAATTTTTCTTCATTGTCATAAATTAATTTATATGTTGAGTATCTTTTACTTCGCAGACTCAAACTCGCGCAAGAAACGAGTATCGTTCTCAGAGAAGAGACGAAGGTCGCTCACGCGATATTTCAAGTTGGTGATACGCTCAACACCCATACCGAAGGCATAACCCGTATAGACATTGCTGTCGATACCGCAAGCCTCAAGATCATGAGGGTCAACCATACCGCAACCTAAAATCTCAACCCATCCGGTATGCTTGCAGAAGTTGCAACCCTTACCGCCACAGATGTTGCAGGAGATATCCATCTCGGCACTGGGCTCTGTGAATGGGAAGTAGCTAGGACGGAGACGAATCTTGGTATCTGCACCAAACATCTCACGGGCAAAGGTAAGGAGCACCTGCTTGAGGTCGGTGAAACTTACGTTCTTATCTACATAGAGACCTTCTACCTGATGGAAGAAACAGTGAGCGCGGGCGCTGATAGCTTCGTTACGGTAAACGCGGCCTGGGCAGAGCACACGGATAGGTGGCTCATGGGTTTCCATATAGTGAGCCTCGTCGCCTGAAGTATGGCTGCGGAGGAGCACATTCTTGGTAACATCGTCAGAGTTGGTCTTCTCTATAAAGAAGGTGTCCTGCATATCGCGGGCTGGGTGGTCGGCAGCAAAGTTGAGCATCGTAAATACGTGCTTGTCGTCATCTACCTCAGGACCCTGGAAAAGGGTAAAGCCCATGCGAGCGAAAATGTCGATAATCTGATTCTTCACTACGGTGAGTGGATGGCGGGTACCGAGTGCTACAGGGTAGGCGGTACGGGTCAAGTCGATATCATCGCTTGATGCCTCGGCTTCTTCCATCTGCTCCTTCAGTCCGTTGATCTTCTCAAGGGCTGCGTTCTTCAGTTCGTTGATTTTTACTCCAACCTCTTTTTTCTGGTCGGCTGGCACTGTGCGGAAGTCGGCCATAAGGGCGTTAATCTCGCCCTTTTTGCTCAGATACTTGATTCGAAGCTGCTCTACTTCTTCTGCGTTTTGGGCAGTCAAAGTGCTCACTTCTTTCAAGAGTTCGTCTATTTTTTCTAATAACATATCTATATTTTTATCTTTTTTGACTGCAAAGATAACATTTTTTGGTTAAAAGATGAAATAATTCAAAAGAAAGTTGTACTTTTGCATGGAAAATTTGAGAAATTTAATAGGTTTATGAAAAAACTCTGTTTATTAACGGTGTTAATGGCGGTGCTTACCATCGTTTGTTTCACGTCTGTGGGATGTACAGACAAGAAGCCTGCGCCTGCCGTTGATTCGGCTTCATCCGACTCGGTGATTGCCGACACCCAAGCGATGGACTCTACAGAACAGCTGATAGAGGAGACTCCGATGCCAAAGGCGGCTGACGAGCTTTTTGATGATTTTGTGTTTAATTTTGCAGCTAACAGAAAGTTGCAGAAAAGTCGTATTGTCTTCCCGCTGCCGGTATATCACGGTAAGAAACTGACCAAGAAGATAGAAAAAAAACATTGGAAGATGGAGCATTTCTTCATGCGCCAGGATTATTACACGCTGATTTTTGATAATCAGAAACAGATGAAACTGATGAAGGATACTACTATCGATCATGTAGTAATAGAAAAGGTGTTCTATAGTAGAAAGACAGTTCAGCAGTTTGTGTTTAATCGCATCAATGGTCAGTGGATGATGACTAGCATCTGCTACGTGCCTATGTATCTGAATAATAATGCCAGTTTCCTGAAGTTTTACGGACATTTTGCTACTGATACCGCTTTCCAGGCTCGCCACATCCATAATCCGGTGAAGTTTACCGGTCCTGATCCTGATGATGATTTCAGTACGATGACAGGCGATATAGAACCGGAAACATGGCCTGCCTTTGCGCCTCAACTGCCTCACGGCATGATTTACAATGTAATCTATGGTCAGAAATATACCGAGAGCAACCAGAAAATCTTCGTGATTCGTGGTATCGCCAATGGTATGGAAACCTCTCTTACTTTCAAAAAAAATGGAGGAAAATGGGAACTGATCAAACTGAATATGTAGCTTTTTAGTTAGTAGTAATAGTTTAACCAGATATGAAGGATATTCGTAACTATGGCCTTTTGGCTCACAATACATTCGGGATTGATGCTAAATGCAGCAGATTTCTGGAGTATGAATCGGTAGAGGAAGCCCGACAGATAGTGGGCTTGCTGACAGAGGCAGATCAGCCACTGCTCATTTTGGGCGGTGGTAGCAATCTCTTGCTGACCGGTGATTATGCTGGTACAGTGCTCCATTCGGCTATTATGGGTATTGAGGTTCTTGACAACAAGACTTTGGCAGCTGCAGAGGGGGATGATGCTTTGTGCAATCCGGATTGGGTATTCCTTTCCTGTGGTAGTGGTGAGGTGTTTGATGATGTGGTAGCTTATGCCGTAGAGCATGGTTATCATGGAGCTGAAAATCTGAGTATTATTCCGGGTGAAGTAGGTGCCAGTGCGGTTCAGAATATTGGTGCCTATGGTGTGGAAGCCAAGGATATTATATATAAGGTGGAAGCGGTTGAGATAGCTACGGGCAGGGTAGTGGTGTTTGATAATGCTGACTGCGAGTATAGTTACCGTCAGAGTAAATTTAAGCATGAGTGGAAGGATAAGTATCTGGTGACGCATGTGATTTACTGTTTGCAGAAGACCTTCCGTCCGGATCTGGATTATGGTAATATCCGTTCTGCGCTCGAGGCTAAGCGTATTGCTGAGCCTACAGCCCAGCAACTTCGTGATGTCATCATAGAAATTAGAGAGGCAAAATTGCCTGATCCTAAGGTGTTGGGTAATGCAGGCAGTTTCTTTATGAATCCTATTGTAGAGAAGGCTAAGTACGAAGAACTGGCTGCTCTTTATCCGGGTATGCCTCATTATACAATCGATGATTCTCATGAAAAGATTCCGGCTGGTTGGATGATTGATCAGTGTGGCTGGAAGGGAAAGAGTCTGGGACGGGCCGGTGTGCATGATAAGCAGGCACTGGTGCTAGTGAATCGTGGCGGCGCTACGGGCGAGGAAATCGTAAAACTCTGTGAGACCATCCAGGAGGATGTGAAGCGGAAGTTTGGCATAGAGATTCATCCGGAAGTGAATGTTAAGTGAAGAATTCGGTTGTTTTCAGAAAAATATTTGATAATTAATGAAGGTAACTTTGTTAGGTACAGGCACATCGGGCGGTGTTCCTTCGTTGGGATGTAACTGTGAAGTGTGCCGAAGTACGGATCCGCATGATAAAAGATTGCGCAGTGCAGCAATGATAGAAACGGAGAATACCCGTATTCTGATAGATGCCGGACCTGATATCCGACAGCAGTTGTTGCGTGTACCTTTCAGAAAGATAGATGGCGTCCTGATTACGCATATCCATTACGACCATGTTGGTGGTATTGATGATTTGCGCCCTTTCTGTATCTTTGGTGATATTAATATCTATGGCGATGAAATCGTTACTGCGGGGCTGCCTCATACGATGCCTTACTGCTTTCCGAAGAATGCAGAAAAACTCTATCCGGGAGCTCCTAAACTCAAATTGCATACCATTCATCCGCATGAGCATTATCAGATAGGTGACATTGAGTTTCTTCCTATCCGTGTGATGCACGATAAGATGCCTATTCTCGGCTATCGGTTTGGTAAGTTTGCCTATATTACTGATATGAAATCTATGGGTGATGAAGAATATGCTTATTTGGAAGGTGTGGAAACACTCGTAATTAACGCACTCAGATTTGAGAAAACACATCACAGTCATCAGCTTGTATCTGATGCTATTGAGGTGTCGCGCAGGATAGGAGCAAAACATACTTATTTTATCCATGTGACTCATCAGATAGGTTTTCACGATGAGGCGAATAAAAGGCTGTCCGAAGGCTTTGAATTTGGCTTCGATGGAATGGAGGTATATGTAGGAAATAGATGAATTTTTATTGAAAAAGGTTTAAAAATAAGTTGGTAAAAGTTAAATAAACTGAACTGCTAAGTCTTTTGCTAAGAAAAATTTGCGAGTATCATAGATTATTTCTATATTTGCATGTGTGTTTTTCATAGTATTAGATTTAAGGTTAACAAGGTATTGGGGTCGCAGCGGCGACCCTTTTTTGTTTTTATCCCCTTTTGGATGACTGAAAAATACCTTTTTCCAAGGCATCTTTCCTTTCCCCAAAACGGTATATGATTCATCTCTTCCGAGGTTTGAATCTCCGGTAAAGTTTCCAAGCCAACAGTGCACCGTCGAATGCTCCTGCTCCCACCTGCAGCAAACTCTGCAGTCGCTTGCTAGGACTCGCATTGCGTGACAGGATTTCAGGTTTTGTGAAAAGCGAGTTCCATAAAGTCTGAATCTTGGCATCATCGGCATCAATTTCCTTGCGTATCGCCTCTTTTTTGAGTCGGATATCGTTTAAGGAATTATATTTTGTGATTTCTGAATGATTTGTCATGTTGCGAAAAGGAGGTTATTTTTCCATTAAGAGGCTGGCCAGAAATCTGACCAATGGTCTCTCGATCCACTTATGGCGGAAAATTACAAATAATATTAATATAAATAGGTATACTGCAGCAACAATGCAGAATCCGAAAGTCAGACTACCTATTAAGTCTGCCAATGCAAAAGCAGCGCCAAAGGATAGGTAAATGAGGGTAAGCGTAAGTAAGCCCAGGAGTACCACCGTCATGGTGATGACTGTAAGCAGGCGTACCACCTTATCCACAATATCGAGCTTCAGAAATTCGCTCTGAAGCCCGATGTAATGTTTAAGCACCTCAATGAGCTGCCCGATAGTTTCTACATTTTTATCGTTAGAGAACATCATGATAGGTGATGATTAAACCTCAGGAGCTGCGTCCTTGATATCGTCAACCAGATCATCAACGTCCTTACGGCTCAACTTGATGTCGTGCTTCTTGCAGAAATCGTCTACTGCACCTGCAATCTTACTACGTGTATCCTCACCCTTCTCAGGAGCGAAAATCAAACCGAGTGCTGTACCAGCGATAGCACCGCCGAGGAAAGCACCAATGTAACCTAATGTTTTCATATGCTATAAATTTTAAACGTTAAACGATTATATTCTTGTCATTTTCATTTGACAATGCAAATATACTAAATTCTCTTTAAAAAACAAGTCTTTTAGCCTTAATTTTTCATTAAAAATGTTTTTATAGCCTTATTTAACAAACTTTAGGCGGCATATTCTTCGTTTTTCGGGCATTTTTTTGTATTTTCGCAGAGTAAAAAACGCATAATGCGAAATTTATATTGAATGAACAACAATAATAAACAATAAAACGAATAAGAATTATGAAGAAAATTACAGTATTAAGCATGGGAATGTGCGCAGTTTTGGCGCTCGCAAGTTGTGGTACATCTAAGGAAAGTGCATACAAGAAGGCATATGAGAAGGCTCAGCAGCAGGAACAGCAGGCAGCTCAGGCTCCTGTTGCTCAGGAACCAGTTGTAGCTCCTCTCGAGACTCAGGCTCCTTCTGATGAGCAGACTGAGGTTGATAATGCTACTGTTCGTTCTGAGGATGTTTCTCTCATCTCAGGTTCTGGCTTGTCAAGCTATAGCGTAGTAGTTGGTTCTTTCTCTCTCAAGGCTAACGCTGAGGGATTGGCTAGTACATTGAAGAGCGCTGGCTACGATGCTCAGATCGCCCTGAACACAGAGCGTAACATGTATCGCGTGGTAGCTTCTACATTTGCTGATAAGGCTGCTGCTGTCAAGAGCCGCAATCAGCTTCGCGCTGGTGAGTATCCTGATGCTTGGTTACTCCTTAAGAAGTAATCTGATATTATATAAGGATAAGATATCCGTAGATTAATGCGAATTTTATCTATAGATTACGGTAAAAAACGTACCGGACTGGCTGTGACCGACCCATTGCAGATTATTGCCAATGGGTTGGCCACAGTTTCTACACATGAACTTTTCACTTATATCGAAACTTATATTCAGAAAGAACAGGTGGAGCGCATTGTTATCGGAAAACCGATGCAACCTAACGGGCAGCCAAGTGAAAACCTGGCAAGAGTAGAAAACTTCTACAACCGTTGGCGAAAGGCTCATCCTGAAATTCCAATTGAATATTATGACGAGAGATTTACATCAGTTCTGGCACATAGAGCCATGATAGATGGAGGTGTAAAGAAGAAGGTGAGAAAAGAAAATAAAGGATTGGTAGACGAGATAAGTGCTACCATCATATTACAGGATTATTTGCAATCAAGAAGATAATGATTTTACCGATTTATATTTATGGTCAGCCAGTGCTGAGAAAAGTGGCTGAAGATATTACACCTGATTATCCAGATCTCAAGGTGTTGATTAATAATATGTATGAAACCCTTGATTCCAGCAACGGCATTGGACTGGCTGCACCCCAGATAGGCTTGCCTATCCGCCTCGTTGTTATCGACCTGGATGTGCTCAGCGAGGATTTCCCTGAGTATAAAGGATTCCGTCATGCTTTCATCAATGCCCATATCCTAGAGCTCGATGAGGAAAATACCGACTCTTCTGAAGAGGGATGTCTTTCTATTCCTGGTATCAATGAGAAGGTGGTTCGTCCTACACGCATCCATGTAAAGTATATGGATGAGGATTTTAATGAACATGATGAGTGGATAGGGGGATATCTGGCTCGCGTGATGCAGCATGAATTCGACCATTTGGAGGGTACAATGTTTGTTGACCGTGTGTCTCCTCTTCGCAAGAACATGATAGCAGGTAAGCTCAAGAGTATCATCAAGGGCAATTTCCGTGCTGCCTATCGTACTAAGATACGTCGATAGTTCTTCCGAAAATATAGTAAGCTTCATGGTAATCGTGACGATTGGGCTTACTATATTTTTTTATTCTACATTCAATAGGTTTTATTTCAGAGAGTTACGAACAGATGAAGAAGATTCTCTTGGTTCTTTTTATGGTAATGGGCACCATGTCGACTTCTGCCCAATATCGTGTAGACCGACTTGTTACGGCCGGTCGGAGTGCATTGTATTATGAGGATTTCGTCCTTTCAATCAAGTATTTTAATCTGGCTATCGGTGCCAAGCCTTATTTGTATGAGCCTTGGTATTACCGCAGTGTGGCAAAATTTAATCTGGATGACTTTACGGGTGCCGAAAGTGATGCCACCGAGGCGTTGCATCTCAATCCCTATATCAATGATATTTATGACTTGAGAGCCATCTGTCGCATCAGACAAAACAGGTTTGATGATGCGATAGCTGACTATAATGAGGCTATCAGACTTGAACCGCGCAACCGAAATTACTGGTTCAACCGGGCTATCTGCCAGATGGAAAACAAAAAGTATGAGGCGGCGCAGCAGGAATTGGATACCATCGTGGAAAAATGGAAAGACTGGTCGAATGCTTATTCGCTCAAGGCTGAAGTGTATCTGCATCAGAAAGATACCGTGCAGGCTGAGAAATGGCTAGACAAGAGTCTGCAGCTCAATCCGTATGATGGGGATGCCTGGACTACGCGTGCCTATATGGCGCTGGCTAGAAAGGAATGGAAAACGGCTGATGAGGCGCTGACCAAGAGTCTGCATTTCAAACCTAACAATGTCAACAGTTACATTAACCGTGCTTTGGCGCGTATCAATCTGAATAACCTCAGAGGGGCGATGAGCGATTATGACAATGCCCTTGATCTGGATCCGAACAATTTCCTGGCTCATTATAATAGAGGACTGATGCGTGTACAGTTGGGTGATGATAACCGTGCTATCACCGATTTCGACTTCATTATCAAGATGGAACCCCAGAACTTCATGGCTATCTTCAACCGAGCTCTATTGCATGACAAGACCGGTAATCTGAGAGCAGCCATCAAGGATTATACTATGGTTATCAACCAGTTCCCTAACTTCTGGACCGGTTTGTCTAACCGTGCCAGCTGTTACCGGCGCCTGGGCATGACAGCCAAGGCAGAGATGGATGAATTCCGTATCTTCAAGGCGCAGATGAACAAGCATATCGGAATCCAGCCGAGATGGAGCGCAAAGACCAAGAAGGAGATGCGTAAGCGTTCTGAGGTTGACCCGAATAAGTTTGCTTCGCTGGTAGTAGATGACGAACCGAAGTATGAACACAACTATAAGAGCGAGTATCGTGGTAAGGTTCAGAACCGTCAGGTAGAAACCGCCTTCCTGCCGATGTATCAGCTCTCTTATTTCCCAAACAATCAGAATGTAAATGGAGTTCAGGCTTATGACAAGGAGGTTGATGCGCTCAATCAGCATACCAAGGCAGACAAGGTTTATATCGTTTGCAGTAAGGAGCAGCTTGATGAGAATGGTTCTATGAAGATATTCTCGATGATTGATAAACTTTCGGCAGAGTTGAGTGTGGCGAGCGATAATGAAACCAGAAAACGTCTCCTGATGCGCAGGGCCATCGCTCATAGTGTACTTCGTGATTTTGAGGCTGCCATCAGTGATTTCACCTATTATATCTCGCTCGATGACAAGAACTCTTTGGCTTACTGGCAGCGTGCTGTCTGCCAGGCTGAGATGGATGAATTTAACAAGGCTGAGGGCAAGGGTGTTCTGAATATCCATTCTGCCGAGGCTGATTTCAGTGATGCCATCCGCCAGAACAGTAACAATGCTTACATCTATTATAATAGAGGTAATCTTCATGCAGGCAGAAACGAACTTTCAAAGGCAATAGATGATTATACCATTGCCTTGAGAATTGATAACCGCCTTGCAGAGGCTTATTATAATAGAGGTATAGCACGAGCCAAGAGTGGCAATAAGCAGACTGCCATCCAGGATCTTTCAAAGGCAGGAGAACTTGGTTTGTATGATGCCTATTCTGTGATCAAGCGCTTGAATAAGTCGAAATAAAAAAATCCCGCAGATTTTCTCTGCGGGATTTTTTTATGTATTCCGGTTTTATATTCTCGTTACCTGCTTAACGCCCTTCACGGCGCTCAGTTTCTTGATGAGTGCATCGGTCTTGCCAGCATCATCAATCATTACGGTAACATTGCCAGAGAAGAGACCATCCTTGGAAGAGATGTTGATGCCTCGCATGATGAGTTTGTCTTCCTTGGAAATGATGTTGGTGATGTTGCTCACGATACCGATATCGTCGTTTCCGATGATGCGGAGCGTGATGGCATACTTGGATGTTCCCTTGCCGCTCCATTTCGCCTTCACGATGCGGTAACCGAAACGGCGGCGCAGTTCCTTGGCGTTAGGACAATCCATGCGATGTACCTTGATACCCTTGCTGATGGTAACGAATCCGAAGATTGGGTCGCCGTAGATAGGGTGGCAGCAATGAGCCAGTTCGAAATCGATGCCCTTGAGGTGCTCATCGATAACCAGCACATCGTCGCTCTGTTTCATCAGTTCCTCGGTAGGATTCTCAAACTCAAAATTCTCTGCACTTTCTGCAGGCTTGTTGGTATTGGCGAGGTTCAGGTCGTGGTCGCGCTCCTCTATGTATCTCTCGATGATGCTGTTCACGTCGATTTTCTCTTCGGCTACATCCTTATAGAAGTCTGAGTTCTCCTTATATCCCATTTTCTTGATGATGCGCGCCATGATGCTCTCATCAATTTCCAGTTTCCTGTTCTTGAATCGGCGCTCCAGAAGTTCCTTGGCATAGAGACCGTCCTTCTTCTGGGTTTCCTTCAGCGCTAGACGAATCTTGGCTTTAGCCTTGGATGTCTGCACGATGTTGAGCCATTCGCGGCGTGGCTTCTGGTTGCTCTGTGTGAGGATTTCTACCTGATCTCCCGAATGGAGTTCCTGTCGGAAGGTGACGGCTCTTCCGTTAATCTTTCCGCCCACACAGGTATTGCCGATGCGGGAGTGGATATAGTAGGCAAAGTCGAGTACCGTAGCTCCCTTCTGGAAGTTCAGCAGGTCGCCCTTTGGAGTGAACACGTATACTTCGTCTTCCTTCAGGTCGGTGGTAAACTGGTCCATCAGCTGCAGATCATCGTTGTTTTCGAGGGCAGCACGGATATTGGCAAGCCATTCGTCGATACCGCCTTCTCCCTGCTTAATACCCTTGTAGCGCCAGTGGGCAGCGAGTCCGTGCTCTGCAATATCGTCCATGCGCTCGGTTCTGATCTGTACCTCTACCCATTTGTTTTCAGGACCCAGTACAGTGGTATGCAGACTTTCATAACCGTTGCTCTTAGGCACGCTGAGCCAGTCGCGCATACGCTTTGGGTTTGGCTGATACATGTCGGTGATGAGGGCAAAGGCCTGCCAGCACTGCATATACTCTTTCTCTCTTGGTGCATCGAGGATAATACGGATGGCAAAGAGATCGTATACACCCTCAAAGGCGCACTTCTGCTTCTTCATCTTCTGCCAGATAGAGTGGATACTCTTGGTGCGGCCCTTCATGTGATATTTCAGACCGGCAGCATCGAGCTTTTCCTGGATTGGCTGGATGAAGCGGGCGATATAGGCATCGCGCGAAGCCTTGGTGGCGTTCAGTTTGTCCTTTATCATATAGTAGGCGTCGTGCTCGAGATACTTCAGACTAAGGTCTTCCAGTTCGCTCTTCAGTTTGTAGAGTCCCAGTTTGTGGGCGAGTGGGGCATAGAGGTAGCTTGCCTCTTCGCTTACTTCATGCTTTGCCTCTTTCTGTTCGGTATCGCGAATCTGTCGCATCACGTTCACGCGGTCGGCAATCATGATGAGGATGACGCGCATATCCTCAGAGAATGAGATAAGCAGATTTCTGAAGTTCTCACTCTCGATGATAGGGTTGCGCTTATATAAATCGTGGATGCGGAGCAGACCACTGATAATGTGGGCTACGCTATCTCCGTATTTCTTCTGTATCTCTTCGATGGTCTGATAGCCATCGATGACGCTGGTCTGCATCAGGATGGCGATGATGCCATCTCGTTTCAGACCGATTTCGTTTACTGCGATTTCTGCGGTTTGCAGGGCAGCGAGTATTGGATTCATTCCGAAGACATTGCGCTTAATCTGATGGTTGATGAAGGCATGCTGTATGTCTTCACGCAGATGCTGCTCATCGCCTGGCTTGAATGTATCGCCCACGGCGGTTCTCAGGCGCTCTAGTATCTGGAGTGTCTGTTCCTTTTCTTCGGATGTGAATTTAAAAGGTGTTTCGTTCATTGTCGTTCCCTCCTGCTGATGATATATTTATTGAGTCATTATAGCTCATCTATCCATTTCTGACCAGATTTGGTGTTGAGCCAGATGGCAAAGCTGCTGCTAATAATTAGCCCCAGCGAAAAAATAAACATTAATCCATCCATAATAATATTATTTATCGTTATACTTCATAATTCTATTAGCGCAATATGCAATGATAATTGCAGATAGCGTTCCAATGAACAAACAAAGTAAATTGTATATGTTCAATTCTTGGTTTGTTACTAATGGCGATAAACCGCCAATTCCTACACCACTTAAAAATAATGTAGATACCCCATAGAGGTAATGTGATAGCCCCGACCTTCTGTCGTGCTCTTTTGATAATTTACTAACCATGTTGCAATATTCTATTTTAAATTTGACAAACAATGGCGATTCGGCGTTAAAAAACGCCTACTTCGTTAAATTTTCAATGCAAAGGTACAAAAAAAAGCGGAAATATTTCTGATTATCAGAAAAAACTATTATCTTTGTAGCACATATAGTGTAAATTTAACATAAATATGGTATTATGAATCAGCAAGATCTAAACCAAATCTCTGCTCGCGGTATCTCCGAGCAGCAGATTGAACACCAGTTGGAACAAATCAAGAATGGCTTCCCATTCCTCAAGCTCGAGGGTGCGGCTGCTATCGGTAAGGGTATCATGGCTCCTACAGCTCAGGAAGTAGAGAACTATGAGAAGGCGTGGAACGACTACAAGGCTGAGGGGCACAAGATTGTGAAGTTCGTACCTGCTTCAGGTGCGGCTAGCCGTATGTTCAAGAACATGTTCGCGTTCCTGGATGCTCCATACGATGTTCCTACTACTGACTTCGAAAAACAATTCTTCGAGAATATCAAGAAGTTTGCTTTCCGCAAGGCACTCTGCGATAAGTGCCATGTAAACAACGAGAAGGGCATTATGTGCCTTATCAAGAAGGGCGATTACAAGGCTATCGTGGCTAATCTCCTCAAGCCAGAGGGATTGAACTACGGACAGTTGCCTAAGGGATTGCTCCAGTTCCACGAGTATGAGGACGAGGTTCGCACCCCAATGGAGGAGCACCTGGTTGAGGCTGCGCTCTATGCTAGCAGCAACGGCGAGGCAAATGTTCACTTTACCGTTTCTCACGACCACCTGGAACTCTTCAAGCAGATGGTAGCCGAGAAGGCAGATAAGTATGCACAGCACTACGGCATCAAGTACAACATCTCATTCTCAGAGCAGAAGCCTAGCACCGATACCATCGCTGCCAATCCAGACAATACTCCTTTCCGCAACGAGGATGGCTCTTTGCTGTTCCGTCCGGGCGGTCATGGTGCACTCATCGAGAACCTCAACGAGATTGATGCTGATGTGGTATTCATCAAGAATATTGACAATGTGGTTCCTGATCGCCTGAAGGCTGAGACTGTTACCTGGAAGCAGGTGATTGCAGGTGTATTGGTTACTTTGCAGAAGCAGGCTTTCGATTATCTGGAAGTTTTGGATTCTGGTCAGTACAACCATGAGAAGCTGGAGGAGATTATCCGCTTCGTTCAGCGCGACCTCTGCTGTCGTAAGGCTGATATCAAGGAGCTGGAGGATGCCGAACTGGTTATCTATCTGCGTAAGAAGTTGAACCGTCCTATGCGTGTCTGCGGTGTCGTTAAGAACGTGGGCGAGCCTGGTGGTGGTCCATTCCTTACCTATAATCAGGATGGCACGGTAAGCCTTCAGATTTTGGAGAGCTCTCAGATTGACAAGAATAACGAGGAGTATATGAAGATGTTCACCGAGGGTACTCACTTCAACCCGGTAGATCTCGTCTGCGCGACCAAGGATTACCAGGGCAATGCCTTCGATCTTCCTAAGTTCGTTGATCCATCTACCGGTTTCATCTCCAGCAAGAGTAAGAATGGTAAGGATTTGAAGGCACTCGAGTTGCCAGGTCTCTGGAATGGTGCGATGAGTGACTGGAATACAGTATTTGTAGAGGTTCCTCTCGGTACATTCAACCCAGTGAAGACCGTGAACGATCTGCTCCGCGACCAGCATCAGGCTGTAGAGGGTGGTATCAAGCACGAGCATCATCACGAACACGGAGAGGGCGGCTGCTGTGGTAAGCACTAATATCCGATTCCGTATATCTCGATGGTAAGATATAAACACAATAAAGGCTCAGTTCCCGATTTTATTCGAGGATTGAGCCTTTATCATTGAGCTAATAATGTGTCTGCTAAAAATTATAAGATGTTCTGAATCAAATAAAAATAGCCTCTTGTTTCAAGTCTGCTAAAGGAAAAACTATCGGTTACAAAGGATAGGAATCCTTAGCAGGAAGTTCTTAGTTGTACCAAATTTCTCCGCCTAATACTGTTGGATACTCTTCAGCTGTTGCTCTTTCTACAGGAGCCGCAATTTCTACGAACTCACCATACTCCTTTACCTTGTTAATGTTCATAATTTGTTGGTTTTGTTGATTTATTAATTTATATTACGGATTGGTATCTAATAAGGATACTGATCTTTTACTTTTTTTCTACGCTGCAAAGTTACACAAAAAATGATATGCAAAAAGTTTTTTGGCAAAAAAACTGTCAATATTTAACCTTCGTTAAATGTTTTCTGCATATTTCCTGTAATACTATTCGGTTTTGTAGGGTAATTTTCTTTGTTTCGCTAAATGACTCATAATGAGCAAGTAAATGACAGTTTGCCAATCTGTAGTTTAATCGTATACACTATCGGGAGACTGTCATTTACTTCATTGCTTCATTATATGGATGAAGATTTCACCTTATACTATATAGAGATTTCGCCCGCCAGGGATTCGGTCAGTTTTTCTCTTACCTTTTTGTTATCTGCATATCTTCCCTGCAGATACATCATCTTGGTGACCATAGCCTCTACCGTAGAATCGTATCCGCTTATCACATGAGCTGCTTTCAACTGGAAGCCGGCTCCGTAGCGTTCCATCTCTACACTGCCCGTAAGACATTGGCTGATATTCACGATGTTTACTCCGCGATGGGCAGCCTGATCCAGAAGACGCATGATCCATGGCGTGTGAGGAGCATTGCCTGAACCGAAAGTACGCATCACGATGCCGCGGAGGTCTGGTGATTCCATCACGTGGCGCACAATGTTATCCTGGATACCCGGGAAGAGACTGAACACGATGACGTTCGGATCGAGCTTCAGGTGTGGAACCATTGGCTTTCTGTAATCCGGCGTAAGAATGTGATGGTCGTGATATTGGAAATTGATTCCTACATCGCAGAGGTGAGGGTAGTTGAATGATTCGAAAGCATGAAATCCCTCGGCATTGATCTTGATGGCACGGTTACCGCGAATCAGCTTGCCGTTGAAAAAGATGCATACCTCGGGCACCATAGGGCGTCCTTCAGCATTCTTGGCAGAAGCAATCTCTATGGCTGTCATCAGATTCTCCTTGCCGTCGGTTCGCAATTCACCGATAGGCAGCTGGCTACCTGTCAATATTACAGGCTTGGTCAGATTCTCAAGCATGAAAGATAGGGCAGACGAAGTGTAAGCCATAGTATCAGTGCCATGAAGGATTACGAATCCGTCATAGTCGTTGTAGTTGTTGGATATCATGCTTACGATTTCTGCCCAGCGCATTGGATCCATGTCGCTGGAATCGATAGGTGGGTCGAATTTTCGCACATCGATTTCTGCCTGAATGAGCTTGAATTCGGGCATGGAAGAAACGAGGTGATTGAAATCAAGAGGTTCCAGTACACCTGTCATCGGGTCCTTTCCCATACCGATGGTACCACCGGTATAGATGATGAGAATCTTTGGTTTTGCCATTTTCTATGTTTCTTTACATTTTGTCACGTTATCGGATGCAAAGATAATGAAAATATTTGTTTCTCCAAAACTTATTGGCTAAAAATGTATCTGAATTTTACAAAGTGTTACGAAATATTGGTAGAAAAGCAGATGAAAACTTCAATATCTCAGTATTTTCGGTCTTAAAAGCCCTTAATATAAAGAGGTGTTAGCAAAGTTTAGCAAAATAAATGCATTTTTATTCGCTTGTTACAAAAAGAAATCGTACTTTTGCAGACGATTTAATAAAAATACTAAGTTGTTATGGTAAAAATCACATTCCCAGACGGATCTGTTCGTGAGTATGAACAGGGCGTAACTGGCTTACAAATCGCCGAGAGCATCTCACCGGCTCTCGCTCGCAACGTTGTATCTTGCGGTGTTAATGGTGAGACAGTAGAGTTGAACCGTCCTATCAATGAGGATGCAAATGTAGAACTCTACAAGTTTGAGGATGAGCAGGGTAAGCACACATTCTGGCATACATCTGCCCACTTGTTGGCTGAGGCTCTTCAGGAGCTTTACCCAGGCATCCAGTTCGGTTTCGGTCCAGCCGTAGAGAGTGGTTTCTTCTACGACGTGATGCCAGCCGAGGGTCAGGTGATCTCAGAGAATGATTTCGCCAAGATTGAGGCTAAGATGATGGAACTTGCCAAAAAGAACGAACCTGTGGTTCGCAAGGAGGTGGCTAAGGCTGATGCTCTCGCTGAGTTCAAGGCTGACGGTCAGACTTACAAGTGCGAGCATATTGAGCAGGACTTGGAGGATGGTACCATCACCACATATACCCAGGGCAATTTCACCGACCTCTGTCGTGGTCCTCACTTGATGAACACTGGCCTTATCAAGGCTGTGAAGATTACAAGTGTGGCTGGTGCATTCTGGCGCGGTGATGCCAAGCGCGAGCAGATGACCCGTATCTACGGTATCAGCTTCCCTAAGAAGAAGATGCTCGATGAGTACTTGGTAATTCTCGAAGAGGCTAAGAAGCGTGACCACCGTAAGATCGGTAAGGAGATGGAACTCTTCATGTTCTCAGAGCGTGTAGGTAAGGGTCTTCCTATCTGGTTGCCAAAGGGTACACAGCTCCGCCTGCGTCTGCAGGAGTTGCTTCGTTCTCTCCTGAAGCCTTACAACTACCAGGAGGTTATCTGCCCAGGTATCGGTGGCAAGAGTCTCTATGTAACATCTGGTCACTATGCTCACTATGGCAAGGATGCATTCCAGCCTATCCAGACTCCTGAGGAGGATGAGGAGTATATGCTCAAGCCAATGAACTGTCCTCACCACTGCGAGGTCTACGCTCGCAAGCCTCGTTCTTACAAGGATCTTCCTTTGCGTATTGCTGAGTTCGGTACCGTATTCCGCTATGAGAAGAGCGGTGAGCTCCACGGTTTGACTCGTGTTCGTACATTTACACAGGATGATGCCCACATTTTCGTTCGTCCAGAGCAGGTAAAGGCTGAGTTCGAGAATGTAATCGACGTAATCCTGAAGGTATTCAAGATCTTCGGTTTTGAGAACTACGAGGCACAGATATCTCTCCGCGATCCTAAGGATACAGAGAAGTATATCGGTTCTGATGAGATTTGGGAAGAGAGCGAGAACGCTATCCGCGAGGCTTGCAAGGAGAAGGGCCTTGAGACACGCGAGGAGGTTGGCGAGGCTGCCTTCTATGGTCCTAAGCTCGACTTCATGGTAAAGGATGCCATCGGTCGTCGTTGGCAGTTGGGTACCATCCAGGTGGATTACAACTTGCCTGAGCGTTTCAAGTTGGAGTATACAGCCGAGGATAACTCAAAGAAGACTCCTGTGATGATTCACCGTGCACCATTCGGTTCACTGGAGCGATTCACAGCCGTTCTCATCGAGCATACCGCCGGTCACTTCCCATTGTGGTTGACTCCAGACCAGGTTGCAATTCTTCCTATCTCTGAGAAGTTTAACGATTATGCTCAGAAGGTACGTCAGTACTTAGACAAGCAGGGTGTACGTGCTTTGGTTGATGACCGTAACGAGAAGATTGGCCGCAAGATTCGCGACAACGAGTTGAAGCGTGTTCCTTACATGGTCATCGTTGGTGAGAAGGAGAGTGCCGAGGGCTTGGTATCTATGCGTAAGCAGGGTGGTGGCGAACAGGCTACCATGAGCATGGAAGAGTTCGCTCAGCGCATCAATGCCGAGGTTGCAGAGCAGCTGAAGGCAGCTGAGGAGTAATCCCGCAGATTGATATTTTCTAATCTCCCGCAGATTTCACAGATTTACACAGATTTTTTCTGTTGAGGGCTCTGTCCCACAGATTTTTTGTGTTGAGGGTTTAGTCCCACAGATTTCACAGATTTACACAGATTTTTGTGTGTTCTGTTGAATATCTGTAACAACTGTGACGTCTGTGGGAGATTTTTTTGTTAAGGAGGATTTTAAAATCGTTTGGTTATGACAGAAAATGAGATATCTTATAAGATCATTGGAGCTATTTATAAGGTTTATAATGAATTGGGACCAGGTTTACTTGAGTCGGTTTATGAAGCAGCTCTGTGCTATCAGTTGCGCAAAGATGGACTTAGGGTAGAGAATCAGGTAAAGTTGGATGTCATGTATGATGGTAAGGTTTTGCCTGTAGATTTCCGTCTGGATATTCTTGTAGAAGATAAAGTCATAGTCGAACTGAAGTCTGTGACAGAAATGAAAGATGTCTTTCATAAGCAATTGCTTACGTATTTGCGTGTGGCGAAGAAGCATCTTGGAATATTGGTCAGTTTTTCCACCACAGATATACGAAAATCAATCTTCCGTAAAGTCAATGGATATACTCCCATGGATTGAAAGCTTTTCTTAGTCCCCACTGATTTATTGTTTTCTTGAGTCCCACAGATTTCACAGATTTTTACAGATTTAGTTTCTTTATCATAAAGATCTGTGTTAATCTGTGAAATCTGTGGGACTAAAATATATCAATTTGCGGGATTAAATATATCAATCTGTGGGGGTAAAACATTAAATCCATTAGAAAAACAAAGAATCTGCGGGCAAAAATGAAAATAACCCACTGAAAATTTGGTGGTTTCACAAAATAATCGTAACTTTGCAGCCGTTTAATCAAAAAGACAAAAAAGAATATATCGAATAGTTAATGAAAAATGACAAAATGAAAAATCAGTACCGCGTAAACGAACAGATTCGTGCACGCGACGTGAGAGTAGTGAGTGATGGTGGAGCAGAAGTGATGCCAGCACGTAAGGCGTTGGAGTTGGCTCGTCAGCAAGAGCTTGACTTAGTCGAGATATCTCCTAATGCGCAACCACCAGTTTGCCGTATAGTTGACTATTCTAAATTCCTTTACCAGCAGAAAAAGCATGCAAAGGAAATGAAGCAGAAGCAGGTAAAGGTGGAGACCAAGGAAATCCGTTTCGGACCTCAGACCGATGAGCACGACTATCAGTTCAAGCTCAAGCACGCTATGGAGTTCCTCAACGAGGGTAACAAGGTTCGTGCATACGTTTTCTTCCGTGGTCGCTCTATTCTCTTCAAGGAGCAGGGTGAGGTTCTTCTTCTCCGTTTCGCCAATGATTTGGAAGAGTACGGAAAGGTGGAGCAGATGCCAAAGCTTGAAGGTAAGAAGATGTTCCTCTACATGAGTCCTAAGAAGGCTGGTACTGCAAAGAAGAGCCAGCAGAAGATGGACCGTGAGAAGCGAGAGGCTGAAGCTAAGGCTGCTGCAGATGCTGAGCGCGCTGCTAATGCTGAGAAGAATAGCTTGCTCGCCAATGCTAAAGGCGGCGATACCCTGAAGAAACTCGCAGAAGGAACAGAGGATTAAGAAAAAAAGATGCGTAACGCCCTGGTATATGCGTTGCCATCGCTATAATAAATAACAATTTAAAATTAAAAGTAAAAATGCCAAAAGTAAAGACTAATTCCGGCGCAAAGAAGAGATTCCGTTTCACCGGTACAGGTAAGATTAAGCGTCATCACGCTTTTCACAGTCACATCTTGACTAAGAAGACAAAGAAGCAGAAGAGAAATCTCCTTGGTGAGACTCTCGTAGACCGTTCAAACTTGAAGCAGGTTCGCGACTTGCTCTGCCTCCGTTAATTATTAACTTTTTAGTCGAACTTTTAAAGAAAAAAAATTATGCCAAGATCAGTAAATCACGTTGCATCAAAAGCAAAAAGAACAAGAATCTTGAAGCTCACTAAGGGTTACTATGGAGCTCGCAAGAATGTATGGACAGTAGCTAAGAACACTTGGGAGAAGGGTCTTACCTACGCTTATCGCGATCGTCGTAACAAGAAGCGCACATTCCGCGCATTGTGGATCCAGCGTATCAACGCTGCTGCTCGCCTCGATGGTATGAGCTACAGCCAGTTGATGGGTGCTCTTCACAAGGCTGGTATCGAGATTAACCGTAAGGTTCTCGCTGACCTCGCTGTAAACAACCCTGAGGCTTTCAAGGCTATCGTTGCAAAGGTGAAGTAAATCCGACGCTAGGCTCTTTTCTTCCGTGATTTTTCTCGTAAGAAAGTGTTTAGCCTCTAGATTAAAGAAAACTGAAGATTGCATTGGTTGGAAGTATTTCCGCTGATGCAATCTTTTTTTGTGCCTGGAAATCCAGGCGTTCTCGCTTGTAAGAACGTCTAAAGCGCTACCTAATCAGACTTGAGTAGGCGAAGTAATATGGTTGAGCAAGCGAAATGAGACTGCTGGACAAGCAGAACGAGATTACTGAGTAAGCGAAGTGAGACGTTTAGTCAGGTTCAAAGATATAGAATATGAGGTGAAAGGAGATAGGTTCTAAGGTATAAGAAGACTGCTTCTAGAAGATCCCCACTAGGCTCGGCAGAGCTGCTGAGCCTAGTCAGCAGCTCTGCTGACTGCAGTCGGCAGGTCTGCCGAGCCTAGTGACAACATCTTTAGTTGTACGACTATACATCCTTTAGTTGTACGACAATAAGCCGATTAATAAAATAAGGGTGTGTCATGTTCCATTATTATGGACTTATGACACACCCTCAGCTTGATGATTTATAGTTCTTTCTCTTTACTTGATCAACTCAATACCTGCCTCGAACTTGGTGGTCTTATCCATGATGGCAGGAAGCTGGTTGACAACTGACTTCAAAATCATGAATTGTGCCAAATCATCCTTGTCCATACCTGTAATAGGAATCTTGTTAACCTGAGCATAAAGCATGGTGATGATAGGAGCTACGAAATCCTTGTCAACATAGAAATATACCTTGTCGGCTGCTGGATAAGATACGTGTACAGGAATACCGGTCTTAAACTGATCCAACATGTTAGTAATCATTGCCTTCTCCTGAGCATCGTCGATGTCTTCTGTAATCTTGGTTGTATTCAGGAATAAGGTAATCATATTCTCGTTGACTACCTGGTATGAAGCGTAATCGTTAGCAACCTTCCAGTTCTTGTCATCAGACTCTTCCTTATAAGTTGCAGAAATCTGTCCCTTCTCATTGAAGGTTACATCCTGCAAAACGCTTCTGAGTTGGGTGTTGAGTAACATTGGAGCCATTTTGATGGCATCCTTTATAGGATATGGTTCATCCATCAAGCCTGGGATAGTAATGGTTGCATCATTAGAACCTTCCCAGTTTAATACAACTGAACCTGTAGAATTGCCATTTGCATCAAAACCTGCTTCCTGTACCTTCCAGGTTCCTTCAATCTTCTCGTTGCGTACAAAGTAGTCTTTGTCATTGTCATCATCATCGCTGCTACAAGCAGTGAAGAAGCCAAGGGTGCAAACCATGGCCATTAAATAAATAAACTTTTTCATTTTTCTTCTCTTTTTTGTGTATTAATAAATAATTATTGTATTGTTTCTATTTATTTATATAATAATGTACGCGTACATTATATTATATATTACTTCAGCTGATACGTGATACCTACGCTGCCGTAGATAGGATACATCGTCTGCTCGATGGTCTCGAAATCTTTCTTAAAGATACCATTTAAGCCCCAGCTCAGATCAGCACAGAGGCCCCAACGGTTGTTCAAGCGCCAGTCTATTCCGAAATCTACGCCCACCTGCCAGTTGCGCATGTCATCGCTGAAATCGTAATCACCACGCTCGCCTTCATCATGACCCAACTTTACCTTTTGTCCGGTAGGATCGCCCTTAGGATGACCTTCCTCCTGGCGGCGCAAGTAACCATCGTATGCCCAGCCTTCAAACTTCTTTGATGTTACATAGCTAACATACGGACCCAACTTGAAACGGAGGTTGTCGCAAATGTCGTATGTTGCCTGCAATGGTACTGTGATAAGACTCATGTCTACCTTCGTAACCACGTTGCCTGTAAATATACCTTTCAGTTCTTCTCCGCCACGTACTATTCTCATATAATAGTTTTTTACGCCTGCATCAATCTTCATGCCCTTGTTTTCGAAGTGAAGTCCTCCGACGAATCCCCATTTGCCTGAAAGTGGGTGATAAGCATCGATACCCAGACTGAAGTTAGGTTGCAGGGTATAGCTGTGTAGTGTACGGATGGTGGCTGGAAGACCGATAGGGGCTGTGCCTCCAATATTATACGCCACGCGAGCCTGATACTGGTAGCCGTGAAGATATTTGTTCCACGAGGTACGCTTGCTTTCTTCTACCTGCTTGTGCTCCTCAGTCTTCTGATTCTCATTTTCTTCTGCCCATGTAGCAGTGCCCCATGTCAGCAGGAGAGCTAATATTGTTATCTTCTTCATTATATAGTTTCCTCCTTAGCTTATTCGCAAATCAACTTGAAACTGTCTATCCAAAGGGTACTGCCTACGGCACCCAGGAAGTTAGCTCCATCTGAACTGGATGAACTGACAATAGTGAGACTGTAGCCACCATTCTTCAACTTGATTGGGTCTATGGCTTTCTTATACTTGAAATCTACGCTGAAGTGATGCCATTCCTTTGTGTTTCCAATAGCAACTTTTCCGTTGTCATCATGGGTTTCACCTACCAGGGCAAGTGCTACTATCTGTTTGCTGGTCTGTACATTATCTCCGTAGAGCAATACGGCATTTCCTTTTTCATCGATGTTCTCATAGAGTACAGCATAAATGGTTCCGTAGTCATGGCGGTCAAGTTCTTGCATATTCTTGTCGGTGAATTTTTCGCCAGCCTGATACTTATACCAGCCTTCCAACTTTACCGGTTTGGCACTAAAACTGAATGGGCGACCGAACTTTGTTGCCTTCATAGCATCGTTCAGTGCATCGGTGGCATCAAACTGTCCGATGAAAAGGTTGCCGGCAGCGATAGGCTTGTGTACTATGTCTGCGAGCTTGCTGGTGCGCTTAGTAGTGAGCTTCACGCCTTTGCCCTTATAGCCGTCTTTTATCATCACGGTAGGATATTCCTCGGGTTTAGCAGAAGAATTGCTAATTTTGTATCCTGAGTTTCCGGTTGCCCAGATGCCGAGAATATCTCCATTCCAATTTTCCTGCCAGTTGTAGTATCCCTTGCTGAGGTATGCGTCTTCAAATTCGAATTCTTTCTCGTTTAGTATAGTAGTCTGTCCCTTCTTGATGCTTACCTGATAGGTGCGACTCCATTGCTTGTTTTCCGATGTAACCACGTATGTAACTGGACCTTTGGAGAAATCCTGAAGGCTTCCGCTTTCAGGTGAGATGGTAGCTCCAGGTGTAAGGCGGAATATTGGTGCCTGTTTGGTAAGGGCGGCAAATGGTCTCATCGTGAACTCGATTTTTGTCTGATCACTCTGCACATTGACCAATGTATCAGATGGATTAGTAAACAATAAGTTCAATAAAATCTTGTTGTCTACATGTATGTATGCCTGCTCGATGTCGCATTCGGCATTGAGTGGTTCTTCCTTAAAGCAGGAGGAGAGGGTAGTGATACAACTCATTGATAGAGCAGCTACTATAAATCTCGACTGTTTCATATCTTGAACTTTCTTTTCCTTTTGTAATCTGGAGAATCGCTTCTCTTTCTTTTCAGATAATTCTTGAGAGAATGATTTCTCTAGCTCATATAAATTATTGCTTTATCGGTTGCAAAGATAAACAGAAAACTCGAAACCGCCAAAGGTTTTTATGATTTTCGACATGTTTTGATAGAAAAATACCATGAATTAGTGGTTTTAGGACATGAATTAGTCGAGATGAGTTTACCGAAGATGGCAGATAGTGTCCGATAGTTTATTTTTTTTAATACACATAATAAAAAAGGGGACTGAAATCTCATTACTGAAATTTCAGTCCCCTGAATGTTATTTAGCTAATGAATAGCAAATGCCTGATCTGTTTAAGATTAAGCCTTGCCCTCCATCTGAGCCTTCAACTTAGCGAGTGCATCGATATCACCGAGTGATGTGCTAGCAGCAACGTTGTTGATCATAGCTGTCTCGTTGTTGCTCTTGCGACCGCCGTTTGCACGCTTGTGAGCTGGTTTAGCAACTGGCTCGTTACCCTCCTCGAATGTACGAGAGTGAGAGAGGATGATGCGTTTTGTCTCCTTAACGAACTCGATAACCTTGAAGTCGAGAGTTTCGCCCTTCTTAGCCACTGTGCCGTCCTCCTTAGTGAGGTGCTTAGGAGTAGCGAAACCTTCACCACCCTCAGCGAGAGCTACAACAGCACCCTTGTCCATCAACTCAGTGATAGTACCCTGGTGAACAGAACCTGGAGTGTAGATTGCCTCATACTCATCCCATGGGTTCTTCTCCAACTGCTTGTGGCCGAGGCTCAAGCGACGGTTCTCCTTATCGATTTCGAGAACTACTACGTCGATAGAAGCGCCTACAGAAGTGAACTCAGATGGGTGCTTAACCTTCTTAGTCCAAGAGAGGTCAGAGATGTGGATCAAACCATCAACACCTTCCTCAAGCTCTACGAAGATACCGAAGTTAGTGAAGTTGCGAACCTTAGCTGTGTGCTTGCTACCAACAGGATACTTAGTCTCGATAGCCTCCCATGGATCTTCCTTGAGCTGCTTGATACCAAGGCTCATCTTGCGCTCAGCGCGGTCGAGAGTCAGGATAACTGCCTCTACCTCGTCACCTACCTTCATGAAGTCCTGAGCAGAACGCAAGTGCTGGCTCCAAGACATCTCAGATACGTGGATCAAGCCCTCTACACCTGGAGCAATCTCAACGAATGCACCATAGTCAGCCATAACCACTACCTTACCCTTCACGTGATCACCTACCTTGAGGTTCTCGTCGAGGGCATCCCATGGATGTGGAGTGAGCTGCTTCAAACCGAGAGCGATACGCTTCTTCTCCTCATCGAAGTCGAGGATAACAACGTTGATCTTCTGGTCGAGAGATACAACCTCGTGTGGATCGCTTACGCGGCCCCAAGAGAGGTCTGTGATGTGGATCAAACCGTCAACACCGCCGAGGTCAACGAATACACCGTAAGTAGTGATGTTCTTAACGGTACCCTCGAGGATCTGACCCTTCTCGAGCTTGCCGATGATCTCCTTACGCTGCTGCTCGAGCTCCTGCTCGATGAGAGCCTTGTGAGATACAACGACATTGCGGAACTCCTGGTTGATCTTTACAACCTTGAACTCCATTGTTTTGCCTACGAATACGTCGTAGTCGCGTATAGGGTGAACGTCGATCTGGCTTCCTGGCAAGAAAGCTTCGATACCGAAAACGTCAACGATCATACCGCCCTTAGTGCGGCACTTGATGTAACCCTGGATAACTTCCTCGTTCTCGAGAGCTGCATTCACACGCTCCCAAGACTTGCTGAGGCGAGCCTTCTTGTGAGAGAGTACCAACTGGCCCTTTACGTCCTCCTGGTTCTCTACATAAACCTCAACCTTGTCGCCTACCTTGAGGTCTGGGTTGTAACGGAATTCAGAAGCTGGGATAATACCATCGCTCTTGTAACCGATGTTTACGATAACCTCTTTCTTGTCTACAGAGATTACTGTACCCTCTACAACCTGGTGTTCTGTTACCTTGTTAAGAGTTTCGTCATAGGCCTTCTCGAGGTCTGTTTTGCTGACGTTTGCGCTTGTGCCATTCTCAAACTCATCCCAATTGAAGTCGTCCAATGGCTTTACGTTCTTTAAATCTGACATAAAAAATAATTAAAAAATTAAAATTAATAAAGTTTGACTTTATGTGAATTGTATAAATCGGGCGCAAAATTACTCATTTTCTTTGAGTTACAGGCATTTACTCTTGATTTTCTTCTTTTTATTAGTAATATTTAACTAAAATCACTATTTTTGGTGGGTTCCTTCGGGGAAATACATATAATATATATAAACATAACCTTTTAATATTCTGATAACTTCCTCCTCGATATTTCTTCCTGTGATGTTCTTCTCTGTAATCCGTGTTTTCATCTGATTCTATGATGAAATGAAGAGGAAAGATAAATAATAGCGAAAGAAAAAAACGGACGAAATTTTCATTTGTATGAAAATGAGTTAAATTCATTAAAAAAAGATACCGAAATGTTGGCGATAACAAAATAATTGTTACCTTTGCGCTCAAAATGTAATGAATATAATAAAATTAATGATATGACACTAGTCATCCTTGCCATACTGATATTGGCATATATTCTCATTGCAACCGAGAATATTACCAAGGTGAACCGTGCTGCCGTAGCCATTTTTGCTGGAACGGTAGGATGGGTTCTCTATATCTGTTTCGGTATGGACTTCGTGACCAGTGAACACTCTTCAGATTATTCACGCTATCTGAATCTCGGAATGTGGAACGAGATAGAATCCACCAGTACAACGGTGAAGTATTTTATTGCCCGTAACATCTTCCTTCCTTATGTGGGTAGAGCAGCAGAAATCGTACTCTTCCTGCTTGCTACTATGACGATAGTTGAAATTCTCAATAACAATGGTTGCTTCGATTTCATACGCCAGTTGTTACGTACCCGAAGCGCCAAAAAAATGCTATGGATTCTCGCTGCCGTAACCTTTGTTATTTCGGCAAATCTCGATAATCTTACTACAACAGTGATGATGCTTACGATGATGCATGGAGTAATTCCAAACCGTCGTCAGCGCATGGTGTATGGAGGTGCCATTCTTCTTTCTGCCAACTGTGGCGGAGCTCTTACCGTTATCGGAAATCCGGAAGGACTGGTGATGTGGAATATGGGTGCTGTAACGGCTACTCATTATTTCCTGTCGCTTCTGCTGCCATGTCTTGCAGCTTGGCTCATTCCGTTGTTGATGATGCAGCGCATGCTGCCTGAAAGAGTAGAGGCAGAATGGATTGCTATGCCATACCGCGGGGATGATACCCGTCTCAATGTATGGCAGCGCTTGCTGATGCTCTTTGTGGGCATCGGTGGATTGTGGTTTATCCCTACCTTCCATAATATTACGAAATTAAGTCCTTTCCTCGGTGCGCTCTGCGTATTGGGCGTACTTTGGATTGTGAACGAGATATTCAACCGTAAACTCATGAATATGGATGCGATGGCTGACCGTCGTACTCCTAGAGTGTTCCAATACGGAGTCGTCCAGATGATTCTCTTCGTGATGGGTATCATGCTTGCCATCGGAGTGGTGAAGGAGACCGGCGCTTTTGACGATTTTGCTACTCTTCTCAACTCTGTCGGTATGGATGATAAGCGTCCTGGCGTGCTGTTGCATGGCGTCTTGGCTGGTATCATCAGTACTGTACTTGACAACTTTGCTACAGCCATGAACTTTTTCTCCCTTCATGATCTGGCAAATGTGAATGATCCTTCATTCAGCATGCTTGCTGATTATCATACCAATGGTATCTACTGGCAGATGATTGCATATTGCGTAATGGCTGGTGGTAACGTTCTTGGTATCGGTACAATCAGCGGTCTTGCCCTGATGAAGATGGAACGTATGCACATGGGATGGTATTTCCGCAATATTGGCTGGAAAGCTTTGATGGGTGGCGTCATCGGACTTGCTATCCTTTGGCTCTCTCATATCCTGGTGGCTGGTGCCGCAAACCTAATTCTTTAAATCGATAAACCCAAACAAAGCAAGGGGTATACCCTTGGATACCTACTGTATATGTAGGGGTAATGGATGAAAAACATCATCCTGAGAGGATAATAAACTAACATTAAAAAAATATATAATATAATAAGGTATAGTTATGGCAAAGATTAAGACTATTGGAATTTTAACATCTGGAGGAGATGCTCCAGGTATGAATGCTGCTATCCGTGCGGTTACCCGTTCGGCTATCTACAACGGTTTCACTGTGAAAGGTATCTATCGTGGTTACGATGGTCTCATCAATGATGAAATTAAAACCTTTTCTACAGAGAATGTAAGCGGTATCATCGGCACAGGTGGTACGATGCTGAAGACAGCCCGTTCTAAGGAATTCATGACCGAAGAAGGTCGTCAGAAGGCATTTGAAACGATTCAGAAAGAGGAAATAGATGCGCTTGTCGTGATTGGCGGTAACGGTTCGCTGACAGGTGCGATGAATTTCGCACGTGAGTTTGATGTATGCTGCATCGGATTGCCAGGAACAATTGATAATGACCTTTATGGTACAGACAATACAATCGGTTATGATACTACGATGAATACCATCGTAGAATGTGTAGACCGCATCCGTGATACTGCGCAGAGCCACGAGCGTATCTTCTTTATCGAGGTGATGGGCCGTGATGCCGGTTTCCTGGCGCAGAATTCAGCTATCGCCAGTGGAGCAGAGGCAGCTATCATTCCAGAGGATTCTACCGACGTAGACCAGTTGGCTCAATTCATGGAGCGTGGTATCCGTAAGTCTAAGAAAAGTTGTATCGTCATCGTGTCAGAGAGTCCTAAGTGCGGTGCTCTTTATTATGCCGACCGTGTGCGCAAGGAGTTCCCTGAGTTTGATGTACGTGTATCTATCCTGGGTCACTTGCAGCGTGGCGGCCGTCCGTCAGCCCGTGATCGTATTCTTGCGAGCCGTACCGGTTGTGGTGCCATCGAGGCTATCATGCAGGGACAGCGCAATGTGATGATTGGTGTACGCAATAACGAGGTAGTATACGTTCCGCTTTCTGAAGCTATCCGCTCAGATAAGCCATTCGACCGTAAACTGATCAAGGTTTTGGACGAGTTGAGTATCTAATTTATAGAGATAAGGGTAAGAAGAGAGGAGTTTGAACTCCTGACTTCTTGCTTTTGCATAGGAAAATGGTTTAAAGGGAACTAAAAATGGTTTAATAAGGTATAAAAGCCGAATAAAACTTTAAATTAATTTGTGGTTTCCATAAATTGTTGTTACTTTTGCAGTCAAGAATAATATAAATATATATATAACTTTTAAACTAATAAGCTTATGTCACAAATTAACGGACGTATCTCTCAGATTATCGGTCCTGTTATCGATGTTTACTTCGATACAAAGGGCGAGAATCCAGAGAAGGTGCTTCCTAAAATTTATGAAGCTCTGAAGGTAAAACGTCCAGACGGCCGCGAACTTGTCATCGAGGTGCAGCAGCACATCGGTGAGGATACAGTTCGCTGTGTCGCTATGGATAATACTGACGGTTTGCAGCGCGGCTTGGAGGTTATCTCTACAGGTAACCCAATCCAGATGCCAGCCGGAGAGCAAATCAAGGGCCGTATGATGAATGTCATCGGACAGCCTATTGATGGTATGAATGAATTGGACATGAAGGGTGCTTATCCTATCCACCGTGAGGCTCCAAAGTTTGACGAACTTTCTACTCACAAGGAGATGCTTGCTACCGGTATTAAGGTGATCGACCTGCTTGAGCCTTACATGAAGGGTGGTAAGATTGGTCTTTTCGGTGGTGCCGGTGTAGGTAAGACAGTGCTTATCATGGAGTTGATCAACAACATTGCCAAGGGACACAACGGCTACTCTGTATTTGCCGGAGTAGGTGAGCGTACCCGTGAGGGTAACGACTTGATTCGAGACATGCTCGAGTCTGGTGTTATCAAGTATGGCGAGAAGTTCCGTAAAGCGATGGAAGAAGGTAAGTGGGATCTCTCACTTGTCGATCCTGAGGAACTTGCCAAGAGTCAGGCTACCCTGGTATATGGTCAGATGAATGAGCCACCTGGGGCACGTGCTTCTGTAGCTCTCTCTGGTTTGACCGTAGCTGAGGAGTTCCGTGATCACGGAGGTAAGAATGGTGAGGCAGCGGATATCATGTTCTTCATTGATAACATCTTCCGTTTCACCCAGGCTGGTTCTGAGGTGTCTGCGCTGTTGGGTCGTATGCCATCAGCCGTAGGTTATCAGCCAACGCTGGCTTCTGAGATGGGTGCCATGCAGGAGCGAATCACTTCTACCAAGAATGGTTCCATTACCTCTGTACAGGCCGTTTATGTGCCTGCCGATGACTTGACCGACCCTGCTCCAGCTACCACCTTTACTCACCTGGATGCTACCACTGAGCTTTCCCGTAAGATTGCATCTCTCGGTATCTATCCTGCCGTAGACCCGCTGGGTTCTACCTCTCGTATCCTCGACCCGCTGATTGTGGGCAAGGCGCACTACGATTGTGCACAGCGAGTAAAGCAGTTGTTGCAGCGTTATAACGAGTTGCAGGATATCATCGCCATCCTCGGTATGGATGAGCTCTCTGATGAGGATAAGTTGACCGTGAACCGTGCACGCCGTGTACAGCGTTTCCTGAGCCAGCCATTCACCGTAGCAGAGCAGTTTACCGGTTTGAAGGGTGTGATGGTTCCTATCGAAGAGACTATCAAGGGCTTCAACGCCATCCTCGACGGTGAGGTAGATGACCTGCCAGAGCAGGCATTCCTCAACGTAGGTACTATCGAGGATGCCAAGGAGAAGGCTAAGCAGTTGCTCGCAGCAGCACAGGCGTAATCTTTAAATCCACGGCTTATGTTACAGCTAAAGATAGTATCTCCTGAGAAAGTAGTCTTCCAGGGTGAGGTAGAGAGCGTACTGGTTCCGGGAACCCTCGGCTCGTTCGAGATTCTCAAGGATCACGCGCCTATCATCTCTTCGCTCGAAGTGGGCAAGGTGGAATACACTACCAAGGAAGGCAAGCAGGTAATGAACATCAAGGGCGGATTCGTGGAATGTAAGAAAAACGAAGTAAGCCTTTGCGTAGAAGTTTAGATAAGTGATTAATTTTTAGTGATTAATTATTAGATAATGGAAAAAGACGAAAAGTTGCGCTTGCAGACTATCAGACAGGCGAGTATCAGGTATAAGCAGATTTCTTTGTGGCTTACAGCAGCAGTGGCTCTTGCCGTGCTCTTTGCCTGCAGATTGTCTGCTCAATGCGATGATATGATAGCCCAGGTTGTTAACCCGTTGGTAGTGAGTGCGATATTCTCACTCGTTGCAAGTACTGCTTATGGTGAAGCATGGAAGGCTGTTGCAAAGTCATCGCCAGCCAATCTCGCCAAGTTCTATCTGGCGGCATTGGTCTTGAAACTGATGGCCGGTACATTGGTATTCCTCATCTATGTGCTGGTATGCGACAAGCAGAACATTCTGGGTTTTACCGCAATCTTTGCCCTTTTCTATGTCGTACTTCTCGTGTTCGACTGCATCTACTTCGCTCGGGTAGAGAAAAAGAACCGTCTTTCATAAGCGGTTCTGAACAATTAATTAATAAACAAAAGTAAGAATTAAAGAATATGAAACATCTCAAGCAATTCCTCTTGATGGCGATGCTGCTCTTCACGCTGGCACCTCTGCAGGTATCGGCTAAGGAGAACATCGATGTGAAAGAGATATTGTGGGGTCATATCAAGGATTCTTATGAATGGCATATCACAAAGGTGGGAGACCATCCCGTAGTGATTCATCTGCCTGTCATCGTGAATACCACCACAGGCTGGCACGTGTTCTGCAGCAGCGAATTCTCGGAAGAGAAGGATGCCAATGGAGACCGTCCGGGCCCTTATAATCTGGTGATCAAGAACGCTGATGCGCAGGCGAATCCCAACAAGATAGTAGAGAAGGTGGGAGACCAGGAGGTTCGTCCTCTCGACATCTCCATCACGAAGACCGTTTGCGTGCTCTTCATCGATGCTATCATCCTGTTGCTCTGTGTCCTGATACCAGCCCGCTGGTGCAGGAACCACAAGGTGGATGATCCTGCACCAAAGGGTTTTGTGGGACTGATGCACATGTTCATCATGTCGGTATATACCGATGTAATAGAGGCCACCCTGGGTAAGGAAGCCCCAAAGTACGCACCATGGTTGCTTACTTGCTTCTTCTTTATCTTCGTGGCGAACATCATGGGTATCGTACCATTCCCTCCAGGTGGTGGTAACCTGACGGGTAATATCGCCTGCACCGTATTCTTCGGTGTAACGACATTCCTGATCACCAACTTCACCGGTACCAAGGAATACTGGAAGGAAATCTTCTGGCCGGAGGTACCAACGTGGTTGAAGGTGCCAGTGCCACTGATGCCATTCATCGAGCTCTTCGGAATCTTTACGAAACCGCTGGCTCTGATTATCCGACTCTTCGCCAACATGATGGCGGGTCACGCCATCGCACTTTCGTTTGCGGCTATCATTTTCATCATGTTCAACATCAGTGAGAATGCTATCGCCAACTATGTGGCAGGTACGGGTATGACAATAGTAAGTGTTGCGATGAGCGCCTTTATGATGCTCCTCGAAGTATTGGTAAGCTACATTCAGGCATTGGTATTCACCATGCTGAGTGCAGTATTCATCTCGCTGGCTCATGTAAAGTCTCATGAGGCTGAGCCAGAGGTAGTGAAGTAGTTTATAGATTATAGATTACGGATCTAATTTCATTCAGATAATAAACAAAGAAAATATAAACAACTTAAATTATTAAGATTATGTTATCACTTTTATTAGCAGCAGAGATTGCAAAGTTGGGTGCCGCAGTAGGTGCAGGTTTGGCCGCTATTGGCGCAGGTATTGGTATCGGTCGCATTGGTGGCCAGGCTATGGACGCTATGGCTCGTCAGCCAGAGAAGATGGGCGACCTCCGTTCTTCTATGATTATTGCAGCTGCGTTGGTTGAGGGTGTTGCGTTCTTCGCTGTCATCATCGCCATCCTGGCAATCGTTATGTAATCATCTCATCTGTCACTATCATCTGCCCCGATAAAAGGAAGTCTCAGGCATCAGCCTGATGTCTTTCCGGGGCATGATAGAGATGATTCTAGAGTTAGTTAAAACAAAACGTTTAAGTAAAACTTTAACCAGTATATATGGATTTATTAATTCCTGATAGCGGTTTGCTCTTCTGGATGACGCTGGTCTTCATCATCGTCTTCATCATTCTTTGGAAGGCTGGATTCCCAGCCATCATTAAGATGGTGAACGAGCGCAAGGCTTTCATCGATGATAGTCTGAAGAAGGCTCACGAAGCCAACGAGAAGCTTGCCAATATCCAAAAAGAAGGTGAATCCATCTTGCAGGAAGCTCGCGAGAAGCAGGCTGCCCTCCTCAAGGAGGCTGCCGAAACCCGCGATGCCATTGTAGAGAAAGCACAGGATAAAGCACGCGAAGAAGGCGCACGTCTCCTCTCTGATGCCAAGAAGCAGATTGAGACCGAGAAGCAGAACGCCATTCGTGAAATCCGAGGCCAGGTAGCCGAACTCTCTGTTCAGATTGCAGAGAAGGTGCTCAAGGCTAAGCTCTCTGATGACAAGGCACAGATGGATATGATAAATCGACTGCTGGACGAGGTTTCTTCTGACAACAAATAGTAAAGCTTATGGATATAGGTGTAATATCGGTGCGTTATGCCCGTGCCCTCATCAAGGCTGCACTCGGCATGAAGCTCGAAGATCAGGTCTACCAGGAGATGCAGACGCTCTTTAAGAGCTACATCGACGTGCCTGAACTGAGATTTACGATAGACAACCCTATGCTTTCTAAAGACAAGAAAGAGGCACTTCTCATCACAGCCCTGGGCAAAGAGCCTACGGAACTGAGCAAGAAGTTTATCGCTCTCGTCTTGAAAGAGGATAGGGAGAGCACCCTGCAATTCATGGCTGCTTCGTATATCACTCTTTACAGGAAACAGAAGAACATCATCCGCGGTAAGCTGATCACCGCCACTGCCGTTGACGCCTCTACTGAGGATAAGATGCGCAAGATGGTGGAGCAGAGAACGAAAGGTACTGTGGAGTTCAAGACCGAGGTGAACCCTGAACTGATTGGCGGTTTCATCCTTGAGTATGATACTTACAGAATGGATGCGAGCGTAAAGACTAAGCTCAACAACATTCTGACACAGCTCAAAAAGTAAAAATAATTAAAGTAAATAAACAATGTCAGATAAAATTAAACCAAGTGAGGTGTCTGAGGTTCTTCAGCAGCAGCTCCAGGAGGTTAATGGCTCTCAGCAGTTTGACGAGGTGGGTACCGTGCTTACCGTCAGCGATGGCGTGGCTCGTATCTATGGTCTGCGTAATGCCGAGGCTAATGAACTTCTTGAGTTTGAGAACGGAACCATGGCTATCGTCATGAACTTGGAGGAAGACAATGTAGGTTGTGTCCTCTTAGGTCCTACAGCTGGCATCAAGGAGGGACAGAGCGTGAAGCGTACACACCGTATCGCTTCTATCCGCGTAAACGACAACTTCCTCGGACGTGTCGTAAACCCTCTGGGTCAGGCTATTGATGGTCTTGGTGACATCGACCTCACCGATTCTTTCGAGATGCCTTTGGATCGTAAGGCACCTGGTGTAATCTATCGTCAGCCAGTAAAGGAACCTCTTCAGACTGGTTTGAAGGCGGTAGACTCTATGATTCCTATCGGTCGTGGACAGCGTGAGTTGATCATCGGTGACCGTCAGACCGGTAAGACTGCCATCGCAGTGGATACCATCATCAACCAGAAGAGTTTCTATGAGGCTGGCAAGCCAGTATATTGTATCTATGTAGCTATCGGTCAGAAAGCATCTACCGTTGCAGCATTGGTACAGAACCTCAAGGAGCATGGCGCCCTGCCATATACCATCATCGTAAGTGCTACCGCTGCCGATCCTGCAGCCATGCAGTATTACGCACCATTTGCCGGTGCAGCTATCGGTGAGTACTTCCGCGACCGCGGTTACTCAGCTCTCGTCGTATACGATGACTTGAGTAAGCAGGCTGTGGCTTACCGTGAGGTATCTCTGATCCTCCGCCGTCCATCCGGACGTGAGGCTTATCCTGGTGATGTGTTCTATCTCCACTCTCGTCTGTTGGAGCGTGCCGCTCGTATCAACGACCAGCAGGAGGTAGCCGAGCAGATGAACGACCTTCCAGAGTGCATGAAGGGTCACGTAAAGGGTGGTGGTTCTTTGACAGCCCTTCCTATCATCGAAACACAGGCAGGTGACGTATCAGCATACATCCCAACCAACGTGATTTCCATCACCGACGGTCAGATCTTCCTTGAGACCGACCTCTTCAACCAGGGCTTCCGTCCAGCTATCAACGTAGGTATCTCCGTATCCCGTGTAGGTGGTTCTGCCCAGATCAAGAGTATGAAGAAGGTGGCTGGTACACTGAAGATTGATATGGCTCAGTATCGTGAGCTGGAGGCCTTCTCTAAGTTCTCTAGCGATATGGATGCCGTAACAGCGATGACTCTGGACCGTGGCCGTAAGAACGACCAGTTGCTGGTTCAGCCTCAGTACCGCCCAATGCCGGTAGGCGAGCAGGTAGCTATTCTCTATTGTGGTGTTCACGGATTGATGCACGACGTGCCAATGGATAAGGTTCGCGACTGTCAGGAACTGTTCCTCGATGCAATGCGCAGCCAGCACGCTGATGTGATTGAGACTTTGGGCGATGGTAAACTCACCGATGATGCCATTAAGGCAGTCGAGGAGACCATGGCTAATGTTGCAGGACAATATAAAGCGTAATAGCCTATGCCGTCATTAAAAGAGATTAAAACTCGCATAGCCAGCGTTAATAGTACCCGTAAGATTACGAGTGCGATGAAGATGGTGGCTTCCAGTAAGTTGCATCATGCTCAGGTAGCTATCCAGAATATGCTGCCTTATGGAAATATGCTGGAACATATCCTCAAGAGTTTCCTGGTAAGTACTCCGAATGTCGACCATCCGTTGCAGTTGGAGCACAAGGAGACCAAGCGTGTAGCTCTTGTGGTATACAGTTCTAACAGCAGCTTGTGTGGTGGATTCAATTCCAACGTTATCAAGATGATGATGCATGCGGTGGACGAGTATAAGACTCAAGGCATTGACGACATCACGGTATATCCTATCGGACGAAAAGTGGCAGAGAAGGCACAGAAACTGGGTTTGAAGATTGGCGGTAACTTTAATGATCTTGCCGATCATCCTCGTGCCAGCGCCTGTGCAGATATCGCCTATTCACTTGCCAGGCAGTATGCTGCTGGTGAGCTCGATAAGGTGGAAATGATTTATCATCACTTTAAGAGTGCCGGTTCACAGATTCTGACCCGCAAGACTTTCTTGCCTATTGACCTCAGCACTGAGTCGATAGGAGTGGACAACGATCGTGACCTTACCTCTAATGTGGTTACGGCAAAGGCTCAGGAATATCTGCGCCAAAAGCAGGCTGAAGCTGACGGACGCCAGAGTTCTGAGGCAAAACCTCTGAATGATGACTTCATTGTAGAGCCAGACTTGGAGACTGTTTTGGGAGTCTTGATTCCTAAGCAGCTTCGTCTGATGATTTATACAGCGTTGCTGGATAGCCAGGCGAGTGAGCATGCTGCCAGAATGGTGGCCATGCAGACCGCTACGGATAATGCCGATGAACTCTTGCGCGAACTCAACTTGCAGTACAACAAGAGTCGTCAACAGGCCATTACCAATGAATTGCTTGATATTGTGGGAGGTAGCGTAAACAACTAAGTTTCCTTCCATCTGTATAATGTTTAATCGGGGTAAATCACTTATTGAAAGAGATTTACCCCGATTTTATGTTTTGTATGCAAGTAAACAGTAGAATTGACAAATATTAAGAAAATGGCTCAAAAAACTAATTTTATCTAAAATTGCGCTAACATTCTTTCGTTTTTTTTTTTTTTTGTTAACTTTGCGGCGCATTTGAGAACTAAACCAGAAAATATGAGGCTTAGTTACCCAAATGGGATTGCGGGTACAGCATCGCCTGGATCAGGGTTGCTCCGAACGACAGAAGCTTTATGAGAAGTATACTGTCTCAATCTCCTTGCTGCTTGTGACGACTCGTTTCGACATAAGGGGGAAGAGAAAATGTGTCTGTATAAGAATACTTAAAATGAAAGAATGGACAATTCAATAAAAGATATCAATCATTCTCTAAGCATACAAGCCGAGACTCTTGGCGAACCAGCCGAGACAGAGGCATCATGGTATGCCATGCGCGTGTTCATGAACAAAGTGGCGCTTTGCCGAGACTTGTTCAACCTGTTCAACAACGCGCTTAAGGATCCTGACCAGATGAAAAACACATTCCCCGAAGACATGATGGGCGATGTGATGGAATATTACGCCCCTTTCGTAAAAGAGAGACATGTAAACAGCCAAGGCAAGAAGATTGTGGTGGAGCGCCCACTCATACCCTCGCTTTTCTTCATGTGCAGCAACAAGCGACAGGCGCTATGCCTGGAGCGGGAACTGTGTGGCAAGGCAAGGCTATATCGCCAGCTGGTGGACTTCGACCCACAGCCCATCGCCATTCCCAAGAGACAGATGCAGATGTTCATGATGGTATCGTCGGGCGATCAGGAGGGGCTGGAATATTTCGAGGATGGAGCCTTCAACTGGAAGAAAGGTGAACGTGTCAGGGTCATCGACGGCAGGTTCAAAGGTCTGGAGGGCGAAATCAAGCGCATCAATGGCGACCATCGCCTCATCGTGTCGATAGACGGGGTCTGTGCTGTCGCCACCACCTATATACCAAGATGTTTTCTAGAAAAAATATAAAATCATATGAAATATCGTAATTCATTGCTTTCTGGAGCTTTTTGTACGGGACTTCTTGTCCTGTCAGCTTGTGGAGCCCCACAACAAATAGCTTATTTCCAGGATTTTAACCAAAATCCTGACACGCTAATCAATCTGAAAAGTGCGGTGATCACCGCCAAGCCAACAGATAAACTCTACATCGGCGTGAAGAGCAAGGATCCACAGATCTCACAGCTCTTCAACCTTACGGGAACCGCCACCACGTCGACCGTCGCCAAGGATGCCTATTATTATACGGTAGACAGCAAGGGCAATATCGATTTCCCTGTGTTGGGAACCGTTCATGTGGCAAACCTGTCGCGTGAGCAGGTGGCTGAGAAAATCAAGAAAGCGTTGATAGACGCAAGCCTGGTCAAGGACCCTGTGGTTACCGTGGGCTTGAGCAATCTCCATTACTCCGTGATGGGAGAGGTAAACCATCCTGGACAGTTTGCCATCGAAGACGAGAAGGTTACCATCCTCGATGCCATCAGCAATGCCGGCGACCTGACCATCACCGGTGTGCGCGACGACGTGATGGTGCTTCGTCAGGAAAACGGCCATCAGAAGATTTATAAGATCAACCTCTGCTCGGGCAAGGATGTGTTCAGCTCGCCTGTATATTACCTGCAGCAGAACGACGTGGTGTATGTTTCGCCTAACGATACCAAGAAGCGTACTTCTACCGTCAATGGAAACACCATCCAGTCTACGGGCTTCTGGCTGAGCGTATCTTCACTCGCCGTTGCCATCCTCACCTTCCTCAAGGTTAATTAATAATTGATAATTAATAGTTTATAGTTTATAAATTATAGATGATACAGAATTCAAATCCGGCGAATAATCAGGGTGCTCCAAATCCGATGCTTCGCCGCAACCAGGGGGATGATTTCCTCCGCCTGCAAGACCTCTTTTATCTCTGTTTAGCCAGATGGAAATGGTTCGTGCTCTCCCTGTTCGTTACGATGGGAGCAGCCGGCTATTATCTGCTCTCTACACCGAATGTATACCAGCGCACGGCTTCCCTGCTTATCAAGGATGAAAGCAAAGGTAGTTCCATCAATAATGATGTGGAGTCGATGTTCTCTGATATGGGATTGGGAGGCACCAAGTCGAACGTTAATAACGAACTCATTGCCATCAAGTCGCCTTCCGTTCTTCTGGAAGTAGGAAAGCAGCTGAAACTCAATGTAGATTACGCTGTTGACGGACGATTCCACCGCAATGTGCTCTATGGCAACGACCTCCCTGTCACCGTGCAGTTCCTCACCATCGGCGAAGAATACTATGGTTCGATGACCGTTTACCTGAAGGGCGGAGATAAGTTTGAACTCACTGATTTCAAGGGTACCTCTTCTAATGGAACTCCTGTGGAGACCAACAAGACCGTCACAGGTAAGTTGGGCAAACTGGTTCAGACTCCATTGGGTAAGGTGAAGCTGGAGGCTGCACCGTCATACGCTGCCTTTATCAAGGGTGGCGATGCACCGGCACTCTACGTAAGCCATACCGACCTCTATTCCATGACCAATCGCATCTTGGGCTCGCTCACGGTGGGATTGAACGAGGAGAAGACTACCATCGTAAATCTTACCTATACGGATGTACAGACCAAGCGTGCCGAGGATATCCTCAACACCATCATCGCCGTATACCGCAAGAACTGGCTCGACGACAAGAACCAGATGACCGTTTCCACCTCCCGTTTCATCACCGAGCGCCTCGGCGTTATCGAGCATGAGCTGGGCGATGTGGATAAGGATATCTCTTCCTTCAAGAGTGCCAACCTGTTGCCTGATGTAGAGACTGCAGCTCAGCAGTATATGCAGAAGAGCAGCGATTTGAGCAAGCAGATCATGGATCTCAACTCACGCCTCTCCATCGCACAGTATATCCGCAGCAGTCTCGTAGGCAGAGTGAGCAAGAACCAGGTGTTGCCATCCAATACCGGTATCGACAGTCCGGGCATCGAGCAGCAGATTGCTGAATACAATAAGACCCTGTTGGAGCGCAACAACATTGTGGCAAACTCCAGCGAACAGAACCCATTGGTTGCCGATTACGACCAGAACCTGAATGCCATGCGCAGAAGTATTACGGCAAGTATCGACAACTTCGTGGTAACCCTCCGCACCCAGCTGGGCACCCTGCAGGCTAACGAGGCGCATACCACCTCGCAGATTGCCAGCAACCCTAACCAGGCTAAGTATCTGCAGACCGTAGGCCGTCAGCAGAAGGTAAAGGAGGCGCTCTATCTCTTCCTCCTCCAGAAGCGTGAGGAAAACGAGCTCTCCAAGGCTTTTACCGCCTATAACACCCGTGTTATCACTCCTCCTACAGGCAGCAACCTGCCTGTGGCTCCTGTGCGCCGCAACATCCTGCTGGTGGCATTCGCACTGGGCTTCCTCATCCCTGTGGTCATCATCTTCGTGCGTGAAAACATGAACACCACCGTGCGTGGCCGCAAGGATCTGAAGAACGTAACCATCCCATTCCTGGGCGAGATTCCGTTCTATATCAGCCGCAAGAATCGTCCAACCCTGAAGCAGCTCATTCTGTTCTGGAAGAAGCCGAAGGAGGTGCGTCAGATTGTGGTGAAGGCTGGCAAGCGCGACATCGTGAACGAGGCATTCCGCGTATTGCGTACCAACTTCGAGTTCACCATCGGAGCGCATCCTGAAAAGAACGTCATCGTCATCACTTCCTTTAATCCGGGTTCCGGCAAGAGCTATCTGGCTACCAACATCGCCATGTCGCTCGCTATCAAGGAGAAGAAGGTGCTCGTCATCGACGGTGACCTCCGCCATGGTTCCACCTCTATGCTCGTAGGCAATCCTGCCGAGGGCTTGAGTGATTACCTCAATGGCAGAACCGACGACCTGAAGGGCATCATCTGCCATGGTGAGGAGAACGGACTGGTGAAGGATTTCGACATCCTGCCTATCGGTACCATGCCTCCAAACCCAACGGAGCTTCTCTTCAGCGAACGTTTGGAATCGCTTATCAATCAGCTCCGTAAGGAGTATGACTATATCTTCATCGACTGTCCTCCTGTAGAGATTGTAGCCGATACCCAGATTATCGAGAAATATGCCGACCGCACCATCTTCGTGGTTCGCAGCGGCTTGATGGAGCGCAGCATGCTGGGCGACATCGAGCAGTTCTACAAGGACAAGAAATTCAAGAATATGTCGCTCATTCTGAACGGAACCAAGGCTCAGGGCGGCCGCTACGGCCACTACTATCGCTACGGCTACCACTACGGCTCCGACAAGAATGGGGGGCAAAAATAGGAAAGTAGAAAATTGGATGAAAGAATAGAAAAATATGTATATATTCCGTGAGGCGTTCCGTTGGATTTGCAATCCGACGGCAAGCAAGAAAGCACCATCAGAGAGACTCCCCGGCGGCATCGACTGGCACTGCCACATCCTGCCCGGCGTGGACGACGGATTTCAAGAGGTAAAGAAGTCGTTGGAAATGTTGTGCTTTTACGAAGGCGCAGGCATGAGGGATGTCTGGCTTACGCCTCATATTATGGAAGACGTACCCAACGAGACCACCTATTTGCGCCAAGTATTTGCCGACTTCCAGAAACAATATCAGCAGGACTTCGCCGAGCGAAACCCTGCTGACAGAAAAATGCTCCGGCTGCATCTCGCAGCCGAAAATATGCTAGATGCGCTCTTCGAAAAGCGCCTGAAGGCAAACGACCTGTTGCCGCTGGGCGAGGATGGCAAGCTCCTGTTGGTGGAGACGAGCATCTTCTCTGCCCCGATGAATTTTCATGCCCTCCTGGAGCGCATCAAGAACAAGGGCTACACGCCCGTGCTTGCCCATCCTGAGCGCTACCTCTATATGGAGAAGCGCGACTACGAGAAACTCAAGTTGATGGGCATCAAGTTCCAGCGAAATGCGTTCTCGATAGATGGGCAGTATGGCAAGAAGGTGCAGAAACGATGCAAGTGGCTCATGAAGCACGATATGTACGACATGGTGGGTTCCGACATGCACCGCCTCGGCATCTTCAGGCAATACTGGTAGAATTAGAACTTAAGGTTAAGGTTTGATTACTGGGAATTTACTGGCAGCTCTGTACGCAGAATGCGCTAGCTACGGCGGTAAGTACGGTGATGATGAAATTAATCACCTTCTTGATGGTTTCTTTCTTCATAGTTCAAATTAAAAATTCAACATTCAACATTCAACATTAAGCATTAAGCATTAAAGTGGAAATTTTTTCGCTGCATCGAAGCAAGGGCATGCCTTCGGGGTGGTGCCCGGCAAGTCACGATGCCCCACTATCTTAGCCTGTGGGAACGTGATTTTGAGCTTGCGCAGCAGATTCCACATTGCGTCATACTGGGCGCGGGTAAGGGTGTCGGCAGGACGCCCCTCGTCATCCAGCCCGCCCTCGTAGCAGATGCCGATGGAGCAGCGGTTGTATGGGCGGGCATGTGAGCCCACCTCCAGCAGCTTTCTGAACTGCGTGATGCTTCCGTCCTTGTGGACATAGAAGTGGTAGCCCACGGTGCGGAATCCACGCTTCTTGTGGTCGCGCATCAGTTGCTTGTCGGTGTAGTTACGGTCGGCACGTGTTGCCGAGCAATGGATTACGAAAAAACGGACGCTCAGAGGTGAGTCCATCATCTCGCCGTTCTCTGTGTAGGCGAGCAGGTGATGCTCATTGAGCACCTCCTCGCCGCCAATCGTCATCGGAAATCGATCTTGTGTCATTTTCGGTCAATATATTAAAAAAAACATGTTAAGGGGATTTGCAATCCCCGTTAAGAGATAACGGGGATATGCTATCCCGGTTACTCAAGTCCATCGCCTTCCGAACCGCTGCCTGGGTTAGTGGTAGAGCCAGATTCGCTCTTGCCTGTATCTCCCGATGGCGTAGTTGTTTCGGAGTCGGTGGTGGTCGAAGACTTCTTTTTCTTAGCACCATACTTCTTCAAGTTGGCGTCGAGGTTGAGATTCACAGAGCGGAAGTCGCCCGTGGCGCGGGCTTTCATTCTTACTCCTTCGATGTTCTTAGATACGGTGAAGTCGTCGGCGTTCTCTGCACCCATCTTGTTCTTGATGCTGATGTAGAAGATGGCGAGGTTGTCGAGCTTTACATTCTTGCCCATGAGCAGGAGCTCCTTGATGTGGGTCACGGCATCGATGAGGATGCCCTTGATGGTCCCGGCTGAGAATGGAGAGTTGTGACCATGCATGTGGTCGGCGAGCTCATCGAGATCTACAGTTTCACTAATGTGGGGCTTGGCGTAGTATTTGCCGTAAGCCTTCTCATTCTTCTTGTTGTTGTTCTTCTTTAAATCGTACTCAATCATAAGGCTAATAAATTGTTTTATGGTTCGTGTTTCATGTATTAAAGCGCTGCGCAGTGCTTGTTTCTTGTTTACGGTTGCAAAGATACGACTTTCAGAAGAGGCTTCTGTACGATAGGGGTGAGATAGGGATACGATGGGGCATAAAACTGGAAAACTCAGTATTATGGCTCGCCCAGATACTCATAGATGAGCAGCGTCTGGCGCATGGTGAAGGTCTTCGCCAACCGTTCGTAGCCCTCTCTTTGCAGGGCTTCAAGCAGAGGCGGGCAGTGGTTTACCATTCGCATCAGGTGGTTTAGTGCCACGTGTTTCGACTGCTCCGGAAAGTAGAGCTTGGCAAGCTCGAATTTTTTGTATATCTTGATTTTCATATAGTTTTGACTTTTATGAATCGCGGTAATAATACTTAGCGTTTCTCTTGATGATACTTAGCGTTGCTGGCAATGCTGGTTAGCACTTGCCAGAATGCAGTTTACTGTTGGTCAGAACCATTCTGGCTATCCGTAGCTACGGCTCTGTACGGTTTCAGGTACGTTTCTGCGCATTCGTTTGGACTGCAGATCGCCTCGGTGTTGATTTCTCCCGGATTCTTCTCTATCACGAGCCATCCGTTGCCTTTGGCGCGGTGTACCTTCTTGAATCCCAGTCGCTGCATCACGGCGCTCAGATTCTGGTGACTCATGTTGCGGCTCAGGGCGGGACTTCCGCCTATGCGCTCCATGATTTCCGATGAATAGCGGAACTTTACATATTGAGGGGCGGTGTCTGATTTCGGCACCTTGTAGAAGCGCAGTATCTGGTCTTCCATGAAGTTGGAAACCATGAACATGCCGTTGTGCTCCCTCATCACGTCGATGTCGACGGTGGTGAGCCAGTATACCCATCCCTCTTCCTGGTTCTTCACCCGATTGGTTACCTCTTGTCCCAGAGCTACAGCCTGGGCATAGACGTGCTGGTAGTCGATGGGGGTCTCCCTAGGACTCTCGATGTTGTCTACGAACCAGGGCGAGTAGCGGCGGTTCTCCTCGTCGGTGATGATCTGTATGCTGTTGCTGGTGCCACAGAGGGCACCACGGTGCAGCAGTTCCGAACGATACTTGTCGTAGGGGCGGCGGATGGAGAACACCAGCTTGGTGACGTTGCTCTTGAGGGCGCTCAGCCCCTTGCCGAAGGTAGACTCCAGCTCGTCGAGGCATATGAGTGCCTTGCTTGAGAAAGCCTCCATGAAGTCCTTGTCGGTATAGTTGGCGGTTGACTCGTTGATGAAGTACTGGCGCAGGCAAGGTGGCAGGATATAATAGAAGAATGTGGTTTTGTTGATGCCACCCCTCCCGATGAATATCAGGATGGTCTGGCTCACCACTCTCGGTGATACCCATGCCACCACCATCGATACGAGCCATTTCTTGAAGAAGTATCTGAACTCTTCCTGCGAGTGGTGGTAGCCAGGGCAATAGTTGATGGTTACCCGGTTGGCAAGCTCGTCGATGTAGTCGGTCTTTCCGTCCCATTTTGGCAGACTCCTGAGATATTCGTCGAAGGGATCCCAAGGCTCGCTGAAGTCACTGTTGATGATGGCGTGCAGCTTGATGGCGCTCACTTCGAGTCCCATCTCGTCCATCTGGGTCCAGATGGTGTTCTCTATGTTGTCGTCGATGCGGGTCCACTTATGGTATTTGCCTTTGATTATATCGCGACTCAGCACCTCGTGAAATCCCGTCACCTCATTGTGGTGGAACTCGTATCTCATTGAGAGCCACTGCTTGATTACCTTGACGGTCGGCTTACCCGAGAAGCCCTCGCCTTTGCGGTAGAAGTGCCAGGTGCCTAGTTTCTCGGTGTGCTTGTAGCATGATTTCATCACGCTGTCAGCATCGGGATAGTCGGAACTGAAGTTGCTCTTGGCGTAGGTCATTGCCTCTTCCTTGTCTATGCCATAGCGCACGCACACCTTGCCGAAGTGGAGCACATACTCGTTGTGGGCACCGCTCTCAAACTTGTAGCCCCACGTGTCGAGTAGGTTCAGTATGTGCTGCGCTGCCTCGTCCATCGAGGGAACCCCCTTGCCCAGTGCCACCATCTTCTGGCTGTTTCGCTTGCGCTTGCTGGCACGTTTGGCATATTTCGCCTCGTTGGCCTTCTTGGTGTAGAGCGCCTTCAGGTCGTGGGTGTCCAGGCCGAAAGCCTCTGCGTCCCAATGGAAGTAGGCGGTAGGGTCGTGTGCGAGTCCGCACATCCGGGTGATGTCTACGCATTGCTCGTCGGCAGGCACGCCTAGCAACTTACTGTAATAGCTCATCGCCTTGCGTATGATCACATCGAAAAGTTCCAGTGCGGTCACCTCGTCGTCATCTATGGGCAGGTATCTGGAGATGATGCGCAGGCCCCGTTGGCTCACGGTGATGAACCTCATCATGGTGTGAGGGTCGGCGTCCGCCTTCTGTACGACCTCCTTCATCTTTTCTGCAGGAATCTTGTCGATATCCACGGCAATCATCTGGGTGGTCTTCACCACGTTGCGCAGTTCCTTGCCCCGTCCGTCCATGAGCACGGAGGTAGTGATGCCTGGCATCATCACCTTGGTTTGATGAGCGAGCTCGCTGCTGATGCGCATGTTCTTGCGGTAGTCTTCGGTACGAGCCTGGGTCATGGCGTCGAGGGTGATGATTCGCTGCAGTTCATCAAGACTGATGAGTTGTCTGCTTTCGCTGGAGGCGATAGCATAGAAGAAAGATGGTAATACCATTTCTTGTTTTTGTTTTTGTTCTGTTGTTGTCATTTTTAAGCAAATTATATGAAGTTGTTTAAAATTGAATCATATAGATTCCGCTGCAAAGCTAAGCATAAAATTTGGCATTGAAATCAAAAAGTTCCGATTTTGGAACATAACATAAATTTATTCCTTAATTCCGCAACACTATAATTTAACTTTATTTATAAGTTCCTGAGCAACAAA